>Ga0075163_10003501_pt1 | contig 21103 bp, 20 predicted proteins | sample JI1023141ADNA_FD_71478 | JGI IMG/M metagenome (GOLD analysis project Ga0075163, IMG submission 71478) | Wastewater effluent complex algal communities from Wisconsin, to seasonally profile nutrient transformation and Carbon sequestration -... | ecosystem: Engineered > WWTP > Effluent > Algae... | reverse complement strand
CTTGTCTCCTAATCCTTACGAAAAAGTATTTAGAAAATAAGTTTACTTCATTACAAAAAAATTTTTAAAGGGAATTACTGCGAGGCCCCATTGAAAATCTAACTCCCGAAATCCAGAAAAAAGAGACCCCCTCCAACCGCAAGCCCTTAAGCGAACTTCTTTTTCATGGAATTTTCGGGCAGTAAAACTGTTTCAATGAGTTTTTTTGGACATGAAAAAAGCTGGGTGAAAACACCCAGCTTCATGAAGGATACTAACGAAGTAAAGGTTACTTCTTAGCAGCTTTTTTTCTGCGGCGGCGGCGAGCTGGTGAAGCTGCTGCTTTTTTAGCAGTTTTACGCTTTCTACGGCGAGTTGTCTTTTTAGCTGCTTTTTTAGCAGTAGACTTACGACGTTTGCGGCGTGTTGTTTTCTTAGCTGCTTTTTTAGCAGTTTTTCTTTTGCGAGTTGTTCTCTTAGCTGCTTTACGCTTAGTAGTTTTTCCGTGGCATGCACTCTTTTTTGAATGGCAGGCAGCTTTTTTTCTTCGTTTTTTAGCAGGCATCTTTTGTGCTCCTTAGTTGGAATTCCGTTAAAACTCATGGTTCGAAGCTTAAATTTGTAATTAAGCCTTAAAACCTAATTATGTCCTACAAACATTAATGTACAACTTTTCTATTAAAATAAAAACTTTTTTTTATTAATTATTTTAATTTGAAAAATGAATGATCATCAAATTATACCTCACAACTATCTCTGAAATCGATTTTGAAAATTAAATTTTTTTTGAATTAAATAAAAAAATTAGAAAATTTTTATAAAAACTACTGTTTTTTATTAATTATTTATATTTTCTTGAATTGAAACGACTTATAAAAGACATAAACTCTTAAGTTATTTGAAAATAAAAGGTTATGTTTTTTTAAATTTTAGAATCATGCTCTTCTAATTTGTCTTCCCATAGATTTAAAACTTCATCTCGTCTTTTTTCTGCTTTAACTTTTTGATTTAAAGTGCATTGAATCTTTTCAGGAGGTGTTTTTTCATAATAATTAGGAGTGGACAAAGTTTGATTGATCTTTTCTATTTCATTTTCTAACGCTGTAATTTCATTTTCGAGTCTCTCAATTTCCCGTTTTAGACGATTTTTTTCTTTCTTTTCTTCTTTCCTTTGAGATCCACTTGGGATAGAGCCCATCTTTTTCTCTTTCTCATCTTTTTTCTGAGCGAGATCTTCTTCGTGTTTTAAGACAAATTCTTCATATCCCCCGGAGAAATCATGGATCCCTTCGGGAAGAATTTCGATGATACGATCTGCAATTTCTGAGATGAAATATCGATTATGGCTTACAACAATTAGAGTCCCTTCATACTCTTGCAGGGCTTTGATGAGTGCATCAACCGCTTCCATATCGAGATGATTCGTCGGCTCGTCAAGGAGGAGGAGATTTTGTTTGGAAAGAGAGAGGAAAGCAAAGACAAGGCGAGCAGCTTCTCCCCCACTCAGCGTTTGAATCTTCTTTTGGACAGCATGTTCATCAAAAAGCATTTGCCCTAAGGCTTGACGAACCTTCTCTTCTGTTACCTCTTTAGCTTGATGGGAAAGCCATTCATAGACTGAGAGCTCTTTATTTAAGAGGCGGGAAAAATTTTGGGGGAAATAGGCAGGGCTCACATGGGGACCATAGCGAGAGGTCCCCTCATCTTCTTTGAGATGCCCCGTCATAATCTCTAGTAGAGTCGATTTTCCCATCCCATTTGCCCCAACAATGGCAATTTTTTCGTTTCTGAACGCCTCGAAATTGACCTCTTTTAAAACACTTTTTTCCCCATAATATTTGGAGACCCCTTTAATGGTTACAGCTTGTCTTCCTGAAGGGCGGAAAATGGGAAATGTGAAACGGGGATACTGGCGAGAGGAAGGGAAAAGGGCATACTCCTGTTCTTCTTCTTCGAGCTTTTCAATCATCCTTTCCCGTGAAGAGGCTTGTCGAGCCTTGGATGCTTTTGCTTTAAAACGATCGATAAAGCGCTGAATGTCTTTTTTTCTTTTTGCAAGCGACTGAAGCTCTTGCTCTTTTACAACCACCTCCTGTTTTTTCGCTTCTAAAAAGTGGTCGAAATCTCCTACGTATCTTCTGATCTGCCCATAATCGATATCGATGATCTCTTGGCAAACCTTACTTAGGAAAATCCGATCATGGGAACTAAGAATAACGGTTCCAGGATAATTAAGAAGATATCTCTCAAGCCACCGAATAGAAAAGATATCGAGATAGTTGGTTGGTTCGTCAAGGAGGAGGATTTCAGGTTGAATAAAGAGGAGCTGCGAGAGCAAAACGCGGAGCTTATACCCTCCAGATAAGGTGCTCAGGCGATCGTGATGCTTAATCAAGGGAATGCCAAGCCCATTAAGAAGAGAAGAAGCGCGGGCTTCTGCTCGATATCCCCCTTTTTGATGGATCGTTTCTTCGAGGGTGGTTAGCATCTCCACCTCTTTTTCCGATAAATCCCCTTGACTCAGGAGCATTTCTTTTTGTTTAAGGGCCTTCCATAGCTTCTCATCACCCATCATCACAATGTCGAGGATGATCTTTTCATCATAGCGAGAAAAATCCTGGTCGAGAAGACCCACTCTCGCATCGGTGGGAATCTGTATAGATCCGTCGGTGGGAGTCTCTCTCTTTTTAATCAACTTCAAGAAGGTTGTCTTTCCTGCTCCATTTGCTCCAACTAAACCATAACGTCTTTTTGCAGCAAAATGAAGCGAAACCCCCTGGAAAAGGACCCGATCTCCATAAATCATCGTGAGCTTATCAGTAGAAAACATAAAACCCTTTAGAGGGAATTGCAAAAATCCAATTTGGGGCAAAGGTAGGCGCGGATTTTGCCCCAAATTGGATTTTTGCAATTCCCTCTTTACATTATAGCATGAAAAATTATATGTCTTAAGCTTTTAGAATGCATCCAAAAATATAAGAGTTCTGATGACAAACGCTCACAAACACATTTTGGTCCTCTATTATATCCCGACTTGTCCCTTTTGCCAAAAGGTGTTAGACTATCTTGAAGAAATAGGAAAAGAGATTCCTAAAAAAAATATCGAAAATGATCCAAAAGCTAAGGAAGAACTCCTCCACCTTGGAGGAAAAACTCAGGTCCCCTGTCTTTTCATCGATGGAAAACCCCTCTATGAATCTTCCGATATTATTGATTGGTTAAAAGAAAAAAAGGATAATATAGAATGATCGCACGCTCAAATAATAAGCGGGTCATCTCCATCTTTGTGTTGGCGATGCTTAATGTATCGATCATGGCAAGTTTAAGAAATCTCCCTCTTGTCGCTGAATTAGGTTACAAGATGATCTTCTTCTTTGTTGTGGTCGCTCTCACCTTTCTCATCCCTTGCGCCCTTGTCTCTGCAGAACTTGCCACAGGATGGACAAAGTCGGGGGGAATTTATGTTTGGGTACGTGAAGCACTAGGTGACAGATGGGGATTTTTCTCCGTTTGGATGCAGTGGGTTCATAATGTGACCTGGTATCCTGCAATCTTAGCCTTTGTTGCAGCAACTTTAGCTTACGTCATTAATCCAGCCCTTGCCAATAATAAGGTCTTTATACAGAGCATTGTCTTGATTGTTTTCTGGGGGATGACCCTTATCAACTACTTTGGAATTGAAACCTCTACCATTGTGAGTACTATTGGTGTAATTCTTGGAACAATCATTCCCGGTCTCTTTATCATTGGTCTTGGAATGACTTGGTTTTTACTAGGACACCCTACCCAAGTCCCTTTTTCTGTAGGTGCACTTGTTCCCGATCTTTCTGAGTGGGGAAATATTGTCTTCCTTGCAGGTCTTTTTTTAGCTTTTTCAGGACTAGAAGTCTCAGCTGGTTATGCAGGTGAGGTCAAAAATCCTCAAAAAAACTTCCCAAAAGCCATCATGATTGCTGCAGGAATCACCTTTTTTCTCTTTATGCTAGGAGCTTTAGCAATAGCACTCGTCATTCCTAAGGACAATATTAGCCTTGTTTCAGGGCTTATGGAAGCGATGAAACTTTATCTTTCCAAGTATGGACTGTCGTGGCTCCTTCCCGCCTTAGCCCTTCTCCTTGTAATAGGCGCTGTTGCAGAGGTTAACTCTTGGATTATAGGACCCGTCAAAGCCCTCTATACTACCTCAGTCCACGGAAACCTCCCTCCTTTTTTCCAAAACTTAAACAAACATGGAATGCCAACCCACCTCCTCCTCTTTCAAGCGATCATCGTCACGATTTCCTCATTTGTGATCCTCTATATGCCAACTGTCAGCACCGCTTACTGGATCCTAACCGCTATTTCTGCGCAGATGTATCTGATTATGTATATCTTTATGTTCATTGCAGCGATTCGCCTTCGGTACTCTCATCCCCATATCCCCAGAGTGTACAAAATCCCTCACCCCCATAAAGGGATGTGGTTTGTTGCAAGTCTTGGCCTGGCTGCTTCGATTTTTGCCATTTGCATTGGATTTGTCCCCCCAACCCAACTCGCAACGGGAAGTCGCACCGTCTACCACTCCTTCCTCTTTTTCGGCCTTCTTATCATGGTAGCTATCCCTCTCATTATTTATCAGTTTAAAAAGCCCTCATGGGTGATCCATCCTGAAGAAGAATGAACATTCCCCTAGCAGAAAAGCTTAGACCCTCCTCTTTTGCAGAAGTTGTTGGGCAAGACTCCCTTGTAGGGAAAGAGGGACTCCTCAGCAAAATCATTGAAAAGGGAAGACCCCTTTCTATTTTGCTATGGGGCCCTCCCGGTTCAGGAAAAACGACAATTGCCCGCCTCTACGCAAAGGCATTTAATCGCCCTTTCATCTCCTTTACAGGAGTAATGAATGGTATTGCCGACATAAAAAAGGTACTCCAAGAAGGAAAGTCTCGCCCCCTTATTAGTGGTCATCCCATTTTATTTGTCGATGAAATCCACCGTTTTAATAAGGCGCAACAAGATATTTTCCTCCCCTGCATCGAAGATGGGAGTGTGGTTCTTATTGCTGCGACAACGGAAAACCCTTCTTTTACTATTAATAATGCTCTTCTCTCTCGCCTTCGTGTTCTGACTCTTAAATATCTTTCTCCTGAGGCTCTTCTAAAAATCATCGGTCGTTTTGAAGAAAAATCGGGAAAAATCACCCTAAATGATGATGCAAAAAATGCCCTGATCGGCTTTTCTCATGGAGATGGACGTCACCTTCTCAATGCCTTAGAAAATCTCCAAACCTTGAAAGAAGGGATAATCGATCTCGAAACTCTCTGCAGCCTGACTATGAAAAAACCTGCAGGTTATGACCGACATGATGATCTTCACTACAACATAATCTCCGCTCTCCATAAGTCGGTCCGTGGATCTGATCCTGACGCCGCCCTCTACTACTTCTCTCGGATGCTCGAAGGAGGAGAAGACCCTAACTATTTAGGAAGACGTCTTGTTCGGATGGCCATCGAAGATGTGGGGCTTGCAGATCCCGAAGCTCTCTCCTTTGCCTTAAATGCTTGGCAAACCTACGAACGTCTTGGCTCTCCTGAAGGGGAGCTTGCCTTAGCCCAAGTTGTTATCTATCTCTCCCTTGCCCCCAAAAGCAATGCTACTTACGTCGCCTATAAAAAAGCGCGGAAAAGCGCTGAAGAAACCTCTGAGTTCAATCCTCCTAAAATTATCCTCAATGCCCCTACAAAACTCATGAAAAATCAAGGGTTCGGCAAAGGATATGCATACGATCACGATGCTGAGGATGGATTTTCCGGACAAAACTACTTCCCCGATGAAATGGAGCGTCAATCTTACTACCTCCCCGTTCAAAGAGGGTTCGAGCGGGAGATGGATAAACGTCTCACCTTTTTCAAAAACCTTCGGGCAAAAAAAATTTGAATTAATTCTTTACAGGATTTAGAATCGCTTCCGATAAGTGAACGAATATCTCAATTCCAACTTAGGGACATTCCCTTGTCTAAAAGGAGAAAATATGGATTGTATCTTTCAACGGCCCTTCTCAAAGTTTCTTACCTCGTTTAAAACTTATAAAATAGTTGGCTTTGACGTCGCTACTGCTGTAGCCATCAATGTTCTTGCTGCTACCCTCTTAGGGAAAAGTAAAACTCAAGCAGCTCTTTTAGGTGCTTCTTCTTCCCTCCTCATGACTACCTGCCACTTTACACAGCACCGCTTCGGAAAGAGTGATGATTCATATTATAATGTTTGTAAATGGCGTATTTTTGCTATAGGACAAATCTTCTCTGGGCTAATAATCGCAAGCGCGCATCACTACTTTAGCAAAACTCCTTACTTTTCATGGAGCACCCTATCACTCACTGTAGCACCCTTGTTAGCTGCCACTGTAAGAAATGGCATGTTAGGAACGTAAAATAACGCAAAATAAACTCAAAACTCAGGTTTCCAAAAAAAAACCTCCAAGCTTCCTAGGATCTCTCAGGTCCTTGCGGACTTAAAGATCGCTAAGTTGCAATGGAGGTCCAGTTGCTCGTTTTGTATCCTCTAGCAAAGTCAAGGTCGAGAGGCTCTGCCTCAATCTGACCTATCGCCTCTATAAGAGACATGATGACTAGAGTTGTCTTAAGCTTTGTGACGCTTTAAGCGATCTATGAGAGCAAATGCTCTCTGCATATGACATACGAGCTAGCTGTAAAAAATTGTTGCCTTTCCTTTTATGAAAGAAAGAGAAGATAGTTGTACATTTTCTCAAATGCTTCCATCACTTCCTTTTGATACTCTTGGAGATGGGGAAGTCCTTCTTTTGGGGGTTTCATAAAAAGGGGATCGTTCACATCTCTTCCTTTAAAAGGGATTGGATATCAATGGAAAAGACATCATCTTCCGCAGTATTTTCCTTATTAGGTTGGATAAGTCCATGGCGAGAAAGGGAGACAGGCACTCCCCCTTTTTCATCGATAAAAAGGAGGCTGACGGGTGCATGTCCATGGAGAAGGAGCCCTTCCTGCCCTTCTCTTGGAACCATCACAAAATGAGGGAGTTTGTTTGCAATCCCCATGGCAATATTCGGCTGATTTGATTCATGGTAAAAGTTCATCATGGGAGAAGAGCCTCCTCGGATAAACGTTGCCATGTTTCCTTCCCTATCTCCTAACCCGACCGCTGCCCCTCCATCTTTGAGGGGAAAAAAAGTGCCGATAATCTCTTGCGCCTCATTTTTCATAATCATTGCGGGAAAAACCCCTCCTTGAAGTTGGAGACGGATGTTTCCTTCTTGATCATTAAATGTCATAAGGGTATGTCCATCATCCCCTTGTAGAACCATATTGGGTATACCACTTTCTCCTTTAAGGACGATCCGATTTGCTTCAATCGTCCCTCCTGAATGCATCAGAAAAGGAGCTCCCAGGATAAAAAAGAGGATCACCCCTAGAAATAGGGCAACGTTTAAAATGAAGAAAATGCGATTAAATAGAAAAATTTTTCGGAAAGTCATTAAAAAAACCTACCTCTTTAAACTAACAAATAAGAAATCGGTCTATTTAATTAAAGAGAAATAATTCACTCGGTTCTATCCACCGATCTTCTCTTTTAATGAGGTCGATCAACCGATCAACCGCTTCCGTATAATGTATTCCCCGCTCCACACACTCTTTTCCAATATAGAGGTCGATTTTTTCTCGTCCCGATCCGACATATCCAAAATCAGCATCGGCCATCTCTCCAGGGCCATTCACAATACACCCCATGATCGCAATCTTCACTCCAGGAAGATGGGCTGTTTGTGCTCGAATTTTTTGGGTCACTTCTTGAAGATCAAAGAGGGTTCTTCCACAGCTAGGGCAGGCAATAAACTCTGTTTTTGTTGCCCGCATCCGACATCCTTGCAAGATGTTAAAGGCAAGAGAGGTTTCTTTTTCCTGAGAAAGATTTGTCTTTAAAAGGATGCCTTCTCCTAATCCATCGGCAAGAAGTGCTCCTAGCTCTGCTGAAGCATGAATCACTGTATCTTCATCAGATAAAGAATAATTCCCCATTAAGATGACAGGAAGATCAAGCTTACTTACCTTTAGCCAATCAAAAAAGTGCCTTCCTTGATGCAACAAGGATGTGGTCATTTCAAGTAAGATAAATGGGGTGGAGACTTCTAAAAGTTTTTTCCATGTGGAGGGATCTCCATCTTTTATGTGTACAACATGCCCGGGAGAGGCGGTTTCCAAGGGTTCAACGGTGAGTTTCCCTTCATCATAAGAGATCTCTTGTCCATTAAAAAAGGCGTCCCCCTTGAGACCCACTTCTCCTTCTCCCCAAACAATGACTGAACCATCGCGATGAAGGGGGGCAACTTGTCTCACAAAACGGCGCTCGATGGCTCCGATATTTCGCTTTTGTTCAATAAAAGAAGGGATCCCTTTATCGAGATAATTTTCAGCAAAACGTTTGAGCCTTTTGCAGGGATCTATCTCTAGCCAAGGATCTTCAGTGAGAGAAACTCGAATGGTATCCCCCAGTCCATCGAGAAGGAGAGCCCCCATTCCAATTGCAGATTTTACCCGACCATCTTCTCCATCTCCCGCTTCTGTAACCCCTAGATGGAGGGGATAATCCCACCCTAGCTTGATCATTTCAGAAACAAGGAGGCGATATGCTTGGATCATGACAACGGGACTACTTGCTTTCATTGAGAACATAAAGTCATGGTAATTGAGTGCGCGGCAGATGCGAGCAAATTCAAGAGCTGATTCAACCATTCCAAAAGGGGTATCTCCATAACGGTTCATGATTCGATCAGAAAGGGAGCCATGGTTGGTCCCAATCCGCATTGCCCGTCCTAACTTTTTGCACTTCTCTACAAGGGGACCAAATGTTTCCCGGATCCGATCGAGTTCTGCAGCATAGGAGATGTCATCATATTCAATGGTTTTAAATGTTGCCCGTTTATCGACGAAGTTGCCGGGATTCACCCTCACCTTATCGACAAACTCTGCGACTAACAGGGCGGCAGGAGGATAAAAGTGGATATCGGCAACAATGGGAATCGTATACCCTTTCTGAATTAAGCGATTTTTGATCCCTTCACACGCTTCAGCTTCTTTTTTCCCTTGGACAGTCACCCTCGCTATTTCGCACCCATAGTCAGCAAGGCGGATGATTTGCTCAGCTGTTGCCTCGACATCACGGGTATTAGAATTGGTCATGGATTGGAGACGGATGGGGTTATTTCCCCCAACGCCAATGGGACCAACCTTGACCTCCCGGGTCTTCCACCGCTTTGTCTGATAGACCGATTCACAGTATTTCATAGGAGAGAAATTTTATCCTATGTTCGAGCGCCTGTCAACTTCTTCGTTAAATAAAATTTCGACACCCCTGCAAAGCATGTTAAATTGAGCTTCTGTTTGAACAAATTGTTGATCTCCCCTCCTATATCGAAAGGCATCGATATTTTCATGAATCTCTTCCATAACATCTTCTTTTTCAGGAAGCTCCTCAGCCTCCCTAAATCTCTTATAAAAATGGAGAAGATTTGCAAAAACTCCGGTCCGTCCCACCCCGGCTCGACAATTCCCAATAATCACCGCATTTTCAACCAATTTTTTCGCTTCGTCTACTGCTTTGATCAATTCGAGAACAATCCCTATGTTGGCACTCGCACCATCTGGCCAATAAGGATAATGATAGACATAGATCTTTTGACCATTTCGATCAAGCTCAGTAGTGAAGTAGTTCTCCCCTTTCATCCTTGTGTCATCAAAAAACCACCCTCCATGGTCCTTTGCATCACGTTCATTCATTAAATTGACGATAAAAACGGTATGGGTTTTTTGGAGCGTATCAACCATCTTCCAATAGTTCTCTCTCATGAGCCCATTTGTTGGATATCCCGTTGCAATGAAATAAGGGGTGATCCAACTTGCGTCGACAAAAAGAGGTTCATTGTCTTTTGTAACACGTGTCTCTATATTTCCCCCAATATTATCGAAGTTTGTTTTTCCAACCCATTTTCTGTTTGAAAGTGTCTCAAGTGTCTCTTGTTTATAGGGGTCCTCCTTCAATGCACCACGAGGACCATCGTGAGGATTCAGCTCTTCCCATGCATCACTAATATCTTTGGGAGTAAATTGGATGTAACCTTTTTCTATTTTTACTGACATTTTAAGTCTCCTTCTAAAATTTTCAGGGAAAAGGTTAATAGAAGTAACTGAAAATAACAACTATTTCCTGATTAACCTTGATGGGAGATATATTCAGCTTCGATTTTTGTAGCGAGAGTGAAGTCATTTTCGGTGAGACCATCGGCCTTGTGGGTCCAAATTTGGAGGGTCACTGCGCCCCAGCTAAGGAAAATATTGGGATGGTGCCCCTCTTCTTCAGCAATACGGTCAACAATATTGGTGAAGGCAAGAGCCTCTTTAAAATTTTTGAAGGAATACTTTTTTTCAAGGTGATGCTCTTCGATCATTTTCCATCCCTCCCCGAGCCCTACGTAAAGAGATTTGAGATCTTTCCCTTTAAGAGGAGTAGTTCCAATTTTGCAAGGGACACATTTTTTGGGGGGCATATCAGTCATATTTTCACCGTTTGAAGGTAGCCTTCAGTCTCTCCCCATGGATAGGAGATCGAAAAGGTTTTCAAGATTTCAAAAGAGGTTTCATCATAGTCAGTGAGAGGATAACTGACAGAAATGATTTTTACTCCTTTGGGATATTTTTTAAGTTTAGCAATCAGAGGGGCAATTTCTGTATCGGAAAGGGCTGTTCCATAAAGGTAAATGACGGTTGCAGAAGGAAGATCAGCTTTAAGCATATCAGCGCAGATAAATTGGACCTTCTCTTGATGGTATTTATCCGCAATGTACTTGGAGAGTTTTACAAACTGGGGAATCCGTTCAATACCGATGACTTGGCATTTGTAGAAATGATGGAGGAAAAGAGCTCCCCGTCCTCTCCCCGATCCAAGCTCTAAAAAGGTATCGGTGGGCTTTAGATCTACCTCTTTTGCTAATTGATCATAGGTCATCAGAGGGGTTTCCCCGTAGGTATGAACCTCTCTTGCCTGCCGCTTCTTTAGATAGTTCTTGCTGATCGTGTAAGGATTCTTAAAAATGTATGCGGTCAAAAGGGAGCGGTCGATATGAGAAAAGGTGGTATCAGTATAGTAGCGACGTTTGACTTCCTTCTGAAGTCTATAGTCAATCCATTGATACTTGATCGTATGATACAAACTTTTCATATCTATTATTTTGCAACAAAAGATAATTTGTTACCAGTTGATCGTTTGGCCAGGCTCTAAAATACGAAAAGTTTTGGGGTCAATCCCCTGTTTTTCGAGAGCGCAGTAGAGATCAAAAGGGGGCCGATCAAGATGCTCACTAGAGAGGCGGAAGGTTTTCCAGTGCATCCCGATGCTAAGATGGGAGCTCACTTCGGTATGGATCGCTACCGATTTTTCAGGACCGATATGAACAGGATCCATGAACCTTTTAGGGACATAGGTTCCGATCGGAATAAGGCTCAGGTCCATCTCCCCAAATTTTTTGCCGATCTCTTTAAAATCTTTCTCATTGTAACCGGTATCACCAACAAAATAAAGGCGCTTTTCTTGTTTATTAGAGCGAAGAAAATCAACAACATAACCACTCCAAAGGGTTGTGTTTTTATCAAAGATTCCCCTTCCCGAAAAATGTTGGGCAGGAACTGCTGTGATAATGATTTCTCCCCTTTCTGTTCCAAGATGAATCTCTTGCCACCACTCCATTTCAATAAGATGACGGATTCCACGCTTATGGAGACGCTTTTTAACTCCAAGAGGAACCACCCAAGTGATTCCTGGATGCAATTTTTGGAGAGTTAAGATGGTTTTTGTACAAAAGTGATCGTAGTGGTCATGACTGAGGAGAACAAGGTCAATTTTTGGAAGATTTTCTAGGGAAAGTGGAGTTTCATGTCTCCGCTTTGGTCCTAAAAAAGAAAGGGGGGAACACCGCTTTCCCCAGATAGGATCGGTAAGGATATGAAGATCTCCTACACGAATCAAAAAGGTGCAGTGGTTGATCCAAGTGACTTGGGGCGCATTGTCATCAAGCTTCTGTTTGGGATTAGGATACCGAAACGTTTCAGGATATTCTATGGATCCACGATCGTTATAAAAGCCTAATTGCCAAAGTGCAATATCGAAAAGAGACCGTTTTGTTGAGCGAATATGGGGATTCATAAAACGTCTCCCCTTCTTAAAGTGCCCCTTCTTCATCCTTCAACTCCCCCGTTATCTTACAAATATCTGAACCATTGGTTTTTTCAAAAAGAGTTTTTCATTTTTTAACTAATTTGTTCATCTTTAATATCTTAAGAAATATTCCTTGAAAATTAGAAGGATGACTTCTAAATTACAAGGAAAAATCTTGACAGATAGTGTTTTTTATTGAAAATTAGAAATAAGAACTCTAATTTACAAGGAAAAACCATGAAACGCCCCCTTTTTTTAGAAAAAATTCAAAAAGCTTTTAAGGTTCATCCTATTGTGGCCATTTTAGGCCCTCGCCAATGCGGAAAAACGACCCTTGCACGGATGTATGCAAGTGAAGAAAACTCTCTTTCTCCTCAAAATTACTTTGATCTTGAAGATCTTAATGATATTGAAAGGTTAAAGTCTCCTCAGACGACTTTGGAGTCTCTGTCAGGCTTAATTGTCATCGATGAAATTCAGCGAAGACCTGAACTTTTTCAAACCTTAAGGGTTCTTGTAGACAGACCCCATCTGAGTCAAAAGTTCTTAATTCTTGGAAGTGCCTCTAGAAAACTTTTAATGCAATCTTCTGAAACTCTTACAGGAAGAATTCATTATATTGAACTTACCCCTTTTTGCTACATAGAAACACAAGAGCTGCAGCAACTGTGGAAACGAGGAGGATTTCCCCGTTCTTTCTTAGCAGAAGATGACAATTCCAGCAGGATTTGGCGTGAATCTTATCTTAAAACATTTATTGAACAAGATATCCCTAGTTTTGGAATTAAAGTAGCTCCTGAACAATTGAGACGCTTTTGGATGATGCTCACTCATTATCATGGTGCCATCTACAATGCCTCTGAAATAGGGCGCTCGATCAATCTATCTTATAAAACTGTCCGTCATTACACCGATATTCTAACAAATACTCTTATGGTGAGACAGTTGCAGCCTTGGCATGAAAATATCTCTAAAAGACAGGTCAAATCACCAAAAATTTATTTTCGCGACAGTGGACTCTTTCATACCCTTCTAAATATCAAGAATGAGTCTGCCCTTTTGACCCACCCTAAACTTGGGGCCTCTTGGGAAGGATTTGCTGTTGAAGAGGTCATCCGTATGTTAAATGTCGATCAGTGGGACTGCTTTTTCTGGGCAACACAAGCGAGTGCAGAGCTTGATCTCCTTGTTTTTAAAGAAGATCAACGTCTAGGTTTCGAATTCAAGTTTACAGACTCTCCCAAAACAACAAAGTCGATGAGAATCGCTACTGAAGATCTAAAGCTTGACCGTTTAACAATCATCTATCCAGGAAAGAAAACGTTTAAAATCGACGATAAAATTTATGCTGCTGGACTTGAAAGTTTTTTAAATCAAGAGTGATTTGGGTGGACTATTAGTGAAGGAAGGATCTCCTTCAAATTGAATGGGTCCTGGATAGAGATAGTGGTCCTCTTCCATCCATTTGATCCGACTCCTTTCAAAGAATTTAAAGGGAGAACCTTCAAGATCAACTAAGGCTTTGCGAATCACAGCCTTCTCTTTCCCTTTCCGCACTTCGAGGTTCATAAGGGAGGTAATCGGAAGAGCTGCGACTTCCCAATCGGCTGGAGGTTTTGTAAGGCGTTTGACCGCGCACATGTAACCGGTATGTCCCCCTTGAATCAGGCGAGCAGCGACATGCCCAAGGGTATAGCAATAAGTGGCATCAAAATTAGTCGGAAACCCTGCTCGCCCTTCGTATCCAAAGAAATGGTGAATGGGGGCAAATTTTCCTTTAAAGGTGGAGCGCTTTTCGAGCTCTTCTTTGACAAGGGTACTCAAAAGAATTTCGGTTTGAATATGAGAGACTTGAACATTTCCATGGGGATCACGATCTAAGAGAAGTTGATGAGCAATCTCTTTTGGAAGAAAGGTAAAAGTCTCTTTTCCCGCTTTGCTTAAATCATTGTGATTTTTCCCTTCTGCTAAAAGCGTATTGAGCTCACTGATAAGGGTTTTCATCTCTGGGATAAACTCGATGATCCCTTCAGGGATCAAGATCACACCATAGTTCTTTCCTTGATTTCCCCTTTTTTCAATAAGATCGGCAAGGAGGCAAGTGATCTGTTTAAGGGTCATTTTTTTCTCGGCAACTTCTTCCCCAATCAGTGTAAGGTTGGGTTGTGTCAGAAGGGCGCATTCCAAAGCAATGTGAGAAGCAGATCGCCCCATGAGCTTAATAAAATGAGTATATTTTTTCGCAGAGGATGCATCGCGGGCAATATTCCCAATCATCTCTGCGTAGGTCGTGCAAGCGGTATGAAAACCGAAAGAGATATCAACATGAGGATTTTTAAGATCGCCATCAATTGTTTTAGGAACCCCAATCACTTTTGTTTGACACCCTTTAGAAAGGGCATATTCCGCTAAAACGGCTGCATTGGTATTGGAATCATCTCCTCCAATAATCACAACTCCATCAAGGAGGAGTTTTTCAAATACGGCAATTGATTTTTCAAGTTGCTCTTCGGCTTCAATCTTAGTGCGCCCTGAACCAATGAGATCAAATCCTCCTTGGTTTCGGTAATTTTGGAGGAGATCTTCGGAAAGCTGCATCGTTTTTCCTTCGATGATTCCCGATGGCCCATTAAGAAAGCCTATGAGTTGACATTCATGATGAAATCTTTTTAGGGCATCAAAAAGGGCGGTAATAACGTTGTGTCCCCCAGCTGCTTGTCCCCCTGAAAAAACGACACCAACTTTAAGAGCTTTGGGCAAACTTTTTTCCCCTTTTCTAGGGAGGAGCAAAGGACGCCCAAATGTTTTAGGGAATTGTCTTTCGATTTCTTTTGCATTTCCCAAGGAAGTGGTCTCTCCACTCCCCTTAAAAATCACCTCTCCTTCCAAAACTTTAGGAAGGATCGGTTTGTACTTTGTTCGATATTTTTGCAGTGGTGTCATAAAGCAAACAGTAATGATTCCCGGAAAAAACTTCTACTTTTTTCCTTATTTCTCCTATACTTTGATTTTAATGATCTAAGCAGGGCTGAAATGGCAAAAAAGTATCTTTTTATGACGGGAGGGGTGGTTTCTTCATTAGGAAAAGGGCTCGCCTCAGCATCCATTGGAATGCTCTTGGAATCCCATGGGCTCAAGGTGGCGATGCTTAAACTCGACCCTTATCTAAATGTCGACCCAGGAACCATGAATCCTTTTCAACATGGAGAGGTCTATGTTACCGATGATGGAGCTGAAACCGATCTCGATCTTGGTCACTATTACCGTTTCACAAACTCTCCCCTTTCAAAGGCAAGCAACGCAACATCAGGACAAGTTTACGAAACTGTCCTTAAACAAGAACGTCGAGGAGATTATCTTGGAAATACTGTTCAGGTGATTCCCCATGTGACCGATGAAATCCGGAAACGGATCATGCAAGGAGCAAATCAAGAAAAAGGGATTGATGTCCTCCTTGTCGAAATTGGAGGGACAGTAGGAGATATCGAGTCGCAACCTTTTTTAGAAGCGATCAGACAGTTCCGTCTTGATCATCCCAATGATTGTATTAACATTCATATGACCTATGTCCCCTACCTAAAGGCCGCAGGAGAGGTCAAGACAAAGCCGACACAGCACTCTGTCCATCAACTTCAAAGTGTTGGAATTTTTCCTGATCTTATCCTTTGCCGCTCCGAAAATCCCCTGGAAAAAGAGGTCAAAGAGAAGATTGCTCTCTTTTGTAGCGTTCCTAAAGAAGCGGTGATCGAACAGGTCGATGTACAGGGATCGATCTATCAGCTCCCTCTCACGATGACTAAGCAAAAACTCGATCAGCAGCTTTGTTCTCTTCTAAGCCTTGGATGTAAAAAAATCTCGATCGCCCCCTGGGAAAAAATGGTCCACACCCTACTCCATCCCCAAAAAACAGTGAAGGTAGGGCTCGTTGGAAAATATATTCACCATCAAGATGCCTATAAGTCAGTAGTTGAAGCGCTAACCCATGGAGGGATCGCCCATCATGTCAAAGTAGAAATCAAGGGATTTGATTCTGAAACAGAAGCGGTGATCGATGGATGCGATGGCTACCTTGTTCCCGGCGGATTCGGCGCGCGGGGCTTTGAAGGGAAAATCGGTATTGCTAAACATTGTCGAGAAAACAAGATCCCCTATTTTGGGATTTGCCTGGGGATGCAGGTCCTTGTCATAGAATTTGCCCGAAATGTTTTAGGATTAAAGGAAGCAAATTCTACCGAAATGAACGGGGATACTCCTGATCCTATCATTTCACTTTTAAGTGAGCAGGAAGGGGTAAAAGATTATGGAGGAACCATGCGTCTTGGTGCCTACCCCTGCACCCTTCAAAAAGGTTCGAAAGCTTATGCAGCTTACAAAGAGGGAAAAATTAAGGAGCGTCACCGTCACCGTTTTGAGTTCAATAATGCATACAAAAAATCGTGTGAAGAAAGTGGGCTTCTCATTAGTGGAACTTATGACGCCCTTTGCGAAATTGTAGAGGTAAAAGATCACCCTTGGATGGTTGGCGTTCAGTACCATCCCGAGTTTAAATCAAAGCCAATGGCTCCCCACCCCCTCTTTAAGGCTTTCATTGGAGCAATCTTGAATGGGTAGGATTTTAGGGATTGACTTTGGAATGAAACGGATTGGCCTTGCCCGCTCCGATCCTATGAAAATGATTGCCTCCCCATTTAAAACCATTCAAGCGGGGAAAAATCTCGGAGAAACCGTTGATCTTGTCATCAAGGAGCTCGAAGAAATAGAGCTTATCGTCCTTGGGCTTCCTCTTCTTCTATCTGGGAAAGATAGTGACACCACCCGACAGGTTAGAGAATTCGGAGCTCTTCTAGAAGAAAAAAGTGGCCTTCCCCTTATTCTCTGGGATGAGCGTCTTACTTCGAAACAAGTAGAAAAGCTGATGATCGAAGGGAATGTCTCTCGAAAAAAACGGGCTGCCCACGTCGATACGATGAGCGCCACTCTCATCCTCCAAAATTACTTATCCCAAGTTCAGTGAGGGAGCTTTCTTTGTCAAATAATGCATTGAAAAAATTGAATGCAAGCTCTTACTGCCTTTGTAGACTAAACACTAGACATTTTTAGGAAAATCAGTTAGAATAACGGCTAAATGATTTTTTTAAGGAATTAAATTTATGGCAAAGAAAGGCGCACGCGAAAAAGTTAGACTCAAAAGTACCGAAAGTGCAGAAACTTACTGGACCTTTAAAAATAAACGAAATAGTCCTGAAAGACTCGAATTGAAAAAGTTCGATAAAACATTAAGAAAACACGTTATTTTTAAAGAAGCTAAGTGATTTTTGAATTTTCGATTGCCCGCAAATACCTCATCCCGAGGAAAAAGCAGCTATCGATGTCCCTTATTGCCCTGATGTCTGTTGGGGTTATTTCTCTCGTCGTTTGGCTGGTCCTCGTCTTCCTATCAGTGACTGACGGGATCGAAAAGAATTGGCTTAAAAAACTCACCTCCTTAAATGCCCCTATACGGATCACTCCCACAGAGGAGTATTACCGCTCTTATTATTACCAAGTTGATGGGATTAGCAGCGAGTCGGACTACCGGACAAAAAGTATCGGAGAAAAAGCTTCAGCTCTTTTAACCGATCCTTACACCCCTGAATTTGATCAAGAAATTCCAAGAAGATGGCCCGAAAAGGTATGTAATAGTGATGGTTCAACCAAAGATTTTGTGAAAGAAACCTTCAAAGCTCTCCATGATCTTAACCTAACTGCCCAAGACTATGAAATGTCAGGAGCCATACTTAAGCTCCGCATGGTGCGGCCACAAGGAATCCCGTTTACTTCGTCAGAGGAGAGAGGACAGGGATCTCTCACTCAAGTCTCCTATCTATCGACATTCAATGGAAAAAGTCCTGAACTTCCCAATCTTATAGAAACGCCACGGATCGAAGATTTAAATCATCTTTTCTTTTTAGCGAGTGTTTCATCTGTTGGAATCAGTAAAGATTCCCCTGATGATTTACTGGAAGTTTCTGCAAAAGAGTTTCGCAATCGATTGAAGGCACTTTTAACCCATATAAAGATTAAAAAGATGCGAACCACTTCGCACCGATGGCAAGGACTTGCCTCTCTTCTGCCCGAAGGGATCGAGTTCGATGCCTACGCCCCCTTGAAACAGGAAAGCATCACTCAAATCGTTTTCCCTCTTGAGAAAAAAGAGTGCAACGGAAAAGTCATAAAAAAGCAAGGTCACTTTCTTTTTGTTGGAAAAGAGGGCAGATGTCATAGTGCGAGTCTTTCGGTCCCTCTTTTTGTTGAGGGAAGGGTTTCAATGGACACCACTCTTTGTCCTATAGATTATGAAAAGATCTATCTACTCAGTGACCTCCGCTTTGAGGTGAAAACAATGTTGCAAGGGGTCCCGCTGGAAGGGCAAATTCCATGGGATGGTCTTGAGATCGAAGAGGCAGAGCTTTCGCGGGTTTTTGAAGAAAGACCTAAGGAAACTCCTCTCTGGCCTTTCATGGTTAAAGATAAGATCTACCTCCCAGAATTAGAAGCTCCCGCTATTGTTCTTCCTAAGCACTTTCAAAATAACGGGGTTCAATTAGGCGATATCGGCTATTTTTCCTATGGAGCTGCAACGAGTAGCTCCGTACAAGAGCAGCGCCTTCCTGTGACTGTTGCGGGATTTTATGATCCCGGTGTGATGGCAATTGGTGCAAAAGTCATTTTGAGTGGTCCAGAAATTCCTCATGCAATTAATGCTGCATCAGAGCATATGATCGATCCTAACATGGTCAATGGAATTCAGGTTTATCTCAGTGATTTGGGAGGGGCAAAAGAGACGAAGGAAAAGATTGAAATGACCTTTGCAGAAAAAGGGCTCTCTCCCTACTGGAAGGTAACGACTTTCCACGAATACGATTTTGCCAAAGATCTCTTGCTGCAGTTTCAAAGCGATAAGTATCTCTTTACTCTTGTTGGAGCCATTGTTTTAATTGTGGGATGTAGCAACATCATTTCTCTCCTTGTGATTCTAGTGAATGATAAAAAGAAGGAGATTGCGATTTTAAGTGCCATGGGAGCCTCAAAAAGGAGTATTGCTTTAATTTTCACCCTCTGCGGGGGAATCATGGGAACTCTTAGCACTCTGATTGGGGTTTTGGCAGCCCTTTTGACGCTACATAACATTGATCATGTTGTGAGCTTCTTAAGTTTTCTTCAAGGACATGAAGCCTTTAATGCGGTTTTCTATGGAAAATCTCTTCCAAATCAACTGAGTAATCACGCCCTTCTCTTTATCTTAATTGCCACACCCATCATTTCTCTCCTTGCAGGACTTGTCCCTGCCCTTAAAGCGACAAAGCTTCATCCTTCACAAATTTTGAGGTCAGAATGAAGGAAACCGTTCTCTCCTGCAAAGATTTAACAAAAACTTACCGAAGCCCAACTCCTTGCACTATCTTAAAAGGGGTGAATTTAACGGTTAAGAGAGGAGAAACGGTTGCGATCATGGGCCCTTCAGGTGTTGGGAAAAGCACCCTTCTCCATATTTTGGGAACACTGGATACACCGACCTCTGGAACCCTGGAGATTCAAGGAAAAGATGCACTAGGAGAAGGTGCTGCTACTTTGCGGAATAAACATCTTGGCTTCATCTTCCAAAATTATAATCTCCTCGATGAATATTCGGTCCTTGATAATGTTCTGATCCCTGCAAAAATTGGACGGGTGAGTGGAAAAGAAGGGGTCGCAAAAAAGCTTCTTGAAGAGGTGGGACTGAGCAGTCATATACATCACTTAGCAAAGCAACTTTCAGGAGGAGAAAAGCAGCGAACAGCGATTGCTCGCGCCCTTTGTAATGATCCTGATCTTATCCTTGCTGATGAGCCAACAGGAAATCTTGATGATGAAAACTCTGAGCATATTCATAAATTGCTCATCTCCTCTGCAAAAGCCTTAAGTAAAGGGCTTATCGTTGTCACTCACGACCATGTTCTTGCCAAACAGTGCGATGTCATTTATACTTTGCAGGGTGGACGTTTGGAGAAGAGAAAATGAGAATTATAGTTATTGGTGTGGGATATGTTGGTCTAGTAACTGGAGCTTGTTTTGCTGAGATGGGACACCATGTGACCTGCTTAGATGTCGATGAAGAAAAAATTGATATGCTCAAGAAAGGGAACATTCCTTTTTATGAACCCGGTCTTAAAGAACTTGTCTTACGGAGCAAATCTGAAAAACGTCTCTCTTTCACCTCTGACTACTCTGCCATTCAAAAAGGGGACCTTGTTTTTATCGCCGTTGGAACACCCCCCAAAAAAAATGGGGAAGCTGATCTTTCTTTTGTTGAGTCAGCAGGAAAATCAATCGGTAAACACTTAAAGGATTATACTGTCATCGTCAATAAGTCGACTGTCCCTGTAGGAACAGCCCGGATGCTCAAAACATGGATCAGAGAAACGAGCCCTGAAGAGGCTCTTTTTGATGTTGTCTCTTGCCCCGAATTTCTTAAAGAAGGTTCTGCGATTGATGACTGTATGAAACCTGATCGGATTATTATCGGGAGCGATAGTGAAAAAGCAACCCGTATTCTCAAACGGCTCTACTCCTCATTTACCCTTAATCACGATCGGATTCTGTTGATGGATATTGAATCGGCGGAGCTGACAAAATATGCCTCAAACGCCATGCTTGCAACCCGGATTTCCTTTATGAATGAGCTTGCATCGATCGCTGAAAAAGTGGGAGCCAATATTAACCAAGTCCGACTTGGGATGAGTGGAGATCACCGAATCGGCTACCATTTTCTCTATGCAGGAGCAGGATATGGGGGATCATGTTTTCCAAAAGATCTCCGCGCCCTTTGCGCTCTTGCTGAAACCCTTAACATCGAAACACCCCTCCTTGAGGCTGTCAATACGGT
>Ga0075163_10003500_pt1 | contig 21104 bp, 18 predicted proteins | sample JI1023141ADNA_FD_71478 | JGI IMG/M metagenome (GOLD analysis project Ga0075163, IMG submission 71478) | Wastewater effluent complex algal communities from Wisconsin, to seasonally profile nutrient transformation and Carbon sequestration -... | ecosystem: Engineered > WWTP > Effluent > Algae... | reverse complement strand
GGCATCGTCCTGCTCTGCCAGCATCAATTCCTCTTCGCGTGCCACGTCGCCCTGAATGAACTCATGAATCGGGGCCGGATCACGTTCCGGTTCATAGAGCCTGTACTGGCCCGAGTCCACCTTGAACAGGAGGTCGTCGGAAACGTTGGTTGAAGGATGATGCAGGCGGCTGCGGTCGTTCGTCGCCGCCTGAACTAGATGGGCTCGAATACTGTTCGGTTGCAACTTCGGGTACTTGGCTTCAAACCACTCCAACGCACGCGATGTCGTGAATACCTGGCCCGGCTGAAGCTTCATATCCTCGAGCATGTCTTTGAGCAGTTGCCGGGTGGGCTTGTCGTAGATGGTTCTGGCCATTTAATTCGAGAGATACTGAAGGGTGTGGCTTGATGTTACAGGCCAGGTGAGCAGGGCAGGCTGGACCTTCCGACTCTTTGGAACACTATTCAATTGTCAGCGTGTTGATATCCACCCGGCCGAGCGTTCAATCCGACGAGACGACCTGCTTCTCCGGCCATCGAATAGCGGCCACAACGCCAGTGTGCTGCGATATGTCTTGCGCCCGCTCCCTCCATCGCAACCCTGCGCAGTAATCCACGCACATCGTGTTGCTCTGGGGCCCAAGCCAGTCCCAAGGGCCGGTGCCGTCGAACAGGTTGGGACCGCGGCTGCGAGCAGTTGCATCGCGCTCATCACCCGCCCATCGCCAGTAGTGCCCGAAGACCACCGCTTGGGCTTCGTTGTATGTATTCCACCAGGCGTTTCGTTCCGTCATGCGCCATTGGCCGCCTCCCCAAAAGGGCGTCGACGTGACCTTTTCAATGCCACTGGTTAACGCTTTCACTGGATTCATCGACTGATTACGCACATCAACCTCTGCAGTGGCCGGGAGGAGCGGCACCACCTTGCCTTGGTCCCTCAAGTCGGAGCGCCAGGCGTCAGATTCGATGCGCTTGAGCGCGTCCAGCCCATCCCGGCGTATACCTTCGTCGACTTGGGCTTCCCAATCGTTGTAGAGGTCCATGACAGGTCGAGTCTCGTCACGCAGGCGTTCGATTGAAGGACGGTCCCAGCAGGCATGGACGACACGGAGGTCCTCGCGCTCCAATGCCAGAGGGAGCTGGGCGAACCAGTCCAGCATGGCAGCCCGAGTTGCAGTGTCAGCCTTCGGGTTAGCAATGAAGTGTCCCTTGGCTTGGTCGTGGTTATCAGGATAGAACCAGCCATTTCCTTCTTTGCGCGAGTCGCGCAGCAAGTTCAGTTCGTGATTGCCGAGGACACATTGCGCCAGCCCCTTGGCGGTCAGCTTCATCACGAAGTCCACGACCGCAGGACTGTCTTCGCCACGGTCAACCAGGTCACCGACGAACACTAGACGGCGACCTCCGGGGTGACATCCATCAGGCTGGTAGCCGAGGCGGGCCAACAGGCTGTGTAGCGCAGTGATCTCACCGTGCAGGTCGCCGACGATATCCAGGGGGCCTTCGAACAATGCTTGAATGGGGCGGTAGGTCAAGGCCGGTCACTCCGGTTTCGGGGCGTGGATAAAACATGCGCTCGTGTCGTCTCACGGGTTGTATTGGGCTGCTGACAAACACGCGCTTCCGCAATCCTCATGGGTCGTCGGGACGTCGGTGGCATGAGCTCAAAATCGGGCCAGCAGCTTCCCAGCCAGGGGTATGTATAGGTCGCATCCGCGAAGCGCGTCCGCCAACGTACTGGAATGTCATCCACGCCGTAACGGATCCCCGCAATCCCACCAGCGACCGTCGCCGTCGTGTCGGTGTCATGGCCGAAGGCGATTGCGCGCCGGACACAAGCCTTGTAATCACAAGTGGATTCGATGGCATGCTTGGCCGACCATAGCGTGTCCACGACATAGCCAGTCCCGCGCGCACGGTCTGCATTGTCGGGGTCCAGTACATGATCCAACTGGTCTGCGGGGGCGTCGCCTCCCAGGATCTCGCGCACGCCACTTTCGGCCGATGCCCAGGGTGAGGTGGCGCCTTCCAGCCATCGCCTTGCCCACAGGCAATACATCGCACAGGTGATCTTCGACTGCCAATGGCCATGGGTTGGTAGTGATTGCCGCATCGCCACGTACACCAGGTTGGCGTCGCTGCCCTGATGCCACAACACCAACGGCAGCACGCGCATCAGTGATCCATTTCCATTGTGTTGCTCAGCAGACGGCCCAGCCACATCCGGTGAGATTCCGGAGCTCAGTCGATTGATGGCAGTGCTGGTCTGCATGCCGATATCGAAGACCGATCGGTTGACGGCATAGAAGCCTGTAAGAAGCCAGTTGCGCAAACCTTCGGCGAAGTGCCCAAGGTCAAGTCCGTCTTTGGCCAGTAGGCTGTCGAGCAAGATGAGCGCCTGCGCGCCGTCGTCGCTCCAGGTGCCGGGCGGCACGCCGTAATGGGCGCGTCGGAAGCCTGGTGGCGGTTGAAACTCAATCGCCTCAACGGGTGGGAGACCTTCCGGCGGGTGGAACTCGTAGGGGACACCCAGTGCGTCGCCGACAAGCAGGCCCAGCAGCCCGCCTTCAATTCGTGATTGCAGCGTGAGTTGATCCATGATGCTCCACATGACCTGTTCGACCACACAATGGTGGCATGACTTACTCAGATGACCTGGCGCCTCTGGCGTGGCCCGGCTTTCAGGCCGATGGCGGCCTGCTACTCCCTGTTCCATCGTCCAGCGGATGGAAATCCGGCCCTGATGTCCTCGAAGGTGAGGAGATGCCGCTGGCGCGCAAGGCGGAATTGCATGTCACGTTGTTGAATCGTGCGATGGGGTCGGAACTCCGGTCTGCACTGGGGGACATCACGATCGCCCGATTCTTCGAGGAAGAGGATTGGACAATCCGCAGGACCGGGGATGGATACCTGTTACGCAAGATCAAAATCGACGGCGCCCGATCCACGGTGTGCGAGTCGCTCATCGAGCGCCTGGACCTGCCGGCCTTGGCGCGGTTCCGACTAGCACTGGGTCGAGCAACAGGTGCCCGGATACCCGAGGTTCTGCCGCATATAACGTTATATGTGGCGGGTGACGCAGCGGGAATCGGGTTGCCCGACATGGCGTCATTCGAGACCGCCCGCATGGCGGATCTACGTCTTCCGGGTGTAAGCAATCGAACACCGCCCAGCCTGCCTTCAACGTTGCTTGACGCATACAAGGCGACAGATTTCATGGTGGACGATCCTGCGATCAGGTTACGGGTAGGGCAGCCGTCCGCCCGGATGGATGCTGAACTACGTGCCCAAGGTGCCGCGCGCGCCATCGTGGTCACGGCATGGAATGCCTTCAGCGAGGACACCGACCTGCGCGCAAACGCGCTTCGGCAGCACATGCTCCGGCACGCATTGGAATCCGATGGGCAGATCGTACGCAACGCCGAGGGGCGCGATCCGGCCGGTGTCTGGCCACCCGAACCCAGCCTGCTGGTGATGGAGACAGATCCGACGCTCGACGATCGCCTGCTTCGGGACTATGAGCAGCACGCCATCGTCGTCATTGAGCAGGGCGAGCCGGTCCGGCTCGCCCTGCATCCTCATCACCGAATCAGCTCCGCAGTACAGGCTTGAGCACTCACTCCGCAGCGGATTTGCGCTCGAGGTCACTGAACTGAATCTCGCCCGCTTCGAGTGAGCGGCGCTCACGAATCTTCGTCGAGGCCATTGCCCAAGCGCGATCGTTGCCTTGCTTTGATTTGCTGAAGGCAATGCGGGATTCGTAATTGACCCCGATCTGCCCTGCATCATCAAAGGCACCCAAGTCAGCGCTGAGGAACACGAAGTCCCAACCAAGCCCCTTCTTTGCTTCGATCAGGCGGCTGACCCGTCCGCGGTCGAAATCGCGGCTGGCGTTCTCCTGGCCATCGGTCACCACGACGAAGATCACCTTTGAGGGACGCTCGGTATCCGGGCGCGCGGCTAGGGATGCCTCTAGGTCCAGGATGCCCCGGCCGATGGCGTCGTACAGTGGGGTAGAGGCACGGGGTACGTACTGCTCAAGGGTCAACGGGCGGACGGCATCCACATTCACGTTGGCATGCAACACCTCGAATGGATCCTGCGAATCGAACTGGACCAGGGTGAAGGTGGCGGGCTCAGGCGCAGCTTGCTGTTCGGCGAGGAAGGCATTGAAGCCGCCAATGACATCTTCGCGGATGCACTGCATGGATCCCGTGCGATCAAGGATGACGCTAATGTGGCTGCACTGGCTCATGGGGTTCTCCTGAGTGATTGAATGTGACTGGACACTGGCTCAGAGCCATCTCACATGCTGCGACAGTGCTTACAAAGCCTCGGAGATTTCTTTGCCCTGCTTGAAGCCCATCATGCCCATGATCATCGACTGACGCGGATCGTCCGGCTCTGTACTTAGAGCTGGGTTTCAGGCTTCGCTCAACCAATCCAGAGTTCTTGGTTCCAGATAGATCTCGATGCAGACCCTCATCGTGGCGTCATGGATATCGAGCACCCTGCGGAGCGGGGTCTGGTAGCCACCGGCCAGGTTCCAGGCAACTGGCAGCCCAATCTCCTTGCAGGTGCGGAAGACCAAGCGGTCCCGCTCGGACAGTTGGTCGCTCGACAGCCAGCCGCCTAGCGGATCGTCGATATGCGGGTCGGCACCTGCTTGGTACAACAGAACATCGCAGCCAGAAAAGCTCTGGATACGCGCAGATACGCCAGCCAGAAACTTCGCTGCCTGCCCCACCGAGTGAAATTCTTTGCCGGCGGTGTAGTGGGAGATGCTTTGGGGACACAGGCGCTGGAGGATGTCGTCTGTGCCATTTCCATAGTGCATGTCGTAGTCAAGAATCCCGATGCGGCGGGCGCTGTTGTCGGCTTGCAACGCCAGTGCGGTCACCATCAGGCCGTTAAACGTGCAGAAGCCACCACCACGGTTGTAACAGGCATGGTGGAAGCCGGATACAGGTGCTACCCCGACTGAGCCGTTCGCAATCGCCGCGCCGGAGGTCCAGGGTAAGGCGGCGGCAACATCGGCCAGCGTATTCCCGAAGCCGTTCGCAACGTGACCATTCATGACGCCTTGCACGTAACCAGCATCGTGGGCGAGGCAAATCTGCTCCACGCTGGCCGATTCAAAGGGCGGAAACTCTAAGGCCCGTTCGAATTTTGCCAGCTTCCTACCACCTCGCGCGGTTTGCCTGCACTGGGAGAGAAGCTGCGGGCACCTGCGATCATGCGGGCGTCAAAGAACACGGGGATCGCGGATAGGTTTCGATCGGGGCGAGATTGGTCCATGGCCTATTGGAAACTGACTCGGTCTCGCAGGCTGCGACTAGTAGAGGCTGAGCACCTTGATCGGGGTGCCAGCGGCCGCCTGCTTCAGGAAACCGATGATCTGCTCGTCGGTATAGCGCTTCTTCATGGTCCGTCCTCAGGTCGAGACGGACTCTACTTAGATCGGACTGGTCATGAAAATGGGGGGCAGGTCAGTCCCTAGAGGGGATTGCGGTTCGAAGACTTGAACATTGTCACAGTGCTAAATCCAAGTCGAATTCCAGCCAATCTCTCCCAGACCAAACAAACCCGTCTGCAGCCGATATGTTTAATGCGGCCTTCGGTCGCATGGAAAAACGTCCCCGTTTCCCTATTGACTTGAGTGACCAAGTCGCTTGGCAATTCCCGCATTCGCAGTAGAAGCCTTGCTGCTGCCCGGTCTCGAATCGCGCCGCATGGCCACAAAGCTGAGCGAGCGCTGCGACCTGTTCGATGGCAGCCCCGACGGCGTCCTCAACCTGTGGATTCGCCGAACCTCTCAGCAATGCCTTCAGTTCGGCTGCTTTCTGAGCATCGATTGGTGCGAGAAGCCTAACGTGCGTTGGAGAAATGGATTCGAACTGCCCCGGCCAGGCCTCTGTCAGCTTCTTAACCGGTGTAGGCAGAGGTCCCAGCTTTCGGCCATGCCCTTGGAGCAATTGCCGCAGCATCCACTCATCGATCACTTGTCCCATCTTCTCCACGACGTAAAGATCCAACGGTGAAATGGGGAGATACTGCGGCGATGCGCCACTGGTTGGAGCTCCTGGCCAGCACACAATGCGGCCAGGCTCCAGACTCTCGCGGCTCTCGATGGACGCGCCGAACCAGGCGATCGGGACGAGCCTTAGAATAGATCCGTCAGACTGAGTTACGACCCAATCATGCTCTTCATGCTTGAGTCCGAAATTCCGACCAGCCCAACTGAACTCGAACTTGCCGTCTAGACGGCGCAAACCATAGCGCTCCAAAGCACGTCTGATCACTAGACCGACATAGTCGACGTAAGCGTGTTGCAATTGCAGTTGTCGCGCCAAGCGCTCTTCGGGGGGCAACAAGCGTTCTTCTCGATCATCTTTCAGCTTCTCCCATAGAGGAGGTAAATGCCGATAGTGAGGGTCGTGATTCAGAATGTTTGTTCGATGAATTTGAGCAGGGACTACAGAAGCTGCGGGCACCAGCGAATAAAGACCCCGTTGCTTCAATCCTCTTATTGCATGCAACTGGGACTCCAACTCGGTGCGAGCAAGCTTTCCAGCCTCCAACTGCATCCCAGTCTTGTCATCAAGATATGCCTCCCCCCAAAGGCGGCAAATATCCTGTCGAAGTCGAAAATGCGTCCGCTCTGAGCCTTGAAATTCGAGAGCTCGTTCAAGCCGTGAATTGACACTCCGGATCCGAGCCAGTCGCCTTGCAAGGTGTCGATCAAGCCGATCCAGCAATCGCTTATAGAGCCGATTCTCATAGATGGCATAGTCGTCCTCGCTGAAACGAGCCAGAACCTTGCGAGGTTGGACGCCGCTGAGCGTGCGTTGCTGCCAGCAATCTGAGTGTGACGCCAGGTGCGTTAAAGCGGAGGTCGCGAGGCGGCGTGCTCGCGCCACGGGTGCAACCAAATCGTCATACCTAAGATCTCTGCGGGGCCGGTCGGATATTGAGTGCAAATGACCGTCTCTAAGTACCGTCGCCAAGTTCCGCTCGAGCTCTTCAAGTGCACATTGCGCAGCCATTTCAGCCGGAAGCATGGGAGAGACGCTTGCCGCAGGTGCGTTTGCTAGTTTTCCAGCGATCGAAATAATCGCCTCGGCGGATAGGTCGGAGTCCGCCTGATCTTCGTCTGTCTGCTCACTGGAGAGCACTTGGCATTCAGCGTCCTCAATTCGGATGACTCCAGAGCCGTCATCCAACAGCAGATCACCGGGCTTCATTGGGCTGTGCCCGTTGACTACCAGTAGTCCAAGCAGGCAATACCGCCCCGGAAGAAACGCGTCGGGTACTTCGCTGAGCGTTTTACCAGTGAGGCGGTCGAGCACTCTCATGCGCCACGTTCCTTACGGCGACGGTCTTCAGCCACCAGGGCAATGGAACGGCGAGGCTCCAATTTCCACCCTTTCCAAACAGTAGTAAGCGCTTGTTCAATGGCGGCCAAATCATCAATCGTCGCATCGTATCGACCAGTAACCTTGCCGCGCCGAAATACTCTGCTGGCAAGCAAATGATCCAGAGCGTCTTCTTTGCGGCCGCCTGCAGCCATATAGACCGGGACAAATCGCATAGCCTGACGCTCGAGTCGATTGCCCCATCCTAGGTCAAACCGATCCTGCAAGATGCTCGTGAGGGGCCCTGTGGTCAACTCTTCCAACAACTCTCTAACTTCGTCGGCGTTCTGGGTAACAGCGCCATCAAAGTGCTGCATCAATGATCCGTAGCTAAAGCTGGCCTTGGGTTTTGACCCAATCTTGAATCCTGCTTCGTGACGGGGAAGCGTCATGACGTGAGCACGGTCGTAGGTCTTGTCAGCGAACTCGTTCGTGGTCTCATCATGGTTTGCGGTGCCTACAAACCAGACGTTATTGGGGACTCGAATCTTGCGTCCCTCAACAAGCAGCGCCGGTGCATTTGGCAACTGGGTTTCGGACAAGCTGATCAATCGATCTCTCGGATCATTTTTTTCGAGAGCCGAAAGAAATTCAGCAAAATAGTGCTCTGGACGCGAGAGGTTCATCTCGTCAAGCAAGATGATGTTGCAACGGTCCTTGTAGGCGCCAGTTTGCGCCCGGTAGAGACCTTGCAGGCAGTCGCGCTCATAGAAGCGCTTCTCGAATGCGTTGTAGTGCCCCAATAGGTCATCACGATCTCGCCACCCGGCCTGGACCGCAATGTCAGTACAATGACCGCCCATCGCCTTTGCGAATGCCTTCGCCAAACTCGTTTTTCCTGTGCCGCTGATCCCCTGGAAGATGTGAAGCTGGCTCATGGCCAAACCGGCGATGAGCAACTGAATATCTTCGAGACGAAAATACAGTGCTGCACCGTCCTCCGCTTGAGCGATCCTGTGTTGCAATTCAACCGAGAATTTTTTCAGATCAGGAACCTCCTGCTCCGGCAGGCTCAACTCGTTGGCCTTGCGATCCCTGATCCAGTCTGATTTGGATGCCGAATCCATCCATGCCATTTGGGGGAACGGCTTTTCGGACTGCTGTGACTGGGTTAGGTCATCCACCGTCTTACCCAAGTCATTCAGCCTTGCACTTAAGATCTGATTGTTCTTTTCGAGAGCACGCTTCTCCTTTTCAAGGTTCTCTTTGTCACTGACGCCTAGACGGAGGCGATGAAGCTGAGCCTTTGCATCGGCCAAGTCCACATGCACCTCATCGAGTTGAGCCTTCTGCTCATCACGGAGTTTTCTCAGCGTCTCGTTTTCAGAGCCAAGCTGATCATCATGACTGTTTGCAATCTGGTTCTCCAGCTGAGCGATTCGACGCCTGTTAGCAGCCGACTCATCGAGAATCTCACGCGCTGGCCGTCCCGCCAATGCCTCCGAGAACTCGCGGTATTGTTCCAGCTTCTGTTCAGTAGAGGTCCAATCGCGGTACACCTTTTCAAGGCGAGACTCAGTTCGTTGGCGGGCTTCGGTTAATCGCGCGATCTCCTGGCTGGCCTCAAGGAGTGCATCCTCACGTATCTGTGTTCGTTCGCGTTCCAGGTCTTTCCACTCGGCATCCAGTCGTCGTTGCTGCTGCTGAAGACCTCTTTCCTTGCTTGCCATCTCCGCCTCGCGCTCCATCAGGCTGGAGGCGCGCGCAGAATCATCGTCCCGTGATTTCTGCTCTGCCTGAAGGATGCCAAGTTGGATTTCTGTCTTTTTAGACTCTAGTTCCGCGATCTCCTTTTTGAGGCCACTCAGCGCCGCGACGTTTTGGGCGGCAAAACCGGTGCGCGCATCCAGCTCCCGCTCCTCAAGGTCTCGCTCTTTGTCAGTCAAAGTCGATTCGGTTTTATTGATCTCCGCTTGTCGTCGTTTCAACTCATCATCAAGTTTGTGGATCTCTTCGGTTCGCTTTTTGTTCCCATCACTTTGGCGGGAGAATGCCTCCTCCTTACGAGCAAGGTCTTCCGTGCGCTTCTGTACATCTTCGTGTAGATCACGAACTCTCCTTGCAACATTGGAGATCTCTGCCAACAGCTTCTCGATCTCAACCTGTTTCTCAGGCTCGGTTTTGCTCAACGCGCTGACTTGATCTTTGTCCAGGTCGGGTAGCGTCACGGCGGAAGCATCGCTTTGCACAGGCGGCGCAATTGCACCAATGCCAGCCGTTGCTTTCTGCCAAGCCGCTGCGACCGCACTTTGTGGAGTATTCGTGCTTTGCCCTGCTGGGGCCTTGCTACGCTTATTGTGCTTTGCCATTTCCGTACCAGCCCTCATAAATTTGAACCCATTCGATGACGAAATCAGCGTATTCCATGGCTTCTTCCCGATCGATTCTTTCGCCGCCTGAATGCCCGGCCTTCTTGTTTCGAGCGTCGGCCATGTCGAGCAGGCGACTCAGTCGAAGCTCATCATCGGATAGATTTAGGAAGGGATGGCCCACTTGATCAACCGTCCCTAGCAGTCCAGCAAACAACAACGCCTTCAGCGAACTGCTACCTAGCTTTGCAGCAGTTCTCACCTGATCCAAGCGCTGCGTTGAAAGTCGCTTGATGACGTCATCGGTCAGGCACGAAAGATTGAAGAACCGGAGGTAGTACTGAGCTTCTCCATCCTTCCAATCCCGCTGGTCCTTCCAGTGGGGCAATCGTCTGATGTCAGGTGGATATGCTTTCAGCAGCCACTGCAGCACACTTTCAGCCAGGTTATGAGTCTCAATGAGAAGACTAGTCACATCCTCCTGCCAAGATCGCTCCTGACCTGCGAGTAACGATCTTCTCCTCAAAACGCTGGCGAGAAATCCCTCAACAAGTGGCACATTCCGCGACCAGCTGTAGTCCGCTAGAAGCGCCAGATCAGTCTGGCTCTCTAAAGATCGCAACCACTCCTCTGCCGACAATTCGTTCGATCTTGTTTCACCTACTACGCCCGCGATGTATCGGGCAGCCCCATCGTTTCGGGGCAGGACCTCCTGTAATGGCTTGCGCAACCAGGACGCAGCCTGCTGCAGCCCGAAGGGATCGGCAATTAGCCACGGTTGTGGGCCAGCCTTGTCCGGGAAGATCCAGGTCCATAGCCACATTGGCTGCGCTGAATCTTCGACAAAGCTCAGGCTCTCAATGCGGACAGGTGTCGGAAGCTCATCATCACGCTGCTTGGCGTGGTCATGATCCGTCCGATAGCGCTTGAACGCATCAAAGAGCGCGCCCATGTCCAGTACAGTGTGCTGCAGGTGCTGCAAGTGATTCAGGCGAAACGGGCGATCTTCCTTTCCAGAATCCAGATCGCGTAGGAATATTGGGTAACCATCATCGATTCGCTTTGCCTCAATCTCTGGAAGTTCCTCAGTGAATCGGGGGAACCAATTTCCCGAGATCGCGTCCTGATACGCGTAGCCCATGCGGACTTCTTCGCTGGCATCCTGAGCCTCTTCGAGAACACGCTCACCTTGAGGAGTGAGTGTCCCCAATGTAGTCATCCAGCCGTTAGGGATTAGCTGTGTCGCAGTAATGAACGCCACAAGTTCCCGGTCAAGCCCAAGAAGTTTCGCCATTTCCGAGCTGTCCTGACATCGAGCCCGTGCAAGTCCAAGGAGCGCCTCCTGAAACAGATTCAGCCTCAGAACTCGCTTTGTTGGATAAAGAACCTTCCAAACTCGAACAGGCCATAGAAGCGGACGCCCATCAGGAGGACGACGCACATCGAAGCGAAGATATCGATCAACGACCATTGCCCTTCGCCTCTCTGCAAAGCTTTAGGAACGCAGCAAGAGCCGGGACGGCTTCGGCGGCAGCGAGACCTTCAGCCATGCGTTTTTGACCCACGGCAACAAGGAGCTTCCGCTGGCGGCTCATTGCCACATTCAAACGATTTGCCAAGCGCAAGTGGCCATACTTACCGTTTAGTAGTCGCTCACGCTCATTCCCTTGCGTTTGTTCGGAAACGACTATGTCGTTGGCCCGCACGATAGACAGGAAGACGACATCAAACTCTTTACCCTGGAACGCGTCGACCGTGCCGACGCGTAGGCGCTCATCACCTGATTCGGTTTGCCGGTAGGATCGCGCAATCCGGATTTCACCGTCCTGTTCCTCTGCAAGGCCTTGGGCGACGAACTCCTTAAGAATCAGGTCACATTGCGCGCGGTAGAAACTGATTACGCCAATACTCAGTGTCGGCCCACAGGAGTCTGCGATCCGTTTGACCTCTTTTGCAATCGCACCAGCCTCTGCCTGTCGTTCATACCCGGGTTTTAGATATTTTTCTTTTCCGTCGGGAACATCCAGCCAAGCAGCACATGTACCTTCGTATCCCGGAATCGCATGGGCGAAATCCTGCGCGGGTCGACCTGAGTGCAGGACGTCAAGCCCCTCAGATTCATAGAACTGCTTACTGATGAAATCACCCAATGTCGGATGCATTCTGTACTGCGTATCGAGCATCACGACACGCTTGATGTTGTCGACCTTCTCCTGCTCCCGAAGCTGTCTTACCAGTCGCTCAAAAAGACTTTGCTCATACGCCTTTGCTTGAGCCTCAGTCAGGCTCTGCCTGGAAATGAGTTCATCTTCCAACTCACGTTGAACGAGGTGAGGAAGCTGGCGATGATCGCCAACCAGGATGATCCGACGGCGCGCCATCGCCATAGGAACAAAGAGGTCGAGCGGGTTTGCTCTTGCAGCCTCATCGATAACAACGGTGTCGAATTCAATTCCCTCGGATGCTTCTAGGTCGCTCAACTCCTTTAAACTGCTCATCGCCTTACCTGCTGACTGCTGGCACGTCGCACCCACAATGCTGGCGTACTCCCGGACCGCTCTCGCGGCCTCTTGGGGGGCATGGGCGAGTGCAGCGTGGTAAGAGGCCACTACCGCAGAAATGCCGTGGCGAGATTGGCGCAAAGGTGCGTCGATTGCGTGCTTCATATCGGCCAAGAGGCTGAGCGCTTCACCGCTCAATGCCTGCTTTAGCTGCGGGGGCCTGTAGTCGGGGCTCAGTCGATCCAGCATGGACAGCTTGAAGACAGCTAATTCAGAAAGATCTGCTTCCGTAGCATCGGCATCGGTTGAAAATCGCTCGAGTAACCGCCATTCCGACGCTTCCAGTTTCAAACCCCCACGGCGCAGGGTGCGCTCAAGCTGGTGAGCTCTGTCTGGGCCGTCATCGGCGAACCCGACGGAGCTGGTTCGCAGAGCCCGAAGCAGTCGTAAAAGCCCGGCTGGTCCAGTGGCCTGACGCTGGGTTTCGACCCTTGTCTGCTGAACAAGGAACTCATCCCACCGAGCTTTTATATCGGCCGGAAGGCGAACATTCAGATCGTATAACTGGCGCAGCAGGACATCAATTTGCTCGAACTGTGCGTGGCGTTCCTGGGACGACAAACTTGCGAGCCTCAATGCCGTGATCCGTCGGTCTAGCTCTCCCAACGGCAGTGTCAGGGGCTCGGCTAGCTGGATCGCGTCGAGTCGGACAGCAATTTCCTTCTGCTTTCGTTCACACCAGACACCAACCGGGTCGACACCGCCGTCACGGCGCCCTCGACCGCCAATGCGGACGGCGGGCAAGCCAAAGACTTCCGCACGGTTGAGGGCGTTATCGACGGCATCGTGCTGGTAACTACTGATCAGCACTTGGTGCTGCAAGGAGTTTTCGCCTAGCGTTTCGGCAAGACGACGTTGCAGCGCAGCGATGACTTGGGTTTTCCCTGTCCCGGGCGGGCCGACAATCAGCGCGATGTCCGGCGTATTGATCGCAACATCCAAGGCCAGTTTCTGACGCTCGGTTGGGGGTCCCCTGAAGCAAGCCTTGGCGTAGGCGGACAAGCCAACCAGTTGGCGCCGCCGAGCGCTTGGCGGGGCCACCCCTTCCAGCAAGTAGCTCAGCTGCGGCATTCGGCGTCCATCATTGATGGATTGCTTCGCCCGCGCCCGACGGGTCTGTACAGCTTCGTCACCCGATAGCGAGTAGTAGATGAAGCCTTGGGATGGCGGCCGTTCTGAGCGCCGATCTTGGCTTGGAACTAGGACGACGCCGTTTCTCTCAAACCGCAGTTCTCCTCGAACTGGACGCCGCCGTGCCCGTTGGCCTTTTTCCGGGGCGCCCTCGAATTCGAGATCGAGCTCGAGCTCCTTCTCCCCAAGTTCTACTTGAGTCGAACCCGGCAAACCCAAGGCCTTCCATCGTTTTCGGAAATCCTTCAGGTGGTCAAGATCTGCTTCTAAAAACCAAGCCCAGAGTTCACCCTCAATGAGGCCTGCATTGTTGAACCGAAGCGACCCAAGCTCCCTTGCGCATTCGCGCGCCTGTTCCCATTCAAGTGTGCCGTATTCGTGCCATAGGCGAAGGTAGCTTCCATTGTCGCGTAGCGCGGCATCCAGGAGTGCGCGCTGCTCCGCACTCTGAAGTCGCACGGCAACACTGGCATCTTGGAAATATATATTCCCGACGGCCATCGCCACCTGAACAGTAGCGCCCTTCAGACGAGTCACGCTCATCAGCTTCAGCGCGCCCATATCTCGCTTGACTGTGCCACGCCAACCCGCTCCAAATAGGACGAAGTCTTCATCGGTCGCGTTGTCGAAGCGGCCAAGGAAAATGCGGTCCATCTCTGAGGTCGGTGTGTCATCGGCAGCGACAAAGTGATCTCTCAACCAACCCACAGCAGCCTGTACGTCGGGTGCTGGAATTTCACCCTTGCTGGCCAAGTGCTCGGCAATGGCCTCATCAACGGAAACCGTCATATCCAACTGGATCTGCTCGACCAAATCCACCGTTTGCAGGTGGAGGACCTTTTCGTGTCGATTTCTCAAAACCCACAACGTCAAGCCTCGCTGCACCTGAAGCGCTGTCCGAGCCTCGCTCCCCAAAACTTTGGCGACGCAGACGGAATCACCTTGCCGAAGGAGAAAGTCGTTGCCGTGCGCCTGCACCGATATTGCTTCGCCAATCTGCCAATCGGTGTCTAATTCTTCACATGCGAACTGGACAAGTTCTCTCGAGAAAATGGGAAACGCGCTCAGTTTCATCGTTGGATCACCAGTTGAAGCGCCATACGACATGCTCTTCTTCTACTGATCCGAGGTGGAGCCAGAAAGAAGCTCCTGAACGACTGCCTGTTTTGAGCCGCTGCCGGCTAGCAACCTCGACGACCTTGTCATCGGATGCTCTCTGCAAGGAAATTCGCGCACCGGCCGAGGGCTCTATCCACAAGCCATCCTTGGCTAGCTGGACGGTGCAGAGCGGCCTCGCATCCGCGTACAACGAGGTCCCCAGGGGAAGGGTTTTCAACTCGGCAGGGCTGATGTTCAACACCATGGCCTTACCTGTCCGGGTCCAGCACTCCTTTCGAATCAACGACTCTGGCACATCCTCCGACAAGCCATACCGGAGCAGCTCGGGCGGCATATAGCGATACTCCTGCAACAGGATCGTACGATCCTTGCCCTGAGGGTGATCGCAAAATGGACAGGTTTGTTTTGAGTTGTAGAAGAACGTGTTGCCACAGGACTCGCATTGATCGCAATGACCCGTGGCAGCCTCGAAGGCATCAGCCCATTCATTCAGACCCGGACGATCTCCTGGACTGTTAAGCCCGGCATTGAAGCATCGTTCAAACAGGCCACGCAGTGGAACATTGAGCGCAATCTCGCGGGGAAGTCCGATCGACAACGCGTTATTGCGATTAGTTGGGTGATCTACCCAAGGTAGTTCACCACGAAGCGCCGCCTCTTCACCCTCGGGCTCACCTTCGAGGACGACATCCCCCTTGAGTGGATGGACCAGGGTGAGGAGGCGATATGCCATGACAGCAAAACTCCAACTGTCTGTCAGCGTATTGATGCCAGACTCCCCCCGGAGAATTTCGGGGGCACCGTAATCGGGAGTGAAGACGCCTTGCTGGCCATCACGCGACTGACTCGCCACGTTGTCGGCATCGATTAGCCAGACTTCGGCGTACTCAAGTGACTGCGATGCGAAGACATTTGCAGGCGAGAGATCGCCGTAGGCCAGTCCGCGGCCGTGCAGATCAGCCAGTACACGCGCCAACCGCGCAAGCATCTTCAACCGACGCAACAAGCCGCCCGTTTTGACATAGCCGGAGAGGCCTTCATCCGACATCAATGCATCCGTCGCCACCTGCATCAGCTCAGCTACTGGAGTCAGTCCATCCATCAATTCCATGACGTAGCCTGGCTGCGGCTGCGTGATGAGAGCCAACGGATGGGCGATAGGGAGACCTTCAAGAGGCTGGCGCATGAGTGCACGGATTTTGTTAGTCCAACTAGCTCTCTTTTCTTCTGAAGTTGCACGCGCAACTTTGACGAGAACGTTGGGGTAGTTGGTCGTGCAGACAATGCCCTGTCCGCCTTCACCGATACGCCCAGTCAACTCATAGGACTGACCGTGTTGGTCGAGAACCGTCCTGTTCTTCTTCGCTGCTTCTGCTGGTGTTGTGCTCATCTTGACGTCCTAAATATGGCCACCAGTGTCTTGTCATCACTGTGCAAGGGGGTGGCCCAGTCATTTAATTCAGACTGTAGCCAGCGCCTGCCTCTGGCGCGACTACGGGTGCTTAGGTCTTGATAAAGCGCATCAAAGAAATCGGCGAGTTGGACCGGTTCGAGATCATCGGCCACGCCGTCTGTCATCAAGATTACTCCGTCACCTGGCTCGGTGAATCGACCCTGTGTGGTGCTCCATTTTTCCTGCACGTGTGTGGATTCAAGTGCCGACGTCTGATTGCCATAGGCTGTGCGATCTGGCGTGACGCGACGAAACTCGCCAGCGCATCTCGTCAGTAACAAACCGTCACCCAATTGAGCTGCATGGACAACGCCTTCAGCTGTGACGAGTCCGAACAACAGCGTTGTCGCGGCATCTCTCGGACTTGTCGGCTCAATCGCTCTTAGCCATTGCTGATGAATCAATGGCAGTGTTGCGGGTAGGTCGAAGCTGCTCGATACAGCGCGCAAGATCCGTCGGGAAACCTGGCAGGCGCTACGCGCCCCCAAATCACTGCAAGCTCGAGATCCCAATCCGTCAGCCACGGCCGCAATCCAGCCGTCACGGCATCCCGTCAAAGTCATGGCGTCCTGATTAGGCTCGGCCAAGTCTATGTGTCGGGGGCCGATGACGCTCGCGCCGCAGGCTGAAAACCTCATTGGAAGTCGAGGTCCAGTGCGTCATCATCCGGCGGAGGGACGACAAAGGCGGTTGAGATATCTGGATTTTGGCTTGTAGTGCGAGTGGTAACGCTCATGGTCACGGCACGGAAGAACCGATGGATGTCCCGGGCGTTGTGGGCTTTGAAAAGAGGCGCTTCTGCGTCGTTTGCAAAATCCCTCAGCATTGCTTCGTCGGCATCTGGACCGATTGCCAGCGCAAGCCGGGTCGCCTTCTGTGCCCGCTCCGAATCACAAAGAGCCTTGAAAGGGGCCTCCCAGTCATCGGTCGGTTGTCCATCCGACAAGAGAATCAAAACGGGGCGGTAGGCTCGGGAGGGGATGCGATCCTTGTCCTCCAGCAACTGTCGAGCGAGGTCAAATGCAGCACCCATGGGCGTGACCCCATCAGCCGTCAATTCCGCGAATCCGGCGACGCTGTGCGCCGCAACCAACGGTAAGTGCATCTGTGCCTTGCCGCCGAATGTGATCAAGCCCACTTGGATATCGGCGCGCAGGCGACTTTCCCTGGAGAAAGTCGAGACCATGTCCTTCACCGCAGCATTGAGCGCCTCGATCTTGCCGTTCTCCCCCATGCTGCCGCTCGTGTCAGCCAATACGATCACGGGCAGCGGTCGCGGCGTGGCGACAGCAAATTTCTTTAGACTGCTCATATTGCTTGTCCTTTGATCAAATTGACGATTGGTATTCGGGGTTTCACGCACACTAGTCACCGCTGCCCGACTCCTTGTATTCCGCGTACGGCTTGAGGGCAGCGACAGGCTCGATCTTCGCGCAAACGGCCAAGTACGAAGCAGGGGGCGCTTCCTTCATAGCAGGCGCATCGAACAATGATGGTTGCGTCACGGTGGGTCTCTGGGTCTCTCCGCGAGCAGGCGCCACGGAGGCTGTGCCGAGTTCAACATCGTGTTCAGGGACGTGCGAAGTGACGATCTCTATTGGTCGCCCTCCCAGCAGGAAGTTCGGAATAGCCAGTGGCTGCACCGACATGAGCGACTCACGCTCCTCAACCCTGACCGCTTCCCGCAACTCCATCAGCAACCGACCAAGCACGTTCATGCCGACGAGGGTCCCGTCGTCGGTCGCCTTCGCCCCCCAGAATGCATCTTTCAACGATTCCTCCACGATAGGCCGCTCGCCCGTCTCCAGCAGAAGTTCGCTGAAAGCGCGCCAGTTCTGCGCGAGCTTGACGCGCAAACACCAGCGCATGATCTTGACCCGGGCCTTGGCCCAGTCCGGCCGTGAGTCATGCCGATAGGGTTTGCTCTTCATCTTCGCGGCCATCGGGCTCTTCTGCTCGATGATCAGCGACTGCACCTCTGGCAGATGCGGGAAGCGGCAGGCCTGGTAAAGCGCCTCCGACGTTAGCGCCCGGATGCCGTTCACCCACAGCGGAAACCCTCCGGCCATGTTCGACAGCCCGCCAAATGGTGCGTCAGTCTTGAGAAAAACAATGCTACTGGCGCGGTCGTAGGTACGGGTCTGCTCCGGGCGCATCAGCAACCGCCCCTGGCCAAGTCTCCAAACAGCCGTTTGATAGCCGTTTGACTGTTGCTCGTTCGGGGAAACAACGGATACCACGGTTCGCCAGCCCAAAGCGCCAGGGGCGCGTTGTTTGGGCAATTGCGGAAGGTGACGATGAGCGACCCGAATCCGAGCGTCTCAAGTGTGATGTGACCAAGTGGTCGCTGTGTGTCGCCGAAATTCGCGCACAGCTGTCGGAGCCGCGCCCCAGCTTTCAGGAACTCTTGCTCGAGCAGGACCCTTCCTGCTTCACTTGCAAACAGTGCGTTTACCCCCAAACTTCCTGGCCGCCGAAGCGTGGGCGCGTACCTCATGGCCTGGACATAAGCCTGCACAGCAGGGTCGTAGGGTATGTGAGTGGGGCGCAGCACATCGGCAGTGTCGCTGTGAGCCCTGCGGTCCTCCAACTCGATTGCAAACCACCATGTCACGTCAATCGACTTTCCCGCAGCATCCGCTGCCTTTTCGATATGTCCATTGGCATAGTATTGCCCGCCACTGTGTAGAGCGATGGTTACGATGTGTAAGGCAGCCTGGTTCGGTGCCTCGTCCCTGATCCACGCCTCCAAGTCACGGCGCACACGGTTTCCGGTGAATACGCCGTCGTCGAGATAGACGAAGACGGAACTACCCTCGCCGCCGCACTGCGCCACCCCGAAGTCACAATTCTCCTGCAATAGCTCGTTGAAGAGCGCGAGCATCTCGGTCTGACTGTTTCCACCGCCCTGAATGTCCAGGAAGTTCACACCGCGCCAGAATGCGCAAGGGTCGGTGCCGACGAGCTTCTCGGTTTGCATTAACCCCCTCAAGAAGGAGATGACTTTGCCAAGCGAGAAGTAGGTCTTCTGGAGCACATGGTCAGTTTCCCGAAGCATGGGTAACTGGACCGCCGCATCGAACTGCCCGATCCAGCGATCGACGTGCGCCGGTGTTGGTGAGGCGATTTCCCCAGAGCGATAATCGCGCACCGTGTGAGCTATGGAAGCCAGCAAGTCATCCCGCTCACTCATGACACACGCCCTCCAAGCAGGTCGCCGAGCAGCCCCTCGGCTTCTTTCTCGATGGCGAGGATGTCGGCGCTGATTTCCTCCAGCGTGCGCAGCGGCTGCGGCTTGTAGAAGTGCCGCGCGAAGCGGTCCTCGTAGACAATCTTGGTGACGTCTTTCCTGACCTACGCGCCGGCCGTGTAGCGCAGCACCTCGCGGCGAACGAAGCGATGCCCCAGGTCAAGAAAGCGATCTTGTTATGCTTTACCTGGTCCACTGCTTGACTGGCTCCGTTTGGCGTCTTTTGAAGGTGGAGAGATTTCAAGGCACTCGATGTTCGCGCCAGGGGCTCGTCAGAACCCCGGCTGCTTGCCAAAGACTTCCCCGGTATTGCCATGCCCAGCGACTGGACCCACTTGGCAGCGACTTCGAATTTCCCCCAAGCCTTCACGGCGGCCGTGTGGCCTGAGTCGTCCGCGAACTTCTTGACCAAGTACTCATAGGCATTGCCTAGCTCGTCCTCAGGCACGTTGGCTACCGACAACGTTTGGGTCGAGAAGTGCTCTATTAGATTCTTGAGCGTTTCGTCGGGCAGGCGTTCGCGGCTGGTCCAAGCGGCATCGCCGAATATGCCGGTGAGCAGATCGGGATTGGCGGTTTCGATGGCGCGCATAGCCTTCTGGATGGTCGCACCGACATTCTTGGGCTTCTGGCGCACATCGTTCCAATGCGCGCCTGCGGGAATCTGGAAATGGTGGTTCTCGGCGAACTTGGCGTAGGAAAGGTCACCATTAGATTTAGCCAGCGCTGCCTGGTATTCCTCTTCCCACACATCGCAGATGGGCTTGAAGAACAGAAGCGGGAAGATGCAGGTCTTGAAGTCGGTTGCATCCACCGGGCCGCGCAAGATGTTGGCGGACGCCCAAAGATGGGATTCGAGTCGACCCAGCGAAACCGCTTCCATGCCTTCCCCAAGTGACGTCGTGCGTTGTTGCGTAGAGAACCTGCGACTCAGCGCGCCAGTACGGGTCATCTTAAGGCAGTGCTGTCCTGCCGGCTTGCGGAAGGGTAGGGGGGTAAAAGAAAAACTTCCGGCCGATCACCGGTAAGCGGAATACGCTTAGCCTAGGGACTTACCCCGACACGGGGCTGGCTGACGCCAAGGCGCGGCGTGACGCGGCCCGCAAGCAGATCGCAGCCGGGATTGACCCGGGCGAGAACCGGAAAGCGGAGAAGGCCGCAGGCCTGGAGCGGGCGGCCAACAGCTTCGAAGTGTTGGCCAGAGAATGGCTGGCGGTTCGCAAGCCGGGCTGGACGGATAAGAACTTCGAGAAGGAGCAGGGCAGGCTGGAGAATCATGCCTTTCCATTCATCGGAGGACGGCCGGTGGCGTCATTGGGGGTGGCCGACATCCGCCCCTCATCGAACGCCTGTCCAAGGCCGGTCATCTGGAGCAGGCGCATCGACTCCGGTTTCAACTGAGTCGTGTGTTCAAGTTCGCGGTTGCGACCGCGAGAGCAGAGCGCGACCCGGCTGCAGATCTAAGCGAAGCCCTCCCGTCGCGACGCGACATGGTGAAGCAGAGTTATCCCACGATCACGGATCCAAAGCGGGTCGGTGACCTGCTGCGGGCGATCGACGGGTTCGGCGGTACTTTTCCCGTTGCCTGCGCCCTGAAACTTGCGCCTCTTTGGTTCTGCCCCCCTGGTGAGATACGCATGGCCGAGTGGGCGCAATTCGATCTTGACGGCGACAACCCGGCTTACCGGGTGCCCCCGGCTATCCGGAAATTACGCAAGAGAGAGAAGGAGGATCCCGACACGTAGCCGCACGTGATTCCTCTCTCCACCCAAGCCATCGCCATCCTGCGAGAGCTTCACGTACTGACAGGGCGTGGCCGCTTCCTCTTCCCTGGCGGGCGTAATCAGAAGCGACATATGAGCGACGGGGCCATCAATGCTGCGTT
>Ga0075163_10003499_pt1 | contig 21104 bp, 1 predicted proteins | sample JI1023141ADNA_FD_71478 | JGI IMG/M metagenome (GOLD analysis project Ga0075163, IMG submission 71478) | Wastewater effluent complex algal communities from Wisconsin, to seasonally profile nutrient transformation and Carbon sequestration -... | ecosystem: Engineered > WWTP > Effluent > Algae... | reverse complement strand
CCGACACGCCGCCTTCTGCTGCCTCAGCGACCTTCGCGGCCACGCTGGAGACGCCGATCACGTTCACACCGACCTACACGGACCCTGACTCCGGTGACACGGCTGCCTTCGCCATTGCCACGCAGCCGGCCAACGGCACTGCGTCGGTCTCGTCGAACCAGATCACGTACACCCCGAACGCTGGCTACGTCGGTTCGGACTCGTTCACGTTCTCGGTGACCGACAGGGCCGGCGCTTCCACGATCGGCACCGCCACCGGCACGATCACAGCCCTGACGCCTGCTCAGGTCTCCACCGTCACGGCTACCCAAGGCACCCTTCAAGGCTCTGTATCGCTGACCTGGGGTGCTGCCGCCAACGCTCGCAGCTACCGTGTTCTGCGCGGAACCTCACCGACCGACCCCGCGCCGACATCTCTGGCCACCGTCACCTCTCTGACCTACAGCGACACATCCTCTGCTGCTGGCGTGCAGTACTACTACTCCGTCCAGTCGCTCACCATTGGGAAGCAGGCCACGCCTAGTTCTGCTGTCCTCGGCTTCGCCGATACCCCGCCCAGTGCTGCCTCAGCCACCTTCTCGACGCCTGTGAACACAGTCGTCACATTTGCACCTCTGTTCACCGACCCCGATCCAGGTGACACCGCCACTCTCTCCGTTGTCACCCCGCCGTTGCGCGGCACTGTCCTGGTAGCCGGCGGTTCGTTCCGCTACACCCCGGAGTCCGACTACTCCGGTGCTGTGAGTTTCACTTTCTCCGTGACCGACAGGGCTGGTGCGAGTACCACCGGTACTGCCACCGGGAACGTCGTCGTCCTCACCCCTGATCCGATTTCGTCGTTGACTGCGTCTCAGGGCTTTGGCATCAACTCAGTCAACCTCACGTGGAACTCTTCCGCCAACGCGACGAGCTACCGTGTCTTCCGCGCCACCGACGCTTCCGACCCCGCCCCTGTCCAGATCGGCCTTGTCGCCGGCACCACGTTCACCAACTCCAGCATTCCTGCTGGCCAGGGCTACTACTACTTCGTCCAGCCCTACAACCTGAACGTCCCAGGTCCCATGTCCGCTGGCGTCTACGGCTTCGCCGATACGCCTCCGACCGCCGCCACTGCTTCCTTCTCCACCATCGAGAGTCAATCCGTCACCTTCGTCCCAACGTGGGTCGATCCCGACGTCGGTGACTTTCACTCCATTGCCATCGTCGGCCAACCTGCTCACGGCATCGCCAGCGTGGTTGCCAACCAGCTCGTGTACACGCCCATCGCTGGTTACGTCGGCACCGACTCTTTTACGTTCTCCGTCACCGACAAGGCCGGGTCCAGCGTCAACGGATCAGCCGCTGGCGTCATTGACCCCGGTGTTCCTCCCAAGCCTCTAGGGTTCGTCGTCTCTCAGGGCACTCTCCTCGGAGGCGTGAATCTTGCCTGGGATGTTGCGCCTGGCAGCCGCCAGTACCTTGTCACGCGTAGTCAGACTAGGAACGACCCGACACCCCCTGTCATTGCCACCGTCGACACCAACAGCTTTGTCGATAGCAACACCACTCCTGGCGCGACGTACTACTACCGCATTCGTGGTGTTGGTGCCGCTGGGATCGGCCCCTACAGCGAAGAGGTCTCTGGCTACGCTGACACCACTCCCTCCTCTGCCATTGCCTCTGCGTCAACCATCTTCAACATTCCCGTCGAGTTCACGCCGACCGTTGTCGATCCCGATCCGAACGAGAAGCACACCCTTGCCATCACCACTCAGCCGGCCAATGGCGTTCTGACGCTCACTGCTGACAACATGGGCTTCAAGTACGCCCCCAATGTTGGCTTCAGTGGCCAAGAGTCCTTCACTTTCACCGCGACTGACGTCGCCGGCGCCTCGGTCGCCGGAAGTGGAAGCATCTCTGTCGGTTGCCCGACGCCCACCGTTGCTTCCCTGGTGATCAACCAGCCTAAGATCTTCGCCAACAGCGGCTTCACGGTCACGACCTCATACGGCAACACGGCGTGCCCTGTAGCACTGACCGCTGTCTTCGAGGTCATGAACGGCACTACCGTCGTCACGTCTCAGACTCGATCTGACCTCACCGGCGCCGTATCCGCACCCCTCGCCTTTAATGTCGAGGGTCTCCAGCCAGGCTCCTATTCAATCCGTGTGACCGTCACCGATGGCGTCACTTTCCAGACGGCCCGCACGTCTGTGTCGCTCAATGTTCCGGCCTACCGCATGCCGTCCTTCACGGCCAGCTCTCTCGTCTTTGCCGATCTCGACAACACCACGGTTGCGGTCGGTCGCAGCGAGGACTGCACCATCACGTCCAACCGCTCTGCCGCGATCGCCGATCACGCCCTGTGCTTCTACGAGGTGACCAACATCCCTCCCGGCCTGACGTTTGATTCCGCGCAGACCAATCCGACCTGGAAGGGTCGTCCGAACCTTCCAGGCTCGTATCAGCCTACCCTGACCGTCTATCAGTACGACGACACGGGTGCAGCACGACAACTCGGGCAGATCGTCCGCGCTACTACCGTCAACCCAATCACGGCACTCACATTCAGTTCGCCCAGCCCTATCGATGCTGCCCAGTACATCCAGCTGATCAGCATCAACGTTGCTCAGACTTCCGGCCCGAACTGCCCGATCATCACCGACCGCGCACGTGCTCTGTCTCAGACTATGGCTGGCAACCGTACTTGCTATGTGCAGTACAGCCCTCTGCCTCCGCGTTCCACCGTCACACCCACTGGCTTGACCGCCTACTTCCTTGAGAGCGGTGTCACCAGTGTCGTCTGGAGTGTCAGCACCTTCGATGCTTCGGGTACAGAGGTTCGATTCGCCACGGGCAGCTCCGAAGTCAATGTCCGTCCTGTCGATGTCAATTTCGAGCCGACCTGGGGCGATCGCAACCCCATCGCCACCGTCACAAAGGCCTCCGTTCGCCTGGTCAACAACGGCAGCGACAAATGCGCAGGTACTGTCAACCCTGCCGATGCCAATGTCCCGGCCGCAGACAAGCCATGTCTGATCGAGTGGATATCGCTTCCGCCGGGTATCTCTCAGGACCCCGGGACTCAGCAGGCTCTTGTCACTGGCATCTTCCGAGAAGCTGGTCAGATCCCCATCAGCTACCGCGTCTCCTACTACGACGTCGAGGGCAACAAGCGGGTCCTGCTGGAGGCGACAAAGAACGTCACCGTTGATCCTCCGCCTCTTCCTCCCTTCGTGATGAAGACTGCGCGGCCCATTGGCACGGATCGCTATGTCGTTCCTGACAACGGCGGTTTGCTAGGCATCATCGTCACTGAACCGGGCGGCTGGCCCATTGACGCCCAAGTCAAGTGGTCCGACGAGTCCGCGACCACTACCTACCGGGTCAATCGCACCAGCGGTCTGCATATGCTGTTCGCAACCCCTGCTCCTCTGTGGACTGAGCGGACGGTCGACGTGCGCCTGCAACTGCGTGATGCTCCCGGCCTTTACACGGACAAGCGTGTCACCGTCACCTCCGTTCCTCCGGACGGCATTCGCCTGGGCCTTGACGTCCTGAACGCAGACGTTCCTGACTCCGAGCCCTTCCCTGTGACAGCCCGCATCGACATGATGGGTAGGACTGGTCCGTTCTACGACGCCGCCACTATGGGCGGTTGGGCCGTCCAATTCGGCTTTAAGGACGCCTCTTCGCAGTTCATTCCACAAGGTTCACCCGTCCCTGTGGACTCTGAAGGCGTCGCGCGTTCGTCGTTGAACCCGTTCGGCAACACTCTTGTACGCGTGCAGGCCTACGCGGTCCCCATCACCACTCTCGAGGGCTACACCCGCAAGCTCGACTCGCCGCTGCGTGTTGCCTCTGTGGTCAAGGGCACGCCTATCGAAGGCACGATCGGCATGTTCCGTGGCGGCACTGAAGGTCCTGCTCCCTTCACTGCTGTCGTCCGCGTCACGTTCAAGACCCGGTCCGATCAACTCGCCAATGAGTCCGTGAAGTGGAAGCGTTCTTCTGACGGTGGAGTCACCTGGGAGGATGTCCCCGAGGACGGTCCTCAGATCACCAATCGCCTGGCCGAGGGTGTGCACCAGTACAAGGCAATCTTCGTCAACAAGAACACGCGCGTCACCAGCGAGTCCAATGTCCTGACTATGCGTGCATGGTCTGTTCCCAAGATCGCACTCGTCGGGTCTTCCTTCGCCTTCCCTGGTACCGAGACCACGCTCAACGTGGCACTCACGCACCCATCCGGTGCTCCTGTCGTCTCTGCCGACACGATCTGGGAGGTCAACAAGCGCACGTCAGCTGCTCCTGGTGCCGAGCCGCCGCCGCCGATTGCTAACGGTACTGGCACCTCGATCACCTTCACCGGTTCCGATCCAGGCACCTACATCGTGACCGTGCGGTCGCGCATGACGGCGAGCAACCCTGATGATCCGCGCGCCTGGGGTACGGCCATCAAGGCTGTCATCTATGGTGCACCTGAGCGTCCCTTCGCTCGAATCATTGGGCCTGCACGCGTCGAGGTCGGCAAGCCGATCACCTACGAGCTGCTCCTCCGCACTCGCTACGACTTGTCCTCGACCAACCTCAAGCTGGGCGGTCGTTGGACGCTGCCTGACGGAACCACGGTCTCCTCTCTCAATCCGCAGGCCTACACCGCCACCGATGCTGACTACGCTGCCGGCAAGTTCGTGACGCTGAAGTACGAGGCTTGGGTCATCGGCTATGAGGACACCACCACCATCTCGACCACTTTGTCACTTCCAATCTGGAAGTACATCTGGCCGAGTTGGTCGTTGACCCAGTCCGTCGTTGTCCCCTACGCGCCCACCAACAGCCGCATCTCTGTGGTCTCCAGCGATCCCAGTCTGCTCGCCACACTCGAGCGACTGACTTACGAATGGACGGTTCCGCCTACCATGCGTGCTCTCACTGTCCCCACGAGCAAGCTCGACACAGTGATCGACTACGGTGGCACACACCCTGTTTCGGTCACCGTGTCCGACGCCCGCGGTAACCGGACAACCCTCAGCACGGAGATCACCGTCGGCCCGGCTGCGCCCTATGTCATCAACTTCACCCCGACCAACATGAGTTCGTGGTCACACGCTCCTGTGGTTGTCGGTGTTGTGCCGAAGGTCTCAGGTGGCCACCCCTTGGACTCCGTCACGACCTGGGCGTACTACGTTGACGGTACCCGCATCGACTTGCCGAACAAGAACACGGCCCAGATCCCGATTGCGAACCCCGGCAGCTACAACATCGAGGTCCGTATCCAGTCGAAGATGGGCGCTACTGCCACTCAGTCGGCCAGCGTCACCGTTCTGCCCAATACGCCGGCAACCTGCGAGGTGGCGGCTTCGACCAACACGTCTAAGACTGCCATCTACCTGAAGGCCAACTGCATCGACCCTGACGGTGCTATCACCAAGTACCAGTGGTCAGTGAACGGCGTGCCTCAGACGCTCGTTGCCGGATACAAGTGGACGTACCTGGTGCCAGCTGGCACCCCATGGCCTGTCCGGATCGACCTCAATGTCGTCGACGATGGTGGCGGTTCCACTACCTCTGGTGTCACCGTGAACTGATGGTTCAGAGGCGACAGATGCCACAAGCAACTCTCGCCCGCCATCCACTCACCTACTGACTCCCAACGTACACCTTCAAGCCCCGTCAGAGCTCGCTATTCCAGAGGCCTCAGACCCGTAAGTTGACCGAAAGAAGCAACCAATGTTTTCAGCCATCAACACTCGGCTCTTCGGCTTCATTCGAGGTCTCTTCTTCGCTGTTCTCATCTTCGTCGGTGCACAGGCCCATGCCGGGATCAGCTGGTCCAGCTACAGCGCAACTGTTGACGCGTACCCCGATAAGGTTCAACTCAGCTACTCCGTTGCCGTTGCTGACTGCAGCGGAAACATCCCATACTGGATCGTTGCCTACCGTGACGGGGTAGAGTTCTGGCAGAACTACGGTGTAGGTGGAACCATCGACGACACCGCCGCTGTTCCTGGCGTCATGCACTCTTACACCATCAGGGCGACTGTCGTGATGGGAACAGGCTGCTCCATCGGGTCGGGTGTCATTACGCCTGCATTCAATGGACGTCGTGCCGGTGGTCCGCCCACTGCTGTCACCATGACCGGCGCTTCCGATGGAACTTTCACTGATCGTGTCCGTGTCACCTATGACCGTCCTGACATCTCCGGTCTCTGTACCGCTGCGAACTATGTGCTCGTTCGCGACGGCACTGATGTAGCCACCATCGGAACCGGCGTCACTGCCCTGGCCTCTGCCAGCTTCGATGACCTGACCGCCACACCCGGCACGACCTATGTTTACTCGGTGCGCACCGACTGCACCAGCAGCTCTCTGAGCTCTTCCTCCACGACCGACAGTGGTTACGCCGCTTCGCCGCCTCCTCCTGCCCCGAGCTCGCTGGTTTGCAGTGATGGAACCTACACCGATCGCGTTCGCTGCACTGTCGTTGCACCAGCCGCTGCTGGCTGCACCACCCGGGACGTTGTGATCGCCATCGACGGCGTCGACAACACCACCATCACCACCATCCCAGTTTCCGGTGGCACTGACTTCCGCGACATCACAGGCCTTACCTACGGTTCCCACACCTTCGCAGCCCGATCAGTCTGTCGTCCGTCCAACACACAGTCAGCAGCGATCTCCGACACCGGGTACATGCTGGGCACACCCGTTGCTCCCTCATCTGTCACCGCTAGCGACTACACCTTCGCTGACCGGGTTGACATCTCTGCAAACATTCCTCCCTCACCCCAGTGCACCTTCATTGCTGTTGTCTTCAGCCGCGATGGCACTGACATTCGCACCGATACCACCATCGGTGCCGCTGGCGGCGTTGCTTCATGGTCTGATGTTGGCGGCCCCTTCGGACCTCGCACCTATGGCGTTCGCACGACCTGCTCGCCTGGTGGCGCGGCTTCTTCTGTCACCACCGACTCTGGCGCGAGGCTTGGGACTGCTCCTCCGCCCAGCTCCATCAGCGCCTCCGACTATGCTTTCGCTGATCGTGTTGAGGTCACCATTGCGGCTCCGGATGCCTCGATGTGCTCGACCCGTGACGTCATTTTGTCTCGCGACGGCACCGACATTGCCACCATCACCAGCATCCCTGTTGGCGGCGGCTCTGCCACCTACACCGACACCGGCGCCACGATGGGCGAGCACACCTACGCCGCTCGTTCGAAGTGCAACCCGTCTGGCGCTGAGTCCACGTCGGTCACTGATACTGGATCTAGGGCCTACCCCACGCCGACCTGCTCTGGCATCACGATGACCACGTCATCGATTCCTTACTCGGCCGCCACGACCATTCCCGTTACCGTCAACGGCATCACCAACGCCGTCTCAGCTCGCATCGACGTTTGGAATGCGCAGAACGGCCCAAACGATCTGTTCTCGTATCCGCTCACCGGATCGCCTACTGGCACTGCGACCATCTCCCTCGCCAACCACGCCAGCGGTTCGCCCGAGTACGGGACTCTCTGGGTCAAGGCAATTCTCACCGGTTCCAATCCAGCAGACGCGAATGTCGAGTGCGCCATGCGCACTGTCCCCATCGCTCCTGGCGCACCCACCAACTTCACTGCAAGTGACGGGACTCAAACGAATTCCATCAAGTTCACGTGGGACCTGTTGCCTGGTGTTGGGACCTTCTCCATCTACCAGTGCCCGCTCATCTTTGGCACTCCCGAGTGGTCTGGTCCTGGCAACGATGGCTCTGTGACGCTTGACGGTCAGGCGTGTTCCTTGGTTGTCTCCGGCGTCCCTGGCAGCGCCAGCGACACCACCTTGAGCATCCCTGGGACTGCTCACGAACCATACGCATACGTGATCCATGGAACGTCTGTTGATGGAACTGTCAACACCCCTCTGTCCAACGCTGACGGGGGCTACGCGAACCGTGCCCCCACTGCTGCAACCGCCACTGGAATGCTGCCCTATGGCTCCATCACTCCTGTGGAGACCACGGTCACAGTCACCGACGTCAACCCATCCGACGACTGGATCTACACAACCATCACGACCACCACGGCTCGAGGCGGCACTATCGCCGCTAGCGGGACCTCGATCACCTATACCCCGCCCGCCGATCCCTTCATCGGTGCAGACACCTTCTCCTTCATCGCAACCGACCTCGCCGGCGCAACGGTCACCGGCACTGGCACCATCGACGGTGGCTGCCCCGATCCAACCATCTTCGGACTCTCCGCCTACCCTACTCGGATCTTCGCTGGCACTCCTGTCCGGGTTGATGCCACCTACGGCAATGCTGGCTGTGAACTGAATCACGACGCAACGCTCGCTGTTACCTACGCTTCGACGCCTGTCACATCTTCCACCCAGACGGGTATCCCATCCACCGCATCCGGTCCGCTCACCTTCGACATCGGTACGCTCGGAAGTGCTGGCTACTACACCGCCAAGCTCACTGTTAGGAACACGGTCACCGGCCGCAGCACCTCGCGTGACCATACGTTCCAGGTTGTCACCTACCAGCTTCCGACGGCAACCATTACGCCGAATGCACTGGAGAATCTCCAGACCCTGACGTTGACCGTCTCGCCTTCTGTTGATTGCCCGCTGACCACCAGCGCCACCGAGGCAGCTGCTGATACAAGCAAGTGCCTGGTCGAGCCGATCGGTCTCCCCCCCGGCTTGAACCTGGATACCTCTGTCAGCTATCCCCAGTGGGTAGGTGTGCCCACTACGGCTGGAACCTATCCGGTCACTGTCCGTGTATCCCAGTTCGACACTTCCGGCACTCCTCGTGAGCTTGGCAATGTTGCCGCTACCACCACGGTGCTTCCTCTGAGCAGTCTGGTGTTCACTGCACCGACCCCGCTCGCTGCCAAGCAGTACCTTCAGCCTGTTCAGTCTCTCGTTCGCCAGGAGTCAGGCGTCTCCTGCCCTGTGACCGAGGACACTGCCGAAGCTCAAGCTGCAGCCGTCGCTCGTTCCCTCCGTTGTCTGGTCACCGTCGACACCCCCCCATCTGGATTTGCCAGGATCCCCTTCGGCATCTACGGCACTGCATTCACTTCCACGGTTGCTTCCACTCCTTGGCGTGTGTCGATCTTCGACGCAGGTGGCACCGAGTACGCGCTCTCCAGTGGATCGATTGCTGTCGACGTGACGCCGTCAGACCTCCGCTACAGCGTTCGTTTCAACCCTGCCGCGCCCGTCGGGAGCATCTCCCCCGTCACTGGCACCGTCATGTCCATCGGTGACGACGCTTGTTCCCTCACGACTTCCGTCGACGTCGCTCGCGATAAGACTCGCACGTCCTGCCTCTTCGAGTGGAACACTTTGCCCTCTGGACTCACGCAGTCCACCAACAGTACGGATCCCTTCCTCCGAGGCACGCTCACGACCGTTGGTACCAGCACTGCAACTTTCACAGCTGCCGTCTTCGATCAGGCTGGCAATCGCATCGACGTCTTCTCCGGCACCGCTTCTGTCGATGCAACCGCTCCGCCGACCCCCACCATCAATCTCACCAACATGCGGTCGGCCGCTGCTGACATCTATGCAGTGCCTCTTTCTGGCGGGTTCTACGGCGTCCTGAACAACTGCAGCGGATGTGGTTCTGTCCAGTACACCCAGACCATCACTGGCGACACCGCGACCCGGACTGGTTCCATCTTCAGTCCCACAGGACGTGTCGCACTCACTGGTACTCCGTCCACCCTCTATTCGCAACGTGAAGCCACCTTGCGTGTCGCACTTGCCGCGGCCCCATCCGTCTACGCCGAGCAGACGTTCACTCTTCTCACCGTCCCTCCTGAGGACGTCAAGCTGACCATCTCCATCCCCAGCGCTGAAGTTCCCGACACCCTGCCAGTCACCGTCACTGCGAAGGTCGGTCGTTACACCCGTGAAGGGTTCAGCTACACCGATACCGAGATCGGTCAGTGGCGAGTCCGCTTCGGCGTGATGGACACCTCTGGCACCTTCGTGCCTCTGACCGACTTCGTCACGACCGACACAACAGGCACTGCTACCGGAACGATCTCGCCCAGCGGCTACGTCTTCATGCGCCTTGTTGCCCAGGCCCAGTCGATCACGCCCATCCCCGGGTACAGCCAGACGATCAAGTCCACCATCCGTGTTGCCACCGTCGTCAAGGGTTCGCCCGTGCAGGGTACTGTCGTCGCTAGCGCTGAAGCCGGCCCTGCTCCCCTCATCTCTCAGCTCAAAGTCGTCTACGCCACCCGAGCCGACCAGCTTGCCAACCAGTCCATCGCGTGGCAGTCAAGCACCGACGGCGGATCAACCTGGCTCGATGTTCCTGATGTCAGCGCCGGTACCTACTTTGTCCGCGCCCCAGCCGGCGTCTCTTCGTACCGCGCCCGCTTCAAGAACCGCAACACCAGTGAGGAGAGCTATTCCGCACCGGTTTCCGTGACCGCCTGGGAAGTGCCTCGCGTTCTTGTTAACGGACCCACGTATGCGTTCCCCGGTACGCCCCTCTCTTTCACTGCTGTCGCCAACGATTCCCTCGGCTCGCCGGTAGCCGGCGCTGTCTACGAGTGGTCTGTTTCCCCTCGAAGCACTTCGAATCCGCCACCGGCACCAATCGTCAGTGGATCTGGCGCGTCTGCGTCCTTCACACCAGCCACGGCAGGCGCGTACATCCTGAGCTACCGCGCTCGCTATCCGGGGTCTCCTGATGCCGACTCTCGTTCCTGGACACTCGGCACCAAGCAGATCGTTGTGGACGCCGCACAGAAGCCGAACATCCGGTTCACCGGCCCCGCTCGCGCTGAGGTTGGAAAGACCTACGACTACACAGTCTCCCTTAGCGCCCCCTTCCCCATCGCGAATTCTCCGCACACCATCTCCGGTGAGTGGACCCTCCCCGATGGAAGCACGCGTCCAGGCACCACTCTTTCATGGACCCCGACGCCAGCTGACTTGGCCATCTCCTCCAACGCCAACCTCCGCTACACCGCATGGGTGGTTGGCTTCGAGGGCAGCACAACTGTCACCACCTCGTTCCCGGTTCGTCTTTGGGAGTACGTCTTCCCCACATGGACCCTCAGCGGTGTCCGTTCTACCGCGTACACGCCGACCAACTTTGCGTTCACAGCCGTTCCGTCGAACGCCACTCTTGTTCCTACCCTGGAGGGGTTGACCTACACGTGGAGCGTCCCGCCAGGTCTCTCGGTCCTTGGCACACCTAGCAATAAGATGGCCGCCACCGCCGTCGCCGGCGGCGAATACACGGTGTCGTTGACTGTGTCCGATGCGCGCGGCAACTCGCAGACCGTCACATCGACCCAAACGGCCGTCGATCCACCACCTTTCGCGATGAGTCTGGCCATCTCTAAGGTCTCCAGGTGGTCACACTCCCCCATCACGGCTGGATTCACGCCGAAGGTCACAGGTGGTCATCCCAACGACTACATCGTCACCTGGAAGTACTTCGTCGATGGCGTCGAACAGACCGGTCTTCCAAACCGATCAGGCGTTCAGATCGTCCTTCCGGATGCCAGGCTGTACAACGTCGAGGCTCAGGCGATTTCAGCAATGGGTGCCACTGCCTCTCAGTCTGCGACAGTCAATGTCCCTGCCAACGTACCTGCCGCTTGCAGTCTGACTGCGACGCCCTCTTCGACTCGCAAGATGGTTGCACTCAAAGCGACCTGCACTGACCCCGACGGTTCGATTTCCCGGCTGCAGTGGTTCGTGAACGGCGTGGAGAAGGTTGGACTGAGTGTCTCCACCTGGACTTACTACCTGTCCGACACGGACACTCTGCCCATCGAGTTCCGTTTGCTCGTCACCGACGATGGCGGCGGCATCACTGAAGTCACCGCCACGGCTAACTAGCAGTCGACTGACCGAGCTTCATAAGACTCCTTTGAGGCTCGGTCTTCTCCACTCCTTCGCTGTTCCCGCTTCACTCCGCTGTGCCAGAGGCTAAGCCTTCCCCCTGATGGGTTTGGCCCAGTCCCCCTACCCTTGAAGCTGGCCGGATCGACTCGCTCCGATCTTTCGCAAGCCCGCTGAACTCAGTCCGCATCACTGAGCGTCTCTTGGAACCCGCTGGTCTATGCCTGATCCTGGTTGACCAAACCAATACCAAGAGCCTTGGTCTGTGATTGCTTTCGCTTCCGCGCCTGGCTATCAGGGACTTTGTTCGCCGGTCATCTGTTCCTTCCGGCGAATTCAGTGCGTTGGAACCAGCGTTTTGCTCGCCGTTTTGGTCCGCCGTTACAAGTACTCTCATCCTGAGCCGCGACTTTGCGCCCTCCAGACCTGAACTCTAGCTAGGCCCGACATCCATGTCCAAACCTGTTCCAGACCGAGGCGCCTCCCTTGCTGGCTTGGTTCTCGGAACTGCCGAAGCCGCTAAGCACACACTTGCTTCAGTGATCCATCTTGGCTGGTTGTTCTGCCTTCTGGTTGTGTTCGGCATGTCCATGCTCCCCGCATCGGTCCTTGCCGCCTCTGTTGCAGTGACTGCCTACTCCGCTACCAACGACCGGTCAGACGGCGTCCTTCTTAGCTGGACTTCCAATAGCAACACTGGTTGCACCGCCAGCGTCTATGTGATGCGAAATGGAACTACCTTCCTCGGGAATTTCGCAGAGGTTGGTTCTTTCCTCGACGTCCTTCCTCCTGCTCTCCGCGGCACATCTGTCAGCTATGTCGTCACGAATACGTCGTCGATGTGCTTCGGCGTCGAAGCTTCATCGCCTGCCTTCACGGGCCTTCAACTCGCCAGTGCTCCTTCTGCGCCTACCTCCATTTCCGCTACTGACGGCGACTTCAACGATCGCGTTCGTGTCGCCTGGTTCGCTCCTGACCAGTCCTCCCTTTGCTCGTCCATTTCCTACGACGTCTTGCGAGACGGCTCAGTTGTAGGCTCTGGCCTCTATCCCGTACTCACAGGTGGCGGTACCTACTGGGACGACACCACTGCTGCTGCTGGCACTACCTATAGCTATACCGTTCGCGCCAGCTGCACTCCTGGCGGTCAGACTGCTACCAGCGCTTCTGATACCGGCTACCGCCTCGCAGGCACCGCGATCGGAGTCAACGACGTCAGTGCCACCGATGGTTCCTACACCGATCGCGTCGTTGTCTCTTGGACAGCTCCCAATCAGGTAGGACGCTGCACGTCGGTCACCTATGACGTGCAACGCAACAGTTCCTCGATTGCCAGCCTGAATAGCGTCGCTCTTTCTGGAGGACCTACTTCGTACTCTGACCTTTCGCCTGGCACCGGCGTGAACAACTACGCCATCGTTGCGATCTGCTTTCCTGGTACCGTCATCACGACGCCCGGGAACTCCGACACCGGTTTCGCTGCCTCACCTCCCGCTGTCGCCACCTCAGTTCTCGCTAGCGACGGCGCCTTCACAGACCGCGTTCGCATCACCTGGACTGCGCCGAATCAGGGCGCAACCTGCAGCGCCATCTCCTACGACGTTCTGCGTGATGGCTCTGCTGTCGGAACCTCCGTCTACTCCGTTGTTGGAGGTGGTGCTGCTTCCTGGGATGACACAACCGCTGTTCCCGGCACTTCGTATTCGTACACCGTAAGAGCCAGCTGCACGCCTGGCGGACTGACCTCTACCAGTTCGGCGGATACCGGCTACAGGCTCGGTTCCCCCTCTGCGCCTTCTGCTGTGGCTGCCTCCGATGGGACCTTCGCCGATCGCATTCGGGTGACGTTCACTGCACCCAACCAGTCATCACAGTGTTCAAGCGTCTCCTACGACGTTCTCCGGAACGGTACAGCCGTTGGCCTCGGTGTGTTCAGCACGCTCGGTGGTGGTGCTGCAACTTGGGATGACACCTCTGCCCTCGTCAACACCGGCTACAACTATTCCGTCCGCGTCACCTGCAATCCCGGCGGCCAGCAGGCCGCAAGCACGTCTGACCCAGGCTTCCGCGCAGGAACTCCGTCCGCGGCAACCGCTGTTTCGGCTACCGATGGTTCCTTCACTGATCGTGTCACCGTTACGTGGACGGCTCCCAATCAGTCGTCTCAGTGCACGACCGTTTCCTACGATGTGAGGCGTAACGGGTCCACAGTTGGCGCTGGCGTGTACACCACCCTCACAGGCGGTGCCGCCTCTTGGAACGACACGACCGCATCGCCCTCCGTTTCGTACACCTACTCAGTTCTTGCGACCTGCTCGCCAGGCTCTCAAACTGCTCTGAGTGGCACTGACACTGGCTATCGTGCTGGTAGCGCCTCCGCTCCGACAGGCGTTGCTGCAACCGATGGCACCTTCACTGATCGTGTGACGGTCACGTTCACTGCGCCAGATCAATCCGCCCAGTGTTCTGCCATCGCGTACGAGGTTCTTCGCAACGGCACTCTTCTCGGTTCGTCGTCGTTCACCACCCTCAATGGCGGCAGCGGCTCGTACGATGACACGACTGCTTTGCCCGGCACCTCGTACACGTACGCTGTCCGAGCTACCTGCAGCCCTGGTTCGACCACTGCTACCAGCGCTTCAGATACCGGCTTCCGGGCCGGTGCCCCATCCGCTGCAACCGCAGTCGCTGCTACTGACGGAACACGCGGCACCGATGTGCGAGTGACCTTCAACGCACCAACCCAGCCCGCCTACTGCACCTCGATTGCCTATCGTGTCATCCGTGATGGCACGCTTGTCGGCACTTCCAGCTACACCAGCCTGACTGCCGGCTCTGGCACGTACGACGATACTACCGCAACTCCATCTGTTGCGTACTCCTACGTCGTGCGTGCAGTTTGCACACCTGGCGGCCTCACCACAGACAGTGCGTCAGACAACGGTTGGCGCTCTGGCACCCCGGTCGCCGCGACCTCCGTAGTCGCATCTGATGGAACCTTCACCGACCGCGTGCGTGTCACTTTCACCGCCCCCGATCAGTCGGCCCAGTGTGCATCGACCAACTACTTGATCCTGCGCGATGTGACAAACATCGGCTCTGTCACCACCATCCCTCTGACTGGCGGTCCTGGCTCTTACGACGATGTCGCTCCCCCGGCAGGAGCGCGCACCTATCGCGTCCGATCCACCTGCTCCCCAGCTTCGTCCACTGCCGACAGCGGCACTGACACTGGCTATCGCATGGGCACGCCCTCTGCGCCCCTCTCGATCGCTGCCAGCGACGGCACCTTCACCGACCGTGTCAGGATTACCTGGACCTCCCCCGATCAGACTTCTCAGTGTTCTTCCATCGAATACTTGGTGCAGCGCGGTGGGTCGACGATCGCCACGATCACAACAGTTCCTGTTGCTGGTAACCCCTCCAGCTATGACGACATGTCTGCGCCCGTCGGCTCTTCCAACTACAACGTGGTGGCTCGCTGCACGCCTGGCCTCACGACAACCTCAGGTGTAGCCGACACCGGCTACAAGGCCCCGGCACCGCTCGCGGTTTCCTCTGTTGCCGCCACCGACGGCACTTTCGGCGACCGCGTCCGCGTCACGTTCACTGCCCCTGATCAGACTTCTGTCTGCGGATCCGTCTCCTATGTCGTCACCATGGATGGTGTCGACCATGGAACCGCTCCTGCCCTGCCAATCACTGGAGGTGCTGGCTCATACGATGCCATGTCCGTGCCTGTGGGCATTCATGCATTCCGTGTTCGCTCCGTCTGCGCGCTCGGTTCCACGACGGCGCTGAGTTCAACTGACAACGGCTATCAGAAGTACACCCCGCTCGTCGTCACTGGCCTTGCGGCCACAGACTTCACCTTCGGTGACAAGGTCAGGCTCTCCTTCAATGCACCTGATCAGTCTGCTCGCTGTACCGCAATCGTCTACAACGTCTACCGCGATGGTTCGCTCATCGGCTGGCGGAATGACGCTGCACTGACCGGTGCAACTGGCGTCCTCTGGGATGACACGACTGCAGTACCTGGGACCACCTACACGTACGCCATCGAGTCCAACTGCACCCCGGGAGCTGGCACAGTCCTGTCGAGCACAGACACCGGCGGTCGCGCACCCGTTCCTCCCGCTCCTACCATCTCTGCGACTGACTACACCATCGACGATCGCGCCACGATCACGGTCACATCAGCTGCAGCGCCTGGCTGTACTTCGATCTCCGTGATCGTGTCCAGGGATGGAACCGACATTGCCACCATCACAACGATCCCGGCGGCTGGCGGCTCCGCCTCTTACGATGACGTCGGCCCCACCTTTGGCACCCACTCCTACGGTGCTCGCACCGTCTGCACTCCAGGTGGTCTTGCCTCGACGACGTCGACCGACGACGGCGGTCGCCGTGGCTGGCCCGTGGCGCCTACCGCCATCTCAGCCAGTGACAACACCTTGGCCGACCGCATTCGCGTCGACCTCACCCTGCCTGCCTCGCCTCAGTGCACGACACGCTCTGTGATCATTGCCCGCGGCGGCACCGACATTGCTACGATCACCACCATCCCTGTCGGCGGTGGCACCTACTCCTACGACGACATGTACCCTGCGTTCGGAACGCAGACGTATACCGCCAGGTCCGTCTGCCAGCCGGGTGCTACTGAGTCTGCTGTCGTCACCGACACTGGCTCCCGCTTGGCCGTCGCGCCGCCTCCTTCCAGCATTGAGGCTACCGACTATGTGTACTTGAACAAGGTGGCCGTGACAGTCGGCGTCCCCGCTGCTTCCCAGTGCACCTCGCGTGACGTCGTTCTTCGTCGCAACGGGACTGTGATCGCTACGATCACCACCGTCCCAGTGAGTGGGGGCTCCTTCACCTACGACGACACCTCTGCCCCGCAGGGCGTCCAGACCTACACCGCTGAGAGCGTCTGCATTCCTGGTGGCAACGTCTCGACCAACATCAGCGATACCGGCGCTGTTCGCTACCCCGATGCGTCCTGTGCGGCCGTCACTGCCCCATCCACGGTCTTCTATCCGGCCTCGCCTAACGCTTCGATCTCAGTCACCGGTGTCAGCAATGCATCGCAAGTGAGGATCCGTGCCTGGGGTGCTCTGCTCGGCACGAACGACCAGATGTACTACACGGCCACTGGTGGCCCTGCCACCTATTCCACCGGTGTTGCCTTGGCCAACCACGCGCCGGCATCGGCAGAGTACGGCACGATCAACGTAGAGGCTCGCGTTACCGGGAAGAACCCAGGCGACGTCGAAGTTGTCTGTGCCAGCACCACGTTCGTCATGGCCAACCCGCCCGAGCCAGTCTCGGTTTCTGCCACCGACTTCACGCTCCTGGATCGAGTTCGTATCACGGGCACCGTGCCTCCTGCGCCTGGCTGCGCTTCCGTGAGCGCTCAGTTCCTTCGCGGAGGCTCCGTCCTTAGCACTCAGGTCCTTGGTGCTGTCACCGCCAACACTCCTGTCACCTACGATGACATCGCAGGCCCGACCGGCGTCCAGACCTACGGCATCCGCACCGTTTGCACCAACGGAGCCGATTCCGCCACGAGCGCCAACGTGACCGACTCTGGGGCCCGCAGCTACGGCCCCCCCGTTTGTCCTGCCGTCTCCGTCCCGCAGTCCAAGTACATCTACGGCAGTTCCTTGCTGATCCCTGTCACAGCGACGGCACCATCCAACTTCAGCTCGATCCGCTTCACCGCCTACGGCACTCCCGGCGGCCCTGGTGATTTGACCTCCTACCCGATGTCCAGCAGCGGTTCTAACCAGGTGGGCAACATCAACCTTGGCAATCACGCCTCTGGCACACCTGAGTACGGCACCATCAACGTCACGTTGTACGCGACCGGCCGTGACCCTGGCGCTACTGAGCAGATCTGCACGACCACGACTTTCGAAGTCGTTCAGGGCTGCGACCCCATGACCCTCACCGGCCCGTCTGGTACCGGTCCGCTTCCCTCAACGATCAGCTGGAACTCCAGTTCCGCCGCCACTCAGTACATCCTTCAGCAGGCTTCCTCCGCTACTGGCCCTTGGACTGATGCTGGCACCTTCACCACTGCCACTACCACCACGACCGTGCCTGGCTGGCCCGCGCAGTTTTACCGTGTCCAGTGTGTTGCCCCCGACACTTTCGGCAACACGACCTCTCCGGCCGTGAATATCTTTGGCAACCCACCTCCGCAGGTCACTCCGCAGAGTTTCGTCGCCTTCAACCCTGGTGAGGCAACGGTGACGCCTGTGGTCGTCGACCTTGACGGAAACACGACTTTCACCCTCGCTGTGACCGTTCCTCCTGTCAACGGCACTGCCACCGTCTCGGGCGGGAACATCCTCTACACGCCGAACCTCGGCTACATCGGCGATGACCCGTTCACGATCTCCGCGACCGATCCTGCCGGCTCGGTTGGCACTGCAGTTCTGACTGCACAGGTCCAACTGCTCGTACCCACCGTGCCTGACAACGTCGTTGCCACCGACGGCACCATCGTCGGCTCTGTCCAAATCACCTGGGACGCTTCTACCTACGCTCTGTCCTACAAGGTCCTTCGCCGTACCACTCCGACCGATCCTGCCCCCACCACGCTTGGCACTCCTGCCACCACAAGCTTCTCAGATACCACGGCTACCCCAGGCGTGCAGTACTACTACAGCGTCGTGGCAGTCAACGGCGCCAGCGAGTCTGACCAGTCCACCGTCGACAGTGGCTATGCCGACACGCCCATCACTGGGCTCTCACTCACCGCATCGACGTTGTTCAACACGCCTGTCGACGGCGCGCCTACCTACACCGACCCTGATCCGGGCGATGTTCCCGTGTTCTCCGTCCTGTCTCAGCCTGCTAACGGCACAGCTTCCATTGCCAGCGGCAAGGTGCGCTATGTTCCCAACTCGACCTTTGTCGGCGTCGACACCTTTTCGATCCAGGCCACAGACAGGGCCGGCGCCACTGCGTCCGCCACCGCCACGATCACCGTCTCCTGCCAGGCGCCAACTCTGTCGGCTCCTTCGGCGTCCCCATCCAGGATCTTCACTTCCGCAGGCATCAGCGTCGTTTCCAACTACAACATTGCCGGCTGCCCGCAACCCACGACGATCCTTTACGAGCTTGTGAACTCTGGCGGCACGGTCGTCGACTCGTCCAGCCTCGTTGCAGTCGTTGCTGCTGGCGACCAGCAAGCACGCTTCGACGTCATCGCTCCTGATACCGCCGGTACCTATACCGTCCGTGTGACCCTGACCAACACCGTCACCTCAGCGAGTATTCAGAAGACCTCATCCATCCTTGTCGGCAACTTCCGCCCGCCCGTTCTCGAATGGTCGCAAACGGAGTACCTGCAGTCTGTCGACAACGCTGTTCTTCGGGTTCTCCCCTCGACAGACTGCGCTATCACCAACGATCCTGCTCTCGCCTCTGCTGACCCAGGTAAGTGTTTGGTCGAGGCCACCGTACTTCCGCCTGGTGTTACCGGTGGCCCTCAAAGCTTCACGGTCTCCTACACCGGTGTCCCCACGACTCCTGGCGTCTACCAGACCACTGTCGCGGTTTCAAACTACTCCCCCTCGGGTGTAAAGCGCAGTCTTGCAACCCTGACTGCACCCGTCGAGGTCCTTCCGTTGAACTCCCTCGTCTTCAGTGCGCCTCCGCCCACCACGACGAAGATGTACACGGAGGTTTACTCCGCAACCCCTGTCCAGTCCTCTGGCCCTGCGTGCCAGTTGACCACGCTCGCAAACGCCCAGGACCTGGCTCGCTCTGGTCGTCGCGGTTGCGTTGTGGACTGGGACCCCAAGCCCGATGACAGCTATCAGGACGGCAGCGCCCTCAAGGGAGTGCATTTCTCTGCTGCGGGTGCTACCGCTACGTGGACTGTCAGCGTCGTTGACGCTGCCGGCAACAAGTTCACCGCCTCCACCGGCTCCGCTACGTTCAACGCGGTTCCTGTCGCCTTCAACTTCGGGGTTGCCTCCAATCCTTCCACCCCCTACTCGATCCTCACAAACGCAATCATCACCGGCCGTAGCACCGGTACCGATCCTTGCACCGTTTCCGGTCTGCAATCCGAGGCCGAGCGTCTCGCACCGAGGCTGTGCTTGCTTGAGTTCGGATCTGTCGACGGATTGACTGCAGACGTGACCAACACTCCGACCTTGCGCGGTGTGTTCCCGACCGATGGCGTTATCAACATTCCCTGGACCGCCAGCGTCATGTTCAAGGGGGTCAAGCGCCAGATCATGACGGGCACCAGCCCCATCACGGTTCTGCCGGCGGCTCCTCCCGTGCTCACGCTCGACCGCATGCGAGAGATCGCCCCTGATACCTATGCATACCCCGTGACTGGCGGCTTTGTGGCGATGCTCAACACCTCGACCACCCAAGGCCAGGTCAACGGTGAGCTCAACGTGCCTGACGATCCCTCCACAACTTTCACGTTGCTCGGCAATCGTAGCCGTCAGCCTCTCGTGGCAGGCCCTTCCACCCTGTACGCATCGCGCAGCATGGAGGTGAACCTGGCCCTCAACGCTTCACCCAGCCTCTCCTCTACCAGGACTGTCACCATCGTTGCCGTCCCTCGCGATGGGCTGCGGCTGCGCCTGACTGCGCCAGCCACTGCACCTGACACGGAGCCTCTGAGCGTCACCGCCACCGTGGTTCAGCCAACCGTTGACGGACTCCGATACGTTCCTGACGAAGCTGGACAGTGGTCTGTTGTGTTTGGGGAGGCGTCGTCTTCCGGAACGTTTGTTCCCTTGTCTCCTCCCGTTCTCACCGATGCCACTGGGACAGCATCGGCATCAATCTCGCTTGATGGCCGTGCGAACCTTCGACTTCAGGCTCGGGCTACTCCCGTCTCTCCGTACCCTGGCTATACGCCGACGATGACTTCCAACTTCGGCGTCGTCACCGTTGTCAAGGGAACTCCGGTTGGAGCCACCCTGACTTCGTCCAGTGGACTCACCGGTCCTGCCCCGTTCCTGTCTGCATACAAGGTCGTCTTCAACACGTTTGCCGATCATCTTTTCAACGATCGCTACTCGTGGTTCACCTCCTCTGACGGCGGCTCTACTTGGAGCCAAGTTCCAGCTGCCGATGGTCCCCAGTACTCGCTTCGCTTCCCCGCGGGCACGACCATGGTCAAGGTGCGTCTGCGCAACCGCGGCACGCTGGAAGAGAGCGAGACTCCTCCATTGAGCATTGACGTCTACAACGTCCCCAAGATCGTTGTCGCC
>Ga0075163_10003497_pt1 | contig 21108 bp, 17 predicted proteins | sample JI1023141ADNA_FD_71478 | JGI IMG/M metagenome (GOLD analysis project Ga0075163, IMG submission 71478) | Wastewater effluent complex algal communities from Wisconsin, to seasonally profile nutrient transformation and Carbon sequestration -... | ecosystem: Engineered > WWTP > Effluent > Algae... | reverse complement strand
TTTCGGTGTGGCGGATCATGCCGAACATCGACATGGGCTGTTTCTCCCCATCGATGCTGAACTCGGCGTTGAAGATCTTGTGCCGGCAGTGCTCGCTGTTGGCCTGCGCGAACATCATCAGTTCGACGTCGGTCGGGTTGCGCCTCAGATTGGTGAAGGACGTGACCAGGTAGTCGATCTCGTCGTCCGACAGGGCCAGGCCGAACTCGGAGTTGGCCTGCACCAGGGCGGCTCGGCCGTGGCCGATCACGTCGACATGGGCCAGCGGCTCAGCCGCCTGGGCGTCGAACAGATGGCGCGTGGCCTCACGCTCGAAGACCACACTTTCGGTCATCCGATCGTGCAACAGGGCGGCGCACGCCTGGATCTCCTCGGCCGACAGCGGTTTGGCCCCACCCAGCAGGCGCCCTTTGGTCTGCAACCGGTACTCCGTGACACGCTCCACCCGGTGCAGCGCCAGGCCACAGTTGTGGGCGATGTCGGTGGCCTTGCTGGCCCAGGGCGACACCGTGCCCAGGCGTGGCATCACCACCACCAGCGAGCCTTCGGCGCCGGCCGAAGCGGCGTCGCCGTAACGAAGCAGCGCAGCCAGCTTGTCCAGTGCGGCGCCTGCCAATGGCTCGTCGGTCCACGCCCAATGCACATGGCGCGCAGTGACGCCGTTGATCCGGGGGCAAGCCGCTTGCAGCGAGGCAAGCAGAGCCTGGGCACGAAAGGCGGACAAGGCGTTGCCGCCCTCGAAATGCGTCAGGTGCTGCGATGCTGGGGACATGGGTGTGGCCAGGGGAGGATGGCAAGGCCGACCCTGATGCGCCAAGGTCCAAGCCCGTGAAAACCCGCAATTCTAGAGGCCGATGGGATAATCACGGCCATGACGATCACACTGAAGTCCGCCGCCGACATCGACGGCATGCGCGTCGCCGGCCGGCTGGCCTCCGAGGTTCTGGACATGCTGACCCCGCATGTGCAACCCGGCATCTCCACCGAGCAACTCGACAAGCTGGCCCACGACCACATCGTGAATGTGCAAGGTGGCATCCCCGCGCCGCTGAACTACCAGCCGCCGGGCTACACGCCCTATCCCAAGTCGATCTGCACGTCGATCAACCACCAGGTCTGCCACGGCATCCCGAACGACAGGCCACTGAAGAATGGCGACATCGTCAACATCGACGTCACCGTCATCAAGGACGGCTGGCACGGCGACACCAGCCGCATGTTCGTGGTCGGTGAGGGCTCCATTGCCGCCAAGCGCCTGTGCGCCGTCACCTATGAGGCCATGTGGCGCGGCATCGTGAAGGTGCGGCCTGGTGCCCGCCTGGGCGACATCGGCCACGCCATCCAGACCTTCGCCGAGAACCAGGGCTTCTCCATCGTGCGCGAGTTCTGCGGCCACGGCATCGGCTCCAAGTTCCACGAGGAGCCGCAGGTGCTTCACTATGGCCGCCCCGGAACGCTGGAGGAACTGGTGCCCGGCATGATCTTCACCATCGAGCCGATGATCAATGCCGGCCGGCGCGAAATCAAGGAGACCAGCGACGGCTGGACGATCGTCACAAAGGACCGCTCGCTGTCGGCGCAGTGGGAACACACAATCGTGGTGACCGACACCGGCTACGAGGTGCTGACCCTGTCGGCCGGCAGCCCACCGGTGCCGGCGCTCGCAGCGGGCTGATCCGTCGTGGGCCCGTCGCAGGGGTCTCTCGCTGCCGGCCGGGAGGCTGGCCACGCGTCGACTGGCGTTTGCCAGATGCCGGGAGAGCCAGAATTCGACTCTGAGCGGACACCTGGCTGCCAAGGCGCCAACACCTGCAGCTTGGCGCAAGCGGGACAAAGACACTGACATGGCGCCACTGGCCGCACCGGCCGCCAAGCCGGCCCCCACAGTCGCCACGCTGCGCGAACGCTTTCGCGGCGGCAAGGCCGCGCTCATCGAGCACTTCCGCACCTCGCGCGCCAGTGCCACCAGTGCGGTGCGCCTCCTGCGCGGGCTGACGCGCCATGTCGACACCACCCTGATGGATCTGTGGCAGGCCAGCGGGATGCCGGCCGGCGCAGCGCTGCTGGCCGTTGGTGGCTATGGGCGCGGCGAGTTGTTCCCGCATTCGGATGTGGACGTGCTCGTGCTGCTTCCGCCCAGCATGGTCCACGCGGCGGACGACCCCGTCACCCACGCCACGCTGGCGGCCTTCATCACCGCATGCTGGGACATCGGCCTGGAGATCGGATCCTCGGTGCGCACTGTGGACGACTGCATCGCCGAAGCCCGAAAGGATGTCACTGTCCAGACCGCCCTGCTGGAGAGCCGCTTTCTGTGCGGCTCGAGGCGGCTCTTCACCGTGTTCCGACACGCCAACACCGAAGCCATGGACCCCAGGGCATTCCTTCGGGCCAAAGTGCTGGAGATGCGGCAGCGTCACGTGAAGTTCGAGGACACCCCCTACGCACTGGAGCCGAACTGCAAGGAGAGCCCAGGAGGCTTGCGCGACCTGCAGGTGGTGATGTGGGTGGCGCGCGCCGCTGGCCTGGGGCGTACGTGGAGCGAACTGGCGGGCAAAGGCCTGATCACCGCCTTCGAGGTCAAGCAACTGCAACGCCACGAAGGCACGCTGAAACTGATCCGTGCCCGCCTGCACATGGTGGCCGGTCGGCGCGAGGACCGCCTGGTATTCGATCTGCAGACCGCGGTGGCTGACAGCTTCGGCTACCAGGGCAACCGCAGTGAGCGTGCCTCCGAGGTGTTGATGCGCCGCTACTACTGGGCTGCCAAGGCGGTGTCCCAACTGAACCAGATCCTGGTCTTGAACATCGAGGAGCGGGTCAACGCGACCGAAGCAGCGCCGATGCGGCCGATCAACGCCCGTTTCCTGGACCGCGCTGGCATGCTGGAGGTGATCCGCGACGATCTCTACACCGAGTACCCGCACGCGATCCTCGAAACCTTCCTGGTCTACCAGCAGACTCCGGGCATCAAGGGCTTCTCTGCCCGCACCCTGCGTGCGCTGTACAACTCGCGAAATGTGATGGACAGCGCCTTCCGGCGCGATCCGATGAACCGCGAGTTGTTCATGGACATGCTGCGCCAGCCCGGAGGGCAGACCCATGCATTCCGCCTGATGAACCAGACCTCGGTGCTGGGCCGCTACCTGTGGGTGTTCCGCCGCATCGTCGGCCGCATGCAGCACGACCTGTTCCATGTCTACACGGTGGACCAGCACATCCTGATGGTGCTGCGCAATGTGCGCCGCTTTTTCGTGCCGGAGCACACCCACGAGTACCCGTTCTGCAGCCAGCTCGCTGCGCACTGGGACAAGCCATGGATCCTGTACATCGCCGCGCTGTTCCATGATGTGGCCAAGGGCCGCGGTGGCGACCACTCCGAACTGGGCGGCAGCGAGGTGCGCCGTTTCTGCAAGGACCACGGCATCACCGGCGACGACGCCGCATTGGCCGAGTTCCTGGTGCGCCACCACCTGACGATGAGCCGCGTGGCGCAGAAGGAGGATCTGTCCGACCCCGAGGTCATCGGCAACTTCGTCAGGCTCGTGGGTGATTCGCGGAGGCTTACCGCGCTGTACTTGCTGACAGTGGCCGATATCCGCGGCACCGGCCCCAAGGTCTGGAACGCCTGGAAGGGCAAGCTGCTGGAAGACCTGTTCCGGTTGGCCCTTCGCGCGCTGGGTGGCGGTTCGCTGAATGCCGACGCCGAGATCGAGGCGCGCAAGCTGGAAGCCCAGCAGATCCTGGCGCTGCACTCCGCCCTGCCCGGCACCGAGCAGCCGCTGTGGAAGACGCTGGACCTGAGCTATTTCGCGCGCCACGATGCCACCGAGATCGCCTGGCACGCCCGCGCGCTGTGGCGCCACATCGACACCCCGATCCCCATCGTGCGCGCACGACCGTCGCCCGTTGGCGAGGGCCTGCAGGTGCTGATGTTCGCGCCCGATGGCCCCGACCTGTTCGCTCGGATCTGCGGCTACTTCGAAAGCGCCGGCTTTTCGATCCAGGACGCCAAAATCCACACCACCCGAGCCGGCTTTGCCTTGGACACCTTCCAGGTGGTGAATCCGAATGCCGAGACACAGGCAGCGGCGGCCTACAGGGACATGATCTCGCTGGTCGAGACCCAGGCCGCCGAGGCACTGGCGTCGACCGGCCCGCTGCCGGCACCGGGCCGCGGCCGGGTATCGCGCCGTGTCAAATCCTTCCCGGTCCAGCCGCGTGTCTCGTTGCGGCCGGACGAAAAGGGCCAGCGCTGGCTGCTGTCCGTCAGCGCCAGCGACCGCTCTGGCCTGCTGTATGCCATTGCCCGGGTGCTGGGCGCGCACCAGATCAACCTGCAACTCGCCAAGATTTCCACCCTCGGCGAGCGGGTGGAAGACACCTTCCTCGTCAGTGGCGCCGTGCTGCAGCAGCCTCGCATGCAGTTGCAGGTCGAGAGCGAGTTGCTGGACACCATCGCGATGGTGCCCTGACCATGAGCCTGGCGCAGGTCACCATCACCGATGCGTTGCGCGATGCGCCTGCGCTTGAAACCGTCATCGACGTGCGCTCGCCGTCGGAGTTCGCCGAGGATCATCTTCCCGGAGCGGTCAACTGGCCCGTACTGGACGACGCAGAACGTGCCGAGGTCGGCACCCTCTATACCCAGACCTCCACCTTCGAGGCACGCAAGCGTGGGGCTGCGCTGGTGTCGCGCAACATCGCAGGCCTGATCGAAGCCCATGTGGCCGGACGATCGCGCGACTGGCAGCCGCTGGTCTACTGCTGGCGCGGTGGGCAGCGCTCCGGCAGCCTGTCGCTGGTGTTGGCGCAGATCGGCTTTCGAACCCGGCAACTGCAGGGCGGCTACAAGTCATTCCGCGCCCAGGTACGAGAGGATCTGGCCACAGCGCCCGCCCAATTTGGCTGGAGGGTGCTGTGCGGGCGGACCGGCAGCGGCAAGACCCGGCTGCTGGGCGCACTGGCCGAGGCAGGCGCCCAGGTGCTGGACCTGGAGGGCCTGGCCGTCCACCGCGGCTCGGTGCTGGGCGGCCTGCCAGGCCAGCCGCAACCATCGCAGAAGCATTTCGAGACCCAGCTGTGGGCAGCCCTGCGGCGGCTCGACCCGGCGCGCCCGGTGTTCGTCGAAAGCGAGAGCCGACGCATCGGCCGGCTGCAGGTGCCCGACGCGCTGCTGGCGGCCATCCGCGAATCCGCGTCGCCTGTCCATGTGGCGGTTCCGATGGCAGGCCGCGTGGAGCTGCTGATGCAGGACTACGACTACTTCGTCCAGGATGTGCCGGCCCTCGTGGACCGGCTGCGCACGCTGACCGAGTTACGCGGCAAGGCCAGCGTCGCTCGCTGGCAGGCCCTGGCTGAAGCCGGCCAATGGCCCAGCCTGCTGGCCGAGCTGATGGAGCAGCACTACGACCCGCTGTATGACCGGTCCACCGAGGCCCACTTCGGCAGCGGCATCAACGTGCTTCATTTGCCGGACGCCCAACCGGCCACCTTGGCCTCCGCCGCTCGGCAACTCGCCATCACCTGACCCGGTGGGTCTTGCCTCAAGTCAAGGCACGGCCCCCACTGCCCTGAGAACATCACGCCATGCCCAACCGCTTCGCCGAACAAGCCCTGCAGGAGTCGCGCAGCTTCGGCATGCGGCGCATCCCGGCCCTGCGGCCGCTGGGCTGGCTGGCACGCGGGTGGCAGGATCTGCGCGCCTGTCCGCTGCCTGGGCTGCTGCACGGGCTGGTGCTGGCCGGTTTCGGTGCCTTGCTGTTCTGGAGTGCCCGCCACCAGTTCTGGTGGCTGGCGGGCGCCTTCTCTGGGTTTCTCCTCGTGGCACCCGTGCTGGCCACAGGCCTCTATGCCGTCAGCCGGGCGCGGGAGCGGGGCGAGCCGGCCGGCCTGGGTACCGCGTTGACCGCTTGGCGGCCCCATGACGCACGGATGATCGTCTTCGGCCTGCTGCTGGCCCTGGCCGGCACCGGCTGGGTATTGACTTCGGCCTCGTTGATCACCAGCGCCCTGCCCGGCCAGATCAACCGGCCGATCGACTTCATCCGCCTGGTGGTTCTGGCGGACCAGGGCTACCTGTTCGAGGGCTGGCTGGCCCTGGGTGCGTTGCTCGCTGCGCCCGTCTTCGCCTCCAGCGTGGTGGCGATGCCGATGCTGCTGGACCGCCCGGTCGGCGTGCTCGGCGCTGTGTTCACCAGCTGGCGAGTGGTCATGGAGCACCCGTTGCCCATGGCATTGTGGGCCGGCGTCATCATGGGCTTGACCGCCCTCGGCATGGCCCTCGCGCTGGCCGGCTTGGTGGTCATCCTGCCCTGGCTGGCGCATTCGAGCTGGCATGCGTACCGCGATTTGGTGGACGCGCCCTGATGTTCGGCTTCAGCGAAGAACAGATTGCCAGCTTCGGCCTGACCTTCGGGGTCACGGCCTTCATGCTGTACATGGTGTTCATCATCATCCAGTTGGCGCGCGAGTCCAAGGCCGGGCGCTTCGGCACCTTCGTGCTCTTCCTCGGCCTGGGCGTGGGCCTGGTTGGCTTCGCCGCGAAGGGGCTGATCAAGTTCTTCATGGCGGGGATCGTGGAATGACTGCCCTCGAGGTTGAGGCGCCGCGCCACTCGCTGTTCGACGACGCGCAGGCCCTGGTCACGGGCACGCTCTTCGTCGGGCTCGGGCTGGCGCTGTTCCGCGAAGCCGGCCTGATGACAGGGGGCACCGTCGGCCTGGCCTTCCTGGCCCACTACGCCACGGGCCTGAACTTCGGCCTGCTGTTCTTCTGCATCAACCTGCCCTTCTACCTGCTTGCCTGGCAGCGGATGGGCCGGCGCTTCACGCTGAAGACGCTGGCGGCCGTCAGCCTGCTGGCGGCCTTGTCAGAGGCCTTGCCCGCGTGGCTGCAGCTGCAGGCCGTGGCGCCCTGGTTCGCCGCGCTGGGCGGCGGGTTGCTCGTCGGCGCGGGCTTCATCATCCTGTTCCGCCATCGCGCCAGCCTGGGTGGGCTGAACGTGCTGGTGCTGTGGCTGCAGGAGCGCTTCGGCTGGCGGGCAGGCTACGTGCAAATGGCGATCGACGGCCTTATCCTGCTGGCTGCCTTGCCGTGGGTCGACGCGGACAGGCTCGTGCTGTCGGTGGTCGCCGCGGCGGCGATGAACTTTGCTTTGGCGGTGAATCACCGGCCCGGCCGGTACATGGCGTTCTGAAACTTGCGTTTCAGAGTACGCTGGCAGACACAGGCAGCCGGTGCACCCGAAGAATCACATCGATCTTTGGGTCACATCGGCAAGTTTGCGGGCAAGCCCGCGCGAAAGGTCCCGCCAAGGGGATCACCAACACTTCAGAAGGCAGTTCATGATTTCAAAGCTTGACTTGCTTGGCCGGCGAGCATGGGCCAGCGCCGCCGCGCTGGCCGCCTTGGTACCCGGGAACCCGGCATGGGGTGCCGAAAAGATGGGGATGACATGGGCCAAAGCGGGTCACCACAATGGCCTGGCCATCGATGGCGTCGGGTGTCTCGCCGGGGACCGATCCTGCAACGCCTACGTCGGCGATACGGCATGCAGCGCCGCCCTGCCCGTGCTTTGCTTGAAACGCGACGGATCACCGCGCCCCAATTACGCCATCCATGACACAGGCGGCGCGATGCGTGACGAGTTCTACCGGGGCTGGGCCAGTGGGCATCTGGCGACCACCTTGCCCATCGTGGGCACCACCCTGACCTCTGCGGCGGGAGCCGACGCCGTCTGCGCCGAGGCTTTCGGCGCTGGATGGCGCATGGCCGAATTTCACGACGGACGCTACATGCCAGGCATGAAGCATGACCAGCACTACGGCTCGGCACGTTACTGGGGATCGGAGAGCCCCTGGTCGATCGGTGACAGCCTTGCCGGCGGCTGGGCATTCTGGGCCTACGGCAACGTGCGTGACGACACCCGCTTCTGGGTCCGCATCAACGATCAGCCTGCCAACTGCTGGAACTGATCAGCCAAGAAAAAACGGCCACGCATCCCGCGTGGCCGTTTGTGTGCCGAGACCGAGCCGGGCTCAGCCCATGTGCAGGCCGCCGTTGCAGGAGAAATCCGCCCCGGTGGTGAAGCCGGAGTCCTCACCGGCGAGCCACGCCACCACCGAGCCGATCTCCTCCGGGGTGCCCAGGCGCTTGACCGGGATGGTGGCGACGATCTTCTCCAGCACCTCGGGCTTGATGGCGCGGACCATGTCGGTGCCGATGTAGCCCGGGCTCACGGTGTTCACCGTCACGCCCTTGGCGGCCATTTCCTGGGCCAGGGCCATGGTGAACCCGTGCATGCCAGCCTTGGCGGCCGAGTAGTTGGTCTGGCCGGCCTGGCCCTTCTCGCCGTTGACTGACGAGATCTGGACGATCCGGCCCCAGCCTCTTTCGACCATGTCCGGCACGACCTGCTTGGTCACGTTGAACATCGAGTTCAGGTTGGTGTCGATCACCGCGTGCCAGTCGGCAGGAGTCATCTTCAGGAACATGCGGTCCTTGGTGATGCCCGCGTTGTTGACCAGAATGTCGATCGGGCCATGCTCGGCCTTGGCCTTGGCGAAGGCCTCGACGGTGGAATCCCAGTCGGCCACGTTGCCCACCGAGGCAAAGAAGTGGTAGCCGAGCGCTTTCTGTTCGTCAAGCCACTTGACGAAGTCACGGCTCGGGCCGCAACCGGCGATAACCTTGTGGCCTTCCTTGTGCAGCCGCTGGCAGATCGCGGTTCCGATGCCGCCCATGCCACCCGTCACGTACGCTACTTTCTGTGCCATTTGATGTGCTCCTCTTTGCTGTGTTGATGCCGTGCGCCCGCCGCAAGCTACCCACGCACTATTGCGCGGCAGCGGCCGACTGAACGCCCGTATTTACCCCTTGGGTCCGTTGACGCCAGGCGCCCCTTTTACCGCTCGACGGTGAGCGCCACACCCATGCCGCCACCGATGCAAAGCGACGCGATGCCCTTCTTCGCGTCGCGCCTTTGCATTTCGTGAAGCAGCGTCACCAGGATGCGGCAGCCGGACGCGCCGATCGGGTGACCGATGGCGATGGCACCACCGTTGACGTTGACCTTGCTGGTGTCCCAGCCCATCTCCTGGTGCACGGCACAGGCCTGGGCGGCGAAGGCTTCGTTGATTTCCAGCAGGTCCAGGTCCTGCGGCTTCCACCCGGCACGCTCGAGCGCCTTGCGCGCCGCTGGCACGGGGCCCATGCCCATGATGGACGGGTCCAGGCCGGCGGAGGCGTAGCTGGCGATGCGCGCCAGCGGTGTCAGGCCAAGCGCGGCAGCCTTGGCAGCCGTCATGACCATCACGCCGGCCGCACCGTCGTTCAGGCCCGAAGCGTTTCCGGCGGTGACACTGCCGGCCTTGTCGAAGGCCGGGCGCAGGCCAGCCAGCGCATCAGCATTGGTCTTCTTGTTGATGAACTCGTCAGCGTCGAAGACCAGCGGATCGCCCTTCTTCTGCGGGATCGTCACGCCGACGATCTCATCCTTGAAGCGGCCGGCTTCCTGTGCGGCAGCTGCCTTCTGCTGCGAGCCGAGCGCCAGCGCATCCTGCATTTCGCGGGTCACGCCGTACTTCTTGGCCACGTTCTCGGCCGTGATACCCATGTGGTACTGGTTGTAGACATCCCACAGGCCGTCGGTGATCATCGAATCGATCATCTTCCAGTCGCCCATGCGCTGGCCGTCGCGCGAGCCCAGCAGGACGTGCGGGGCCATGCTCATGTTCTCCTGGCCGCCGGCGATCACGATCTCGCTGTCGCCGTCGCGGATGGCCTGCGCCGCCAGCATCACGGCCTTCAGGCCGGAGCCGCAGACCTTGTTGATGGTCATCCCGGGCACGCCCTGAGGCAGGCCGGACTTGATCACCGACTGGCGCGCCGGGTTCTGGCCGGAGCCGGCAGTGAGCACCTGCCCGAGGATGACTTCGCCAATCTGCTCACCGGACAGGCCGCTGCGCTGCAGCAAGGCCTTGATGACGGTAGCGCCCAGTTCGGGGGCAGCGGTCTTGGCGAGCGAGCCGCCGAACTTGCCGACGGCAGTTCGGGCAGCGGCGACGATGACGATGTCGGTCATGGCGAATGTCTCCGGGAGTTGCGTATGAAGGTCAGGCTTTGGCTTTCACGTAGCGGCCAGGGGCCGCCTCGATCGCCTTGTACTTGCGGGTGCCCGGTGTCTTGGGCGCAGCAATCATGGGTCCACCATGCGGCTTCAGCCAGGCGGCCCAGTCTGTCCACCAGCTGCCTGGCACCTCCTTGGCGGTGGTGAACCACTCATCGGCGCTGGCGGGAAGCTTGTCGTTCACCCAATGGCTGCGCTTCTTGGCGGCTGGCGGGTTGATGACCCCGGCGATGTGGCCGGAGGCGCCCAGCATGAAACGCTTCTTGCCCTTGAAGACGCGGGTCGAGGCGTAGGCCCCCTTCCACGGCACGATGTGATCCTCGCGCGAAGCGTAGAGGTAGACGGGTGCCTTAATCGCGCCCAGATCCAGCTTCTCACCGCAGACGGTGAGTTTGCCCGGTATCTTGAGCTCGTTCTGGAGGTAGGTGTGGCGCAGGTACCAGCAGTAAAACGGGCCTGGCAGATTGGTGGAGTCGCCGTTCCAGTACAGCAAGTCGAAGGGCGGTGGCGCTTCGCCCTTGAGGTAGTTGCCCACCACGTAGTTCCAGACCAGATCGTTCGGGCGCAGGAAGCTGAAGGTGGTGGCCAGTTCCTTGCCCTTGAGCAGCCCGGGGCCGCGCGGAGCGTCGGGGCCCAGGGTCATTTCGCGGAGTTGTACCGAGGCCTCGTCGACGAAGACATCAAGGATGCCGGTATCCGAGAAGTCGACAAAGGTGGTCAGCAACGTCACCGACTCGGCCGGTTGCTCGCCACGGGCAGCCAGAACGGCCAGCGCCGTGGACAGAATGGTGCCGCCAACGCAGAAGCCCAGCGTGTCGATGGTGTCCTGGCCTGAGATCTCCTGCACCACCCTGATGGCCTGGATGGCGGCATGTTCAATGTAGTCGTCCCAGGTCTTGGCGGCGAGCGACTCATCGGGGTTGCGCCAGCTCACCACGAACACCCGGTGGCCCTGCTGCACCGTATAGCGGATCAGCGAGTTCTCGGGCTGCAGATCGAGGATGTAGTACTTGTTGATGCAAGGTGGCACGAACAGCATCGGCCGCTCGTGCACCTTGGCGGTCAGCGGCTTGTATTCGATGAGCTGGAAGTACTCGTTCTCATAGACAACCGTGCCTTCGCTGGTGGCCACATTGCGGCCCACTTCGAACACGCTCTCGTCGGTCTGCGAGACATGGCCCTGCTGCAGGTCATGCACCAGATGCTGGATGCCCTGGGCGATGCTCTCGCCCTTGGTGTCAAGCGCCTTGCGCTGGGCTTCGGGGTTGAGCGCCAGGAAGTTGCTGGGGCTCATCGCATCCACCCACTGCTGCACGGCAAAGCGGATGCGCGCCTTGGCCTTCTCGTCACCCTGCAGGTTTTCTGCCATCTGCATCAGCGTGCGTGCGTTCAGCAGGTACATCTGCGCGGTGTAGGCCGCGCCGGGGTTGGCCGCCCAGTCCTTGCCAGAAAAACGGCGGTCGGATACTGGCTTGGCCGTCTTTTCGCCTTCGGCGGAAAGCGATTCGACCGTGTTGTTCCACAGTGTCGTGGCCTGCTTCAGATACTCGCCCTGCATGTCCGACATCGCGGATTGGGGAAGCGTCAGGCCGGACAATGAACGCCAGATGTCGCCAACGGCATGCCCGAAGGCATCGGCATGAGCCTGGGCCTGGGCGCCCAGCGGCGTGAAGGCCTCGAGAGCGGGGATCGACTTGCTTTTCATGGGTTTGTCTCCTTGCAGGCGGTCTGAGTTGCCGCTTGTGCATGCCTCGTTGGCAGGTCTCGCGGGGCCAGACAATTGGACTGCCGATAGCTTACCGCATGATGACTCCATATTTCGTTACGTGAGATTACGTACCACCGCTTGAAATGCACATCGTCGCAATCGCCTGGATGTTCGTGGTGCTCCTGATGACGCTCGCGGAGGCCACCTCGCCGCAGGGCAGCCTGATCGGCGCCCTGTTCACGTTCCTGCTTTACGGTGCGCTGCCGTTGTCGATCGTGTTGTACGTGATGGCCACGCCGGCCCGCCGGCGGCGGCGCCTGGCCGCAGAAGCCGCCGAGCGTGAAGCGCTCAGCGGATCCAGACCGCCGCCGCGTGACGGCCCGTGACCTTGTCACGCCGAAAGGAGAAGAAGCGCGAGGGATCGCCATGCGTGCACCAGGCGCCGCCGGTGATTCGCCGCACGCCCGCCGCGGACAGGCGCTGGCGCGCCAGCGCGGGTAGATCGGCCCACCACTTGCCCGGCCGGACCCCCGGCCGGAACGCACAAGCGCCGCCACTGCCGAAAGCCTCGCGGACGTCATCGCCCACCTCGAACGCGGCCGGGCCGATGCACGCCCCCAGCCAAGCGCTCACCTCAGCAGGGTCACAGCCAGAGGCCTCGCACAGCGCCACCAGGCTGGCCTCGACAACGCCTGCCGAGAGGCCCCGCCATCCTGCATGCGCCGCACCCACCGCACGCCCATGCGGCGCCGCCAGCAACACAGGCAGGCAATCCGCCACCAGCACCGTGCATGCGATGCCAGGCTCGCTGGTGACGCTGGCATCGGCCTCAGGAAAGCCGGCCGACGGCAACAGGTCGCTGCGTGCCAGGCGGACCACGCGAGTGCCATGCACCTGGTTCAGGTAGACCGGCTGCGCACCGCCCAGCCAGGCTGCAAAGCGGCGCTGGTTCTCGTGGATGGCCGCCGGCTGATCGACCGCGTCGCCACGCAGGGCCGCCGGCCTCAGATTCAGGCTGTCGAAAGGGGGGCTGCTGACACCGCCGAGCCGGGTCGACATCAGGCCGCCCACCTCGACCGGCAAGCCCTCTGCGATCAGCCCGAACCGGGCATCCATTCAGGTGGCATCCGGGCAGCGTTCGGGGCGGGTGGTCTCGAAGGCGTCGAGTGCCATGCAAGCGTCGAACACCCGCATCACATTCGGCACATGGTCGAGCCGGCAGTTGAAGCGCTGGGCGTTGAAGATCTGCGGCACCAGCACACAATCTGGCAGGCCGGGCCGATCCCCCGAGCAGTAGGTGGCTGGCGCGGCGGCAAGTTGGCGCTCAACGGTCTCCAGCCCGGTCTCGACCCAATGGCGGTACCAGCGGTCCTTGGCATCGTCGGCCACACCCATGGAGTTGACCAGGTAGCGCAGCACCCGCAGGTTGTTCAGCGGATGGATCTCGCAGGCAATGTCCAGCGCGAGGGCGCGGGCCCGCGCACGGCCGAGCGGGTCGGCAGGCAGAAGCGGCGGCTCGGGGTGGGTCTCGTCGAGATACTCGATGATGGCAAGCGACTGGTGCACGTAGGCGTCGCCATCCTTCAGCAAGGGCACCAACCGGGCCGCCGACACCGCGCCGTAGGACTCGCTGGTCTGTTCGTTCTTCTGCAGGTGAACCGCCTTGTAGTCATAGGGCAGCCCCTTGAGCGCAAGCGCAATGCGCACCCGGTACGAAGCCGACGAGCGGAAATAGTTGAACAGGTCCATGCAGTTGCTCCCGGGCTCAGGCGCGTGCCGGCCCGATGGTCATTTGAAGGCGGCCCAGTCCCGCGATCTCGCCCACCAGGTTGTCTCCCGGCACCACGGCGCCAACCCCTGCCGGCGTACCGGTGTAGATCAGGTCGCCCGGGGCCAGATCCCAGGCCCGAGACAGGGTGGCGATCGTTTCAGCGACATTCCAGATCAGATCGCCCAGGTCGCCGCTCTGGCGGCGCTGCCCGTTCACGTCAAGGCTGATGGCCCCACGCAGCAATTCGCCGGTGGCGGCCTTGGGGTGCAGCGGGCCGACAGGCGCGCTCTGGTCAAAGGCCTTGCCGATACACCAGGGGCGCCCCTGCTTCTTCATCTCGTTCTGCAGATCGCGGCGGGTCATGTCCAGGCCGATGGCATAGCCCCAGATCAACTCGGCAGCGCGCTCCACAGGCACGTTGCGCCCGCCCTGCCCCAGCGCGACCACCAACTCGATCTCGTGGTGCAGGCTCTGGGTCAGCGACGGGTAGGGCATGCTGCCGGTCTGTCCGTCGGCCACCGGCAGCACTGCATCCGCCGGTTTCATGAAGAAAAACGGCGGTTCGCGCCCGGTGGCACCCATTTCGATGGCGTGCTCGGCGTAATTGCGGCCGACGCAGTAGATGCGGTGGACCGGGAAATCACGGCCATCCGAAGTAGGCACGGTGACCGCCGAAGGCGGTGTGAAGACGAAAGTCATGGGGCGTTTCTCATCCAGGCACGGGGGTGCACAGGATGATGCCACGGCCCGCCGCTACACTGCCGCGACCATGATCCTCGGGCGATCCATCCTCCACTGCCGCACCTGCGGCACCGCGGCCAACTACGAGGTTCCGGCCGACGACAACCGCCCGCGCGCCGTTTGCCCGGCCTGCGGCACCATCCACTACGAAAACCCGCTGAACGTGGTGGGAACGGTACCGGTCTGGGAAGACCAAGTGCTCCTGTGCCGGCGTGCGATTGAACCGCGGCGCGGCCTGTGGACGCTGCCGGCCGGCTTCATGGAACTCGGCGAGACCACGGCAGAGGGTGCGCTGCGCGAGACGGTGGAAGAAGCTGGCGCCCATGTCGAACTGCAGGGGCTGTTCACGCTGCTCAATGTGGCGCGGGTCGGGCAGGTTCACCTGTTCTACCGCGCACGCATGCTCGACACCCACCTCGACCCCGGCACCGAAACGCTGGAGGCTCGCCTGTTCCGCGAAAGCGAGATTCCCTGGGACGAACTGGCCTTTCGCACCGTGCGGGAAACGCTGGTGCGCTACTTCGACGACCGAAAAACCGGTCAATTCAGCGTGCACTGCGCCGATATCGCCTGAACGACCCTCCCGGACTGTTCCGGCACGAGGGTGCCAGGAATGTCCGAAACCACTGAAATCACCGCCGACGCGCCGACCCATTCGTCGCCACCGCCTGCACCAGCCCCTGCGGCGCAACGACTGCGCGAAGATCTGCTGCAGTCTGACGCCCTGCTCGACTGCCTGGTGGAGGCCTGCCGCCTGCATGGCCTGGCGGCGACACGCGCCTCGCTCGCCTCCGGCCTGCCCCTTGTCGACGGCCGACTGACGCTGGATCTGGCCGAACGGGCCGCCGCCCGTGCCGGCATGGTCACCCGCCTGGAACGCGTGCCGCCAGAGGCGGTGGACCCCGCAGCGCTGCCCGCGATCCTGCTGCTCAAAGACCACAAGGCCTGCCTCCTGCTCGGTTGGGAGGGTGGCGCGGCCCGCGTTCTGTTGCCGGAGACCGGCCAGGGGTCGGTGACCCTGGCGGCTGGCGACCTGGCAGAGCGCAGCATGGGCCTGGTGCTCCATGTACGGCCACATTTCCGCTACGACAGCCGGACGCCGGAAGTGCGCAAACCGCGCGAGGGGCACTGGTTCTGGGGCGTGCTTCTGTCGCAGCGGTTTGTCTACCGCGACATCCTTTGGGCAGCGGCGCTGATCAACCTGTTCGCCATCGCCAACCCGATCTTCACGATGAACGTGTACGACCGGGTGGTGCCCAACGGCGCCTTGGAGACCCTCTGGTCGCTGGCCATCGGCATGCTGATGGTGCTGGGTGCTGACCTGATGTTGCGAAAGCTGCGCAGCCGCTTCGTCGACGAGGCCAGCGCCCGCATCGATGTGCAGATCTCTGCCACCCTGATGGAGCGGGTGCTGGGCATGCGGCTGGAGCACCGGCCCGAGTCGGTGGGCTCCTTCGCCTCCAATCTGCGCGGCTTCGAGCAAGTACGAGAGCTGATCGCGTCCACCACGGTCACTGCCCTGATCGACCTGCCGTTCGCACTGCTCTTCCTGGTGGTGATCGTCATCATCTCGCCGTGGCTGGCCATCCCAGTGATATCGGGTTTCGGCGCCGTGCTCCTGGCCGGCTGGGTGATCCAGGGCAAGTTGCACAGCTTGGCCGAAACCACCTACCGTGCCTCTGCAGCCCGCAACGCGACGCTGATCGAAAGCCTGACGGGCATCGAGACCATCAAGACCCAGGGCGCGGAAGGCAGCATCCAGGCCCGGTGGGAGCGAACCAATGTCTTCCTGGCCGGGGCCAACGTGAAGATGCGCTCGCTGTCTTCTGGTGCCAACTACCTGGCCAGCTCGATCGTGCAGACCGTCACCGTGGTGATGGTGGTCGCCGGGGTCTACCTGATCGGCGAGCGCATGCTCACGATGGGTGGCTTGATCGCCACAGGCATGCTGGCGTCGCGGGCGCTGGCGCCGGCCGGCCAGATCGTGGCGCTTCTGATGCAATACCAGGGTGCGCGCACCGCACTCGAGGGTCTGGAAAAGATCATGGCCCAGCCGGTCGAGCGGACCGAGGGCACGGCCTACATCCACCGCGCCAAGCTGCGTGGCGAGATCGAGTTCCGCAACGTCTCGTTCAGCTACCCGGGCCGCACCGACAACGCGCTGGACAACCTGTCGCTGAAGATCAAGCCCGGAGAGCGTGTGGCCCTGATCGGCCGTGTGGGCTCAGGCAAATCCACCCTGCAGCGGTTGATGCTTGGCTTGTACCGCCCGAAACAGGGCGCGGTGCTGCTGGACGGCATCGACCTGAGCCAGTTGGACCCCGCCGACCTGCGCAAGAACCTGGGCTATGTCTCGCAGGATGTGCTGCTGTTCTACGGCAGCCTGCGCGAGAACATCACCTTCGGTGTGCCCTTTGCGGATGATGGCGCGGTGGTGGCCGCGGCCGAAGTCGCTGGCCTGGCGGAGTTCGTCAACCGACACCCGCAGGGGTTTGACATGAACGTCGGCGAGCGCGGCGAGCGATTGTCCGGCGGGCAGCGTCAGAGTGTGGGTCTGGCCCGCGCGGTGCTGCACAACACCCCGGTGCTGTTGTTGGACGAACCGACCAGTGCGATGGATTTCTCCACCGAAGCGGCCATCACCCAGCGCCTGGCCACTTTCAGCACCGGCAAGACGGTCGTGCTGGTCACCCACCGCACGTCGCTGCTGGCGCTGGTGGACAGGGTCATCGTCGTCGATGGCGGCAAGATCGTCGCCGACGGGCCGCGCGACCGCATCATGGAAGCGCTGCAGAGCGGCCGGATTGCGAGGGCCGCATGAACGCACGTCTGCCTACCACCGAGCCCATGATCACCGCGGTTTCGGTTCCCGCATGGCGAGGCGTAGCCAACGCCATGCGCACCTTTTTCAGTGCGCCGACCGACGCGCTGGCCATGCCTGGCATGCGCGACTTCGAGCAGGCTGCCGACAGCGTGATGTCGCGCCAGGCCACGCAACGCGCCCAGCAGATCGTCCGCATCACGCTGGCCGTCGTGGCGGTGCTGTTGATCTGGGCCGCGTTCGCCAAAGTGGACGAAGTGACTCGCGGCGAAGGCCGCGTGGTCCCGTCGCGCCAGTTGCAGGTGCTGCAGTCGCTGGATGGGGGCGTGGTGGCAGAGATCCTGGTGCGCGAAGGCCAGGTGGTGGAGGCCGGCCAGATGCTGCTGCGCATCGACGGAACCCGCGCCACCTCCGGCGTGCGCGAAAGCGCCGCGCAGGGCTTTGCCCTGGAGGCCCGCCAAGCCCGCCTGCGCGCGTTGGCCGAGGGCGCGGCCTTCAAGCCACCGCGCCCGGAGGGCGACGACGAACGCCGAATCCTGGAAGAGGAGCGGCGGCTCTACGAGACCAAGCTGAGCGAATTGAACACACTGGTCTCCATCAGCCGCCAGCAGTTGATGCAGCGCCAGCAGGAACTGGCCGAGGCGCAGGCCAAGCGCAGCGCCGCCATTCGCGGCCTTGAACTGGCACAGCAGGAATTGACCCAGACCCGCCCTCTGCTGGCCACGGGCGCCGTCTCCCAGGTGGAGGTGTTGCGGCTGGAACGCGATGTCACGCGCAACAAGGGCGACGCCGAACAAACTTTGGCACAGATCGCCCGTGTGCATGCCGCCATTGGCGAGGCCAGCCGAAAGATCCAGGAAACCGAGCTGAGCTTCCGCAACGACGCGCGCAAGGACATGGCCGAGGTCATGGGCAAGCTCAATGCACTGAACGAAGGCTCCGTGGCCCTGGCCGACAAGGTGGACAAGGCGCAGGTCAAGTCACCCGTGCGTGGCCGTGTGCAGCGGCTGCTCGCCAACACCGTGGGCGGTGTGGTGCAGCCGGGCAAGGACATCGTCGAAGTGGTGCCACTGGATGACGCGCTGGTGCTGGAAGCACGTGTGCTGCCCAAGGACATCGCGTTCATCCACCCGGGGCAGGATGCAATGGTCAAGTTCACCGCCTATGACTTTTCGATCTTTGGCGGTCTGGAAGCCAAGGTCGAGAACATCAGCCCCGATACCGTCATTGACGAGAAGGGCAACGCGTTCTACATCGTCCGTGTCCGCACCAACCAGCCCAACTTCGACGAGCGCCTGCCGGTGATTCCCGGCATGACGGCCGAAGTCGATGTGCTGACCGGCCAGAAGACCGTGTTGTCCTACCTCCTCAAGCCCGTCTTGAAGGCCAAGGCCTATGCCCTGCGCGAGCGTTGATCGCACGGCCGACACGCAGGGCGTGCGGATCATGGCTCCGGCAGCGAGTCGGTTCGCGCTGGCCTTGTTCACACCCACGCATACCCGCCAACGGGCCAGGTCAATGTCGACCCTGGGCTCTTGAACTGGTACTGAGCCCTTCCTGGAGCATTGCTCATGTCCTCATCCCACTCCGCGCCCACGCTGCCCGCCGCCCCGGCAGGAGCCAAGACCATCCAGGTCAGCGTGGGCGCCCCTGCATCCATCAGGGCTGGCACAGATGACGTCGTGCAGGCGCTGATCGCCAAAGGCTATGTTCCCGCGCGTCAACTCATCGGCAAGGTGGTTGGAACGTGGGGCGATGTGATGGTGCGCGATGCCGAAGGGCATGTCCGCCCACTGAACGCGGGCGATGTCGTCGAGAAGGGCGACGTGGTCCTGACCGGTCAGGACGGCATCGTACAGATCGAGAGTGGTCGCGCGGCGGCGGCGCCGAGCGAGCTCGAACGCGTGATCGCCGAGGTGGCCGCCGGCAACCCAGGGGCGGCCCCGGCCGCCGGCGCCCAGGGCGGCGACGGCTCGATGCAACCCGGCCTTCGGGTGGACCGCGTGGCCGAAGACGTGACTCCTGCCAGCATCGGCACCGAGCCGCTCGGCGCCCCCCGGTCCAATGCGGTGGTAGACGATGCCATGCCGATGGCAGCCACGCCTGCCATCGCAGCTTCGCCAGACACGGTGACCGTGGCCGAAGATGCCGCCGTCACCTTCGACCCGCGAAGCAACGACGATCTGACCGGCGCCAGCCCCGTCGCGGTGCTCACTGTGGGTGGCCAATCCATCGCTGTCGGCAACCCGGTCGTTCTGCCGCAAGGCACCGTGACGCTGAACCCGGACGGCACGCTGACTTTCACGCCAGCGCCCGACTTCAACGGCACCTTCAGCGTTCCCTACACCGCCAGCAACGGAAGCGGCACGGTGAGCTCGACGATCACGGTGACCGTGACCCCGGTGGGCGACGCGCCCAACGCCGTCGACGACACCAACGCAGCAGCCAATGACGCGCTGGTGACCCCTGAGGACACGCCGACCATCATCGACGTGCTCGGCAACGACTCTGACCCGGATGGGGATTCGCTCATCATCACCGCGATCGACGGGCATCCCATCAGACCTGGCACGCCCGTCCCGGTGACCGATGGCGCCGGGCAGACCGTGGGCACGGTGAGCCTGAATCCGGATGGAACGCTGACATTCACCCCGGCGCCAAACTACCACGGCCCCGCGGACTTCGACTACACGATGACGGACGGCACCACGCCGGTGACCGCACACGTCACCGTCACGGTGACCCCAGTCAACGATGCCCCGTTGGCGGTGAGTGACACGTTCAACGCGGCGGTGGACGCTGCATTCAATGCCGACCTGGGTCGCAACGACCAATTCTCAGGCGACGGAGCCCATACATTCGCCCTTGCCACAGGCCCGACCCATGGGACGGTCGTCGTCAATGCCGACGGCACCTTCACCTACACCCCGTCAGCCAACTACAGCGGCCCAGACTCGTTCACCTACACACTGACTGACGCCGATGGCGATGTCTCAACAGCCACGGTGACCCTGAACGTCGGAGCAGTTGACGACCTCCCAGTGGCGGTCAATGACACATTCGCAGCAGCCGAGGACGCGGCCCTGAGCGGCAACCTTGGCTCGAACGACACCTTGTCTGGCGACGGCGGCAACTCCTTCGCGCTCGCCACCGGCCCGGCCCACGGCACGGTTGTGGTCAATGCGGACGGCACGTTCACGTACACCCCGTCCGCCAACTACAACGGGCCCGACTCGTTCACATACACACTGACTGACGCCGACGGCGATGTGTCGACTGCCACCGTGACCCTGAACGTCAATTCGGTGGATGACCTGCCCATCGCTGCCAATGACACCTTCGTCGCCACCGAGGACACTGTCCTCAGCGGCAACCTTGGCTCGAACGACACATTGTCCGGGGACGGCGGCAACACCTTCGCGCTCGCCACGGGGCCGTCCCACGGCACCGTGACCGTTAACGCAGACGGCACTTTCATCTATACCCCGGCAGCCAACTACAACGGCCCCGACTCGTTTACCTATACGCTGACCGACGCTGATGGCGATGTCTCGACAGCCACTGTGACCCTGAACGTCGGAGCAGTTGACGACCTCCCAGTGGCGGTTAATGACACCTCCGACGCATCCGAAGATGCGACCCTCAGTGGCAACCTTGGCTCGAACGACACCTTGTCTGGCGACGGAGGCAACGCCTTCGCGCTCGCCACTGGCCCGGCCCACGGCACCGTGGCCGTCAACGCCGATGGCACGTTCACCTACACCCCGGCCGCCAACTACAACGGGCCTGATTCGTTCACCTACACGCTGACCGACGCCGATGGCGATGTCTCAACCGCCACGGTGTCCCTGAATGTCGGCACATCAGACGACCTGCCAGTTGCGATCAACGACACCTTCGCAGCCACCGAGGACACTGTCCTCAACGGAAGTCTCGGC
>Ga0075163_10003496_pt1 | contig 21111 bp, 20 predicted proteins | sample JI1023141ADNA_FD_71478 | JGI IMG/M metagenome (GOLD analysis project Ga0075163, IMG submission 71478) | Wastewater effluent complex algal communities from Wisconsin, to seasonally profile nutrient transformation and Carbon sequestration -... | ecosystem: Engineered > WWTP > Effluent > Algae... | reverse complement strand
CCTGGCCGCCTGGAACTACTTCATGAGCATCAAGAGCCCGGCCAACACCGAGTTCGTCAAGAAGTGGAGCGACTACGCCAAGGCCAAGGGCATCGCCGGCCACAAGGACAAGCCGCTGACCAACGACCCGATGGAGGCCACCTACATCGGTATCAACATGTGGGCGCAGGCGGTCACCAAGGCCAAGTCCACCGACACCGACAAGGTCATCGCGGCGATGGCCGGCCAGACCTTCAAGGCGCCGGGCGGCTTCACCAGCACCATGGACAAGGAAAACCACCACCTGCACAAGCCGGTGTTCATCGGTGAAGTCAAAGCCGACGGCCAGTTCAACGTGGTGTGGAAGACCCCGGGCCCGGTCGTGGCCGACCCGTGGAGCGACTACATCGCCGAGAACAAGGGCAAGAAGAACGTTCCGGAAAAGAAGTAAGCGATGCAAGGGCTGCGCCTGCTCCTGGGTTTGGCCGTCGCGCTATGGGGTGGGGCTTCGGCCCACGCCCTGACGGCCGAGCAGGCGCGCGCCATGGCCTCGGGCGACACCGATGCGCGGGTGGCCGCGCTCGGTGCCGCAGCCGCCACAGCCGACCCGGCGCTGGCGGCATTTGCGCAGGCCCTGCTCGACGATGCCGTCAAGCTCACCCCGGCCCTGGTGCTGGTGGTCAAGGGCGACACGGCCGTTGACGCATCCACCGGCGCCCCGGCCACGCTGCCGGCGGACGCGGAAGATGTCGTCAACAACAACCGCATGCGCGGCGCATTGCAGGCCGCCGTGGCTTCGCTGCGCCTGCTGGATACCGATCCCGCGGTGCGCGCCGCCGCGGTGGCCGAACTGGCCAAGACCCCGCTGGAGGAAGCCCAGCTCCCGCTGATCGACAAGGCTCTGGCTGCCGAGGCGGATGCCGGCCTGAAGGCTCAGCTCACGCGCATGCGCGCCGGCCTGTTGGTGGCCAGCAGCGACCCCGCCAAGCGCCTGGCCGCCGCTCAGGCCCTGGGCGAGAGCGACGAGTCCCAGGTCAAGGCCTTGCTGATGGAGCGCCTGGCCGACGGCGCCGAGACCGACCCCGCCGTGCGCTCGGCGCTGCGCGTGGCGCTGGACCAGGTCAGCTCGCGGCTCGTCTGGGGAGAGCGCCTGGGGGTGGTCTTCACCGGCATCAGCCTGGGCTCCATCCTGCTGCTGGTGGCGCTTGGCCTGGCCATCACCTACGGCCTGATGGGTGTCATCAACATGGCCCATGGCGAGCTGATGATGATCGGCGCGTACGCCACCTATGTGGTGCAGAACCTGTTCCGCGCCCACCTGCCGGGCGCCTTCGACTACTACGTGTGGCTGGCCGTGCCGGTTTCGTTCCTCGCCGCAGCGCTGGTGGGCGCGCTGATGGAGCGCAGCGTGATCCGCTGGCTCTACGGCCGGCCCCTGGAGACGCTGCTGGCCACCTGGGGCATCAGCCTGGTGCTGATGCAGAGCGTGCGCACGCTGTTCGGCGCGCAGAACGTGCCGGTGGAGAACCCCTCGTGGCTCTCGGGCGGCGTGGCCGTGGCCAGCAACCTGACGCTGCCGTTCAACCGAATCGCCATCATCGGTTTCGCATTCCTGGTGCTCGGCGGCGTGGCCCTGCTGATCGCCCGCACCCGGCTGGGCCTGTTCGTGCGCGGGGTCACGCAGAACCGCCGCATGGCGGCCTGCATGGGCGTGAACACCGCGCGCATCGACACCTATGCCTTCTCGCTGGGCGCCGGCATCGCCGGCCTGGCGGGTTGTGCGCTGAGCCAGGTGGGCAATGTGGGGCCGGATCTCGGGCAGAGCTACATCGTCGACTCGTTCATGGTCGTCGTTCTCGGCGGTGTCGGCCAACTCGCCGGCACGGTTGTCGCCGGCCTGGGCCTGGGCGTCCTGAACAAGTTGCTCGAAGGCTGGGCCGGGGCCGTGCTCGCCAAGATCATGGTGTTGGTGGTGATCGTGGTCTTCATCCAGAAGCGGCCGCAGGGGCTGTTTGCGATGAAGGGGCGGAGTGCCGAAGCATGATGAGCCAACCCGCCCCCCGCACGACCCTGCTCAGCCCCACCGGCTGGACCGCCGTCGCCATCGCCCTGCTGGTGGTCACCCTCGTCGTGCCGGTGCTCAACCTGGCCATCCCCGACGGCAGCGTCTTCCACCTGAGCGACTACGCCGTTGCCCTGACCGGCAAGATCATGTGCTACGCCATCTGCGCGCTGGCCATGGACCTGATCTGGGGCTATACCGGCATCCTGTCGCTGGGCCACGGCCTGTTCTTCGCGCTTGGCGGCTACGCGATGGGCATGTACCTCATGCGCCAGATCGGGCGCGACGGAAACTACCAGAGCGACCTGCCGGATTTCATGGTCTTCCTCGACTGGAAGGCGCTGCCCTGGCACTGGGCCTGGTCCGACAGCTTCGCCTTCCAGATGCTGATGGTGGTGCTGGTGCCCGGCCTGCTGGCCCTGGTGTTCGGCTTCTTCGCCTTCCGCTCGCGCATCAAGGGCGTGTACTTCTCCATCATCACGCAGGCGCTGACCTTCGCCGCGATGCTGCTGTTCTTCCGCAACGAGACGGGGTTCGGCGGCAACAACGGTTTCACCGATTTCAAGCGACTCGTCGGTACCCCGATCGCGGTGCCCTCGACCCGCATGGTGCTGTTCGTGCTGACGGGGCTGGTGCTGATCGGCTTCTTCCTGATGGCACGGGCCATCGTCACCAGCAAGTTCGGCCGCGTTCTGCAGGCCATCCGTGACGCCGAGAGCCGGGTCATGTTCACCGGCTACGACCCGCTGGCCTACAAGCTGGCGATCTGGACGCTTTCTGCCGTGATGTGCGGCGTGGCGGGCGCGCTCTACGTTCCGCAGGTGGGCATCATCAACCCGGGCGAGATGAGCCCGGCGGCGTCGATCGAGATCGCCATCTGGGCGGCTGTGGGCGGGCGCGCCACGCTGATCGGCCCGATCGTGGGAGCCTTCTTCGTCAACGGCGCCAAGAGCTGGTTCACCCAGGTGGTGCCCGAGTTCTGGCTGTACTTCCTGGGCGCGCTGTTCATTGCGGTGACGCTGTTTCTGCCGAACGGGCTGGTGGGCCTGGTGGGGCAACTGCGCCGCAAGGGCAAGAAGGAGGCTGCGCCATGACGCCCGAACTGCAAGAGGCTGGCGCCGCAGCCCTGGCGCGCTGGCGCGAAAAGCAGGCGGTGGACGGTTCGTCCGGTGGCCGAAGTGCGTCGTTCGGCCGGTTGGTGCAAGGCCATGAACCGGATTTCGCGCACGGCGTGGCGCTGTACCTGGACGACATCACCGTCAGCTTCGACGGCTTCAAGGCGCTCAACGCGCTGAGCCTGGCGGTGAACGTTGGCGAGTTGCGTTGCATCATCGGCCCCAACGGCGCGGGCAAGACCACGATGATGGATGTCATCACCGGCAAGACCCGGCCCGATCTCGGCACGGCCAGCTTCGGCGCCAACATCGATCTGCTGCGCCTGCGCGAGAACGACATCGCGCAGATCGGCATCGGCCGCAAGTTCCAGAAGCCCACGGTGTACGAGCAACTGAGCGTGTTCGAGAACCTGGAGCTGGCCCTGGCGGCGGACCGCCGCGTGCGCGCCAGCCTGTTCTCGCGCCTCACCGGCACCCAGCTCGACCGCATCGGCGAGGTGATGACGCTGATCCATCTGGCTCCCGAGGCCCAGCGCACCGCGGGCCTGCTGAGCCACGGCCAGAAGCAGTGGCTGGAGATCGGCATGCTGCTGATGCAGGACCCGAAGCTGCTGCTGCTGGACGAGCCGGTGGCCGGCATGACCGACGAGGAGACCGAGCGCACGGCAGAGCTCTTCCTCTCGCTCGAAGGCCAGCACTCGCTCGTGGTGGTGGAGCACGACATGAAGTTCGTCGACCAGCTCACCGAAGGTTGGAAGAAGGTCACCGTCCTGCACGAGGGCCGTGTCCTGGCGGAAGGCACGCTGGCCGAGGTGCAGGCCAACGAACAGGTCGTCGAAGTCTATCTGGGCCGCTGAAGATGCTTGCCGTTCAAGATGTTCACCAGTACTACGGCGGTTCGCACATCCTTCGGGGCCTGAGCTTCGAGGCGAAGTTGGGCGAGGTCACCGTGGTGCTCGGCCGCAACGGCGTGGGCAAGACCACGCTGCTGAAGAGCCTGATGGGCGTGGTGCCCATCAAGACTGGCAGCATCAAGCTGGACGGCGCCGACATCACCCGCGACACGCCCTACGAGCGCGTGCGTCGAGGGGTTGGCTACGTGCCCCAGGGCCGCGAGATCTTCGGCCGCCTGACAGTGGAGGACAACCTGCGCATGGGGCTGGCCTACAAGAAGGGCGGCACGCCGATCCCGGCCGAACTGTTCGAGCTGTTCCCGGTGCTCAAGCAGATGATCAACCGCCGTGGGGGCGACCTCTCCGGCGGCCAGCAGCAGCAACTCGCCATCGCCCGCGCGTTGGCGGCCGGCCCCAAGCTGCTGATCCTGGACGAACCCACCGAGGGCATCCAGCCCAGCATCATCAAGGACATCGGCCGCGTGATCCGCATGCTGGCCGACCGCAAGACCATGGCCATCGTTCTGGTCGAGCAGTTCTACGACTTCGCCGCCGAACTGGCCGACCAGTACCTGGTGATGGAGCGCGGCGAGATCGTGCAGCGCGGGCGCGGTGCCGACATGGAGGCCGAGGGCGTCCGGCAGCGCATGTCGATCTGATCGACTCGAGCGCTCACTTGGCCTTGCGGCTGGTGGTGACCTGCAGGTTGTCGATGCCCCAGGATTCGTCCTCGATCGGCTGGATGCCGGGGCCCTCCACCACGAAGGTGATGACCGCACTGCTGGCCGTGTGGGGGATGTTCTTGAACACCGCCTCCCGCCCGAGCGCGTAGGCGCTGTCGGTGAAGAAGCCGCCCGGGCCCGTGAAGCCGAGATCGACCAGCCGGGCCAGTTCCAGCCCCGGGGAGGGCACGTAGCTCTGGATCTGCGACGGGTGGGCGTTGGCGAATGACTCGCGGAAAATGGATGTGCCGTCTACGCTGACATTGAAGAAGTCGCCTGCCGGGAAGCTGCCGGTGCCGTCCAGTGAATCGATGGCTGCAAACAGAAAATCCAGGTTCAGGAACTTGTGCTTTGGCAAGCCGGTGAGCGTGAGCGTGACGACGTTGCCGGTGGGGCTTCGCAGCATCGAGCCGGCGAACTTGCTTCCCTTCACACCGAGCCCGGCATAGCCCTGGACGCCCTCGGCCGCAGCGACCCCCGGGTTGAGGGCCGCTGGAATGCCGGTCTCGAAATCGGTAGCAAAGACGACCACGGGTGCGGCCTGTGCCGACAGGGCGCAGCCGAGCGCGGCCAGGGTCAAGGCGTGGCGAACGGTGATGTGCATGGGGAGCCTCCAGGGGGTGTGCGATGCGTTCCGGAACACGCTTCCGGATCCGGGGATCCTAAGCGTGGGCAACGCCCCGCGGGCAGGCGGCCGTCCCTTGAAGGGGCGACACCCCCCTAGGGCGCAGGGCCCCAGCCGCTTCGCGAATAGACTGCCTGCTCCATGCGCTCATCGACTGCCCTTGCCGCCGCCCCCTCCGTTGCCGTGATCGGCGCCGGCCCGGCCGGCCTGATGGCGGCCGAGGTGCTGGCCTCCGGCGGCGCCGATGTCGATGTCTACGATGCCATGCCCTCGGTGGGCCGCAAGTTTCTTCTGGCCGGCAAGGGCGGGCTGAACCTCACGCACTCGGAGCCATTGGAGCCCTTCGTGGGCCGCTATGGCGAGCGCGCCGGGGCTCTGCGCCCCTGGCTGGATGCATTCGGCCCGCATGCGCTGCGCGATTGGGCCGAAGCGCTGGGCGTGAGCACCTTTGTGGGCAGCTCGGGCCGCGTGTTCCCGCAGGAGATGAAGGCGGCGCCGCTGCTGCGCGCGTGGCTGCACCGCCTGCGTGGCAGCGGTGTGCGCTTCCACATGCGGCACCGCTGGAAGCCGGCTGAGTTCCAGGCTGACACGCCATCCGGCTGGCGCCTGGTGTTCGACACGCCGGCAGGACGGCACGAAGCACATGCCGGCGCGGTGCTGCTGGCCCTGGGCGGTGCGAGCTGGGCGCGCCTGGGCTCGGACGGCGCCTGGGTGGCGCCCTTGGCGGAACAGGGTGTGGCTATCGCACCGCTGCAGCCGTCCAATTGCGGGTTCGATGTGGCCGGTTGGAGTTCGCACCTGGCTGGCAAGCATGCGGGCGCCCCGCTGAAGGGCGTGGCCATTCACTTCGCCGACCGGCTGGGGCGGGTCTTCCACCGAAAGGGCGAGTGTGTGCTCACGGCGACGGGCCTGGAAGGCAGCCTGGTCTATGCAGCCTCGGCGCTGTTGCGCGATGAGATCGCCGCCCGTGGCTCAGCCACTCTTCATTTGGACCTGTTGCCCGACCGCTCTCTGGACGACCTGACCCAGGCCCTGGCTCGTGGCCGAGGCGCCCGGTCGCTGGCCAACCACTTGCGCGAGCAGGCGGGCTTGCACGGCGCCAAGGCCGGCCTGCTGCGCGAAGGCGTCGATGCCGCCACCTGGGCCGCGCACTCGCGCGACGCCGGCTGGCTGGCGGCGCGCATCAAGGCGCTGCCGTTGACCCTGGTGGCCGCGCGCCCGATCGACGAGGCGATCAGCACCGCCGGCGGCGTGCAGCTGGAATCGCTGGACAGCCACCTGATGCTGCGCACCCACCCGGGCGTGTTCTGCGCCGGCGAGATGCTCGACTGGGAGGCCCCCACCGGCGGCTACCTTCTGACCGCCTGTTTCGCCAGCGGCGTGGCGGCTGGGCAGGGGGCACTGGCCTGGCTTGGCGCTGACACAATGCCCTCCCATAGCGTCAACAGGCCCTGAAGCATTCGCCATGATCACTGTCCACCACCTCAACAACTCCCGGTCGCAGCGCGTTCTCTGGCTGCTAGAGGAACTGGGCTTGCCCTACGAGATCCGGAAGTACCAGCGTGACGCCCAGACCATGCTGGCGCCGCCTGAGCTGCGCGCCGTGCATCCGCTGGGCAAGTCGCCGGTGATCACCGATGGCGAGGCCACGGTGGCAGAGTCCGGCGCCATCATCGAGTACCTGCTGGATCGCTACGGCGAGGGGCGCCTGCGCCCCGCCGCCGGTACGCCCGAGCGGATGCGGTTCACCTACTGGCTGCATTTCGCAGAGGGTTCGGCGATGGGGCCGCTGCTGATGAAGCTGGTCTTCAACCGCATCCTCACAGCGCCGATGCCCTTCTTTGCCAAGCCGATCGCCAAAGGCATCGCCAGAAAGGTGCTGGGCGGCTTCGTCGACCCGAACATCAAGGCGCAGCTCGACTACATGGAGGCCGAGCTCGGCCGCAGCGAGTGGTTCGCCGGTGCCGAATTCGGCGCGGCCGATATCCAGATGAGCTTCCCGCTCGAAGCCGCGGCACAGCGTGCCGGCCTGGATGCCAGCCGGCCGAAGCTGGCAGCCTTCTTGAAGAGGATCCACGCTCGCCCGGCCTACCAGCGCGCGCTGGAGCGCGGCGGCCGCTACGACTTCGCGCGCGATTGAGTGGCTACCCCGGTGGCCCGAGCTCTATGCCAGCACCCTCAGCAGCCAGGCGTTGAGATCCTCGATCTCTTCGGCGCACACAGAGTGCTCCATCGGGTATTCGTTCCACTCGACCGGGTAACCCAGCGCGACGAGCGCATCGCGCGAGGCGCTGCCGCGGGCCAGCGGCACCACCGGATCGTCGTCTCCATGGGCCAGGAAAATCGGCACATCGAGATTGGCGGCGGAGCGCTCGGCAGGCGTGTGGCTGGCCAGCGGCAGGTAGCCTGACAGGCCCACCAGCCCGGCCAGGCGCTGTGGTGCCCGCAGGCCTGCCAGCAGCGCCATCGCACAGCCCTGCGAGAAACCCATCAGGACGGTCCGGGCGTGCGGGATGCCACGTGCCGCTTCACGCTCCAGCAGGGCCTGCACATCGGCCTGCGACTGGCGCAGGCCGGCTTCGTCCTCGCGCCGGGTCAACTCGGTGCCGAGGATGTCGTACCAGGCCCGCATGCGGTAGCCGCCGTTGATCGTCACCGGGCGGATCGGCGCGTGCGGGAACACGAATCGAACGTCGCCCACGGCCGACAGGTCCAGTTCCTGGGCGATGGGCACAAAATCGTTGCCGTCGGCGCCGAGGCCATGCAACACGATGATGCTGGCCACGGGTGATGGGCCGGACTGGCGTTCCAGAAATTCAAGCTGGGGCATGCCCGGCAGCATAACGCGCCAGGCGCCCCAAGGCAGCGACGGTTGACGCCGGTCAAGACGCCTTGGCAGGGCGGGAGCACCATGCAGGCATGGCAGCGACCACCCCCCGGCCCGTGAAATCGGGCGACACCTTGCGGCGCCCGGGCGCACGCAGCGCCGAGGCCGACCGCGTGTCGCGCCGCACCTCCACAGCCCACAGCGTGCAGGCCCTGGCGGCCAACGATGTGTTGGCCGAGGCCCGCAAGGGCCAGGCGGCCGGCGAGACCCTCCGGCAGCTCCAGGCCCTGGTGGCCGGCGCATCGCCGGACGAAGTTCGCGCACTGCGGCACAGCCTGTTCGAGCGTGGCGAGCCCGGGCGCAGCGGCGCCGACCCCGACACCGAGCTCAGCCCAGGATGGCGTGACGGTGCGTACCCCTATCAGAACCTGCTGTCGCGCAAGAGCTACGAGAAGCAGAAGTACCGCCTGCAGGTCGAATTGCTGAAGCTGCAGGCCTGGGTGAAAGACACCGGCCAGCGGGTGGTGATCATTTTCGAGGGGCGCGACGCCGCAGGCAAAGGCGGCACCATCAAGCGTTTCATGGAGCACCTGAACCCGCGCGGCGCACGCGTGGTGGCGCTGGAGAAGCCGAGCGAGTTGGAGCGCGGGCAGTGGTACTTCCAGCGCTACATCCAGCACCTGCCCACGCGCGGCGAGATCGTGCTGTTCGACCGCAGTTGGTACAACCGCTCGGGCGTGGAGCGGGTGATGGGCTTCTGCTCCGACGCGGAATACGACGAGTTCCTGCGCCAGACACCCGAGTTCGAGCGCCAGCTCGTGCGATCCGGCGTGCACCTTTTCAAGTTCTGGTTCTCGGTCAGCCGCGACGAGCAACGCCGTCGCTTCAAGGAGCGACAGGCGCACCCGCTCAAGCAATGGAAGTTGAGCCCCATCGACATGGCCTCGCTGGACAAGTGGGACGACTACACCCGAGCCAAAGAGGCCATGTTCGTCCACTGCGACACCTCCGATTCGCCGTGGACGGTGATCAAGTCCGACTGCAAGAAGCGCGCTCGCCTGAACGCGATGCGCTTCGTGTTGCACCGGATGCCCTACACGCGCCGCGACCTCGCTGACGTGCGCCCGGTTGACCCACTGATCGTCGGTCGACCATCGCTGGTACCCAGTGTGGGCGACGATCAGCTCGCCGCCGGCGCTGCCTGACACCCACCCCTTCTTCGATCCCCAAGGAAACCGCATGACACTCTCCCGCGCCATCGTCTGGACCGATCACCACAACGCCCAGATCCTGAAGTTCGACGCAGAACAGGTGCAACCCAGCCACGTGAAGGCCCACTCCCATCCGACCGGCCAGCACGGCAGCGCGGTGCGCACCGAGCACGAGTTCTTCGGCCATGTGTGCGATGGGCTGGCCGGCCTCCCCGAGGTGCTGGTGGTCGGCCCGAAGACCAGCGTGGCCGATTTCGAGCACTACGCCACCAAGCATCGGCCGCAGGCAGCACGTTGCATCGTCGGCTACGAGGTGGTGGATCACCCGACCGAGAATCAGCTCGTGGCGTACGCGCGCCAGTGGTTCCTGCAGCGCGACCGCATGGCGGGTGTGCCCACGCCCACCTGAGTGCCCACGCGGCGCGGGCGCCGCCATGATCCAATGTCGTGCATTCACCGATCACCACATTGACCATGGCCCTTCCTGATGCCGACGCCAAGGCGCTGATCCAGGCTGGCGTTCTCGCCTTGCGAAGCGGGGACGCCATGGCTGCGCGACGCGCCTTCGAGCGCGTCGTGGCGGCCGGGCGTGCCGATGTGGCGGTGCTGCTGAGTCTGGCCCATGCCTGCGGAGCATCGGGTGACACCGCAGCGGCATTGGCGGCCGTGGATGCCGCGCTGGCGCGCGAGCCGCGCAACCTGCGGGCGCTGATGATGAAGGCCGATCACCTGGCCAGCACCGGCCAGGGGCCGGCCGCCGCGGCCTACTACCAGGCCGTGGTCAAGGCCGGTGCCGCCGCATCGCAGTTGCCGGCGGACCTTCGACAGGCGGTCACCCGGGCACAGGCGCAGTGCGAGCGCTACGCGAAGGAGTTCGAGGGCCATCTGCAGGCGCGGCTTGGCGAGGTGGCGGCGGCCCAGGGGGCCGCCTCGGCGCGCTTCTCCCAGTCCATGGACCTGCTCTTCGGCAAGAAGCAGGTCTACATGCAGCAGCCTCGGCTGTACTACTTTCCCGAGCTGCCTCAGATCCAGTTCTACCCGCGCGACACCTTCAGCTGGATGAGCGGCGTAGAGGCCGCCACCGCAGACATCCGCGACGAGTTGCTGGCGGTGCTCAATGAGCCATCAGCCTTCGAGCCGTATGTACAAGGCTCGCCGAACAGGCCGGCCGGCGCGCAAGGCGGCATGCTCAACAACCCGGATTGGAGCGCCTACTACCTGTGGCAGAACGGTGCGCCCGTGGCCGAGCACGCGGCGCGCTGCCCGCGGACGATGCGCGCGCTGGCCGATGTCCCGCTGGCCAGGGTGCCGGGGCGCTCGCCTTCGGTGCTGTTCTCGCTGTTGCGGCCTGGTGCGCGCATTCCGCCTCACCACGGCTTCGTCAACACCCGCCTGATCTGCCACCTGCCGCTGATCGTGCCGCCAGGCTGCGGTTTCCGCGTTGGCAACGAGACTCGGGAGTGGGTCGAGGGCCAGGCCTGGGCGTTCGACGACACCATCGAGCACGAAGCGTGGAACACCAGCGAGCAGACCCGGGTCATTCTGCTGTTCGAGGTGTGGCGGCCTGAGTTGAGCGAGGCCGAGCGGGCACTGGTCAGTGCGATGTTCGAGGCGATCGACCAGCACCGTGGCGGCTCAGGCGAGTGGAGCATCTGACCTTGACCCTCGACCCCGAACAAACCGCCGCCTTGCTGCCCTGCGCGCCGTTGGTGGCGGCGTTGCGCGAGGCCGTGCTCGGCCTGGCGCGGCAACAGATCGCCAGCCCCGCTCGCCAGGTGGTGCCCATGGCGAACGGTGGCCTGCTGCTGTCGATGCTGGCCACCGGGCCGGATCTGTGCATCCACAAGCTGGTGTCGGTGGTGCCGGGCAACCGGGCACAAGGGCTGCCCACCATCCAGGGCCGGGTCCAGGTGCTCGATGCGGCGACCGGGGCCTTTCGCCTGTCGATGGACGGCGCCACCGTCACCGGTCGGCGCACCGCGGTGATGTCCGTGCTGGGTACGGCGTCGATGCATCCCGAGCCGCCGCATACGGTGCTTCTCGTCGGTACCGGTCTCCAGGCCGCCCAGCATGCGGCCGCCTTCAGGGCCACTTACCCAGGCGTGAGGTTGGAGGTGGTGGGCCGCACACTGGACGCCGCGCGGCGTTTCGCGGCCGAGCACAGCGCTGGCGGCCCCATCGTGGCGCTCGCCAATCCAGCCGAGTCGCGCGCCCAGGTCGTCCTCACCTGCACGACAAGCCGGCAGCCTGTCTACGACTTGCCAGCCGACCCCAGCCGGCTGCTGGTCGCCGTGGGGTCGTTCAGCCCAGCGGCAGCCGAGATCGGGGCGGCCACGGTGCAGGCCAGCCACTGCGTGGTCGACGACCCCGAGGGAGCGCGGCACGAGGCCGGCGACCTGATCCTGGCAGGCAAAGGCTGGGACACCGTGCAATCCCTTGCGGCCGTGATCGAGAGTGGGCGCCCGCCCGCAGCGCCGGTGCTTTTCAAGACGGTCGGTTGTGCAGCTTGGGACATGGCTGCAGCACGTGTGGCGCTGGCCAGGCTGCCCGACTCCGGGTTCTGATGAGTGCCTGGCTGGCAGGCCCCGCACCGTTTTCGTCAAACGTCTGTGAGCGCGATGGCTGCGCCATCGATGAACACGCCGATCAGATTCAGGTCGGCATCCAGCAGCACCATGTCGGCGTGCGCGCCGGGGACCAGACGGCCGTGGTCGGCGAGGCCCAGGAAGTCGGCGGCATGCGTGGCCGTGCGCGCTGAGGCCTCGGCCACGCTGAGGCCCAGCCCGACAAAGTTGCGCAGCGCCTGGTCCATCGTCAGGGCGCTGCCAGCCAGCGTGCCGTCGTCCAGGCGTACGCCGCCCAGGCACTTGAAGACGCGGTGCCGGCCGAGCCGGTACTCGCCATCGGGCATCCCGGTGGCGGCGGTGGAGTCGGTGACGCCGTAGAGCTTGGGGATGGCACGCAGCGCCACCTTCAGCGCGCCCGGGTGGACATGCAGCAGGTCCGGAATGATCTCGGAATACTCGGCATGGGCCAGGGCCGCGCCGGCCATGCCGGGGTCGCGGTGGTGCAGGCCCGTCATCGCGTTGAACAGGTGCGTGAAGCCGGTGGCACCGGCACCCAGCGCAGCGACACCGTCTTCATAACAACCGGCGCTGTGGCCCAGTTGCACCCGCCAACCTTCGCGTACCAGTTGCGAGATCAGCTCGAGGTGGCCTGGCAACTCGGGGGCCAAGGTGATCAGGCGTATCGGCGCCAGCGCGTGCAGCGCACGCACCTCGTCGAGCGAGGCTGCCCGGGCGTAGCTGGGCTGCGCGCCGAGCTTTCCGGGGTTGATGTAGGGGCCCTCGAGGTGCACACCCATCACCCGGGCGCCGTGGCCGGGCCGCGCGCGACAGATCGGGCCGATGCCCTCGAAGGCCTGCAGGATGTCGCCGGGCGGCGCGGTCATCGTGGTGGCCAGCATGGCGGTGGTGCCGTGGCGTGCGTGGGCCAGGGCGATGTGCGCGACGGCATCGCCGCCGTCCATGGTGTCGCGGCCGCCGCCGCCATGCACGTGCAGGTCGATGAAGCCGGGCAGCACCAGCGGTGCACCGCTGGTGCGGGCCTCGGACTCGTCCACCGCACGGCCGCTGACCGACACGATGCGCCCGCCTTCTTGTCGCAGTTCGCCGAGGCGCCAGCCGGTGGGTGTGAGCACCGCGCCCTCGATCCGTTCCATCATGTCTGGCGCCTCATTTCAGCCACGAAGCCGTGGTATCCGCTGTGGCGACACCATGGGGCCCATTCGATCAGCTGTCCTGTTTCCAGGCAGCCCACGCGGCTGATGGGCAGCCCCATCACCGCCCACCCTTCCCGAGCGCCATGCGGGCCAGATGCAGTGCGCCGTCGGTGGCATCGCCGGCCGGCTCGATGCAGCGCGCCCGGAGGGCGGTGGGCAGGCGCGGCATCAGGCGACGCGCGATGCTTCCGCTGCAGGCCACGGGCAATTCCGTGGCGGGGTCCAGCGCCCGGGCCAACTCAGCGAGCGACCGCACCGCCTCGGCGATCAGGTCGGCGGCCCGTGTGTCGTTCTGTTCGCGATCGAAGACCAGAGGCGCCAGGCTGGCGTAGGCCGTCTGGCCGGCGCGCTGGCACCAGGCCAGCATGTCTTGATGGGTGTGGCCAGTGGCGGCCAGGACGGCTTCGGCGAGCGGGCCGCGGTGGGCTCGGCCGTCAAGCACCTGGTGGGCCAGGCGCACGGCCTGCTGGCCGAGCCAGGCGCCGCTGCCCTCGTCGCCGATGGGGAAGCCCCAGCCGCCGGCCATCTGGCGCGAGCCGTCGGCACGCAGCACCTCAGCCACACTGCCGGTGCCGCTCACCACGATCAGGCCAGGCTGGCCGGCATGGGCGCCCAGCAAGGCGGCGAAGCCGTCGGTATCCAGCGCCAGCGAGGCGAACCCAGGTCGATGGGCGATGAAATCGGCCGCCTGCGTCGCATCGTTGGCACCTGCCAGGCCGGCACCGAGGGCGCAGCGGGCTGGATCGATGTCGCCCATTCCGGCCGCTTGGGCGGCGGCGCGAATGGCGGCCTGCACCTGCACCCAGGCACCGGCCACGCCGTGAGACAGGCTGCTGGGCCCGGCCTCGCCAAAGCCCAGCACCCGGCCGGCAAGGTCGCACAGCCTGGCCCGGGTGCCGGTGCCCCCGCCGTCCACGCCGATGATCCACGTCACTGTCACCGTCGAGTGCCCGGAAGGCTCCGAAAGGGTCTGATTCCAGTATGGTGCCAGATCAGCATCCATGTCAGGTGCGCCAGATGCGGGGCGCTTCCTCTGCCAGGCCCCATTGCAGGGACCGCCAGCATGCGCGCACCTGGCGCCACAACGCGAAGGCCGGTTCCACCCGGTGGGCGAGCAGGCGGCAGACCACGAGCCTGCCATCGGGCGCGGTGGCGCCCACGGGCAGATCCGGGTGCGAGGCGAAGGCCGCGCGCGCCGCGTCCAGCAAGGCCTCCTGTTCCGCGGTGCCGAGGGGGGAGCCGCTGGCAAACCAGAGAGTGCCGAGCACACGGTGTCCGGCCAGGCCGAGCGGCGAATCCAGCAGGGCCGTGTCAGCCGCGTCCAGGCGGCCCCGCTCCAGCCAGACGCCAGGCCATTCGAGGTGCTGCAGCAGGCTGCCGCGCAGGAAGGGCTCGCCAGCGGCTGGCAGGCCAAGCGCCATCAGATCCCAGCCGATCATCATGGCGCCGGGAGCCAGTTCGAAGCGAAAGTGGTTCTCGGCGATGCAGCCGCTGTAGGCCAGGGCCTCCAGGGGCAGCCACTCGAGGCGCGCGCCCTCGTCCAGCCGCGCATGAACAGTCTGCAGGGCCGTGGGGCCGCCGCTCCGGTAAAAACGGGTCGCGCCGGGCGTCGTCAGCAGCGCATGGCTGCCGGCCGCGAGATCCAGGTGCACCGTGAGTTCATCTCCGCCGACGATGCCGCCGGGCGGGTGCACCAGCACATGGTGGCAGATGCGGGGGCCTTCGGGGTACAGGCGCTGCAGCACACGCAAGGGGCCGTGGTGGCGGTCCAGCGCGAGCGTCGTATCGCCCTCGCGGCGGTAGGCGATCCGCAGTTCACCCTTCCAGCCTGAACCGCTCATTCAGCCCAGCGGCATCGGCAGGGTGTCGACGGCGCGGCGCACCCACTGGCCCCGTGTCATGGTGGTCGCCAGGCCCTCCAGCCGCAAGCGCGTGAGCACTCGGCGGCTGGCGCAGAAGGCCAGGCCGCCCTGATTGGCGAAGGCATAGAAGGCGCCGTTGTCGCTGCGCCAGTTCAACCGCAGTGTGGTCCATTGGCCCTGGCGGTGGATGCGGCAGATGTCGCCCACCGCGAGGCCGTCGAGCCAGGCTTCGCAGTCGCGGCGTGCCGGGTCGTCCGGGTTCTGAGCGTCCAGGGCGATCGGCACGGTGGCCAGGTCGGCGTGGCTGGGCCAGTCCGAGGCCTCGCTGTCCTCCACGGGTTCTGGCTCGATGTCGTGCAGGCCGCTGTCCACGGCTTCGCGAGGCCAGGTCTTCAGTGCCGCCGTGAGGTCGGCCGCGTGCTGTTGGATGCGCAACGCCGGCAGACCAGCCAGCGACAGGCCGTCCTCTGCCTCCATGCGCAGGCAGTCGATCTCCGCAGGCGTCAGCGGTTGCGAGCGGTCCAGCCGGCCTGCAGCGACGAGTGACTCGACCGCGCCCAGCACCCGCCGGGCCTGGGGAGCGTCCTCACCGCCTTCGCAGACGGCCTGCAGCAGCACGGACATCCACGGGCCGAGAAGGAATTGCTTGACCTCGGGCAGCAGCGGGTCATCGCGCAGGCGCGCCACCATCTGGGCACGCATCATCGGCTCGAGTGCTTGCCTGCGCTCCATCGACTCCAGCAGCGCCTTGTCCAACCCCGCAGCCGGTTGCCCGGCCAGCACGGCGGCGGTGGTGCTGGCGGTGTCGGCCGCGCTCAGGGCCTCGGCCTCGACCAGGGCCTGCTCGTAGTGCCCCACGGCCATCGGCTGCGCCGCCTGCTCCAGGCGGGCGATGATGGGTTCCAGGCGTTCATGCAGCGGCACGCTGTCGCCGGCGTCATCCACCTGCCCAAGAGCGGCCAGCCGGTCGACCAGACGCCACAGGGGGTTCTCCATCGATGCCAGCAGGCCTGCGTCGGCTGCGATGCTGCGCTCGACCGGCCCGGCCAAGCGTGTCAGCAGTGCCTGCATGCCCCGGGTCAGCCCGGCTTGCTCTCCCACTTGCACCAGAAGCTCAGGGATCTGGCTGCTGGCCACCGGTACGGCGCCGCCAGCCGGGCGCTGAGCGGCAGGCTCGGGATCCCGGCGGATGGTGTAGCGCGCAGGAGCCAGCCCCCAATCGGCCAGCAGCGCGGCGTGGCGCGCATAGAGGTCGGCCAGCGCCCTGCCGAGCGGCGGCGACACGGCGCGCAGCACGGCAAGCCGCAGGCTGCCGTCCCAGGGCCCGTCGCGCAGCGCGGCGCCGAGGGCGGCGACCACGGCTTCCGGTGCCAACGGCAGGCGGTCCGCGGAGGCACGCCCACCGCCAGACGGCCACTGAGCGAGCCGGGCGCGCAGGTCACGAAGCGTCCACTCGGCGGCGGACTCGATGCCTTGCACGACGCGGGTGGATTCGATGTCCTCGTCGACATCGTCGTCGGACATCAGGCTGAGGCTGATCGGGCCGCCGAGCGAACTGGCCGGGCCGTCGGGCTGGGCTGCCCATGCCAGCCTTTCAGTCATGTACTGGGCCCACACGGCTGGAAGCCCAGGCAGGACCTGGCGAGCCATCTGTTCTGCCGGCGAGAGCCAGCTGCCGGCGGTGCCTGCAGAGCGGCTCGCCTCCAGGCAGACCGCAGACAGCAGCGGCCGGGTGTCGGCCTCGCATTGCGCCAGGTAACGTGCAAACAGTGTCGCAGGGGGCGGGGGTGCGCTGGGCAGGCTCATGGTCGAACGTGGAGCGGCGGTGGGCTGGATTGTGACCGCGTCGCAGCGCGCTGGCTGGCTCAGCCCGCCTGCGAGCCCCGATGCGCCCAGGCAGTGGTGCGTTTCTCCACAAGCGAGAAGAATTCGTACATCACCATCGCCATCGCCCCGATCACCACCAGCGCGGCAAAGGCCAACGGCAGGCGCTGCTGCGAGCCGGCGGTCTGGATCAGGTAGCCGATGCCTGAATCCCCGGCGGTCATCTCGGCCAGCACGGTGCCGACGAAAGCCAGCGTGATGGCGATCTTCAGCGAGCCGTAGAAGAAGGGCATGGATCGCGGCAGGCCGACCTTGGTGAGGACGTCCCAGCGCCTGGCACCGAGCACCCGCAGCACATCCTCCAACTCGGGCTCGAGCGTGGCCAGGCCGGTGGCAATGTTCACCGTGATCGGGAAGAACGAGATCAGGAAAGCGGTGAGGATGCCCGGCCCGATGCCGATGCCGAACCAGACGATCAGGATCGGCACGATGGCTGCCTTGGGCACCGCGTTGAAACCCACCATCAGCGGGAACAGCGCGGCATAGGCCGTGCGGGAGGATCCCACCAGGAAACCCAGCAACACCCCCACCACGATGGCAATGCCGAAGCCGATCATCGTGACCCAGAAGGTCTTCCACGCGGCCTGGCCGACAGGCCCGGCGAACTCCACCAGCGACTGCACGATCAGCCAGGGGCTGGGGAAGATGTACTCGGGGATGTCGAACAGCGTGCAGGCCGCCTGCCACACGGCCGCGAGTGCGGCACCGGCGGCCCAGGGCGCCCAGCGTTGAAGCATCTTGTGGTTCATGCCGTTGCCCCCACAGCCTGGCGGTGTGCGCCGATGTGGCCGCGCAACTCGTGAACGATGTCGGTGAAGACCGGCGTGTAGGTCAGCTCCAGGTCGCGTGGGCGGGGCAGGTCGACGCGGCGACGGTGAACGAAGCGGCCCGGGCTCCTGCTCATCACGTACACCGTGTCGGCCAGGAACACGCTCTCTCGCAGATCGTGCGTGACCAGGATCACGTTGAAGCCCTGGGCCGCTTGCAGGTCGCGCAGCGTGCACCACAGTTCCTCACGAGTGAACGCGTCGAGCGCGCCGAACGGCTCGTCGAGCAGCAGCATCTTGGGCTCATGGACCAGCGCCCGGCAGATGCTGGCGCGTTGCTGCATGCCGCCCGAGAGCTGCCACGGGAACTTGTCTTCGTAGCCGGCCAGGCCCACACTTTGGAGGAGCGCGCGCGCCTTGGCCTCGTACTCGGCCTTCTTCTGGCGAAAGCTGGAGCGGTAGGGCTCGACGATCTCCAGCGGCAACAGCACGTTCTGCACCGTGGTGCGCCAGGGCAGAAGGCTGGGTGCCTGAAAGGCCATGCCGGTGATCTTCAGCGGCCCGGTCACCGCCTGGCCGCCGATGTGCACCGTGCCGCGGCTGGGTCGCTTCAGGCCGGTGGCCAGTTTCATGAAGGTGGATTTGCCGCACCCTGAAGGGCCGACGATGGCGATGAATTCGCCCTCGCCGACCTGCAGGTTGATGTCCTCGACGGCGAACTTGCCTTCTGCCAGCAACTCGTCGTTGTAGGCCAGCCAGACCTGCCTGAAATCGACAAAGGCGGGGGCGTTCACTTCTTGCTGCCGGCGAAGATGTTGCGTTCGTCGGCGCTCGGCAGGAAGCTGCCGTTCCAGACCGCATCGGGGTTGATGCGGGTCTTGGTGGCGAAGGCGTCGGCCACCTGGCTGGCCATTAGCGCCAGGCGAGGGGCTTTCAGGTCGCCGAAGCCTTCGGTACGTGCATCCTGGGTGACGATGGACGACTGGATGGCCAGGCGCAGGCGGCGCTCTTCCAACTCGGTGTTGATGATGCCGTCGCGTTCCTTCACGGTCTCGATGGCCGCCCTGGGGTTGGCAATCACCTCCCGAGCGCCCTTGGTGAAGGCGCGCAGGAAGGCCTTCACCGCCTCGGGCTTCTTCTTGATGAACTCTTCGCTGGCGATGATCACGTTGCCGTACAGCTTCACGCCGTAGCTTGGATAGAGCATCACCTGCACGTCCTCGGCCTTGACGCCGCGCGCTTCGAGATTCAGCAGGCTGGTGAAGTAGAAGCCGGTGATCGCATCCACGTCCCCACGCGCGAGCATGGTCTCGCGCAACGGCGGATCCATGCTGACCCATTGGACGGGGCCGATCGCGTTGGCCTTCTGGAAGATCGGGAAGGCGCGCCGCCCGGCGTCGAACACCGGCGCGCCGACCTTTCTGCCTGCCAGGTCGGCCGGGGTCTTGATGCCGCTCTTCTTCAAGGCAAAGACGGCTGAAGGCGTGTTGTTGTAGACCACCATCACCGCGACCGGCTTGTTCGGAGCAGTGGGGTTGTTGGCGTGGAACTCCATCAGCGCCGACAGGTCGGCAAACCCCATGTCGTAGCTGCCCGATGCGACGCGGTTGACGGCATTGCCAGAACCGGTGCCCGCATCCACCGTCACCGCCAGCTTCTCGGCCTTGAACTGCCCCTTGGCTATCGGCCACAGGAAAAGGGCGGCCGGGCCCTCAAAGCGCCAGTCGAGCTGGAACTTGATGGGCGTGTCCTGCGCCATGGCCGGTGGCAAGGCCGCCATGCCGAGCGTGGCGGTGAGGGCGGCCAGGACATGGCGGCGGGCAAGGGCGGCAATGGTCATGGGAACGGTCTCCAGTCAGGGTGGTGAGGGTTCAGCAAGAAGCGTGCGGGTCAGTCGGTTGTCAGCAGGTCGGCAAGGCTGCGGGCGACGACCTTGGTCGCGCGGCGCAGGTCGGCGAGCGCCAGGTGCTCGTCGGCCCGCTTGGCGTTGGATTCGAGCACCGTGCGCGGCCCTGCGCCGTAGATCACGGCCGGCACGCCGGCCGCGCCGTAGAGCCGCACGTCGGTGTACAACGGCGTGCCGCAGGTCGGGATCGGCTCCCCGAAGAGTTCCTGCGCATGGCGCTGCACGGTGGCGGCCAGGCGCTCGTGGCCTGGCAGGGGCTTGAGCGCCTGCGCTAGCAGCAGGCGCCGGATATCGACACGGACGCCAGGGCAGGCCGCGAGAGTTCGGCTGATCAGCGTGCGAACCTCGGCCTCGACCTGTGCCGCGTCTTCCTCCGGGATCATCCGGCGGTCCAGCTTCAGCGTGACCTTGCCGGGCACCACATTGGTGTTGCTGCCACCCTCGATGCGGCCGACGTTCAGGTAGGGGTGCGTGATGCCAGGCACCGCAGACCGGCGGGTGCGCAGCTCGGTGTTGTGGGCGTAGAGCGCGGTCAGCAGGTGGTTGGCGGCCTGCAGTGCATCGACGCCGGTCTCGGGGTAGGCGGCGTGCGACGCCAGCCCGTGCAGCGTCACCTCCAGCTGCAGGCAGCCGTTGTGCGCGGTGACCACCTGGTAGCTGAAGCCAGCGGCGATGAGTGCGTCGGGCTTTGTCAGGCCGTGCCTGAGCAGCCAGCCGGGCCCGAGTTCGCCGCCGAACTCCTCGTCGTAGGTGAAGTGCAGCTCCACCGCACCCTGCGTGGGCGGGGCTGCTGCGGCCAACGCGCGCAATGCGAAGGTGTAGGTGGCGAAATCGCTCTTGCTGACAGCCGACGCCCGGCCATAGAGATGGCCGCCTTCGATCTCGCCGCCGTAGGGGTCGTGCTGCCAACCTTCGCCCGGCGGCACCACGTCGCCGTGGGCGTTGAGGGCGATGGTCGGCCCGCCCGGGCCGAAGCGCTGGCGCGTGACCAGGTTGGTGATGGATTGCATGCCCTGCGCCTGCACGTCGGACGCGGGCACCGGATGGCGCTCGGCAGCCAGGCCCATCTCGGCCAGGAGTTCGGAAGTGCGCTCGGCGTGCTGGGCGTTGTCGCCAGGCGGCGTGTCGGTGGGCACGCGCACCAGGGCCTGCAGGAAGCGCACCTCGTCGTCGAAGTGGGCGTCGATCCAGGCGTCGATGGCGTCGTAGGCACTCATGCGAGTTGCTCCAGCAGGTGCCGGAAGGCGTCGACGGCGAGCTGGGCGTCGTCCGCGGTGACGCTTTCCAGCGGGTTGTGGCTGATGCCGGCATTGCCGCCGCGCACGAACAGCATGGCCTGCGGCATCAGCTCGTGCAGTTTCATCGCGTCGTGACCGGCGCCGCTGGGCAGCCGGTGCACCGGCAGGCCGAGCGACTGCACTGCAGCCTCCCAACGCGCCTGCCAGGCCGGGTGGCTCGGGGCGGCGGCAGCGCGCAG
>Ga0075163_10003495_pt1 | contig 21117 bp, 17 predicted proteins | sample JI1023141ADNA_FD_71478 | JGI IMG/M metagenome (GOLD analysis project Ga0075163, IMG submission 71478) | Wastewater effluent complex algal communities from Wisconsin, to seasonally profile nutrient transformation and Carbon sequestration -... | ecosystem: Engineered > WWTP > Effluent > Algae... | reverse complement strand
ATCGCCCGCGGCGGGCTCGACGGCATCGGCGCCGGCGAGCGCACCGTGCCGACCCGCGATCCGGTGCCGGTCGAGCTGGGCGGCCCCGAGCTGACCGCCGCCGCCGCCGCCGCGCAGCTGCCCGACGCCCAGGTCGCGCTGGCCGCCGCCGCCGCCGCGGTGCCGGCCCTGGCGCCGGCGCAGCTCGGCAAGACCACGCTCGAGATCCTGGTCGACGCGTCGCGCCCCGACGATCGCGAGGTCGCCGAGCGGGTGGTCAACGCGCTCGACAAGCTCGGGCTGGTCGCGACCATCGCCGCGGTGCCGGCGCCCGAGCTGGCGCGCCGGATCGACGCCGGCGCGTGCGATCTGTACGTCGGCCAGCTCGCCGCCGCGGTCACCACGCCGGCGCTATTGTTCGCGGCCGCCTACGCCGCCGGCGGCGAGCGCGCGGTCGCCGACAAGCTGGCGGCCGGCGGCACGATCGATCCGACCCGGGTGCGCGCGGCGTTCGGCAAGCGGTTGCCGATCGTGCCGCTGCTCGATCGCGGCGTGCGGCTGCACGTGCGCAAGGATCTGCGCGGCGCGTGGTTCGACGCCGGCGCGCGGCTGGCGATCGCCGATCTGTTCCGGTGGGATCGCTGATGCGCCTGCGCAACCGCTTCATGCTGTGGTTCGGGCTGGCGGCGCTGGTGCCGATCGCGGTGGCGGCGATGGTGACCCGCGAGGTGGTCGCGCGCAGCTACCGCGACGAGTACCAGCGCACCCGCGGCGCCGCCGAGCGCGCCGCCCGCGCCGAGGTCGAGCGGCTCGAGCAGGACCTCGCCGAGACCGCGACCGCGCTGGCCCGCCGCGAGGATCCGATCATCGGCACGCTCCTGCAGGATCTGGTCAAGGACGCCGGCGCGCTGTCGCCCGAGGCTCGCCGTCGGCTGCGCGAGCAGGTCGGCCCGGGCATGGCCGGGCGCGGCATCGACGTCTTGACCGTGGTCGGCCCCGACGATCAGATCCTGGCCGCGCCGCACAACCGCGGCACCATCGGCGAGGCCGCGCCCGAGCTGCGCGCGCTGGCGGCGTCGGCGAAGGTGGTCTACCGCGAGCGCAAGATCATGGGCGCCAGCAAGATCAAGACGGTGCTGGTGGCCGAGACCGCGCGCGTCGCCAAGGACGGGCCGTACACCGTCGTGGTCGCGGTCGGCCGGGCCATCGACGCCCGGCTGGTGACCGCGGTGCGCCGGGCCGGGCAGATCGACACCCGCGTCGTCGACGCCAGCGGCCGCGAGCTGGCGGCGCCGGCCGAGCCCGGGTGGACCACCCAGGCCGGCCAGCGGGTGCGGATCGCGCTGGCCGCCGACGGCGCCGAGGTGGCCGCGTGGATCGAGGTGCTGGTGCGCGATCGCGACCTGACCCGGCTGCAGCGACAGGTGACGCTGGTGGCGGCGGTGCTCGCGGTGCTGGCGCTCGGGCTGACGATGGCGCTCGGCGCGGTGGTGGCCCGGCGCATCACCGCCGGGCTCGACGATCTGGTCACCGGCGCGCAGGCCGCCGCCAAGGGCGAGCTCGAGCACCGGGTGCCGGTGACCTCGACCGACGAGCTCGGCGAGGTGGCCGGCGCGATGAACCTGATGCTCGAGGATCTGCGCACCGCCGAGGAGCGGCTGGTGATCGCCGAGCGCATCGCGGCGTGGCAGGAGATCGCGCGGCGGCTGGCCCACGAGATCAAGAACCCGCTGACGCCGATCCAGATGGCGATGGACAACCTGCGCAAGACCTGGCGCAAGCAGCACCCGTCGTTCGGCGACATCCTCGAGGAGTCGACCGCGACCGTGCTCGAGGAGTCAGATCGGCTGCGCCGGATCGTCACCGAGTTCTCCGACTTCGCGCGCATGCCCAAGGCCGATCCGCACCCGCTCGACTTGAGCGAGGCGGTGGGCGCGGCGCTGGCGCTGTACCAGGGCGAGACGCCGGTCGAGCGCCGGCTGGCGGCCGACCTGCCGCCGGTGGCCGCCGATCGCGGCCAGCTCACCCAGGTGGTGCTGAACCTCGTCGAGAACGCCCGCGACGCGATCGCCGGCAAGCCCGACGGCGCGATCGTCGTGACCACCAAGCGGGGCGACGCGGGCGATCGCGTCGAGCTGCTCGTCGACGACAACGGCCCCGGCGTCGCCGCGCCGCTGCGCGACAAGGTGTTCGCCCCGTACTTCACGACCAAGCACGGCCAGGGCGGCACCGGCCTGGGCCTCGCGATCGTCCACCGGATCGTCAGCGATCACGGCGGCCGCATCGTGATCGGCGAGGCGCCCGGCGGCGGCGCCCGCTTCACGATCGAGCTGCCGCTCGAGCGCGGTCAGCCGCTCTTGGCGTCGCTGGTCAAGCGTCCTTGACCGGCGTCGCCTTGAGCGCGGCCTTGCCGTCCTTGACGTAGACCGAGAACTTCACGCCGACCGTGCCCGGCTTGGCCATCAGCTCGTCCTGGTTCTTGCGCAGCTTGTCGACGAACTTGCCGTAGGTCAGGCCCGCGGTCGGCTCGCCGCACTTGGCCTTGAGCGCGACGAACTCGTCGAACACCGAGCGGAAGTACGCCTCCTCGTCGGCCTCCGGCGGCGGCGGCGCCGGCACCCGCGCGCCGGTCAGGCTGGCCAGGATGTCGTCGTCGAGGTTCTTGGCCGGCGGCGGCGGCGGCGTCGGCACCGCCGCGAACGGCGGCGGGGTCTTGGTGCGCGGCGGCGCGGGCGGTGGCGTCGGCGGCGCGGGTGGCGCGGGCGCGCGGGCCGGCATCGGCGTCGGCCGCGCCGGGGCCAGATCGAGCTCGGGCGCCTTGACCGCCGGCGACGAGAAGCGGAACTCGGCGGGCGGCGGCGCCGGCCGCGGCGGGGGCGCCGGCACGTCGATCGCGTCGAGCGATCCGAACGAGCCGTCGGCCGGGCCGAGCAGCTGATCGAGATCGCGGCGCGCGGCGCGGGCCTCGCGCGCGAGCTTGTCGATGTGGATGTTCACCGAGCGGGCCACCGAGCCGAGCCGCCCGCCGTGGCGTTCCTCGGGGAGGCGCTCGCCCTTGCCCTTGGCCAGCTCGACCGCATCGGCGGCCAGCCGGCGCACCGGGCGATCGTGCTCGAACACCAGGAGCCCCAGGCCGATCGCCAGCGCGCCGACGAAGCCGAGCCCGAGCAGCACCCACGGGAAGTTGGCGAACGACAGGTCGTCCTTGCGCACCTGATCGAGCGTGCGGCCCAGGCCGGCCGGCGGCTGCTGCTCGAGGTAGACCGCGAAGAACGCGTCGTCGAAGCGGGCCTCGCCGGGCAGCCGCGCCACCACCGCCGCCAGGCGCTGCTTGCCCGAGGTGGCGATGAACGGCTGGCTCGACTTGCAGTCGGTGTCGAGATCGGCCGGGCTGGCGGCCAGCTTGCCGTACTCGGTCAGCACCTCGCGATCGAGCACGGTCGCCGACGACGACACCGCCAGCTCGCCCTTGACGTAGAAGCCCACCGTCGCGCCGAGCGGCTTCATCAGATCCTCGGCGAACTGCTTGGACACCGCGTTGCCCACCACCACCGCGCCGACGTAGGTCACCGGCGGGTCGCGCTTGATCACCGGCGACCCGGCGACGCGGTACAGCCGCTTGCCGACCTGCCACAGATCGTCGCGCAGGTACCCGGCCAGCGCGTCGTCGACCAGGAACCGCCCGGCGATCGTGTCGCCGAACTGCGCCTCGTCGATGCCGGCCGAGCCGGCGCGGGCCAGCACCCGGCCCTTGCGGTCGACGAGGATCGCGAAGTCGGGGCGGGTGCCCGACACGCCGGCGATGGTCTGGGTCGCCAGCTCGCGCGCGGCCTTGGCGGTGGCCTCGTCGATCGTCTCCAGGCCGCCGGCGCGCTCGAGCGCGGCGACCAGCTCGGCCTGGCGAGCGAACGCGCTGGCGACGTCGATCTGCACCCGCGCCGCGCTCTTCAGCTGGATGTTGACGACGTCGCACGCGACCACCAGCCGCTGGCGGTCGTCGTCGGTGCGGGCCCGCTGCGCCGGCCGCGGCAGGAGCAGCGCGACGGTGAACGCGATCGCCGCCGCGGCGGCGAGGAGGAACAGCCAGATCTTCGACCAGAACATCGGGGCTCCTCGCCTACGGCTTCACCGGCAGGGCCGGCGGCAGCTTGAGGGACAGCTCGCTCTTCTTGGCGCCGATCGTCACCTTGTCGTCGGTGCGATCGATCCAGCCGGCGGGCGTCGGCGCCGCGGCGGCGCGGGACAGGTTGCGCGGCGCGTAGAACACCCGCACCGTCCACTCGCCGGCCGGCACGTCGGCGAACTCGAACTTGCCGCTGGCGTCGGGCAGCGCGTAGAGCGCGTGGTCGACGACCAGCGCCCGGCCGCGCAGGTGCGGCGTCGACTCGTCGACGACGTCGACCAGCCCGGCCGCGGTCGGCGTGAACGCGACGCGATCGGTCGGGTTGAGCGGCTTCTTGGGCAAGAGCTGCGGCTGGCCGTGGGCCACCAGCACCGGCGCCGCGCGGCCGGCGTTCTTGATCTCGATCGCGTCGCCCAGCCGCGCCACCACCACCGGCCGCGCGAACGAGTCGCCGCGCAGCTCCCAGGTGACCGTCGTCGGCTTGCCGGCCGGCACCAGCGCCGGATCGGCCGGCACCAGCACCACCACCATCGCCGGCAGCGGATCGAGCGGGCGCACCGGCGCCAGCGGGTTGTCGATCCGCGCCAGGTAGCCGCGCGGCAAGGTCGGCGGCGCCCCGAGATCGGGCGGCAGCTCGAGCTTGCCGGCCAGCGAGCCGGCGCGGGCGGGTGGCGCCGCGAGCGCCGAAACGATCACCAGGGCAGCCGCGGTCAGCGGCAGGCGCAGCCTCATCGCCGCCGATCGTACGCGCCGCGTCGGTGCGCTATCAAGGGCCGGCGGGGCCCGCGATCGCCAGGTGGGCGAACGCTGCCACCACCAGGGCGTGGTCGATGTCGCCGCTCCGGATCATCGCGTACGCCTCGGCCAGCGGCGCCGTGAATGTGACCACCAGCTCGCCCTCGTCGAACTCGGTCGCCACCGTCGGCGTCGCGTCGTCGGCCAGGTACATGTGCAGGCGGTTGTCCATGATCGCCGGGTTGGGCGAGACGACGCCGAGCCGCGTCCAGCGCGCGGCGTGGTAGCCGGTCTCCTCGGCCAGCTCGCGCTGCGCGGCGACCAGCGGATCCTCGCCGGGGTCGACCATCCCGCCGGGGATCTCGACGTGGACCGCGGCGGTGCCGTGGCGGTACTGGCGGATCAGCACGACGTCGCCGGCCGGCGTGCGCGCGATGACGTTGACCCAGTCGGCGGCGTGCAGCCCGACGAACTCGCGCTCGGCGCCGGTGACCGGGTGCGTGGCGCGGATGCGCTGGCTCTGGAAGATGCGGTAGTCGTGGGCCGGGGCGCGCGCGATCTCGCGCCAGCGCAGCTCGTCGTCGGTCATCGCCCGACCGTATCAAAGTGCGGGCGGGCGTCGGTGAACGCGGTGGTGCAGGGCGGCCCGTCGGCCCAGGCCAGCGCGGCGATCCCGCCGGGCACCAGCGCCGCCACTGTCGCCGAGCGCGTGCCGTAGGGCCCGGCGTGGACGCACACCGCCTGCAGCGGGCCCCACGCCTCGGGCGGCACCGGCAGCCCGGGCGCCAGCGGCGGCAGCTCGGCCGGCACCGCGTGATCGGCCAGCGCCGCCGGCGCGATCGCCGCGAAGCTCGCGCGGTCCCGCGCGGTCGCCAGGAGCGCGCGCAGCCGCGGCTGCTTGGGCTGGCCCGGCGCGTCGACGCGATCGTTGGCGAGCACGGTGATGCCGGGGGGCAGCGCGTGGCGCGCGCGGCTGCCGTCGCGACGCAGGTACGCCACCTCGACGCCGCTGGCGTCGCCGTACACCAGGTTGCCGCTGGCGTAGGCGCGCGGATCGAGCGCGTCGACGAACGCCGCCATCGCGGCGCGATCGCCGGCGGCCAGGAGGCCGGTCACCCAGGCGCCGCGCGAGCGCGTCGCGCGCGGGGCGTGCGGCTCGCGCTGGTTGGTCACCGCCGCGAACCGGCCGTCGCTCGAGAACGCCAGCCACGAGCCGCCCAGCAGCTCGTCCTTGCCGCCGACCACGCCGGGGGCGAGCGCGACCGGGGCCCGCGCCGGCCGCGCGTGGAACTCGTCGCGGTTGGCGGCGATCGCCACCGGCGCGTCGACCAGCACGTCGACCAGGATGGCGATCGTGCACATCGGCGCGCGCTACAGCGACTCGGCGCGGACTTCGACGGTGTACTCGCCGGTGACCTTGACCACCGCGGCCTTGCACGCCTCGGCCCAGGCGTGGCACGCGGCGTCGTCGACGCCCGGCCCCAGATCGACCCACACCTTGATGTGGCTCGGGTCGTCGCCCGACGGCCGCACCTTGATCTCTCGCGCGGCGCGCTTGCTGGCGTCGGTGAACCCCGTCACGAACCGCTCGACCGCGTCGGCGGCCTGGTTGATGTCCATGGCGCCAGTGTACCGCGGTAGGATTGGTCGTGGATCTCGCGCTCGACGATCAGCGGCGCTATCTCGCCGCGCTGGTCGCCGCCGCCGCGTCCGCGCCGGCGCTGCACCGCTGCCAGCTCGCCGCGCTGGCCCGCGAGCAGGCGCTGGCCGCCGCGGCGCCCGACAGCGCGACCTACCGCCGCACCTCCGGCGACCTGTTCGAGACCGCGCGGGCGGCGTGGCTCGATCGCCTGGTCGCGCACGCCGCGGTCGCGATCGAGCGCGACGATCCGTGGACCGCCACCGCGGCGCTGGTCGAGCTCGACGCCGCGCTGGCCGCGCGCGATCACGGCGACTGGACCGCCTGCCTGACCGCCGGCTCGACCGCCGGGCAGCGGTGGCACGCGCGCGCGGCGACCGCCAAGGCGGCGTTCGCCAACCTGGTGGCGGGCGCGACGGTGGCCGCGTGGGATCGCCGGCCGGGCAGCCAGGTCGAGGCGGCGGCGCTGATCGCCGCCAGCGTCGACGCGCTGGGCGAGCTCGAGGCGGTCGACGCGGCGACGATCGGCGCGCTCGTGCGGCGGCCGCGCCATCGCGCGGTCTTGCCGTGGACCGACGCCGGGCTCGACGCGCTGGCCGAGCTGCTCGCGCCGCACCTGCCGGCCGTCGCCGCCGCGCCGCTCGAGGTCGCGCCGGTGGCGGCCATCGCCGCGGGCGTCGAGGCGCGGATCGCCGCGTACCTGGACGGGCTGCCGACCGCCGTCCCGGCGCCGGCGGCCAGCCACGAGCCGACCGTCGCCGAGGTGATCGCGCCGTACCGCGGGCTGCTCGACCTGCCCGGCGACGCGCCGGCGCTGGCCGCGCTGCGGAGCGCGGCGGCGCGGATGATCGCCGCCGCCGCCGGCGCGCGCAGCCCGCAGGGGTTGCTCGCGACCTGGACCGAGGGCGGGCACCTGGTCGAGCTCGCCGCCGCGCCGGTCATCGCCGAGGCCGAGGCGACGCTGGCGCGGCAGGCGGCGTGGCCCGATCCGCTGCGGGCTTCCGGCGCGCGCGCGTTGATCGCCGACGTCGCCCGCGCCCGCACCGGCACCGCGGTCGACGCCGCGTCGATGCACCACGGCGCGTGCGCGCTGGTCGAGGCGACCTGGGCGCGGACGCTGGCCGACGTCGCGCTGGCGCCGATGCTCGCTGCGTGCGTCGCGGGGTGGGAGCCGTCCGCCGCGCCCGGGATCGCCGCGGCCTGGCGGCTGGCCGGCACGATCGCGGGCGTCGGCGGCGAGCTCGCGGGGACCCCGCTGGCAGTCCAGGTGATGGCGGCGATCGTCCAGCATCGCCAGGCCAGCGACCTCGGCGCGTTCCTCGGCGAGACCGGCCACGCGATCGTCGGCGAGGCCCGGGCGTGGTTCGGGGTGGCCGGCGTCGACGCCGACGCGCCGGCGGTGGTGGCGGCCCGGCTGGCCGCCGCCTGGGGGCGCCGCGCACCCGGACCTGGCGCGACCGTGCGGCTGTGGGGGCAGGCCCTCGCGCTCGACGACTTTGGCCCGACGCTGCCGGTCCGGCCGCCCGTGCCGGGAAGGTCCCGACCGTCCGATCCGTAGGATGTGGTAGCGTCACCGAACATGGCCGATCCGAACGAGACCCAGGAGCTCGCCACCGCCGAGGCCGCCACCGAGGCGACCGACGCGGTGGAGTCGCGTCAGCTGTACCTGCGCGACGGCCGGACGCTGACCGTGTCGGGCCGCGGCGCCGAGGAGCTGGTCGAGATCCACGCGTCGTCGGGCATGCTCGAGCTGCGCATCAAGATGACCGAGCAGGGGCCGGTGCTGCAGATGGAGAGCGTGCGGCTGTCGCTCAAGGCCGCCGAGGCGGTCGAGGTCGAGGCCAAGCAGTTCAACGTCAAGACCGAGGAAGGCGTGAGCGTCACCTCCAAGGGCGACATCAAGCTCACCGGCCAGGCCGACGTGCGGGTCGACGCCAACGGCGAGGTCCGCATCAACGGCACGATGATCTACCTGAATTGAATTGCAGGGAGCTCGTCGCCGAGCCCCCCTCGATCCCGGCGAAGCCGGGATCGAGCCTCCCCCCAGGACGCGAGACGCCTGACCGGCGATCGAGGGACCCATGCCACCAGCCGCGCGCAAGACCGACAACGTGCTGCACGACAACCCGCACTGCCACGCGCCGATCCATCCGCCGGCGCCGGTGCCGACGCCCGTGCCGCACCCGCCGATCCCGCACCCGATCATCAGCGCCACCCAGCCGACGATCAAGATCTGCAACCTCGAGGCGGCCACGGTCACGTCGATCACCAAGGTGTGCACGATCCCGCCGTGCGTGCCCAACGGCCCCGGCATGGTGGCCAAGGGCAGCACCACGGTGATCATGAGCGGTCTGCCAGCCGCGCGCGTCGGCGACATGGTCGCGTGGAGCGGCTGCGTGGCGCCGATCCCCAGCCCGACCGGCAAGATCATCCCGCCGGGCGCGCCGACCGTCATCATCGGCGGCTGACCAAGCCCGCGTGCTGACCGCGCACCTCGAGCAGCTCGGGCTGGTGTGCCCGACCTGCCGCGCCTACGGGCGCCCCGCGCCGCGCCTCGCGCGCGGCACGATGATCCAGATCGACGCCACGCCGTGGGGCGAGGACCTGATCGAGGGCGTGCTGGTGTGCCCGGCGTGCATGCGCGAGCACCCGATCCTCGACGGCATCGTCGTCGCGGTCGCCGACATCGCCAGCTGGGCCGAGCACCAGGGCGACGCGGTGCTGCGCCGCCACGATCTGTCGCCGTTCACCGAGAGCATGCTGGGCGACGCGCTCGGGCGCGGCGGCAGCTTCGACAAGGAGCGCCACGATCTGTCGACGTACGGCCAGGCGCAGTGGGGCGACCGCGCCGAGCAAGATCCGTTGCCGCGCGCCGGGCGGCTGGCCGAGCTGGTCGCCACCGCGGTCGGCACGCTGCCGGCGCCGCCCGCCGGCGTGTGGCTCGACGCCGGCTGCTCGGTCGGCCGGGCCACGCTCGAGCTGGCCGCCGCCGGCGCCGCGCTGGTGGTCGGCGTCGATCTCAACATGGCGATGCTGCGCCGGGCCGAGCAGGCCCGCCGGACCGGCGCGATCACCTGGCCACGCCGCCGGGTCGGCCAGGTCTTCGATCCGGGCCGCGCGCGCTGCGACGACCTCCCGCGCGATCGGGTCGCGTTCGTGTGCGCCGACGTCAACGTGCTGCCGTTCGCCGACGCCAGCTTCGCCGGCGCGCTGTCGCTCAACGTGCTCGACTGCGTGCCGTCGCCGGTGGCCCACCTGTGCGAGCTCGGGCGGGTGGTCGGCGACGCGGCGCCGGTGCTCTTGTCGACGCCGTACGACTGGGCCACCAACGCCGCGTCGATGGAGCACTGGATCGGCGGGCACTCGCAGCGCGCCGCGCACCAGGGCGCGAGCGAGCCCGAGCTGCGGCGGCTGCTGTCGCCCGAGCGCGCGACCGGCATCGACACCGGCCTGACGATCGCCGCGGAGCGCGACGACGTGCCGTGGCACCTCACGCTCAACGCGCGCTCGGCCAACCACTACCGGCTGCACCTGCTGCGGCTGGCGCGCACGCCGCGCGGCTAGCGCGGGTTCACCCGGTCGCGGCCAGGCGATCGACGTGATCGTAGGCGCCGTGCTGCTCGTCGGGCGGTAGCTCGCCGGTGCGCGCCAGGTACATCCGCCGGCGCAGCGCGGTGAAGCGATCGAAGTACTCGCCGATGTCGTCCTGGCTGAGCCCGGGCAGGGTGAGGATCGACTGCCGGTGGTTGGCCGGCCGGGTGAGGTAGTCGTCGGGCAGGTAGCCGCGCTCCCGGCACACCTTGAACAGCGCGGTGCCCGGGTACGGGTAGAACACGAAGTAGCCGAAGTCGTGGACGCCGAGCTCCTCGGCGAGGTCGAGGGTCTGCTGCAGATCGTCGCGGGTCTCGCCGGGCAGCCCGAGCATGAAGTTGCAGGTGAGCAGGATGCCGGCGTCGCGGGTCCACTGGAACACGTCCTTGAACCGCTGGTTGGTCACCTGGCGATCCATGATCTCGCGGCGCACCCGCTCGCTGCCGCTCTCGACGCCGTAGGTGATCATCTGGCAGCCGGCCGCGGCCAGCATGTGCAGCATCTTCTCGTTGACGGTCTCGACCCGGGCGTGCAGCGAGAACGGCGCGCGGATCTCCTCGCCGTAGCGGCGGCAGAACTCGCGCACCCAGCCGTGGTTGATCGTGAAGGTGTCGTCGAGAAAGATCACGTAGCCGAGCCGGCCCGCCGCGCGCAGCGCGTGCAGCTCGGCCAGCACGTTGTCGTGGCTGCGCCGCCGCCCGTACTCGCCGGCGCCGGCCTCGTCGTAGAGCTGGTTGTACATGCGCGCCGCGCAGTAGGTGCACGGGAACGGACAGCCGCGCTGCGTGCACATGTGCACGGTGCCGAGCGGCTCGTCGAGCACGTCGCGCGCGGCGAACGGCAGGCGATCGAGCGGCTCGAACGGCGGGCGCAGCCCCGGCCGCGGCCGATCGCGCTTCCACAGGTTGGCGATGCGCCAGGTCGGCTTGCCGGCCGCCAGCGCGGTGACCAGCTCGAGCAGCGCCTCCTCGCCCTCGCCGAGGCACGCGTAGTCGAAGCCCGGCGTCGCCAGCACCTGCTCGGGCGCGAACGTCGGGTGCAGGCCGCCGGCCACCACCGGCACGTCGGCCAGCGCCGGATCGGCGCGCAGGCACGCCACCAGGTGCGCGCCGCGCAGCCACTGCCGCGTGGTCAGCGACAGCGCCAGCAGCTGCGCGCCGGTGGCCACCACCTTGGCGACCACCTCGGCGTCGGTGAGATCGACCGTCGCGCGGACGAACGCCACCTCGTGGCCGTGCTCGCGCAAGTACGCGGCCAGGAAGCCCGGGCCGATCGACGCCACCGCCCAGCTCCGCTCGGTGTCGACCTCGATGAAGACGACGCGCATCGGGGCAGGGTAGCAGAGACGCTCGGCGGGCGGGGCCGCGGCGCCGGCGGTGGCGCCGGTCGTCAGCGCGCGACGCGCAAGAGGTCGGGCTCGAGCGGATCGCCGGCCGCGCGCGGATCGACGGCGCTGCGCGGGTGCGGCGCGTGGCGCGGCCACCAGCGGGCCTCGGGGCTGACGAACGACAGCGCCCACGCGCGGCGGGGGCGATCGGTGTGGTTCGCCGGCGAGCGGTGGAAGGTCAGCGTGTGGTGCGCGAGCGCGTGGCCGGCGGCGGTCGGGGCCGGCGCGCCGAGGTCGGCGTCGCCCACCGGCAGCGGCGGCATCGCGGCGCGCGGATCGTCTTCCTCCCAGATGCCCCACGCGGCGCGGTACTCGCCGGTGGTGTGGGTCGCGAGCTGGTAGTAGATGCAGCCGTTGTGCGCGTCGCAGTCGTCGAGCGCGATCCACAGCGTGCAGCCGTCGGGGCGATCGAGCGGCAGGTACGAGTAGTCCTGGTGCCAGGCCATGTCCTCGCCGCCGGGGTGCTTCCACAGCAGGTGCTCGTGGAACAGCACCAGCGCCGGCACGCCGACCGCGGCGGCCGCGGCCCGGCCGACCACCGGCACCAGCGCGGCCAGCGCCGGCGCGCGGCGCCAGCCGTCGTGGACGATCGTCGCGTAGCCGCCGGTGGTGCCGCTGGGCAGGAGCGCTTCGAACGCGGCCCGCGCCGTCGCCAGCTGGTCGTCGTCGAGCACGCGGCCGAGCACCGCGGCGCCGCTGGTCGCGAACTGCTCGGCGGGGGAGCCCGGCGGTGGCGGCCACGCGGTCATCGCGCCGAGCGTACACCGGCGGTGGGCGCGCCGGGCTGTGGCATGATCGCGCGATGCGCGTGGTCGTCAGCCAGTTCGAGGGCATCGACACCACGCCGGTGTTGCCGCTGGCGGCGGGCGTGCTGGTGGCGACCGCGCGCGCGGACCCCGAGCTGGGCGCGGCGTGCCAGTTCGGCATCGAGATGGTGCGCCGGCCGATCGCGCAGGCGGTCGCGGCGTACGCCGGCGCCGAGGTGCTGGGCTTCGGGCTGTACCCGTGGAACGCGCGCTACGCGCTGGCGGTCGCCGCGGCGGCGCGGGCGGCCGACCCCGACGCGTTCCTGGTGGCCGGCGGGCCGTCGGTGCCGCGCCGGCCCGACGAGGCCCGCGCGTTCCTGGCCGCGCACCCGGCGCTCGACGCGCTGGTGTTCGCCGAGGGCGAGGTCGCGTTCCGCGAGCTGGTGCGGGCGCGCCTGCGCGGCGGCGACGCCCGCCACCAACCGGGCCTGGCGCTGCGGCGGGGCGACGACGTCGTGATCACCGCGCCGCCCGAGCGCGTGCTCGATCTCGCGGCCACCGGCTCGCCGTTCCTCGACGGCACCTTCGCCGCGCTGCTGGCCGAGCACCGCGCGCGGATCGCGATGGCGCTGCTCGAGACCAACCGCGGCTGCCCGTTCTCGTGCACGTTCTGCGACTGGTCGCTGACCAAGAAGGTCGTCGAGTTTCCGCTGGCGCGCGTCGAGGCCGAGCTGGCCTGGGTGGTCGAGCACGGCCTGTCCCACGTGATGCTGGCCGACGCCAACTTCGGCATCCGCCCGCGCGACGTCGGCATCGCGCGCCGGCTCGCCGAGCACCGGGCCCGCAGCGGGCGCCCGGCGACGTTCTACTTCTACCTGACCAAGAACGATCACGCGCGCAACCTCGAGACCATCGACATCCTCCACGCCGCCGGCATCGGCACCTGGGTCGGGCTCGCGGTGCAGGACTTCGACGAGGGCGTGCTGGCGGCCGTCGAGCGCGACAACATCCAGACCGGCGAGGCCGCCGCGCTGCGCGCGATCTGCGGCGCGCGCGGCATCCCGACCTTCAACGAGCTCATCCTGGGGCTGCCCGGCCAGACCTACGCGTCGATCGCGACGACGCTGGCCGAGGCCACGCCGCCGTGGCCGCGCCACGACTTCGTGCTGTTCCTGTGCCGGCTGATCGACAACGCCGAGCTGGGATCGCCGGCGTCGCGGGCCCGTCACGGCCTCGAGACCCGCCGCTGCCGCTGGCCCAGCTCGACCGGCGTCGAGGCGTTCGTCGAGGAGACCCAGGAGCTGGTGGTCGCCACCCGCGACCTGCCGATCGCGGCGTGGCGCGACGCGTACCGGCTGAGCTTCCTGACCGCGGCGCTGTACAACCTGCGGCTGTTGCGGGTCGTGCTGCACGCCGCCGTCGAGGCCGGCGGCATCGCGCGCCGCGCGCTGCTGGTGGCGCTGGCCGAGCAGCTCGCGCGCGCCGCGCCGGGCAGCGTCTACGCCGCGCTGGGGGCGACGCTCGATCGCTACGCCGACTCGATCCTGGCCAGCGGCCCGCTGGTGTTGCCGCTGCCGGGCGCCGACCCGCACGCGCCGCCGGTGGCGGTCGACGACGCGCTCGCGACGATCGCGCTCGCGCGCTACGACGCGTTCCTGGCCGAGACCGCCGCGGCGCTGGACGGCCTCGCCGGATCCGACGCCGCGGCGCGCGCGCTCGTCGCCGAGGCGTTCGCCTACCAGCGGCTGATCACCCCGCGCTGGCAGACGTCGACGGTGACCCGCGCCAGCTTCGCCCACGACTGGCCGCGCTACCTCACCAGCGGCGCCACCGGCGTCGGGCCGGCGGTCGCGGCGACCGTCGTGACGTTCACGCCGCCGAGCTACGTCGACGTCGCGACCGCGGCCGACTTCGTCAGCACCCACCTGGCGGTCGTGCGGGCCCGCCTCGACGTCGGCGTCGTGACCGCCGAGGCCGCGGCGCCGGGCGGCGCGCCGGTCCGGCGGCTGAACGTGCTGCCGGTGAGCGGCTAGGACCGGCTAGGGTGGCGCGCCGCGACGTGGGGCGCGGCTGCCGCAGGTGACCCCGCGCGTGGGGCGGGGCCGACCCAGGTCGCGCCTCGCTGATGCGCGGCGCGAGGCTTGCGTCCTGGCGTGGACCTTGCTCATTGTCGCGGCATGAAGCTCACCGCGATCCTGACCGCGCTCTCGCTCACCGCCGCGCTCGCCTGCGGCAAGAAGAAGGACGACGCGCCGCCCGCGCCCGCGCCGACGCCCAAGCCGACCGAGCCCGCCGCGGTCACGCCGCCGGCCCCGCCGCCCGCGCCGGCGGCGCCGACCTACAGCCCCGAGGCCGCCAAGGCCGCGGTCGGCGAGCTGACCAAGTGCACGAGCGAGTTCAACTGCGCCGCGTTCGACACGCTGATCGGGTTCGGCGCCAAGGCGGCGCCGGAGTTGGTCGCGCTCGCGGTCGACGCTGCCGCTACCAGCGACGCGCGGCAGCTGGCGGCGGCCGCGCTGACCAAGCTGAAGGCGCCCGACGTCGGCGCCGCGCTGATCGAGGCCGCCAACGCGGTCAAGGACGACAGCATGCTGCAGGGCGACCTCTTCGAGGCCGCCGGCGCCAGCGGCGGCCAGGCGGTGTTCGACACGCTGATCGCCGAGTTCGTGAAGGCCGCCGCCTCCACCGACGACGATCGCGAGATCCCGCTGCGCCACGGCCTGGGCGCGTTCCCGGCAGAGTCGGTGGCGTGGGTCAAGGCCAACATGGCCAAGGCCAAGGACGACCAGACCTACTACGCCGACCTCATCACCGACAGCGCCACCGCCGCCGACCTGCCGACGATCGTCGAACTGCTCGGCGTCACCAAGGACCTGATGGCGCGTCACCGCCTCGCGGCCAAGGCGATCGCGCTGGGCGACGCCGCGCACTTCGACGTGTTCGTCGCCGGCCTCAAGTCCAAGGACGTCTACGATCGCTCGGACGCCGCCAACTTCCTCGCCGACGTCGCCGACAAGGCGCCGGCCGAGCTCAAGGCCGAGCTGATCGAGCTGTTGCAGAAGGGCAAGGCCGGCGACAGCGGCGGCCTCACCGCGATGGGCTACGACAAGGCCCTCAAGCTGCTCGGTGCGCCCGCCGCGCCCTGACCGCTCACGGGATGCGCAATAGCTTGTGGGTCTGCAGCGACACCCGCCACGGCGGGTGATCGCGGCAGTAGGCGACGCACGCCGCGATCGCCGCCTCGCGGTCGGGTCCGTCGAGCGGCTGCAGGAAGTAGTGGGTGAAGCGCAGCGCGCCCAGGTGCGCCGGCGCCAGCTCGGGCGGCGCGCCGGGCTGCGGGTACACCAGCTTGAGCTCGTCGCCGCCGCTGATGGCCAGTGGCGCGCCGGCCTTGGGGCTGACGCACACCCAGTCGATCCCCGCCGGCACCGGCTGCGTGCCGTTGGTCTCGATCGCGATCGTCGCGCCGCGGGCGCGCAGCGCCGCGATCAGCGGCGCGTCGAGCTGCAAGAGCGGCTCGCCGCCGGTGCACACCACGTACGGCGCGGCGCGGCGCGGCGCCCACGCCGCCAGCACCGCGTCGGCCAGCGCGTCGGCGGTCGTGAACTTCCCACCGCCCGCGCCGTCGGTCCCCACGAAGTCCGTGTCGCACCACGCCGCGCAGCCACCCGCGCCGCGACCGCGATCCTCGGCGCGCCCCGACCACAGGTTGCACCCCGTGAACCGCACGAACACCGCCGCCCGACCGGCGTGCGCGCCCTCGCCCTGCAGCGTGAGAAACAGCTCCTTGACCGCGTACACGCCGGCACCCTAGTCGACCCCGCATCCCCTGTCACGCCCGCGCCCGTGCCCGTGCCCGTGCCCGTGCCCGTGCCCGTGCCCGTTTCTGTTCCCGTGCCCGTGCCCGTTTCTGTTCCCGCTCCCGCTCCCGCTCCCGCTCCCGCTCCCGTTCCCGTTCCCGCTCCATCCTCCACCCTCCATCCCGCTACTGCTGCAGGCACATGATCGGATGCGTCGTCACATCGCAGGTCGTGATGCTGCCCGACGTCGTGTAGTTCGCGAAGGCGGTCGCGGTCCGCGTCGACGCCGACAGACCGACCGACGCGAAGGCGGTGTTGGCCACCGTCGACCAGCCGCTGCAGCTGGTGCCGGTGCCGGCGGTCTGGACCGAGGCCGCGCCCGCCCAGGTGCGATCGAAGCGGTACGTGCCCGCCGCCGTGACGTTGAGCGCCGCGTCCCAGAACGTCGGCGGTCCCGCGGCGGCGCTGCCCAGGAAGCCCGCGGCGGTCGACGCCAGCAGCACGTTGTCGACGCGGGCCCATGGCGTGCCGGTGGTCGAGAACCGCGAGGCCGCGGTCGCGCCGGTGGTCGCGAGCAAGGCGCGGTACGTGCCCGTCAGGCCCGCGGCGCTCGCCTCGCTCGCGCACAGCGCGTCCGCGCCCGCCAAGCCGCCGCTCGGGATCCACGGCGCGTTGGTGACGAAGGCGCGGCGCGCGGTCGGCGCCGCCGGCGCGGCCACGGTCGCGGTCCAGTTGACGCCCAGGCAGTACAGGTGCTGGGTGTTCTGGCAGGTCGCGCCGCCGTTCTGGGTCCAGCCCGACGTCGCATACTCGGGGAAGCCGATCACCCCGGAGATCGTCGTCGACGTCCCGTCGGTCCAGTCGGTGCACGCCGTCCCCGCGAGCGAGCCGCTCGCCCCGGTGCCGGTCCACACCGTCGAGCCCAGCTCGCTGCCGCCGCGCTCGTTGATCGACAGCGGGTAGAGCACGCGCCCCGCGGTGAGGTCGCTGATGGTGTTGGCGAACGGCTTGTTGTCGACGCGCACCCAGCCGGACGCCGCGCCGAAGCGGGTCGCCGCGTTGGTCGCCGAGGTCGACAGCCACGCGCGGTAGGTGCCGGCCAGGCCGACGGCGCTGGCGCGGGCCTGGCAGATCGCGTCGGCGCCGGCGAGGCCGCCGAGGTTGCCGGTGTGCGTGGTCGAGGTGACGAACGCGATGTTCGGCGGCGGCGCGAAGCTGGCGGTGGCGGTGGCCGCCGCCGCGACGGTGATCACGCAGGTGCCGGTGCCCGTGCAGCCGGCGCCCGACCAGCCGGTGAAGACGTGGCCACCCGCCGTGGGCGTCGCGGTCAGCGTCACGGTGGTGCCGTAGTCGAACGGCCGCGCGCAGGTGCTCGGGCAGTTGATGCCCGCCGGGCTCGAGGTCACCGTGCCCAGGCCGGCGCCGCCGATCGCCGCGGTGATCGTGTACTGCCGCACCGCGAACGCCGCGTCGACCGTCGCGGCCGCCGTCAGCGCGACGGTGCACGTGCCGGTGCCGCTGCAGCCGCCGCCGCTCCAGCCGGTGAACGTGCCGCCGGCGCCGCCGCTGGCGGTCAGCGTCACCATCGTGCCGTGGTCGTAGGGCTCGGTGCAGTCGGTGCCACAGTTGATGCCGGCCGGCGTCGCGCTGACCGTGCCGTAGCTGGCGCCGGCGCCCGAGCGAGTCACCGTCAGCGTGTAGCGGTTGAGCGTGAACGTCGCGGTGACCGTCGTCGACGCGGCCAGCGACACCGTGCACGCGCCGGTGCCGCTGCACCCGCCGCCGCTCCAGCCGCTGAACGTCGAGCCCGCGTCGGCCGCGGCCGCCAGGGTGATCGTCGTGCCCGCGTTGAAGGGCGCCGTGCAGGTGGCGCCGCACGTGATGCCAGCCGGCGTCGAGGTGACCGTGCCGCTGCCGGTGCCGGCCTTGCTCACGGTCAGCGCGACCTGGTTGATCGTGAAGTTCGCGCCGACCGTGCGGGCCTGATCCATCGTCACGATGCAGGCGCCGACGCCCGTGCAGGCGCCGGTCCAGCCCGAGAAGGCCGACGTGCCCGCAGCGGTCGCCGTGAGCGCCACCATCGTGCCGTGATCGTACGTGGCCGTGCAGGTCGCACCGCACGCGATGCCCACCGGGTTCGACGTGATCGTGCCGGCCCCCGTCCCACCGACCGAGGTCGTGAGCGTGTACTGGCGCAGGCGGAAGTCGGCGGCCACCGTCTTGGCCGCATCCATCGTCACGACACAGGCGCCGGTGCCGGTGCACGCGCCGCTCCAGCCGGCGAAGGTCGACGTCGCGTCCGGCGTGGCGGTCAGCGTCAGCTGCTGGTTGGCGCTGTAGGTCTCGCTGCAGTCGGCGCCGCAGTCGATGCCGGCGGGCGTCGACGTGACGCCGCCGTTGCCGTTCCCGGTGCGGGTGACGACCAGCGTGTAGTTGAGCGCGAAGGCCGCGTTGATCGTCACGTTGTCGCGGACGTTGAACGTGCACGGTCCGGTGCCCGCGCAGCCGCCGCCGCTCCAGCCCACGAACAGCGACGCCCCGGTCGGCGTCGCGGTCAGGGTGATCGGCGTGTCGTACGCCACCGTGGCCGTGCACGCCGACGGGCACGCGAGGCCCAGCGCGGCGGGCATCGCCGCGACCGTGCCCGTCCCGTTGCCGACGATCGCGGTGGTGACCGTGAACATCACCGGCGCGAACGCCGCCGTCACCGACGTCGCCGCCGCCAGGGTCAGCGTGCAGGTCGGCTGCGAACCGGTGCAGGCGCCGGTCCAGCCGGTGAACACGCTGCCGGCGTTGGCCGCCGCGGTCAGCGTGACCTGGGTGCCCAGCGCGAAGTCGGCCTGGCACGTCGCCCCGCACGCGATGCCCGCGGGCGCCGACGTGATCGTCCCCGCGCCGTTCCTGGTCACGGTCAAGGTCACCGGCTGCGCCGGCGGTCCGTCGAGGGCCGCGTCCACCGCCGCGTCGATTGGCGGCTCGACCATGCCGTCGATGCCTGCGTCCGGCGCCGGGGGCGCGTCGGCGATGGGCGGAGTGATCTGACCGCAGGCGGCGAGCGCCAGCGCGGCGGCGATTGGGACGAGGGGCCTGTACATGCCTATGTAGAGAAGGCAGGCGTCCTGCTGTGACACGCTTGCCAGACCCTGCCGGCTCCCGGGGGCTGCGGCGCCGGGCACCAAGCCAGCGTCCCACGTGGAATGTCGGGCGCTTCGGTCGGCGGCGTCCCACGTGGAATGTCGGGCGCTTCGGTCGGCGGCGTCCCACGTGGAACGTCGTGGCGGTCGGTCCGCGGCGTCCCACGTGGAACGTCGGGCGCGGTCGGTCGGCGGCGTCCCACGTGGAACGTCGTGGGCGGCGGGCGGCGGGCGTCGGTCGGCGGCGTCCCACGTGGAACGTCGTGGGTGGTCGGGCGGCGGCGTCCCACGTGGAACGTCGGGCGCGGTCGGTCGGCGGCGTCCCACGTGCAATGTCGTGGGCGTCGGGCGTCGGGCGGCGGCGTCCCACGTGGAATGTCGTGGGCGGCGGGCGGCGGGCGTCGGGCGTCGGGCGGCGGCGTCCCACGTGGAACGTCGTGGGCGCCGGGCGGCGGCGTCCCACGTGGAACGGCGTGGGCGTCGGGCGGCGGCGTCCCACGTGGAACGCCGTAGGGTCGCCCGCGCGTCGCGCTACTCGACCTGCGGGCTGCCCAGGTAGCGCAGGATCAGCTCGCTGGTGTGGCGCTGCACGGCCTTGGCTTGCTCGAGGGGCAGCTCGATCGACGCGTGGATCAACGCCTCGACCGACTCGACCACGACCAGCGCGGCGGTGACGACGTCGCCCGACCGCTGGTGCTGATCGGGGCGCGCGCGCAGCAGGTCCTCGACCACGGCGCGCGAGCGCTGGTTGGTGGTCTGCAGGATGGCCAGCGCGCCGACCCAGGGGATCTGCTGGTGGACGACGCGGTGCAGCTCGGGATCGACGAGGTGCGCGGCGAACAGCGCGTCGATGATCGTCGGGATGGCGACGGCGAACGGCCGGCCGATCGCGGCGGTGGCGTGGTGGGTGAACACCGACCACATCGCGGCGTCGTGGCGCTCGATCAGGGCGTGGACCAGCGCCTCCTTGTTCGGGAAGTACTGGTACAGCGAACCGACGCTGACGCCGGCGACCTCGGCGACGCGGTTGGTCGAGGTGTCCTCGTAGCCGTGCTTGCGCAACACCCGCGCGGCGGCGTCGAGGATGGTGTCCACCATCGCCCGCGAGCGCGCCTGCTGGGGATGCTTGCGCGAGGTGCTGCGGCGCGGCCGGGCGGGGCGGGGCGAAACACGAGTGTCGGCTCGCATCCGTGCAGCCTGCCGGTGACGACCACCGCCGGTCAAGCGAAACACGAGCGCCAGTCGATGTTCGCGATGTGCCAGGGTGGCGCAATCTGTCGTCTGTCTTTCATGATCTCAACCGCTTGCTCGGGCAGGTGGCTGATCGCACCCGATCAGCCGGACGCGAGCTGACAACGCGAGCAAATGCTCGCATTATGAACATCCATGTTGAAGCCACTGGCCGCTCTCCGCATCGCCCGCGCCGCCCTCCGCCTGGTCCGCGACCCCAACCGCCTCGACGAGGTCATCGCGATGGCCGACGATCTCGGCGAGTCGCCGGCGTTCGACGCGATCGTCCGCCACGTCGAGGCGATGCCTGCGGGCCGGGCCGCGATGGCGGAGCGGCCGCGGGTCGACCTCGATCTGCCCCGGCTGCGCCAGCTCCCCGACGGCAGCTTCGGGCGCGAGACCGCGCGGTTCCTCGACGCGCGCGGGCTCGATCCCGCGGATCTGCCGCGCCGCCCCGCCGCCGATGGCGCGGCGTGGGTCCGCGCGCACCTCTACGAGACCCACGACTTGTGGCACGTGGTGACCGGCTTCGACACCGACGTCGCCGGCGAGCTCGGCCTGCAGGCGTTCTACCTGGCGCAGTTCCCGGCGCGGCTCGCGGCCGCGATCCTGGCGATCGGCTTCCTCAACACCTTCCTCTACAAGTTCGACGAGCGCGACGCGCGCACCGACGCGATCGCGCGCGGGTGGCAGCTCGGCAAGGCCGCCCGCCCGTTCCTCGCGGTGCGCTGGGCCGAGCTGTGGGCGCTGCCG
>Ga0075163_10003494_pt1 | contig 21118 bp, 14 predicted proteins | sample JI1023141ADNA_FD_71478 | JGI IMG/M metagenome (GOLD analysis project Ga0075163, IMG submission 71478) | Wastewater effluent complex algal communities from Wisconsin, to seasonally profile nutrient transformation and Carbon sequestration -... | ecosystem: Engineered > WWTP > Effluent > Algae... | reverse complement strand
TAAATCAGAATTGTGTTGAACGCTTTGGGGAATTTGGATTTGCTCTTTGCTCAGTTCAGAAGTTTTTTTTTCAGGGGCTGGTGCTGTTGTCGTAGAGATTCCTTTAGTGATTAAATTTCTGAATTGACAAAGTTTGTTAAGCAATATTTCTACATGAAGCCGCTTGTTGCGCGCTCTACCCATATTGATTTCAGATTCGTTGAGACTTTCGAGACAAGTCATCAGAAAAGATTTGCTGTAGTTCTCCGCCTGTGAGAGATATCTTGATTTGGAATGTTCGCTCCCTTCAAAAAGTGCGGCCATTTCCGGACTTTTGCACACCAAAAGATTTCTGGCATGCAGACCCAAACCCTCCAGCAGAACTTCGGAATCAAAACCAAGTTTTAGAATTTTGTCATATAGAAGAAAAGCGGTTTGCTCATCTTCCATTAGAAAAGCATCGTAAAACTTAAAAAAATAATCCTGATCCAGAACATTCAGATTGTCCGCTACATCCTTGTAGCTCAATTTCTTTCCCGAAAAGCTGGTTATCCGGTCGAAGATGGATAAAGCATCCCTCATTGCGCCATCGGCTTTTTGAGCAATGAGATATAAGGCTTCAGGATCTGCTTCAATGGATTCTACTGCACAAATTTTTTCCAACTGATGGATGATGTCTTTGACCTGAATTCTTCTGAAATCATATACCTGACATCGACTCAGGATGGTTGGGATAATTTTATGTTTTTCAGTGGTGGCCAGAATAAATTTTGCATAAGGTGGTGGCTCCTCCAGAGTCTTCAAAAAAGCATTAAATGCTGAAGAGGTCAACATATGGACCTCATCTATGATGTAAATCTTAAATTTACCGTATTGCGGTTGGTATCTTACCTGTTCCACCAAAGCCCTCATATCCTCTACCCCATTATTTGAGGCGGCGTCGAGTTCTATGATGTTGAATGAATTGTTTTCCTGAAATGCCTGACAAGTCTTACAGACATTACAAGGTTCCCACTCAGGGCTTGGATTTTCACAATTCAGTACCCTGGCCAAAATCCTTGCGCAAGTAGTCTTACCTACCCCCCTTGGGCCGGTAAAAAGAAAGGCGTGTGCTACCTGACCCTGAGATAAAGCATTTTTCAAGGTATTGGAGATGTGCTCCTGACCTATAACGTCAGACCATTTAAGGGGTCTGTATTTGCGCGCTGAAACGAGAAATCCTTCCATGATAACTATGGGTCAAAATTAACGTATTCAGGAGAATTTTAATGCATTGGTTTTAGACTTCCAGGTTTTTTGTACGGGTGATGACAAAAATGTAAGTAAAATCTGGTACCCAAGGTTAAGAAGATATTTCCTGCAAAAAATGGTTACCTGAATGAATATATGATACACGATCCTTTCGGAATGCTATTTTTACCACACAATTGTTAAATCATGCGTATAGCACTATCTCAACAAAATTATCACATCGGCAACTTTGATGGCAATCTGGCTCTCATGACCAAAGCGGTAACTGAGGCTAAATCAAAGGGAGCTGATTTAATATGTTTCAGCGAACTGGCAAGTTGTGGCTATCCGCCGAGAGATTTTCTGGAATTTAAGGACTTCATCCGAAGATCGATGGCTGTCGTAAACGAATTGTGCAAAATGTCCCATGGCATCGCAATTGTGGTCGGTGCCCCAACCGTAAATCCTGAAATTGAAGGAAAGGACCTGCACAACTCTGTTTTTTTCCTGGTGGAAGGAAAGGTCAGACAAATAGCCCACAAGACTTTACTGCCGACCTATGATATTTTTGATGAATACCGTTATTTTGAACCAAGCCATAAATTCCAAACGGTCGAATTTAAAGGTAAAAAAATAGCCCTCACCATATGTGAAGACATTTGGAACCTGGGCAATGAAAACCCACTGTACAAAGTTTGTCCTTTGGATGAAATGATCGATCAGAAACCAGATTTTATCCTTAATCTTTCTGCTTCACCATTTAGCTTTGATCACGCGAAGGATCGCATGGAAGTCATCCGCGCCAATGTGCAGAGGTACAAGATTCCAATGTTTTATACAAATTGCTTTGGCGGCCAGACAGACATACTTTTCGATGGTGGCTCAGTGGTGATGTCGCCAGATGGAAATTGCTTTGACGAAATGCCCTTTTTTGAAGAATGTCTTCGCATTTATAGCCTGGAAAAAGTAGTAAAAGGTGGACAAATTCAGGAACAAAAGAAAGATAAATTCGACCTGATTTATAAGGCACTGGTCATGGGTATTCGTGATTACTTTGAAAAAATGGGATTTAAAAAAGCAATCCTTGGCCTTTCGGGTGGGATCGATTCTGCATTGACTGCTGTACTCGCTGCCGATGCGCTGGGACCTGAAAATGTTACCGGATTGCTAATGCCATCTCAGTATTCGTCCGAAGGATCGGTCGCGGATGCAAAAGACCTTGCGGATAATTTAGGAATCTACCATGAAATCATTGCCATCAAAGATGTCTACGACCGTTATTTGGAGGTTCTGAATCCCTGGTTTAAAGATATGCCCCACAATGTGACTGAAGAAAATATTCAGGCAAGAATCAGGGGAATGTTGCTCATGGCCTTTTCCAACAAATTCAGTCATATCCTGTTAAATACCACCAACAAAAGTGAAATGTCCGTGGGATATGGAACACTTTATGGGGATCTTTGCGGTGGCCTCGCAGTGCTGGCGGATGTGTACAAAACTGAAGTATATCAACTGGCCCAATTCGTAAACAGAAATGGCATCCGCATTCCCGTAAATTCTATTCAAAAAGCCCCTTCTGCAGAGCTTAGACCAGGTCAAAAAGACAGTGACTCACTCCCTGAATATGATGTTCTCGATCCTATATTGTTTCAATACATTGAGAAAAGAAAGGGGCCTGAAGAAATCATGGATATGGGTTTTGACAGAGATGTCGTATTAAGATCTCTTAAAATGGTCAACCGGGCAGAATTCAAACGGCATCAATCAGCGCCAGTATTGAGAGTCTCCAACAAAGCATTTGGTCATGGAAGAAGGCTGCCTATAGAGGGAAATTATCTTTGTTAGTCGATTAAATTAAGACCTGCGAAACTAATTTAGTTTATCTTGGGGTTTAGTATCAAAACCTAAACCATGGAGCCAACCACAATAATTCTATTTGCCTTTTTCATTCTTTTCCTTTTATTTTCTTTTGTAACCGTCAGTCAGGGTAGTGTCGGAGTAGTTACCATTTTTGGAAAATACCAGCGTATCATGAGTCCGGGATTGAATGTTCGGATTCCTTTCATTGAGCAAATTCACAAACGTATTTCCATTCAAAACCGAAGCGTCGAACTGGGATTTCAGGCGGTCACCATAGATCAGGCAAATGTAAATTTTACCGCGATGTTGCTTTATTCTGTTTTGGATCAACAGGAAGAAACCATTAAAAATGTCGCTTTCAAATTTTTTGATGAAAGAAACTTTATGCAGGCGCTTATTCGCTCTGTAGAAGGATCCGTGCGGGCTTTTGTGGCAACCAAACGGCAATCCGAAGTACTTATCCTGCGGAGGGAGATCGTTGAAAATGTCAAGGAACATTTGGATAAAACTTTGGAAGAATGGGGATATCATCTGATCGATTTACAAATAAATGACATCACCTTTGATGAAGAAGTGATGAGGTCCATGGCAAAAGTCGTGGCTTCCAATAATCTTAAAGCTGCTGCAGAAAACGAAGGTCAGGCATTGTTGATCACTAAAACCAAAGCCGCAGAAGCAGAAGGTAATTTTATAAAAATTTCAGCAGAAGCTGAAAAACTTGCTGCTCAACTCAGGGGACAAGGGATAGCTTCCTTCCGAGAAGAAATTGCAAAGGGAATGAGTAATGCTGCCAAACTGATGCAGGACTCTAATTTGGATGCATCTCTGATTATGTTTTCCATGTGGACAGAAGCTGTAAAAAACTTTGCTGAACATGGACAAGGTAATGTGATTTTCCTGGATGGCAGTCCGGAGAATATGGAACAAACCATCAGGCAAATGCTGGCCATGAGTAAAATGCAATTGAATACTTCCGCAAAGGATGCTCAGTCTTAACCTAAGTTCACAGGGTTTTAATGGATGTATTATACTGACCAAATAATTCCGGAAGAAAATAATAACTCAACAATTCAATAAAATTTAGGACCTTGTAATCGATTTCAATCAGGATGATGTCCGTCATGTATTTGCCGGAATAGGAGTTTGGTTTTTTTAAAGCGTATTTTTTAACGAACTAAATACAAATTAATGAAAAAACTACTCCCCTTGTTTTTAACGTATTTGGCATTCATTGCCAATATGTTCTTGTTTGATCCGGGAATCCATGCCCAGGCTCGTTGGTGGCCAAAATTTTCCCTTTTCAAAATACACGCCTGTACCAACCCGCCAAAAATTACATGTCCACCTGCATTTAGTGCTTGTCCAGGGGCTTCGACCTTGCCCAACAATACTGGTTTTGCGATTGGCGAACCAGGAGGTTCGGGTTGCAACCAACCTATTGTTACTTATTCCGACATGATTCTTTCGCAAGGCCCCTGTGCCGGAGCAATCGAAATCAACAGGGTTTGGACTGCTACAGATCCTCAGGATCCATTGTTGAATTCTTCCTGCATGCAATCGATTGTTTTATCTGATTCCGTGGCACCTGTAATTACCAATTGTCCTCCGGATATTACCGTTGCGGCCCAACAAAATTGCAAAGCCAACGTGTCCTGGAATCCGCCCAGCGTAACAGACAATTGCGGCAAGTTATTTTTAACCGTAAGCCATATTTCAGGGGATGTTTTTCCTTTAGGGACTACAAAGGTTACGTATACAGCAGAAGATCTTTGTGCGAATGTTACCAATTGTTCATTCAACATCACTGTCAGTGGCAATTGTTGTAAAATAGCCCCGACTATAACTTGTCCTCCTGCATTCTTAGGTTGTCCGAAGGATAGTATTTTTCCGGATCAAGCAGGTACTCCAACGGTCACTGCCGGAAGCCCTGAATGCGCTATCCCAGTTCTTTTTTACAAAGATTCAGTTTTGTCTACAGGACCTTGTGAAGGCGCACTAAAACTGATCAGAATCTGGACAGCGAGGGATCCATTCGACACTACATTGACAGCTCATTGTAATCAAAACATTGAACTTGTGGACAAAGGGCTTCCATCGCTTAGCAATTGCCCTACAGATGTTACCGTCAGTCCGGGTGTGGATTGTAAAGCAATGGTAAACTGGAATCCACCTATTGCGTCGGATTCGTGTGGCATAAAAACATTAATCCCATCTCATTTGCCGGGAAGTTTGTTTCCTGAAGGAAACACCAAAGTAGTTTATACAGCAACAGATAATTGTGGCAATACAGTAACTTGTTCCTTTACCATTACAGTAAGCACCTGTTGTAGTGTTCCCCCAATCATTTCCTGTCCTAAAGACTACAAAGCTTGTCCCGGAACATCTACAGATCCAATGTTCAGCGGTTCTGCAACTGCCACCAAAGGACAAAGCGGATGTGCAGATCCCATTCTTAGTTATGCAGATTCTGTAAGCCTTGGAAACTGCCCCGGCGCCAAGAGAATCATCCGCATCTGGTCTGCAACGGATCCAAATAACCCTCTGCTTAAGTCTTCCTGCGTTCAATTGGTGGAACTTAAAGATGACAGCCCACCAAGCTTTACCAGTTGTCCGGCTAATCTTACCGTTTATACCAACACTAAAGATTGTAAAGCCACCGTCAGCTGGAACTTTCCTACCGCAACTGACGATTGTGCCGGAGCAGTGACTCCTGTGGGTAGTCATACCTCAGGAAGTGTTTTCCCAATTGGTGTGACCAAAGTGACTTATACCGCAACAGATGGTTGTGGAAATGCTGCCGAACATAGTTTTACCATTACTGTTATAAGCAATTGTTGCAATAAACCACCGGTCATTAATTGCCCACCAAATTACCTGGGCTGCCCCGTGCTACAATGTGGACCTAATGTTTCCGGAGAGGCTAAAGCAAGCCCGTCTGATCCGTCCTGTGGAACACCAATCCTTAGTTATCGCGATTCTTTACTGAATATTTATTCAGCATGTCCGAATGCTAAAAAATTTATCCGAATCTGGAAAGCTACCGATCCTAATGACCCAAAACTATTCAGCGAGTGCCTCCAATTAATTGAGCTGAACGATCGAACTCCACCCGTATGGAATTCATGTCCGCCCAATATTACAGTGGATGCCTGGGGAGCTTGCGAAATTGCAGTAAGTTGGACCCCACCAACGGCAACAGACAATTGTGGTGGTTTCGTACAGATTACCTCGAATTATGTTCCAGGTCAAAAGTTTAGTGCCGGAATTCATACTGTAGTATATACAGCCAGAGATGCCTGTGGAAATTATGTCAACCACTCTTTTACCATCACTGTGTTGGGAGCAGGATTAAAGATTAGTTGTCCTGCTGACATTGTGGTGGATCGTATCGATCCTAATTTACCGGGTGCATATGTAAATTGGAGTCACCCAACGGTTCAGTCCTGTGGCTCATGCAAAGACTCCCTTTCCGGCTTTATCTATATGGGAACTTATAATGGAAGCAAATACTTTTGCTCAAAGAAACCAGCTACATGGACTGAGGCTAAACGCATTTGTGAACTTAACGGAGGAATGCTAGCTGTGTTGAATAGTCTTGCTGAAAATAACTATGTCGCAAGTAAACTCATGGGTGCTACAGCCTACATTGGCTTGCACGATCGCAATGTGGAGGGTTTCTTCGAATGGGTAGACAATAGTCCACTAAGTTTCACCAACTGGTATCCCGGTCAACCAAATAATGCCAACGGTGATCAGGATTACGTCGAACTGCTACCTGATGGAACCTGGAACGACCAGTATACGGACTGCCTGCGTGAGTTTATTTGTGAAGTGCCATGTTATGAAATTAAACAAATTGCCGGACCTCCTTGCGGGTCGCTTTTCCCTTGTGGTACAACTAAGGTGACCTATGTTGCGACACAGGGTGCCTATCATGACACTTGTAGTTTTAACGTCACTGTCAAATGCAATAACACCGGAAATTATTGCGAATCCAGAGGTCAATGGAGCAATTACACCTGGATCCAGAAAGTCAGCCTGGGCAATCTTAACAATAACTCAGGAAATAATGGTGGGTATGCTTATTTCCCAAGCCCTTGTACTGCTTATAATTGGGGAAAGACGTATAGTTTATGTCTTACGCCGGGATTCGGAGGACCAACTTACCAGGTTTATTGGAAAGTATGGATAGATTATAATGCAGATGGAGATTTTTATGATACCGACGAACTGGTAGCTTATGGAACCGGTACAGGAGTTTTGTGTGGTAACATTACCATTCCCGGAAATTGCAATTGTCCTACACGCAGTACAAGAATGCGGGTTTCTATGTCCTATGGAGGATATCCGGCTAACCCTTGTTGCACCTTCAGTTACGGAGAAGTGGAGGATTATTGTGTAATTATTCAACCACAAACGCTGGTTGGAAATCCTACTTCTAATCTCAAATCATCTACTGCTGCTGAACAACTCAAATGTGTGGAAAATTGTCTGGATGTACTTAATGAAAGATCCAATGAACTAGGAAAAGATTTCGGGGAAGTGACTCAGGAATCCATGAATCCATTGCTGATATATCCTAATCCAGTTCGAGATGAGTTGCAAATTATCATGGATGGAGTCAGCAACAGTGCTATAAAAATATTTGATGCAAGAGGCCGATTGGTTTATCAAACATTATACTCAGGCCAATTACAAACTATTGATGTAAGAAGTTGGGCTGAAGGATACTACCTGCTCAGTGCAGAACAAGCAGATGGTAGAAAAATGCTGCGAAAATTTGCAGTGATCAAATAAGAAGTATATTAACCGAAGCAATGATGAGCCGGTCTTCCAGCAATGGAAGCCGGCTTGTTTTTTGATACAAAAAAAGTTTCTTTTAAATCCGTTTATAAAACCTATTTAAAATTTATTTTTCAAAAAACTAACTACCTATTTCTATTTAAGATAGTTTTGTCTTATTTAAAAAATAAAAATAATTATTGACTAAAAAATAAATTCATACCTATGAATAAACTCAAATACCTCTTTGCAGGATTACTTTGTATTTTCTGCATAGAAATAAAAGCACAGGATAGTGACAAGAAAATGGAAGAGTCCAGCTCACTCTTGGCGGGCTATCACGCAGGCATAGTGCAAATTATGTTTGCTGTAAACAAAGATAATTTTACTACTCTGGATAAATATGACTTTTACTTTATTGGATTCCCATTCGGAATTACCTTTAATACACCCGGTAAATTAAAATTTGATCTGGAGTTTGTACCCATTATAAAACCATATTTTAATTCAGGCGTACCCATTCAGGTACATCTGTTATTTCATCCGGGTATCTTGTATCCCCTTGGCAAGGGTTGGACTTTCGGGTTCAGACTGGCGTATGAAAATTCAGTAAACCAAATAGGTTTTACACCACTGATCAACAAAGGATTCAAAAGAAAAAACAATTCTGTCTTTTTCTTAGAGCTGGTAGCACCTGCAAGGTTTGGCCCGGAGAAAAATTCCGGTTACACACAATTGGGAGGTCTTCATATCGGAATTGGATTTTAGTCTGTTATTATAAAATAGAATTCAGGAAAGACATATTTTTTTATCGCTTGAACCTTGCACTTATTGTGTTCTGATTAATGGATTTTTTTATTCCAATAAAATTTAATTAGGAATAGAACAACCGATTTAATATAGACTAACGTTGGGACCGATCTATGTCTATTTCGATCTCTATAATTATGCTTGAACCTAACATGATTTGAATTACTTTTACAGCGGATTCAAATTTTAATTTATGCTCAAACATTCCATCGCCATACATGGGGGTGCCGGCACCATTCTCCGATCAGAAATGTCCCCGGAAAAAGAAAGCAAATATTTAGCGGCTTTGGAAGAAGCGCTGGAAGCCGGATATGAAATTCTCCATAAGTCAGGTTCTGCTTTGGATGCAGTGGAAACGGCTGTGAGTATTTTGGAAGATTGTCCACTATTTAATGCAGGTCGTGGATCAGTATTTACTTTCGATGGAAAACATGAAATGGACGCATCGATAATGGATGGCTGTAATCTGGATGGTGGCGCTGTAGCAATGCTCAGAAATGTTAAGAATCCGGTGCAGTTGGCCCGCCTCGTCATGGATCAGAGCAATCATGTGTTTCTTGCCGGCGAAGGCGCTGAAGAATTTGCAAAATCACACGCTGTGCAATTCATGCCTTCAGAATACTTTTACGATGAGTTTCGCTATCAGCAATGGTTGTCTGTGAAAGGAAGTGAAGAAATTATGCTCGACCACATATCCGTCAAGGAACAAAAATTTGGTACTGTAGGCGCCGTGGCTCGTGATCAACATGGCAATCTGGCTGCGGCCACATCCACCGGAGGAATGACCAATAAGAAATTTGGTCGTATCGGGGATACACCAATGCTGGGTGCCGGGACTTATGCGGACAATTCCTCTTGCGCTATATCCTGCACAGGATCCGGAGAATACTTTATTCGCGTCAATGCTGCATTCCATGTTCATGCATTAATAAAATATCAACGCCTAAGTCTTCAGGAAGCATGTGATCGGGTTGTACAAGATATTCTTCCCTCCATCGGTGGGGACGGAGGTCTTATTGGGGTAGATCATTCAGGAAACGTTTGTCTGTGTTTTAACACCGAAGGTATGTACAGGGCTTCCAAAGACTCCATGGGAAAAAAGGAAGTACTAATCTATGTTTAGTTTGAATTTGACTATTCGGAATATTCTAAAAATAAAGCCATATTAAACTTTACAGAATTTGATCCGATAACATCACATACTTAATCACATTGTGATTTTCAAATCTCACTAATGTTTATAGTAATATTTAAAATAATGCCAAATTTGTGAAACAGATATTAATCATCTGAGGATTACAGTTTCGATCAATTTTTGTAATGTATCATCCATTTTTTAAAGTGAATTTTAAACTCATCTCCGGAAGAATATTTGTTCTTTAAGGTGATTCCATGATCTAAAATTCGAACAAGCGATTCCGTATAATTCTCTTTTAATTCAGGCCAGATCTCTTCAAACTTTGGGGACAGTATTAATTGACCAAACCAGGCAATCCATGATTTAAATACTTCTTCAGGCATAATTTCTTCTCTCCTAAATTGGATAGCCATCTCAAACAAATTTAAAATCTGGCAAACATAATTTAAAGTGACATAATATCTGGTGGATTTTTTATCCGGTAATTTTTCATCTAGTTCCCAGACGGGTCTGATTAAACCAATATTATTTGCTTCAAACCTAAATAAATCGATAGCTGCAAGTTCAAGACCCTGATAGACCTCTCTGGCAGCCATTTTTCTGTTTTTTCGCCCTTCCGATCGCTGACTCCAAACAAAAGTGCCCACAGCAACCAAGACGGCCAAAATGTTGATGCAATTGTCCATCGATAATTCGAAAAAATAATTCATTAGGTGGCTTTATTGAATATTTGAGGACCAAATATAGATAAAATTAAAAGCAACATTCAAAGTCGACAGTATAAGTTGGTCTTATGAACTGCTTCAAAATAATAACTCGTTGAAATAGCAATTCCATTGGAGGGAATAAATATTTATTTAATCAATTCCCTCTGAAAAAAAACCAACTCGAAAATATTTCTCAGAATTTTGGAAAAAGATTAATTTCAAATATCTGCAATTCATTTTAGTTTATTCTCCATAACTCTGAATTTCACAATCTCCTCTATTAATTCATAAGGAATTGCACTATTCAATGGAAATTGAACGGATCCTTTACCTTGTTTGTATTTACTCAATTCTTTCTTAAATTTTTCTTGTCCGGAAGGCGTAGCATATAAGCCAATATGATGTTCATATCCTGCAAAATAAATCAATGGCTTTCTGTTGGTCTTATAAGCAGGCATCCCATACGAAATACTCTCCACGGCATCCGGAGCCTGATCTAAGATAATTTTTCTGATTTTTACGAGTATGTCTTTTACTTCATGTGGAAATTCCGAAATGTATTCCTCCACACTTTTAATTTCCTTTTTCATATGGCAGTAAAGTTTTAAAGAAAATCAAATGGTTAAAAAATATTTTTAGCCTCATTTCAGATTTTCATGATGATTAAAAAATATCTCTTCAAATACTTTGTCCAAAAGTAAATAAATTGTTGTCCGGGTCAAGTAAAGAAAATTCTTTTTGACCCCATGGTTTCTTTTCCAAAAATCCCTGCGGATGAATCTGCACTCCACTGTCCTTAAGTTCTTGATATAGCTTATCGATCTCATTTGTTCGGATATAAACCTGCCCATAATTAGTGTTTGGATCAAGATCCTTAAATTCAAAAAAGTGAATTTGGATTTTATCTTTTTCTACCATCAGGTAAGCGTCATAATCCGCATTTCCAAATTCAAGGAATTTCAATTTATTTAAATAAAAATTCCTGGTAATTTGTTTATTACGCATAGGCAATTTTGGATGTATTTCTGTGAGCATATCTTCTCTATTTCGACAATATTTTTAATCAAATTTACTCCTTTCACAATCACTATTGAAAAATAAATCAACAAACTTAATGTTTAATAAATCAATCCTTTCATCAGGAGCATGGCTTCAAAACACTTTTTGGGCCTTAAATTGATTTAAATTTTAACATCAAATATAAACACTTTCAGAATTCTTTTCTTGATCATGCTAGAATATTTTCAACGGATTCCTATTGTCAATCTCTGCAAATATTTATCAAGATAAATTCAAAATAAAATGACTTTGAAGTATTCCATCTTTAATTAATCTATTTTGATATTCATAAATATTTTAATGCATTTTTTCTGTTGTCAAATTTTCTGGTAGCAGTAAATTTCTTTATTCCGCTATTCTGGTTTAATCAATACCGTAATTCGATGCTCTCAAATTATTTTTGCGAATTTATAATTTAAAATAAATAGAACATCCATTTCTAAAATTTTTCCAACAACGCCTTAACTATTTTTCATCCACCCCAATTTGGTATTTTGGCTGTTGCACCATTTTCACTAAGTCTTTTCAATACATTTTTTTCGGCTTCGAATTTACGATCAAGCTCACTCACACAATTCCAATTCTACTCTATTTTTTAATAAACCCAATACAAACGACACGCACAATTCTCCTTAATTTTGACATTAACAATAAATCGGTTAAGCACTGCAATTTTGGAATTCTTTTCCTTTTACTTTAGAATCAAATTCAGTCTTAAACTCTTATATCTTCGTTTGGTTTCCTACAATATTGTACATTTTTACTGGGCCAATTTGTGTTTATATTCTCATGATTTTCCTTCCTTTCATTTTCAAATCTTCAGAATTGCCTCCAAAATCATTTAATCCATTGAACGGTGCTATTTCTGCCGGTTTAAAGTGTTGTTGCGCATTCATCAATGATAATTTCACCTTTTAATATGAGGATAAATAAGACCTATTCAAAACTCTGGAGTAGAACAAAATTACGTATAGAATCATTTGATGTAAAAAGGAGAGTTTACAATATAACTTATTTGTGAGTATGAAATTGACAATGAAATCAAGTTTTATTGAATTATATTTCATATTTGAGTTTTCGAAACAAAACAAACAAAAGATAAAAAATGATGAATTTAAACTTTATTCAAATTGATAAAGGCTTCCTACTAATAAATATTGGATAAACTTTTTGTGTTATGCGACCAAAATAAGATGTTTTCTAAACTATATTATTTGTGAAAAAGCTAAATTTTTGCACAGGAATATAATTTGTAATACTGATTCTAAACTAGATGGATAAAATGTAATGTTACCATATTAATTCGTTTAATAATAATTTCTGGAATGAATATACAATAACCCTCAAAAGCTAAATCCGAAAATTATCCTAAGTCTATTTTGGCTAGACGAAATGTGGTCATCTTTAGACTTAATCTAAACATATTTAATTTAAATCAGATCTGACCCAATACGAACAACTGATCCATTGTAGGTGCAGGAAGTCCTCCTTTAGGTTCTAGGGTAATGGCAAAAGCTTGGGGTTTATCAACAAATTTGATTTCCATCATTCTCGTTTTCTCATTTAGATCTAAAACACCAAGATCTACTGGCTTACCTGAAACTATTGCCCATAGTTGGTATTGTTTTTCTGGACCTGGCTGAGGAAGAGAAATAATATCTAAAATCGATTTCTGTGAGATGCTATCATAATAAACCATCGCGATGGATTTTGGAGATATTGGCATCCCCTTTAAAATAATTCTTTGAAGATTAGAATTTTTAAAATAGTTCAGTTGATTATTGCAATCCAGTATGGCTAGACTATCTTGATTGGCTTGGTATATTAATTCATTATTTCGTTTTTTATTTTGATCTAATTGATTTTGGAGGTTTCGATTTACATTAAACAACCATAAACACAATAAAGCAAAACTTGTTATAGACAAAAGATATGGAAGTTTATTCTTCCAAGAATTTTGCTTAGGAATTGTGTTTTTTTCAGAAAAAATGTTCTCTAATATTTTAGATTTAAGATCCGGAGACATTGGTTTAGCATACAAATTAGAATAAGCTTCCAAAGAATCTTCTATTTGAGATAATTCTTTTGAAAGTTCTGGATACTTTTTTAAATTTTCTAATATTTCAATATTTTGCTCTTGGCTTGTGAGGCCCAAGGCATACTCTTCCAGTATTCCTGATTCAATATACTTTTTTATGTCGAGCAATTCTTTCACATTTAACGAGCTATAATGAATATAATTAGAAGATTAAGCGCATTTCTTAATAATTTAATGGCAGTACTTATCCTTGTTTTAATAGTACCTAATGGAATTTTAAATTCGTCAGAAACTTCTTGTTGGGTATAACCTTGTAGATATATTAGTTCAATCAAATCTTTGTATTTCGTATCCAATGAGTTTATCTTTTGCATCAAACCACTATCACCGATATTTGATTGAACGCTAAAGTTTATACTATCATATACGCTTGAATCGATCGCTTGGATTTTACGGTTGTTTTCTTTTCGTAAAATGTCAATGGCCGTATTTCTAAATATGCTCAGGAGCCAGGTGAAAAGGGAGCTTTTCTCGGGGCTGTACTCCTGCAAATTTTTCCAAATTTTAGTAAATCCAATTTGTAATGCATCTTCTACTAGATCTTCACGAATCAAAATCTTACCCACAATACCATTCATGGCATCACCATAAGTGTCCATTAACAATTTGAGAGCTTGTTTGGGATGGGCTTCCCGAAGCTCCATGAACTGATTAAGTACGGCTTCCTTTTGGTCTTTCATCCTGTAATTCCATGCTAAGGTAAAAGATTTTTGGAATTTTAACTTTAAACAAATCCAAACTTGAGTTTAGTGCGTATTTAAAGAAAACACATTATTATGTTACAGAAAATTTTCCTTTTAGCGTTTTATTTACTAGCCTTTACGGGCCTTCAAGCTTCGAGTCATCGAGAGGCACCATTAATTGCCAATGATCCTCTCGCGGACAATGTCGACCTTTATGCCTTCAGGAGCCCAGACAATCCTGATTTTATTACCATTATTGCAACTTATGTGCCATTGCAATTACCACATGGAGGACCTAATTATTACAGTTTTGGCACCAACATCCGGTATGAAATTCACATTGACAACGATGCCTCCAAACCGGGTGATGAAATTACATATCGTTTTACATTTAGTCAAGTGAATGAAGATCCAACCACCTTCTTCAACATTAGGCTAGGCAAGCAAAACTTAAAAACCACCTACCGATTGGAGATAAGTAGAGATGGTGGATTGAGTTTTACAACCGTGATTGCGCAAGGTGTTGTTCCTCCCAATAACATTGGGGCCCGATCCATCAGTGGAGGAGCCGGACTCAATACCAATTACGCTAGTTTGATGTCAAGTGCAATCCAAACGACCAACAATGGTATGAAGGTATTTTGCGGGCCAAGCGATGACCCGTTTTTTGTTGATTTGGGCGGAGTTTTTGATCTTGGAAATCTCCCTCGGCAAAATGGAAAACCTCGGGATGGAATTGCTTGTCTTAATGTAAGTACCATTGCTTTGCAAATTCCGATCACTGCATTGAGAAAAACAGGCGTAGGTGCTCCTGCAAACATTCTGGATCCAAATTATGTCATCGGTGTTTGGGCTTCCGCCAGTCGACCACAAATCCGCACTTTAAGCGCGGGATCCGAATCTTTTAGTGGAGACTTTATTCAAGTTTCAAGATTGGGCATGCCATTGACCAATGAAGCTGTTATTCCAATAGGATTTAAAGATTATTGGAATGGATTAACTCCTTATCAAGAAATCGCAGACACTTTGTTGGATGGTTTCTTTTTTAATCCGGAGCTTGCTTTATACATGGACGACAGACTTTTTGGTACTGCCGTTCCAGCAATGTCTAAGCTTAGGATTCAAAAGGCATCATTGCAAGGATTCGATTTTGGTTATGGAAAAGACGGTCTATATGGTTTAAAAGGCAACCCAGCTTTAAATGGAACAGCATTGGATGATGCGATTTTCGGAACCTTGTTGTTGCCAGGGCCAGGAAAAGCTCGCTCGGTTGACTTATGGCCAGCATTTCACACAGGAGTACCAAACGTAATTCCTTATCAATTGGCCACTGGTAAAAATGGTAATCCACTAGCTGCTGGTAAGCCATTTATCAATAACTTCCTACCAAACGGAGGAGATATGTTACGATTAAATATGGCAGTCCCTCCAACACCGAGAAATGATCCTAAATTTAGTTCTCTAGGTTTGATCCAAGCAGCAGTTTTGGGTTTAACAGATCCACAATTTGCAAATACCAATATTGAATTTATTCCCAACATGGATGGATTCCCAAATGGTAGAAGATTGGAAGATGATGTGACCAGAATTGAATTACAAGCAGTCGCAGGAGTAGTATTGGCAGCAATTGGTTTGTGGTATGACGATTATACCGCAGGTGGACCCAATCCAGTGACGCCAAACTTAATCAATGTTTTAACCTATACTACTGGTGTAGAGGAAAACGATACTGAATTTGGGACAAGTTTTCCATATGTTGCTGAGCCGTGGTCAGGTGATGGTGAATGTGGTGGTAAGTTGATTAGTGGATTGCAAAATCCTGGTGGAGGAATTATTGGATTAGATAGACCAAAAGTTTCATTGGTTAATTTTCCAAATCCAGTTACTTCTAGCACTACTTTTAGAATAAATTCTATTGTGGAATCCAAAGTTAAACTTACACTTAATTCTCAAGATGGAAAAACCATTATGGATTTAAGCAATCAGAATTTTGGTAATGGCGATAACCAATTTACAGTTGATTTGAGTCATGTACCAGCAGGTATCTATTTTGCTACCGCCACCTCACTGGATGGTAGAATTGCAGCTTATACCAAAGTGATTAAAAATTAAACTTTAAACTTCAAAAAGAATTTTAAAAATGTAAATTAAAATTCCACATACGATAATATGTCCTTACATTTTCCTAATGTAAGGACATATTTTTCCAATCTTACAAAATATAAATTTTATGAAATATTTATTATTATTATCAGTTCTCTTTTATTTTTCAGCTTGCCAATCAGATCAAGCCAAAGTTGTCGAAATTCCAGAATTATTAGATCGATCAGAGAAGCTTCAATATTCCGTTGAATGGTCAGAAACCAGAAACAAATATGCAGATTTAAAACATAAACTGAAGCAAAATCCTGAGAATATAGAATCAAAATTACAATTATGCAATCTTTATATTTCAGAAGCAAGAATCACTGGAGAACATGGGTACTATTATCCTGCAGCTTTAGGCATGACTGAATCAATATTAGCCAATAAAGAATTGAAAAAAGACGATGAGTTCATGGCACTAAGTTTTAAAGCAAGTGTACAGTTGTCTTTGCATGATTTTAAAAATGCGCTGGCCACAGCTCAAAAAGCGGTGCAGTTAAACCCACACAATGCCCAAATTTATGGATCTCTGGTAGATGCGTATGTTGAACTTGGGAATTATGACATGGCTGTAGAATATGCGGATAAAATGGTAAGCATTCGTCCGGATCTTAGATCTTATTCAAGAATATCGTATTTAAGAGAAATTCATGGTTTGATTGATGAATCCATCGAAGCCATGAAAATGGCAGTGGAAGCAGGAAGTCCTGGGAGTGAAGAAAAATCATGGGCTGCTCTCCAGCTTGCGCAACTATGTTTCCGCTATGATAAAGTGAGAGAAGCTGAATCTATTTTGAATCAAATTTTAACTGAACGAGATGATTATCCCTTTGCCATTGCTGCCTTGGCAGAAATCAATGTGAAGGAAAAAAACTACGAAGAAGCAGAGCGTAGATTAATTGAAGCCTGTCAGATAATTCCGGAAGTTTCATTTTATATAAATCTTGCAGAAATTTATAAAATTCAAAATCGTCAAGAAGAATTGGATAGCATACTTCTGGTTATAAAAGAAATGCTGAATGACGATATTGCCAACGGTCATAATATGAGTCTTGAGTACTCCAAATTGTTTTTAGATTTTTATTCAGACCCTACCAAAGCTATGGAGTATATCAAAAAGGACCGGGAAATGAGACCAAATAATATTGATATTAATTTGCTTTTGGCAAAGATTTATACTTTTTCCAAAGATAAAGAAAAAGCAGAATTTGCTATTGAGAAAGCCATGGCAACAAATTCTAAGAATCCAGAAATTATTGAAATTAGTAATGAGCTAAAAGCATTGTAAGATGAAAAAGATAGCTTACCTAATCCTTGTATTTATTGTATTCATAAATTATATTTCAATGGCCCAATTTTCAGGTCGAATTTTGGATTCAGATCAACTGCCTATCCAGGATGTGATCATCCTAAATTTAAGAACTTCAGGCCATATTCATTCCGATGCATTTGGAAATTTTTCAGATCCAAACGCTAAAGATGATGATCAGTACCAATTCTCCTATTTAGGATATAAGACTGATACCATCCAGTTTGATGCTGCGAACACAGAAAAATTAACAGTTGTCCTAGAATCAACTTATGTTCAATTAAGTCAGGTGGATGTGTCTGAACCCTTAAACAATAACTTGCAAAAAATAGATCTCAATTTTAATCCGGTTCAAAATACACAGGAGTTACTGAGAAAAGTTCCAGGACTATTTATTGCCCAACATGCTGGAGGAGGAAAGGCTGAACAGATGTTTTTACGTGGTTTTGACATTGATCATGGGACTGATGTCAATATTATGGTAGATCAACTCTTGCCTGTAAATATGGTTTCTCACGCACACGGACAAGGTTATGCTGATTTGCATTTTATAATTCCAGAAACAGTTCAAAGTAGCAATTTTCAAAAAGGATCCTACAATGCATCCAAAGGAAATTTTGCCACGGCTGGTTTTGTTGATTTTAAATTAAAGGAAAGGATTAGTCAAAATTCTATCATTTTCGAAACTGGAAAATTTCAGTTTAATCGAATATCCACTTTATTAAAGTTAATCAATAACAAAAAATCAAGTTCCTATATAGCGGCCGAATATTTAACTTCCGATGGATATTTTGAAAGACCGCAAGATTTTGTAAAATTCAATGGTCTATTAAAATATCAGTATCAACTAAATGAAAAAAGCGGACTCAAATTTACTGGTACTTATTTTGATACCAAATGGAATGCTTCAGGTCAAATACCAACCAGAGAAGTAGAATCTGGAAGATTGGGCAGATTTGGTGCCATCGATCCCAATGAAGGTGGTCAGACTGATCGCAAGAACTTAATGCTGGAGTATTATTTTGCAGGCCGCGCGCATGAGAATTTTAAAATTGCTGCTTTTGTATCTGACTATAATTTCGAACTGTATTCTAATTTTACTTTTTTCCTAAATGACAGTGTCAACGGGGATCAAATAAAGCAAAAAGAAAAAAGAAAGATATTGGGTGTGGAGGCTACGTATCAAAACAACTTGGCTGGTTTGGATTACAGTTTAAGTCTTGGTAACAGAACAGATTTGGTAAGAGGCAGCGAATTATCACATACTAAAAATAGAACTGAATTATTGGAAAGGAAAGCTTTTGGAAATTTAAGTGAAACTGATTTCTATGGAGTTGTTAAAATATTTTGGACCAAGGCTAAATGGGAATTGAATGTACAAAGCAGATTTGATTTATTTAGTATTGCTTACAAGGATTTGTTAAGACTTTCTGATAATAAAAGTCAGCACTCTGAATTTAAAGCTTCACCAAAATTCAACCTAAATTTCAATGCCAATAAATATATGCAGATTTATTTTAATAGTGGATTGGGATTTCACTCCAATGACACACGATTAATTAACCAAAATCAGAATCCAAATGTACTAACTCAAAGTACAAATCTTGATTTGGGAATACAGCTTCGGCCACTTGATAATTTATTATTTCATATGGGAGTTTGGTATATTGATCTGGAAGATGAATTGGTGTATGTTGGTGATGAAGCCGTTGTGGAATCTAGCGGTCATACAAGAAGAACAGGTCTTGAAGCTGGATTTCGATCACAATTATGGAAGTATATTGCCTTAGACGCGGATGTTTCATATACTATCGCAAAAACGACCGATGATCCTGAAGGTGCAAATTTTGTACCCTTAGCTGCAAAGTGGTGTTCATCAGGAGGAATTAGTCTGCTTAATTTTAAGCAATTCTCGGGAGGCATAAGATATAGACACTTAGGTGACAGACCTGCCAACGAAGACTATAGTCTAACAGCGATAGGATACACACTACTTGATGCGAATATTAATTATAGTTTTAGAAATCTCCAGTTCGGGATAATTGCGGAAAACTTATTGAATACAAATTGGAATGAAGCGCAGTTTACAACTGAATCAAGATTGAAGAATGAAGCACAATCAGTGGAGGAGATTCACTTTACACCAGGTATTCCATTTAATATCAAATTTAAAATCGAAGCTAAATTTTAGAGGCAAAAATAAAATCTAAAAAATATTGTTTTTCTCTAAAATGTCCAATACTTGTTGATGGATTTCTTGTTCCGTTTGATCGCCATTCAGGATGACAATTTTTTCAGAATTATTTAATAGTTGTATGGCTTCGTGGTATTTATTTCTCACCATGATTAAATTATCAAGTGCTTCATAAAGTTCAGTGTGTGGCCTATTTTTCGAAATTCGCTCAATGGCAATTTCAGGATCAATGTCAATAAAAATCTGTAGATCGGGTTTGGGCAATTCCATGGCAATGCTGTTGGCTTTTATCATCCAATCCATGAACTTATGACCTCCCTGATAAGCCATGACGAAAGACAATGTCTATTGCATATCACAAAATTACCTTGGTCAAGTTTATGCAACATGTCATTTGATTCATTGAGAATATAATCCAAGCGATCGGCCACAAACAATCCTGCAATGGTTTGGTGATCCAGACTTATTCAACATGGAATACATTCTCTGATTATTTCACCAATGGTTTGGTTGCCGGCTCATAAGTATGCAGTACCCTCAAGCCTATTTCAAAAAGATGCTTTCCTAACATTACTGTTTGAGTAGACATTCCAGGCCCATCTATTCCTGTAATAATTAATACATCTGATGGTCTCCATTGTTGTAATTAATACAATTTCGATAATTTCGACTTTTGATAGTTGGTTAAATGATACTTGTTTAAGGTTTTGGATGAGATCATTATAAAACTTAAAATCATTCAAACGATAATTTATATTTAATATCTTTTTGGTTTGAAAAATACTTTAACAATTACTTTTGTTTATAAAAACTTGCATTACTGGTTTGAATTAAATGTAATATGCTCTAATGAATTTAACTTATGGGAGTCGTGTGATTGTTAAAAGTTAACTAAAGAAATTTCGCTAAGAAAAATCGCTCATCATTAATGAATCATATACTCTCAACAATCTCCTCTAAACTTAATTCTCCAGCAAGATCCAGTTTCTTCAACAACCTGCTTTTCATGGTACGTATCGCTCCTTGCCCAACCCCTAGAGTTGAGGCCATGTCCTTATTTGTAAAGGATAATTTGATTAAAGCAAAAATTCGGATTTCGCCTTGGGTAAGGCCCGGAAAACGAC
>Ga0075163_10003493_pt1 | contig 21119 bp, 21 predicted proteins | sample JI1023141ADNA_FD_71478 | JGI IMG/M metagenome (GOLD analysis project Ga0075163, IMG submission 71478) | Wastewater effluent complex algal communities from Wisconsin, to seasonally profile nutrient transformation and Carbon sequestration -... | ecosystem: Engineered > WWTP > Effluent > Algae... | reverse complement strand
ACTGTCCGCCGCCTCTAGCCCTATATGCGTGTTGCACAGCCCTCCATCGCTACCCTCGAGCCCGTTCGCTTCGGTGAGTTCCTGCGCGATCGCGCGCTGATCTCCGACGAGCAATGGCTGGCGGCCCTGGCCTTCCACTGGAGCGCCACCCGGCGCCGCAAGATCGGCGCCACCATCGTGGAGATGGGGTTCCTGAGCGCGGACGTGCTGGAGGCCGAGGCTCGGGCATTCCACGACGATCTCGAGGTCGTCGAGGTGATTCCGCGGTCGGAGCGGACCACCCTGCCGATACCGTTTGCCTGAAGGGGCCGAGGTCGGGGACGAAGCCCCGAAATAGTCCTCAACGTAGTTTTCACGCACGAACGCACTTAGATCGCCTACAGTCCTTTTCGCTCGCACCCTGCGAGCTCCGCGGGAGAGTCTTGATGGCTGTCGATTCGAAACTCGGAGAAACGAAGCTCGGCATGGGAACGGGAGCCGTTCCCACCACGCTGTCCAATGGCAATGGGGCGCACTCGCACTCTGCGGCCACCGCCACGGCAGAGGGCTCCGGGCTGAACAAGCGCAACAAGCGCACGTCGTCGCTGATGCGCACCGCATCGGCGCTGCCCAAGGTCGAGCACTCGCTCGACGAGTTCATCGCCCGCGCGAACCAGACCCTCGTCGATGTCTCGAACTGGGGCTCCGCCGATCAGCAGGCAAAGGAAGATGACGACAAGCGCCGCGAGCAAGACGCGCAGCGCTGGAAGCAGGCCGAGACGCAGATGAAGGAGAGCGACGCGCGCGAGCAGTCGCTCCGCCGTCAGCTCGATGGCCTGCAGGGCAAGCTGGCCGAGGCCGAGGCCCGTGCCGCCGTCGCCATGTCGGCGTCGAACAGCGGCGCGATGTCCACCGCCGCGGTCGCCGCGCAGGACGCTGCGCTGTCGTCGCTCCGCACCGAGGTCGAGGCCGCGCAGGCCCGGATGAAGGCGTCGGAAGCCAAGTCGCAGGAGCTCGCGAAGCAGCTCGAGCTCGCGAAGACCCAGAACTCGGCGCCGATCCCGGTCGCGTTCGATCGCAGCAGCAGCTCGTATATCGACGAAGGTGCGGACGAGCGCGTCAAGCTCGCCGAGGCGAAGGCCGCGAAGGCGCTCGCCGCCGCGCGCGCTGCCGCCGCCGGTCTCACGGTGTCGTCGGCCGATCTCGCCGCGATCGAGAGCGGCCTCGTCGTCCCGCAGGTCGAGAAGCGCGGCACGCCGTGGATCGCGATCATGCTCGCGTTCGCCGGTGGCCTCGCCATCATGTTCGTGATCTGGAAGCTCGCGTTGTCGGGCGACAAGTCGGACAAGAAGGTGGAGACCGCCCCGACGCAGCCAGCGCCGGCCACACCGGCCGCGGTGGCACCTGTGACGCCCCCGCCCGCTGCACCGGCCAAGCCCACGGTCACCCCGATCGAGGACTCACCCACCACCGCCCCGGCGGCCGCCAAAGAAGACGACAAGCCGACGGCGCAGCCGATCGAGCCCGAGCCGACCAAGCCCGAGGTCAAGGCCGAGCCCGAGGTCAAGGCCCCGGTGGTCGAGGCCCCCAAGCCCGAGCCCAAGCCCGTCGTCGCGAAGCCGGCCCCGGTGGTCGTCAAGAAGCAGCCCGCCGCCGCCCCGGTGGTCGTCAAGAAGCAGCCGGCGGCCACCCCGGCCGTGAAGAAGGACCCGCCGAAGAAGGGCCCGGCCGTCGTCGACCCGTTCGATGACGCGCCCAAGAAGCCGATCGCGACGCCCCCGAAGAAGCCGGAGAAGCCGGCCGGCCCCGCGGTCGTCGACCCGTTCTGAGCCGCTGAATCGTCAGCCCAGCGCCCACCCCACCCGGTGGGCGTTTTCGTTTTCGGTCAGAACGACTCGGGTTCTGGGGTGCTCGATTCGGGCACGACGCCGCGCATCAGTTTTCCGACGAGGATCACAGTCCAGATCCTCGTTGCATCCCTTGCTGCGCTGCGATAAGTACCGACGGCTGCGCGGGAGTTCTCTCGCGCCGTCACGGAGGACTACGTGAAGCGATTCATCACCACTCTCGTTCTCGCGCTCGCGACGACCGCGACGACCACCGTCGTCACGACCGCACCCGCGCATGCGCAGCCCAGCGACGCCGACATGGCAAAAGCGAAGAAGGCCTTCGCCGAGGGCAAGGCCGCGCACGAGGCCAAAAAGTTCGACGAGGCGATCGAGAAGTACAAGCAGGCGTACAACCTCTCGAAGAAGCCGCTGCTGCTGTTCAACGTGGCCGTCGCCATGGCGGACGGCGGGTACGACGACCTCGCGTTGATGAACTTCCGCAAGTTCCTCAAGGAGGCGCCGGCTGACGATGCGCAGCGCCCCGTCGCCGAGACCAGGATCAAGGAGCTCGAGATCAAGCTCGGCCTCGGCAGCAAGCCGGCCGGGACGGATCCCAAGCCGCCGGGGACGGACCCCAAGCCGCCCGTCGGCACCGACCCCAAGCCGCCCGTCGCGATCAAGCCGGCCGGCACGTACACCGAGGCCGACTTCCAGCACATGGTCGTCGACACGGCGCCTCCGGGTAAGCCGCTCGACGTCACCGCGTCGGTCCCCGAGGACTCGGGCTTCACGGTCACGCTGTATTTCCGCACCGCCGGCGAGGGCAAGTTCGCCAGCAAGCAGATGAAGTGGCGTTACAAGGAGCTGGTCGCGCGGATCCCCGCGAACAAGATGATCGGCAGCGCGGTCCAGTACTACATCGAGGCGAAGGACCAGGCCGGTCAGCCGATCGGCAAGTCCGGCAAGTCGACGAGCCCGAACCAGGTGCTGCTCGAGGCGGGCGCGCAGGCGCGGTTCTATCCCGACATGAGCGACGAGGGCGACGCGAAGATCGCGCCCAAGGATGTCGTCAAGTCGGATGACGACGACGACCCGCTCCACAAGGGCAAGAAGAAGGACGTCAGCGGCGTGGTCGTCGAGCCGAGTGGTCCCGTGGTCCCGGGCACCGGGCTCACGGACGTCGGCTCGTCGAAGTTCTCGAAGGTGAAGTGGGGCACCACGATCGGTGGCGCCTCCCTGCTCGCCTTTGCGGCGGTGTCGTTTGTCCAGGCGAAGAAGTACAGCTCGGCGCTCGAGGACGACTCGAACGAGTGCGGCGCGCCGCCGTGCCGCGCGTTCACCACGCCCGACGATTCGTACGCGAAGGACGTCGAGGCCAGCGGCAAGAGCTGGAACACGTACTTCAAGGTCGGCCTCGGCGTGGGCGTCGCGGTGTCGGCCGTGGCCACGTACTTCTGGATCAAGGAAATGAAGGCCAAGAAGCGCGGCGAGATGAAGGTCTCGACGAGCGGCAAGGCTCCCGAGACGACGTGGATCGTTGTTCCGGCGGTCGGCGAGCACACCGCCGGTGCCGCGGCTGCCGTGCGGTTCTAGGAGATCACCATGAAGGCCTACCTGTTTTCGCTTCTCGCCGTTGCCGCGTGCAGCCCGTTCGATCCGGATCTCGGTGCCGCGCCGTACCTGTGCTCCGCCACGTCCACCGAGTGCCCCGACGGCTATACCTGTCAGTCGACCGGTCAGGCCGCGCCGAAAGACATGGCGTGTCTGCCGGCCGGCGGCATGCTGCCGGATGGCGGCACGAGCGGCTTCCAGTGCCTCGAGGACACCTTCGGTCAGAACGACACCACGGCGGGCGCGTTCCCGACGCCGGTGGCCGCGTCGAACCAGATGTTCGCCGCGCTGACCTCGCTCTGCCCCGAGGCGGACAAGGACACCTATTCGATCACCGTGGCGTCGCCGACCACGCTGAGGGTCAAGACCACCTGGGAGAGCGGCGCGGCGGTGCAGGTCCAGGTCCTCAACGCCGCGGGTACGTCGATCGGCAACGGTGCCGCGCATGGCACCAACGAGAACTGTGTCTGCCTGAAGGACCTCCCCCAGGCGACCTACTTCGCGCAGGTCTCGGCCGCCGCGAACGTGAAGAACAACTACCGTGTCGAGATCAAAGTGATCACGACGGCGGAATGCACCGCTCCGCCCGCCTGCAACCCGGAGTAGTGTAGGCGTCAGCCGAAGCGTGCGGCCCAGCGGCGCGCCTCGGCGACGAGCTCGTTGTCGTTGCCAGCTACCTGGGCGAGCCGGAGCGCACGCTCGCGTCCCGTGGTCCGGTCGGCGCGCTCCCAGCACGCTCGTAGCTCCAGCCGCAACAGAGCGATCTCCTTGGCCTCGGCATAGCTCATCGGAACCTCCGTGGCGTCAAACGTCGGCGCGGTGCTCATGAGCGGCAAGTTTTCTGACGGGACAGGTCTCGACATATTCGGCAGGGGTAGGAGGCTGACTAGTCTGTCGCCCAGTTTGACGTCTGCCTAGTGACGGCGGTACGCTTGCCGAACCCGTCGTTTTTCTTGGGGAGACTGGGATTTGGGCCGAGCTAACGTTCTGCCGGAGTATCAATGAGCCGCATCGGAGAGCTGCTGGTCCGCGAGAAAGTGCTCTCGCTACAGCAGCTGCAACAGGCACAGGATGAAGCCAAGCGCACGGGCAAACGCCTCGGCGCCACGCTGTCGCGCCTGGGTTACGTCGACGACCAGAAGCTGACGCAGTTCGTCGCGAAGCAATACAGCCTGCCGTCGATCAACCTCGGCGAGATCGACATCGACGCGGCGGTGCTCAAGTTGGTGCCTCGCGATATCTGCGAGAAGCACCAGGTCATCCCGGTTCGCCGCAACGGCCCCACGCTGGTGGTTGCGATGGCGGACCCGTCCAACATCTACGCGATCGACGAGCTCAAGTTCCTCACCCAGTACAACATCGAGCCCGTGGTCTCGAGCGAGGGCGCGCTCGAAGCGGCGCTGTCTCGCTACTACGACAAGGGGCCCGATCTCGACCAGATGATGGGCGAGCTCGGCGACATCGACAACGTCGACTTCGCCGCCACCGGCGACGACGCCGTCAACATCGTCGATCTCGAGAACCAGGCGGGCGAGGCACCGGTCGTCAAGCTGTGCAACGCGATCATGCTCTCCGCGATCAAGAAGAAGGCGTCCGACATCCACGTCGAGCCGTACGAGAAGAGCTTCCGCGTGCGGTTCCGGATCGACGGCATCCTCCAGGAGGAGATGCGCCCGCCGATCAAGCTGCGCAACGCGATCACGTCGCGCCTCAAGATCATGGCGTCGCTCGATATCGCCGAGCGCCGGCTCCCGCAGGACGGTCGCATCAAGCTGAAGATCGGCACCAACAAGGAGATGGACTTCCGCGTCTCCGTGCTGCCCACGCTGTATGGCGAGAAGATCGTCATGCGTCTCCTCGACAAGTCGACGCTGCAGCTCGACATGACGAAGCTCGGCTTCGATCAGGGGCCGCTCGACGCCTTCAAGATCGCGATCAAGAAGCCCTACGGCATGGTGCTGGTCACCGGGCCCACCGGTTCCGGCAAGACCACCACGCTGTACTCGGCGCTATCGGAGCTCAACACCACCGATACCAACATCTCGACGGCCGAGGATCCGGTCGAGTTCAACCTGCACGGCATCAACCAGGTGCAGATGCACGAGGACATCGGCCTCAACTTCGCCACCGCCCTGCGCGCGTTCCTCCGGCAGGACCCGAACATCATCATGGTCGGCGAGATTCGTGACTTCGAGACCGCCGAGATCGGGGTCAAGGCCGCGCTGACGGGCCACTTGGTGCTGTCCACGTTGCACACCAACGACGCTCCGTCGACGGTGTCGCGTCTCCTCAACATGGGCATCGAGCCGTTCCTGGTGACCGCGTCGGTCAACCTCGTGCTCGCGCAGCGGCTATCGCGCCGGATCTGCGTCGACTGCAAGATGCCGGACGAGAAGCACCCCGAGGCGCTCGCGAAGATGGGCTTCACCGAGGAGCAGATCCGCAAGTCCACGATCATGAAGGGTCGCGGCTGCAACACCTGCAACAACACCGGCTACAAGGGTCGCGTCGCGCTCTACGAGGTGATGCCGTTTACCGATCCACTTAAAGAGCTCGTCCTCCAGGGCGCCTCGGCGGCCGAGATCAAGACCGAGATGATCCGCGGCGGCGTTCAGAGTTTGCGCATGGCCGGGATCCAAAAGATCATGGAGGGCATGACGACCCCGGAGGAAGTCCTCCGCACCACGGTGGACGATTAAGTGGCTCAGAACCTCTCCCTCCCGACGTTACTCAAGGCCATGACCGACAAGGGCGCGTCGGATCTTCACGTCACCGTGGGGTCGCCGCCCCGGCTCCGCATCGACGGCGATCTGGTCAAGCTGCAGACCGAGCCGCTGACCGCGACCGAGACCAAGACGCTCTGCTACTCGGTGATGAACGACGCGCAGAAGCTGCGGTTCGAGGAAGACCTCGAGCTCGACTTCTCGTTCGGCATCCGCGGCATGGCTCGCTTCCGCGCCAACGTCTACATGCAGCAGGCATGCGTCGCCGGCGCGTTCCGCGTCGTGCCGTACAACGTGATCCCGCTGGCCGACATCGGCTTGCCGCCGGTGGTCACCGAGCTCACCGAGCGGCCCCGTGGCCTCGTGCTCGTCACCGGGCCCACCGGCTCGGGCAAGTCGACCACGCTGGCGTCGATGATCGACCGGATCAACTCGAACCTGAAGGGACACATCGTCACCGTCGAGGATCCGATCGAGTTCCAGCACGCGCACAAGAGCTGCTTGGTCAACCAGCGCGAGATCGGGCGCGACTCCGCCAGCTTCAAGCGCGCGCTCAAGTACATCCTGCGCCAGGACCCGGACGTCGTCCTGATCGGCGAGATGCGCGATCAGGAGACGGTCGAGGCGGCGCTGACGATCGCCGAGACCGGTCACCTCGCGTTCGCCACGCTCCACACCAACAACGCGATCCAGTCGATCAACCGCATCATCGACGTGTTCCCGTCGCACCAGCAATCGCAGATCCGCGCGGTGCTGTCGTTCGTGCTCGAGGGCGTGGTCACGCAGACCCTGATCCCCAAGGCGACCGGCTCGGGCCGCGTGCTCGCCGCCGAGGTCATGATCCCGAACGCCGCGATCCGCAACCTCATCCGCGAGGACAAGCTCCACCAGATCTACTCGCAGATGCAGATCGGCCAGACCAAGTTCGGCATGCAGACGATGAATCAGTCGCTGTGTGAGCTGTACCTGAAGAAGATCGTCACGCTCGAGGATTGCCTCGCGCGGTCGAGCGAGCTCGACGAGCTCAAGCAAATGATTCTCGCCGGAGGCGGATCGCTGGGTAGCCATGCTGCTCCCCCGAACCTCCGTGCACCCCGTTCGTAGCCAGCCTGCACACATCGCCCACGTCGAAGAGGAGGGACCACCATGGCCAAGTTCCAATGGGAAGCAACGACTCGCATGGGCGAGAAGAAGCGCGGCACCATGGAGGCCGAGACGGGTGATGCCGTCGAGAAGCGGCTCTCCGGTGATGGCCTCGTGGTCACGCGCGTCAAGAAGGAGGCCAAGCAGATCCAGATCGTGATCGGCTCGGGCGTGACGCCGAAAGACCTCCAGGTCTTCACGCGCCAGCTCGCCACGATGATCGACGCCGGTCTGCCGATCGTGCAGTGCCTCGACATCCTCGCCGGTCAGACGCCCAACAAGATCTTCCAGGGCATCCTGTTCCAGGTGAAGTCGTCGGTCGAATCCGGCGCGACGTTCTCCGAAGCGCTCAAGCGTCACCCGAAGGTGTTCGACGAGCTCTACGTCAACCTGGTCGCCGCTGGTGAAGCAGGCGGTATCCTCGACACGATCTTGAATCGCCTCGCGCTCTACATCGAGAAGTCGGTGAAGCTGAAGGCGCAGATCAAGAGCGCGATGTTCTATCCGGTCGCGATCCTCGTCGTCGCGATCGGCGTCATCTGCGTGATGATGATCAAGGTCATCCCGACCTTCAAGGACATGTACAAGCAGATGGGCCCGAAGGCCAAGCTGCCTGGGATGACCGAGTTCGTGATGGACATGTCCAACTCGTTCGTCCGCAACTGGTACTTCATCATCGGCGGCATGATCGGCTTCGTCGTGCTGATGGTGATGATGCGGCGCACGGTGAAGGGCCGCGAGATGTTCGATCGCATGCTGCTGCGACTGCCCGTGATCGGGCCGACGCTACGCAAGATCGTGGTCGCTCGCTTCACGCGCACGCTCGGCACGCTGCTGTCCTCCGGCGTGCCCATCCTCGACGCCCTCGACATCTGCGCGAAGACCGCCGGTAACGTCATCGTCCAGGCAGGCATCCTGCGCGCGCGCGACAAGATCAGCGAAGGTCACGACATGGCCGGCCCGCTCGCGGAATCGAAGGTGTTCCCGTCGATGGTCGTCCAGATGATCGGCGTCGGCGAGCAGACCGGCGCGATGGATCAGATGCTCCAGAAGATCGCCGACTTCTACGAGGAAGAAGTCGATGCCGCCGTCGCTGCGATGACCTCGCTGATCGAGCCGATCATGATGGCGTTCCTCGGTGTCGTCGTCGGCGGTCTGATCGTCGCCATGTACCTGCCGATCTTCAAGCTGGCGGGTGCCGTCGGCGGGTAGCAAACCCGGGCTCCTGGCGCGGCGAGCACCGCCGACCTCGATCCCGGTTCCGATCGTCAAGACCGATCCGAACACGCCCACGCCGGGCGAATCGTTGATCGGCCAGCCGCCGGTCGGCCCGAGCGAATCGGGGCGGCGGATCGCGCGCATGCTGCTGCTGCGCACGCTCGTCGTCTCGATCGTGCTCGGGCTGTCGATGTGGCTGATCGGCGGCGGTGGCTCCGCGGAGGGCGAGGCGAGCTCCTCGCGCGGGGTGATGTGGCTGCAGTCCGGCATCGTCGCGCTGACGTATCTGTCGTCGATCGTGTTCGGGTTGCTGCTGCGGATCGGCACGCCACCGCGAAAGGTCGCGCGGCCGATGCACGCGGTCGACCTCGTCCTCACCTCGGTGTTCGTCTACGTCACCGGTGGCGCCGAGAGCCCGTACACGTTCCTCTACGCCCTCTCGATCGTGTCCGCCGGCGCGCTGTCGTACCGGCGAGGCGCGGTGGCGATCACGGTGGCGACGATCGTGGCGGTGACCACCGTGGCGCTGCTCGCGTGGGTCCGCGCGCTCGAGTGGCTGCCGATCGCGGGACGGATCCAGCCGTGGACGCAATCCGCCGGCGACCTCGCGCGCACGCTCGGGATCCAGCTCGCCGCCCTCACCGGCGTCGGGGCCCTCGCCTTCATCTTCGGCGACCAGCTGCAGCGCGGCGTCGAGACCCTCGCGACCACGCGCAAGGCGGCGGCCGAGGTGTTGACGCTGCACCAGCACATCATCCGCTCGCTCGAGTCCGGGCTGATCACGACCGCGCCCGACGGCACGGTGCTGACGGCGAACGAGGCGGCGTGCGACATCCTCGGCAAGCGGACGTCCGACGTGGTGAACAAGTCGCTCGAGGTCACGATGCCCGGCTTGCTCGCGCAGATCGCGTCGGCCAAGGAGCTGCGCCGCGCCGACCTCTCCGTGGGCGATCTGACCCTCGGCGTCACCGTGTCGCCGCTGCGCGATCTCGACGATCGCGTGATCGGCCGCATCGTCAACTTCCAGGATCTCAGCGAGCTGCGCCGGCTCGAGCTGCAATCGCGGCGCTCGGAGCGGCTCGCCACCGTCGGCGAGCTCGCGGCCGGCGTGGCGCACGAGATCCGCAATCCGCTCGCCTCGATCTCCGGCTCGATCGAGCTGCTGCGCACCGCACCGCAGGTCTCCGACGACGACCGCACGCTGATGAACATCGTGTCGCGCGAGATCCAGCGCCTCAACGTGCTGATCGGCGACCTGCTCGACTACGCGAACCCGCGCCCGTCGCAGCCTGTCGAGATCGATCTCGGCGTGATGGTGCGCGAGACCGTGCAGGTCGCACGCGCGGATCAGGCGTTCGCGGCGGTCGAGCTCAAGTGCGAGACGCCGGACGAGACCCTGAAGATCACCGCGGACCCGGCGAAGATCCGCCAGGTGCTGTGGAACCTGCTGCGCAACGCGAGCGATGCGGCGGCGACCGGCGGGAAGCACGTGCGCGTCGAGGCGCACGCCACCGAGGACGGCGTGGCGATCGCGGTCGAGGACGACGGGCCCGGCATCGCGAAGGACAAGATCGCGCGGATCTTCGATCCGTTCTTCACGACCAAGCAGAAGGGCACCGGCCTCGGCCTGGCGACGTGCCACGCGATCATCACCGAGCACGGCGGCCGGATCGACGTCGACAGCGAGCCCGGCAAAGGCACCAAGATGGTGGTGCGGCTGCCGAAAACAAAGGTAGGGTCGACGTCGTGAATTGCCCGATCTGCACCCAGGCCCTCGAAGGAGGCGAGCTGGTGATGGTGTGCGGCCATTGCCACAAGGCCCTCGGCGGCGGCCTGGCGGTCAACTCGACCGGCGAGTTCCGGATCCCCACCGCGGCGGAGATCGAGGCTCACTCCGACACCGATTCGCCGCACCTCGGCGAGCGCGTGAGTGCCACCAACGTGTGCTCGTGGTGCGGCAAGCTCGAGAACCAGGTCAAGAAGCTGCTCGGTCGGAACAGCACCGCGCTGTGCGACGAGTGTGTGTCGCTGTGCTGCGACATCCTCGACGCCGAGCTCGGAACGTCGTGGCGCTGATCGATCGGGTCTCGGCAGACCAGCTCGCGGGCTACGTCGAGCGCGAGATGCCGTGCGTGATCGAGCATGGTGCCAAGGATTGGGCGGCGGCGGCGTGGACGATCGACGCCTTGACCACGCGGATCGGCGAGCTCGCGACGCGCTGCAAGGTGTCGCGGTCCCACGTCCACCCGGACTTCCGCGCTCCGACGATGAAGGAGATGTTCGCGACCGAGGAGCTGACGTTCCGCGAGCTGTTCGCGACGTTCGCCGGCGAGGACTCGGCGCGGCGGTTGTTCACCGGCGACGAGCAGTTCCTGCTGCGCGTGCGCGATGGCCAGACCACGGTCCACGAGCCGTTTCGCACGCTGCTCGAGGACGTCGTGATCCCCGAGCCCGCGCGCGCGCAGCTCTACACGATCTGGGCGTGGTTCTCCGGCCGCGGCGTCCACACCGGGCTGCACTACGACAACAACGGCTGCCACAACCTCAACGCGCAGCTCGCGGGTCGCAAGCAGTGTCTGTTGTTCGCGCCCAGCACGCTCGACCGCATGAGCCTGTTTCCGATCGGCGGTGCCAACCCCGCGCTCAACTGCAGCGCGCTCGACGAGGATTCGCTGCCGACCGGCGGCTTCGAGGCGACGCTCGAGCACGGCGACCTGTTGTTCATCCCCGCGTGGTGGCTGCACGCGTTCTGGCACCTCGGCGAGTTCAACGCGAACGTCAACTTCTGGTGGAAGGCGCCGCCGAGCGACAACCCCGTCGCGAAGCGGCAGGCCGAGATCGATGGACGAGGACGTCCTTAGCCCGATCGATCTGCGCGATCCGGTCACCGCGCGCGAGTGGGCCGACAAGGCCGATCGAACGCGGCCGTGGCGACAGCAGCTCCGCTCGACGATCGCCGCGGAGGTCCAGTCCGCGACCCGCATCCTCGAGCTCGGCTCCGGTCCCGGGCAGCTCGCGGAGTGCATCCTCGAGATCGCCAACGCCGGCGAGCCAGTGCCCGTGCGGTACACCTGCCTCGACTTCTCGCCGCCGATGCACGCGCTCGCGCGCGAGCGCTGCGGGGATCGCGCGACCTACGTGGTCGCCGACTTCAAGCAGCCGGGCTGGTCGCACGGCCTGGGCACGTTCGACGCGATCGTGACGATGCAGGCGGTCCACGAGCTGCGACACAAGCGGCACGCCGCCCTGCTGTATCGCGAAGCCCGCGCGATCGCGCCGCTCCTCGTGGTCTGCGATCACGAGCCGATGCTGACGGCGAAGACCCGGTTCACCGAGGACCAGATCCGCGCGCTGAGCGCCACCGCCGCCGAGCATCACGCGGCGATGCGCGAGGCAGGCTACGAGCCGCGCACCGTGCTCGAGCTCGAGGGGATGTACGTGATCACCGGCCGCGCGCGCGATTGAGCACCGCAGCGCATGGATTCCTGGTGCGCGAGCGCACTCGTCGCGCGAGGAGCTCACTGGTAGCCGCGCGCGCGATTGATCGCCCAGTGGAGCGCGCGCAGGGCATCGCAAGCGACGGCCGCGCCGGCGCGCGCAGCGCGGAGGTCGATCGATCGCGTGGACGCCCCAGTGGGTGTCGAGATAGAAGCACCACTCCCACACGGCCTCGAGCTGATCGCCGGCGATCCATCGATCGAGGCCGTGCGAGACGTCCCCGTAGACATCCAGCAGGTCATCGGTGATCGAGCTCCCGACGAGGTTGTCCTCGGATGGCTCGAAGCCGGGCCACCGGGACACCGCGCGCTTCCGCATCTCGCGGGCGAGGCCGGACTCGGGCTCGACAGGGAGCGTCAACGCCGCGGCGTAGAGCGCGAGCAGCCGCTGGCGCGCGATCACGAGGCGCTCGACGACGGGGATCTCGGAGGTCGCGCTCTCGATGAACGCGCAGAACTTCTCGGCTTCGGCGACGAACCACGCGCACACGAAGGCACGATACGCGAGGCGCGATCGTCGCGCGGGTCGCTTGCTCGACCGAGGGCGCGCGTCGATGCTTCGCGGATGACCGACTCCACTCGCGGACGCTTCGTCTGGTACGAGCTGCTCAGCACCGATCCGCAGGCCGCCATCGCCTTCTACACGAAGGTCGCCGGCTGGACGACGCAGCAGTTCGAGCGCGGCGACTACACGATGTTCGTCGGCTCGCAGGGGCCCCTCGGTGGCGTCACCTTGCTGCCGGAGGCGGCGCGGAAGCTGGGGGCCGGGCAGTACTGGCAGGCCAACGTCGAGGTGCCGGACGTCGAGGAGACCATCCTCGAGGTGAAGAAGCTCGGCGGTCAGATCTACGTCTCCGAGGACGTGCCCACGGTCGGGCGCTTCGCGGTGATCGCCGATCCGCAGGGCGCGGTGATCTCGGTGTTCACACCGGCGAGTGACATGGCGAGCCACGACACCACGAAGCACGGCGAGTTCACGTGGGCCGAGCTGTTCACCAGCGACCACAAGGCCGCGTTCGCGTTCTATCGATCCATCGTCGGCTGGGACCAGGTCGACGAGATGGACATGGGCCCGATGGGCACCTACTTGATGTTCGGGCGCGGCAAGACGGCGCTCGGCGGGATGATGACCAAGCCGCCCGGGATGAAGACGCCCGACGGGCGTGACGTGCCGAACGCGTGGCTGTTCTACCTCACGGTGACCGACTTCGAGGCCGCGCTCGAGCGCGCGAAGGCGGCCGGGGCGACGGTCCTCAACGGCCCGATGCCGGTGCCGGGTGGTCAGCAGATCGTGCAGCTGATGGATCCGCAGGGCGGCGCGTTCGCCCTCACGACGCCGCCGCAGGCGTAGCTCGCTCGTGGAGCTCGATCACGTTGCGATCGGGATCGCGCACGAACACGCCGCGTGCACCCGGAAAGAACTGGATCGGGCCACCGCTGAGCGGAATGCCTGCCGCGGCGAGCGCGCGTTGCGCCTGATCCAGATCCGGCGTCAGCAGCGCGACGTGCGTGATCCCCGGGTGCTTCTCGGGCACGTCCATCAGGACGTTCGCCGCCGTCGGCGAGGACGCGTTCAGGATCAGATTGAGCTCGACGCCGCACGGATGACGGAGGATGGCGACGGGCTCGGGGCCGACCGGTCCCGCGGTCTTGGTGAAGCCGAGCACCTCGTAGAACGCCACCGAACGCGCGAGATCATGGACGCGAATGCCGAGGTGCGCCCAGCCGGTGATCGAGACGGTCATGGGATCTCGTCGGCGCCGAAGTCGGGCTGGCTACCGGCCGGTTGCGGACGGGATTGGCGGTCGGCGTCGACGGTCAGCGTGGTCGGCAGCACCGTGAGGTTGGCGACCGGCGAGCCCGGCATCAGGTGGTAGTTGTCGGTCAGCGGATCGAGGAACAGCGGATCGACCACCAGATTGTCGACGCCGGCGCCGGTGTAGCCGGGATCGATCACGCTGTTTCCCACGGTGCAGGTGGCGGGGATCGTGTTGTTGCGGATGATGCTGTTCTTGAACGTCGGGCCGATCCCGTTCGAGCAGCTCATCGCGCTCGGCTGCGTGCCATCGTTCTTGTTGCCGGCGATCGTGGAGTGCTCGACGACGCTGTCGGCGCCGATCGCGTCCATCAGCATCGTGCCGATCACCACGCCGGTGTTGCCGTTGTTCGTGATGAAGCTGTTCTTGATCGTCAGCACGCCACCCGAGACCGAGAACGCGAACGACACGTTGTTCGACAGCTTCGAGCGATCGATCTCGAGCGTGCACGTGCTGCTGAACAAGGCGGCGCCCGAGTTGCGGAGCTCGACGTCGACGAGCGACAGCGTACCGGCGCTCTGGCACTGCACCGGAATGCCGCCGCCGGGGGCCTCGATCGCGAGGCGGTGATACTGCACGGCGACCGCGCTGTGGGTGAAGCCGAACTGGCCCGCGGGCACCTGGATCACGGCGTTGGTGCCGTTGAGGATCGCGTTGACGGCGATCGTGACCGGGTTGGCCGTGAGATGCGTGCCCTCGGCGAGCTGGATGACGTCGCGCCCCACGGCGAGCAAGCTCACGGCCGTCTCGAGCGCACAGGGCGCGGCACGGCTGCAATCGCCGGCGCCCGCCGGGGCCGCGTAGAGGACGCGCACCTCGTCGGCACACGTGCGATCGGCGAGGCAGGCACCGCTCGGGCACTGATCGTCGGTGAGGCAGCCGGGCGCACACGTGTTGGTGGCGAGGTCGCACGGCAAGCCGCCGCAATCGCCGTCGCCGAGGCACTCGACGCAGGTCTCGGTCTCGGTGCGGCAGACCGGCGTGGGCGCGGCACACGTGACCTCGCCGGTGACGCAGCTGCCCTCGGGACCATCGGGCGAGGGCACGAACGTGCCGTCCGGAATGTTCGCGAACAGCTCGCACCCACCCAGCAGCCACAGCGCGACCAGGCGGATCACCAGCGACCTCGGATGCCGAGCGAGACCCGATCGGGTCCGGACTCGATCACGAGCGGAGGTGGCTCGCGCCTGCTGCGCCACTCGAGGTAGCCCGCCGCGGCTCCGAGCCCGAGCCCGATCGCGAACAGCCCGGTGGTGACGTGCGAGAGCGCCTGCGCGGTGTCGAGCTGATTCACCGCACCGGGGCTGTCGCAGAGCAGCATGCCGTCGGTGCGCTCGCAGCGCTCGAGCGCGTGGTTGCGCTTGCTCAAGGTGACGATGCCGGTGATCGTGCCCAGGAGCAGCGCGCCTCCGGCGCCCGCCGACAGGTAGAGCACCTCGCGCGGTCGCTGCCGGCTGGTCGCCTCGAGCGTGATCGTGCCGACGTGCCCCGCCTTCGCGACGTAGTCGACGTGGCGCGCGCCCGCCGCGCGGATCCGGTGGCTGCCCGGATCGATCGGCAGCTGGGTGCTGACTGTGATCGGCTTGCCGTCGAGCTCGACGGTCGTGCTGGCCGGCAGCGCTCCGAGCTCGATCGTGAGCTGCGGCATCACCTTGTCGAGCGCGATGATCTCGGCACGAGCGCGCTCCGCGGCCTTGGTGGCGCCGGCCGCGGTGGCCTCGCGCTCGACGCGCTCGAACAGCGCCCTCGCCTCCTGGTACTTCCCGAAGTGGCTGAGGCACGCGGCGACGTTGAGCTGGGTGCCGGCGCCGGGCGCGAGCCGCATCGACTGCTCGAACAGCGGGCACGCATCGGCGTAGTTGTTGACGTCCTTGAGCGCGAGCGCGCGCTCGAACAGCGCGCGCGCCTCGTCGTCCGCGTACGCCGGCCTCGCGATCGTGACCGTCAGTAGAACTGACAGCGCATGGGGTCGTCGCATTCGGGCTTCGCGGGTTTGGGCTCGGGTTTGGGCGCGTCGGGTTTGACGGGCTCGGGTGCGGGCTTGGGGACGGTAGCCTTGTTCGCGTCGACGGCGGGGCGCTTGAGGTCGTCGTGCTTGGCCGGGATCGCCGGGCGAGGCTTGACCGGGGCCTCCACGGGCTTCGGGGGCTCCGCCGGAGCCGCTACCACTGCCGGTACCTCGATCGGCGTCGCCGTCGGCTTCGGCGTGGCCACCGGCGGTGGCGCCGCGGGGGCGGCCACGTGGGGTGGTTCGTGGCCCCGGCCGAGCGCGAGGTAGAGGACGAGGGCGAGCGCGACGGTGGTCACCGCGATCACCGCGATCAACCCGGCGCGACGCCGGGGCCGCGGGATCGGCGCCATCGCCATCGCGATCGGCACCGGCGGCGGGACCACCAGCTGGCCGGTGAGATCGGCCGGGAGCGCGCCGCGCGCCACGGTGGGCTCGGACAGCCGTTCGAGGAGCGCTTCGATCGGCACCATCGGCACGGAGCCGGTCGGGACCTGCAGCGGCGTGGGCGGATCCTGGGCGTCGCGCAGCAGGTGGCGAGGGAGGCGCGGCGGCACGGGCGCCAGGTCCGCCCGCGACAGCAGCATGGAGACATCGATCAACCCGGTCGCCGGCAGCAGCGGCACCTCGTCGGCCTCGATGTCGAGCGGCAGGCCACCGATGTCACCCTCGATCGTCTGCCACGGCTCGGGGCGGGTGCCGAACAGCTCCTTCATGTGGCGGCGCAACACGCCCGCGGTCAGCGAGATGCCCGCGGTCTCGGCGAGGGCCTCCACGTCGTCGATCAGGTCCGCGACGCTCTGGTAGCGATCGTCGGGATCCTTCTCGAGGCAGCGCATCACGATCGCGTCGACGCCCGCGGGGAGTCCCGGGACGATCGTGCTCGGTGGGGCCGGCATGTCCTTGACCACCGCGCGCAACGTCTCGAAGTCGGCGTCGCGCTTGAACGCGCGCTCGTTGGTGACCATCTCCCAGAACACGATGCCGAGCGCGAAGATGTCGCTGCGGCGATCGACGACACCGGTCTTGCACTGCTCGGGCGACAGGTACGCGAGCTTGCCCATCAGCGTGCCCGCCTGCGTCTCGGTCCGCCGGAACCGCGCCTTCGCGATCCCGAAGTCGAGCACCTTCACGGTCCCCTCGAACGACACCATCAGGTTCGACGGCGAGACATCGCGATGCACGATGTTGAGCGGCCGACCATCCGCACCGTTGCGATCGTGTGCGTGGGCCAGGCCGGCCGCGGCACCGACGACGATCGACAGCACCGCGGACAGCGGCATGCGCGAGCCGAGCTCGTCGTGACGCGCGAGCACCTCGAGCACGTCGCGCCCGTGCACGAACTCCATCGTGTAGAAGTAGTCGTCGCCGATCCGGCCGAGATCGAACACCTGCGCGATGTTCGGGTGCTGGAGCTGGGCGACGAGGCGGGCCTCGTCGAGGAACATCCCGACGAACATCGCGTCATCGGTGCGCTCGGAGCGAATGCGCTTGAGCACCACGTAGCGCTCGAAGCCCTCGAGGCCGTTCGCACGCGCGAGGAAGATCTCGGCCATCCCACCACCTGCGAGCCGCGCGAGCAGATCGTAGTGATTCGAGGCAGTTCCCCGTTGGGGTTGCGTGCCCGTGACCATCTGGACCGAGCATCATTCGCGCGCGCTCCGGAATCAAGGACGGACTGCGCGCCCGCCATCCACTGTCGGTTCGGCGTCAGTAGGGGCGCTGGCCGACGAAGTTCCCGCCCGGCCCGTACTCGCAGGACACGATGAACATCCCGCCGCAGTCTTTGACCGCGCAGCCGAGGTCGGTGGAGTCGGCCCACACGATCTGCGTGTAGTGGCCGCAGGTGCCGGCGCACGAGTTGCTGGCGTAGTCGTAGTCGGAGATCTCCGACGCCCACGCATCCGTGATCTGCTGACCGGTCGGCGAGCCGCCGCCGCCCGACGCGTAGAGGTTCTCGCCGACGTAGTCGAAGCCGGCGACGTTGCTGCGCTCGTCCCCGCTCGAATGCGCGAACTGGCAATCGGCGATGAAGCCGGTGGCGAGGGTCGCGAGCTCGTTGTTCCACGTCATCCCGGCGACGCCGACCTCGGCGCGCACGGCGTTGTGTGCGGCGGTGATGCCCGCGAGCGCGGCGGGCTCGCCGGCACCCACGTCATCATCGCCGCCACCGCCACCTGGACCGGATGGATCGGATCCGCACGCAGTCAGCAGGACGGCCAGACACAGAGTTCGCCCCATTAGACAAGCGTACAGGTTTCGGGCGTAGTTCGGCCATGCGGATCGTGATCCTGGGGAACTCGGGCTCCGGCAAGTCGACGCTCGCGCGGCGCCTCGCCAGCGAGCATGACCTCGCACATCTCGACCTCGACACGCTCGCGTGGTTACCGACCAGCCCGCCGCGGCGCGCCCCCGACGCCCTCGCGAAGCTAACTGCGTTCATGGCCGCCGAACGGTGGGTGATCGAGGGCTGCTACGCGGACCTCGTCGCACATGCGGCGACGCGCAGCACCGAGCTGGTGTTCTTGAACCCCGGCGTCGACGTCTGCATCGCCCATTGCCGCGCCCGGCCGTGGGAGCCGCACAAGTACGCGAGCAAGCACGCGCAGGACGCAAACCTCCCGATGCTGATCGACTGGGTGCGCGGCTACGAGACGCGGACCGACGAGCTCTCGCTGCACGCGCATCGCGCACTGTTCGACGGCTTCACCGGGCCCAAGCGCGAGCAGACCGAAGCTCCAACAACGTGAGCTATGCTGCGCGCGTGGCTGTCAGGCACGTCGGGCACTTGGTCGGCTGGCTCGCGGGATGCGCGATCGCCACCACCGCGCTCGGCGTGATGTTCGGCAAGGGTGGTGTGATGATGGGCTCGACGGGCGCGGTGATCGCGTCGCTGTGGCTGTCGATCTGGTTGCCGCGCGCCGCGCATCGCGCCTTCGAGACCGCGCGCTACCCGCTCGCGCTGCGGCGCTATCGCATGATCCACGCCCTCGCCTTCACGGTGGCGCGCGCCCGTGCGGCCCAGCTCTCGATCGCCGCGGCCCACCTCGCGGCCGGCCGGCATGGTGACGCCGATACGCTGCTCGCCGCGATCGATCCGGCGACGCTCGACAACGCCGAGCACGCGGTGTGGCTCAACAACCGCGCGTGTGCCGCGCTCGATGCGGAGCGCGATGCCCAGGCCGCGCTGGTCGATGCGGAGCGCGCCGTCGCGCTGCGGCCCGACGTGCCCGGCATCCTGCACACCCGCGCGCGCGCGTTGATCGCGGTCGGCCGGCTCGACGACGCGATCGCGGTCCTCGAGGCGATGCGTGCCGGAGGAGAGCTCCCGCTGCGCCTCGAGGCCGAGCGGTGTCGCGAGCTCGCCGCTGCCTGGGAGAAGAAGGGGCAACGCGACTACGCGGACGACTATCGCGATCGCGCGCGGCTCGTCACGGTAGCTTGATCACCGGGCCGAGGTTGCCGTCGCCGTCGACCAGCCGCACGAAGATCTGCGTCGGCACGGTCTTGAACAGATCGGGCGTGCCGAAGCCGTTGCCGAGCTGGAGGTCCTTGCTGTTCGACAGCGCGTACACCATCGCCAGGTTCGCCAGCGGCTTCGCGGCGTCGGGCTTGGTCGTGTAGATCATCAGGTACGCGTCGGACAGATCCGCCTTGGTCGGCTTGACCTCGAGGCGAACGACCGGACCCGCCGGCGAGCACAGGCCCTCCTTCTCCTGCTTCGCCGACACCCACGTCACACCATCCCACGCGGGCAGCGGCAGCGACGCGGCCGTGGCGGCGACCGTGAGGTCGTCGAGCAGCTTGCCGGCGTGGGTGATCTGGATCCGCGCGCCATCCGGCAGCGCCGCCTTCGGCCACAGGTAGCGACCGGCGGTCTCGATCGCGACTGGCGTGCCACGGCAGATCGTGTCCTTCACGCAGCTCGCCTTGACCTGCGTGACCTGCACCGGCCCCTTGGTTTGCCACAGGGAAATGATCGGGCGATGCCCGCCCGGCTTGCCCGAGGCTGGCCGGAACACGTGCGCGGATGGCTCCATCGAGATGCTGCAGGCATCCGCGAGCTGGGGAGCGTGCATGGCGATAACAACGGCGAACAACACGAGGCGCATGGAGTCGAGTAACGCACGAACCGGTGCGAGTGATTCGCGAGGCGGGGATCCCTGCCAGGACGCCAACTTAGAGCTGCCAGGTCGACGAGTGGCAGTGCGGACATCGCGCCGGCATGCGCCGGTAGGGCCGCCGGCGAAAGCCGCGATCGCATCTCCGGCAGTGGAACTGCAACCGCTCGAGGCCCTTGAACGCCGACCGCGTGAGCAAGAGCGAGAAGCCACCGACCACGACGACCATCACGATCCAGAAGGTCGCCTCCACGCAGCGTCTACCGGCGCCGCAACCGACGGCACTTCGCGCAGGTCACGTCGTCGCCCGTCCCGGTCGCGATGTCACCGACATCGGCGCGGTGCGCGGCCTCGGGATCCCGCGGATTGCACAGGACCTTGCCGTCGGCATCGAGCGCGTGCACGTCGCGTTTCCGAGGGTCACGGTCCACCCGGATATGCTAAGCCATCCCACCCCATGACGGACCAGTTGATCACGCTCGGCAAGAAGACGGAGGCGCCCGTGCGTCCCGTGCCGGCGGTCGATGCCCTCAAGGTCTACGTCGAGACCTACGGCTGCCAGATGAACGTCGCGGACTCCGACCTGATCGGCAGCGTGCTCGCGAACGCGGGCTACGGCACCACCGACCGCGCGGATGAAGCGGACGTCATCGTGATCAACACCTGCGCCGTCCGCGAGAAGGCTGAGGAGCGCGTGGTCGCGCGCGCGTCCGAGCTCGGCGCGATCAAGCGCCGGCGCCCGAACGCGGTCCTCGCGATCGTCGGCTGCATGGCCGAGCACCTCAAGGAGGGCCTCGCCGAGCGCGCGCCGTCGGTCGACGTGATCGCCGGTCCCGATTCGTATCGCCGGATGCCCGAGCTGCTGACGGCCGCGCGCGCCGAGCACGCGCATCCCCTCGTCGACATCAAGCTCGACAAAGCCGAGACCTACGAAGGTCTGTCCGGCACGCTCGGTGGTGACGGGATCTCGGGCTTCGTCACCATCCAGCGCGGCTGCGACAAGTTCTGCACGTTCTGCGTGGTGCCGTTCACCCGCGGCCGCGAGCGTGGAGCCTCGCCGCGCGAGATCCTGCGCCAGGTCCGCGAGCTGGTCGCCGGCGGCTATCGCGAGGTCACGCTGCTCGGTCAGACGGTGAACTCGTACGTCTGGGAGGACGTCACGTTCGCGCAGCT
>Ga0075163_10003492_pt1 | contig 21120 bp, 22 predicted proteins | sample JI1023141ADNA_FD_71478 | JGI IMG/M metagenome (GOLD analysis project Ga0075163, IMG submission 71478) | Wastewater effluent complex algal communities from Wisconsin, to seasonally profile nutrient transformation and Carbon sequestration -... | ecosystem: Engineered > WWTP > Effluent > Algae... | reverse complement strand
ATCGAGCAGGCGGCGCCCGCCGATATCTTCATCTCGGCCGACGAAGATTGGATGAATTATCTGGATACCCGCGGTCTCATCATCAAGGAAAGCCGCAACGATCTTCTCGGCAACAAGTTGGTGCTGGTGGTTCCGTCGTCGCTGACCATCGATAAGACGCCAAGTTTGGAAACAGTGCTGAAAGATTTATCTGCGGGCGGTCTCGCCATGGCCGATCCCGACAGTGTTCCGGCGGGCAAATACGGCAAGGCGGCGCTGACTCACCTGAAGGCTTGGGATGCGGTGGCGGCAAAGGTGGTGCGCGCCGAAAATGTGCGTGCCGCCTTGACGATTGTCGCCCGGGGCGAAACCAAATACGGCATTGTCTATGCCACCGACGCCGCGGCGGAGCCACGCGTAAAACAGCTGCATGAATTTCCCGCCGCAAGTTACCCCAAGATCATTTACCCGGTGTCGGCGACCAAAACCGCCGTGCCCGAGACCACACGGTTTCTGAGTTACCTAAAATCATCGGCCGCGCAAAAAATATTCATCCAACGCGGCTTCACCTATCTGACTCCGCGCTAAGTCGATGCTGACGGCAGAAGAAATTTCTGCGCTGGTCTTATCCTTACAGGTGGCGGGGCTTGCCCTTGCCCTTAGTCTGCCGATTGCCGTTGCCCTGGCCTATATTTTGGCGCGCAAAAATTTTCCCGGTAAAATCATTCTGGATGGATTAATTCATCTGCCGTTGGTGTTGCCGCCGGTCGCCACCGGTTTTGTGTTGCTGATGGTGTTGGGGCGCAAGGGTCCGGTCGGTGGCTTGCTTTACGAGCTATTGAACATCACCGTCGCCTTTCGCTGGACCGGCGCCGCTATCGCCGCATCCATCATGGCCTTTCCATTGATCGTGCGGCCGATCCGTTTGGCGTTTGAGGCCATTGATCCGCGTCTTGAGTCCGCCGCCGCCACCTTGGGCGCGCATCCCGCATGGGTGTTTCTCACCATCACCTTGCCGTTGGCACTGCCGGGTGTGCTGTCTGCCATGGTCCTGGGTTTTGCCAAATGCCTGGGCGAGTTCGGTGCCACAATCACCTTTGTATCGAACATTCCCGGCGAGACGCGCACCCTGCCGCTGGCGCTTTACACCTATACGCAAGTGCCGGGAGGCGAGGGACCGGCGTTGCGCTTGGCGATCATCGCCGTGGCGATATCCTTTGCGGCATTGATCATTGCCGAGGTGTTGGCCGCCCGCACCAAGCGCCGCATCTATCGCAGGGGTGAGCTATCATGATCGAGGTTGCGGTTGAAACAATGCGGGGTGATTTTCATCTGAACGCCAAGATGACCGGCGCGGGCGGTGTCACCGCCTTGTTCGGGCCGTCGGGGGCGGGCAAGTCGACAGTGATCGCCATGATTGCCGGCTTGATCACGCCGCAGCAGGGCCGCATCACCGTAAGTGATCGTGTGCTGTTCGATAGTGCGCAGCATATAAATGTTCCGCCCCACCGCCGCCGCATCGGCGTGGTGTTCCAGGAAGATCGCCTGTTCCCCCATCTGAACGTGAAACAAAACCTGCTGTATGGCCAATGGTGCAACAAGTGGTTTAGTAAAAACCGCAGCGTCAATTTCTCAGAAATAGTCGAGCTGTTAAATCTTGGCGCCTTGTTGGATCGCCGGCCGTTGAGCCTATCGGGTGGCGAGAAACAGCGGGTGTCCTTGGGCCGCGCGTTGCTAACGAGCCCGGATCTGTTGCTGTTGGACGAACCGCTTAGCAATCTTGATCCGTTGCGGCGTGCGGAAGTCCTGCCTTATCTTGAACGGTTACGAGATCACAAAAATATTCCGATGGTTTATGTTAGTCACACCGTCGAGGAAGTGGTGCGCCTGGCCGATCACGTGGTGGTGCTGGATCGCGGCCGCATCATCGCCAATGGTACGACGGAGGCAGTGCTGAACAACCCTGCCCTATGGCCAATTGTCGGTGAACAAGATGCGGGCAGTATTTTAACGGCACGAATTACCGGACATGATCCCGAGGACGGACTTACCCAGTTAAGTTTGGGCGATGAAAAGATGGTGATCCCGTTGATCACTGGCGATGTAGGGTCAAATGTGCGCCTGCGCGTCTTGGCGCGGGATGTCGCCATCGCGACGACAAAACCAAGTCATATTTCCATCCGCAATATTCTGTCCGGCACTGTTATCGCCATCACCCCGATCCACACCAGTGCCGAGATTACTCTCGCCATCGGCGCGGCTATCCTGACGGCGCGCATCACCCGCGCCTCTGTGCAGGATCTGAACCTTGCGGTGGGACAGCAGGTTTATGCTTTACTAAAAGCAGTGGCGATGGATCGACCGATCACGCCATAAAATTTTGCATCAAGAACTCGCCTGCCCCGATGCTTTGCGGTATAGCAGCACCACGCCGCGAGCAATGTAATGCACGATATAGGCCGAAAGGAACGGGCCGATGAAGGCGCTGATGGCGAGGGAGTATTTCTCGGCTGAATTTCCGATGTAAAGAATGACCGTGGCAAGACCCGCGCCCAGCACCGTGCAGTAAATCAACATCGGTTTATGGGACTTGGTAAAGATCGCGACCAGATAAAGTCCGATATAGCAGACGACGATCAGCCATTGCCACGATGCCAGTTCTTCCATAACGATCTTTCCTTCGTCCAATGCCTAGCTTGTTAACGCGGACCGGCTGCGCTTGGTTGCACCGATCGCGTGTCACTCATCTAAATAATCACGGCCTAATAATCATCATCGTCGCGTTTGCGTAACGGCGGAACGTTCAGCCGCGGTAATCCGGTCTCGCGCTTGCCGGGCCACAAAACCTTTTTCCGCGGCTTCTTGCTGGGGTTTTCGTGATACCAATCTTCCAGGATTCTGGCGCTGGTATCGCTGGGGGCGGCAACGGCTTCCAGCACCGTCAACTGGGCATTGAATTTCTTGGTGGCGGATCTTTCGATCACCCGATACAGCTCGAGAAGGCTTGTCCCCAGATCGGTCAGCTCGGCCCCGCCGCCGCCGGCACCACCGGCCCCAGCCAGCACTGCGGGCCTGCGAAGACAGCCGTTGATCGCCTCGATCAAACTCCACGCCCGGGTATAGGACATACCGCAGGCCTTGGCCGCCTTGGTAATGGATCGGGTTTTATCGATCGCCTCCAACAGGGCGATTTTCCCCGGGCCAATGGCGCCGTGGGGACCCAGCTCGGGAACCAAATCAATACGCAGGCGCAGGCGTGCCATGAGGATCGATCCTTTGTTGTCTTTACCCCTTTTAGGATAGCATGAATTCTGATTTAACTGGGTAAACTAACGTAAAAACTGCGGGCCAAAAAACTGCAGGCCAAAGAAGTGCGGCCAAGAATTGCGAAGAGGAAATCACCATGGCGGACATCATCGGGCATTACATCAACGGCAAAATGGTTGCCAGCAGCAGCGGCAACACCGGCGATGTGTTCAATCCCGCCACCGGCGAGGTGGTGCGGAAAGTCGCCTTCGCCTCGAAAGGTGAAATTGATGCGGCGATCAAGTCGGCCGCGGCTGCCTTCCCCGCCTGGGCGTCAACACCGCCGCTTCGCCGCGCCCGGATCATGTTTAACTTGAAACAACTGATCGAAAGTAATCTGGATCGTCTGGCGAAAATCATCACCGAAGAGCACGGCAAGACCATCGTCGATGCCAAGGGATCCATCCAACGCGGGCTTGAAGTGGTGGAATTCGCCTGCGGCATTCCGCATATTTTAAAGGGCGAGATCACCGAAAACGTCGCCACCAATGTTGACGGCTATACGATCCGTCAGCCTTTGGGCGTGGTGGCGGGAATTTCCCCGTTCAATTTTCCGGCGATGATCCCGTTGTGGATGGCGCCCATGGCGCTCGCCTGCGGCAACACATTCATTTTAAAACCATCAGAACGGGATCCCAGTTTCTCGCTGGCCCTGGCCGAGCTGTTTAAACAGGCGGGTTTGCCCGACGGCTGTTTCAACGTGGTGCAGGGGGAAAAGGTTGCGGTGAATGCGATCCTGGAACATCCCGACATCAAGGCGGTCAGTTTTGTCGGCGCCACCGCAACGGCGGAGTATGTGTACAAAACTGCGGCGGCCACTGGCAAAAGGGTGCAGGCATTGGGCGGCGCCAAAAACCACATGGTGATCATGCCCGATGCGGATTTGGATCAAGCCGCCGACGCCTTGATGGGGGCGGGATACGGATCGGCCGGTGAACGCTGCATGGCGATATCGGTGGCGGTTGCGGTCGGCGACAAAGTCGGTGACGAACTGATTAAACGTTTGGTGCCGCGGGTGCGCGCATTGAAGGTCGGACCCGGCACCGATCCCGATGTGGAGATGGGACCGCTCATCACTGGCGCACACCATGCAAAGGTGACGGACTATATCAATCAAGGTGTGGCCGCGGGTGCCAAGCTGGTGGTGGATGGCCGCGGCCTGGATGGAAAAAAACTTAGCCTGCAAGGCTATGAAAAAGGTTTCTACATGGGCGGATCCTTGTTCGACCATGTCACGCCGGAGATGAGCATCTATAAAGAAGAGATTTTCGGACCGGTGCTGTCGATCGTGCGGTCACCAGATTACGCCGCCGCGATCGACCTGGTGAACAAACACGAATACGGCAACGGCTGCGCCATCTTTACCCGCGACGGCGATGCGGCGCGGGACTTCGCGGCGAAGGTGCAGGTCGGTATGGTCGGCGTGAACGTTCCGATCCCGGTGCCGGCGGCGTATCACAGCTTTGGCGGCTGGAAACGATCCTTCTTCGGCGATCATCATATGCACGGCCCCGAAGGCGCGCGGTTCTATACCAAGATGAAAGCGGTGACCACCCGCTGGCCGACCGGCATCCGCGCCGGCGCCGAATTCACCATGCCGCAAGTGGGGGATTAGGTATTGGCGAGATAATTCTCTAGGCAAAATACTGAACAAAGTTTTCCATGATGTTAGAAAAGCGCTCGTGATATTCTGGCTTGAGATTACCGCTCCCATTAAAACAGCCTATTTTTTGCTTTCCGTCGTTAAATTTATCTCGGATATCGTCTGTTGGAAGAATTTCAAAGTAAAAAGAGGAAAATTTGGTTTTATTGGCAGTAAATTTTTGGAAAGAGTTTCCGCCGTTGTCATACAAAGCGGCCACCTTATGAAGCCCTAAATCCTTGGCAAGTTCTAGGCAATAATCGATATTTCCAAAACCTCCTGCTCCATAACCAAAAATTTCAAAGTTTGGATGGCCGAGGTTTTCATCTGCCCACTTTTTAATTAAACCTACGTCCTCCTGGCCCTCAACAAAAAGAATTTTTTCCGCAAAAAGAATCTCTTTTGCGACATGATCTAGAAGTTGGGGTTTTTGCCAATTGTCGTAGTTATTTTTTATAAATTCAGAGTAACTTTTTTTGTTGTCTAAAAACGACACAGTACATTTCTTATCTTCTGGTTTATTGAGTCTGATAAATCGTGCGCCGTTTAGAAAGTCTATCCAATTAGCAAAATAAGGGGAATGTGTGCAGACAATAATTTGCTTGTCTTTGCTAGCTTCAGAAATGATTTTTGCCAAAGATTTTTGCGCGGTTGGGTGTAGAGATAGTTCTGGCTCATCAATAATTAGTACTGTTTTATTATCCGCAACTAAATGTGCGCAGATCCTAAAAACTGATATAATTCCATCACCAAAAAGACTGCTTTTGTGAGTCGCTCCTGACGCTGTTCGGTACTCAACATATGTACCAATATTGTTATCGTACTCAATATCCCAACTAGTGAAATGGGGAAATACAAGTTTTAGATACTTATCAAATCTTGCTTTTTGATCAGTGTTTTTATTAATGCTGCGGAGAAATCCAGCTATCTCTAAAGGAGATGAATCTCTGATAGGGTTGTTGCTAGAGGTGTAACTCAAATTTGAGGCCTCCATACTATTTGATGCGTTTGGATGCCAGTAACGTCTTGATGGAATTGCTTCAAACAAAACTTGGAATTCCCCATCTGTATAAGGCTTAATAAGTGAGCCGTTACCTGAGTTAGTTAGTATTCTGGTTCCTATTTTGCTCTGTACTGTAATTTTGCAGAGCTCTGGTGCATGCCTTTCAGATTTCTCAAAATTTATTTCGTTAACCCAAGTCGAGTATAACAAACACTCAAGTAATACAGTTTTACCTGAATTGTTAGGACCTACGATAATGCTTAAGCCGCTACCCGGTTTTCCATTTGATTCAGCAAAATCTATCGATTGCTCTTCGTAGAAGCTTCTAAAATGCTTGATTTTTAAAGTCGTAAGTATCTGAGAGTTTTCCATCGTTAAAGCCTTTGGACTTAAGGTGCCGGAGCATAAAGTTCTCAGACATATTCTATCTTCCTTAGAGATATTTAAATTACAATCTTTCCTTGCTCCCGATCCATTTTCCGTTAAGATCTCCTTAGCGCTTAGAAACGCATAAAGCACAGGCAACCCGCATGGTCGGGCGGCCTGCCAATAAAATACCTACGGGGAATACGCAGGGCGTGTTCAGCCTGTGCTTACACGTTTCTAACCGCCCGGCACCACGGCGCGGCGGGACGTCATGTCGATTTGGCGAAAACTGTTTGGGGTTCTGCGGAGTCTTCTGGCGCTGATCCTGCTTGGGCCTACGCACCTAAACGCCGCCGAAATTTTTCCCGGGCCCATCACCGCCACGGTGATTGATGTCATCGACGGCGATAGTTTGCGCTTACGCGTCCGCATCTGGATCGATCAAGAACTGACGGTGGTCTTACGCCTATCCGGCATCGATGCGCCGGAACTGCGTAGCCGCTGCGCCACCGAACAACGCGCGGCGGAGAAGGCGCGGGCCCTCACCGTCTTTCTGGTCACGGGTCAGGCGGTAGTACTAACCAACCTGCGTCACGATAAATATGGCGGCCGGATTGTCGGCGATGTGATGCTTGCCGACGGCCGCGATCTTGCTACCACTCTTGTCAATGCCAAACTCGCCCGCGTTTACGACGGCGGCACGCGCACTGGCTGGTGTGGGTAAGGGCTGATGTGGTTAGCCCAACTTCACTTTCAATGATCGGCCTAAAACCTTTGCCGCCCGGCCTAAGGTATCTAAGGTGATATTACCTTGCCGTGGATCAAGAACTCGGTCCACCTGGGCGCGGCTGGTGCGCATCCGCTGCGCCAATTGCGTTTTATTAATGTGGCGCGCCTTCATTTCCTGGCTCAACTGCAAAGCCACAACGCGTTTCATCGCGATTAAAGTAACGTCATCCTTAATGCCGTCTTCATCCAGAAATTGATCAAGAGTGGTAAGACCGCGCAGGCTCCGTGCAGGTGCTTTCTTCGTCGTTTTTTGCAGCTTAACTACACGAATAATCTTTGCGCCGGTTTTCTTTTTTGCCGTTTTGATCATGATTGAAACTCTCTCATTCTATTGCGGGCTAAATTTAAGTCGGTGGCCGGTGTGGTCTGGGTTTTTTTGATAAATCCATGCACGATGACCAAAGCCTTGGCGGTTCGTGATTGGAAGAAGATCAATCGCAATTCGCGTTTAGACGGTAAGGTGCTGCGCACTTCCCAAAGTCCATCACCTAGATTTCGGCACAACGGTAATCCCATAGGAAAGCCAATCTGTACAGTGCGTAAGTCTTCGCCGATAGCTTTTCGATCGCTTGCGCTAAAGCTGCGGATCCAATCCAGAACAACTTCATTTCCGGCGGGTGTTTGATAAAAAAGAACCGCATGGCTCGGCATTTCTTAAAGATATATGTATCATAAAAGATACGTCAAGCGGGATTAATTTTTTGTCCTATCCGTGCAGATTTTCTCTATGATAAACCGAAGAGAATTTGAAAAAGCTTACTCATGCCGACGCGGCGGGGGTTTTGTTTCGCAAAGCGGAAGCGCTGCGCGCCCGCGGTGGGTGGTGTGGATAGGGGTGGTTAATTTAATTTTAAGTCCAGCGAGTGGCCTAAAAATTTAGCGCACCACGCCATGGCGCCTAAGGCTATATCATCTTCTTGTTGCGGATTAAGAATGCGGTTCAGGTTGGCGACGCTGATTCCCATTCTTTGCGCCATTTGGCTTTCTGAGATGTGATGGGTTTCCATAATGTTCGCCAGCTGAATGGCGATCATCTTTTTGATCAAAACATAGGTCAGGGTGATCTCGACATCATCGATAAAAAAGACTCTTCGAGCTCATGATTTTCCCAGTCATGAAGCTTGTTTTTCACGTCGTGATTTTTGTTTTCAGCTATGGTGGAAGCGAGCCGCTTAAATTCAATAACAGCCATGACACTTTCCTTAAGATAAGGCTTTCATTTGCCGTTGGATGACCCCTGGCGGGGTCCTTGTCGGTCCCCGCTGATACCCATATAATCACGGCCATCCTTTATTTTTTCTTAACGCGAAGAAGATTTTCCATGCTCACTCGGCGGGGGTTTTTGTTTCGTAAGGCGGAAACGAAAACTCCAGAATATAAATCGGAAGGCACATCACCCTGTAATGCCGCGATGCATCAGCGGTTACGCCTCTCGATGGAGGCATCCTTGGTCGGCAAGGACGCTACGCCGGAAGAGCTGGCCGCCATGCGCCGCGCCAATGCCTGTCCATTCTGCGGCGTCAAACTGACCGCCGCTTAGACAAACAAAAGGGAGAGGTTTTGGGCCTCTCCCTTTTAATCGTTTAATCAGACGGTGCGTTACTTCGCCGTATAAATCTGATCGAACACGCCGCCGTCACCAAAGTGAGTGGCTTGAGCCTTCGTCCAATCGCCGGCCACTTCCTCCAGCGTCAGCATGCGCAGTTTCGGCAGGCGGGCGATGTCGGCCGGGGACGCCTGTTCCGGATGGATCGGGCGATAGTAATGTTTGGCGGCGATAGCCTGGCCTTTTGGTGAATAGAGGAATTGCAGATAGGCCTCGGCCTGTTTGCGGGTTTTCTTTTGATCAACATTGGCATCGACCAGCGCCACCGGCGGCACCGCCAGAATGGAGACAGATGGAAGGACGATCTCGAACTTGTCCTTGCCGAATTCTTCCGACGCCAGATAGGCCTCGTTTTCCCACGCGATCAAGACGTCGCCGATTTCCCGCTCGGCAAAGGTGATGGTGGAACCGCGCGCGCCCGTGTCCAGCACCGGCGCATTTTTGTACATCTGCGCGACGAAGGCTTTGATCTTGGTCTCGTCCTTGTTGAATTTCTCGGCGGCATAGCCCCAGGCGGCGAGATAATTCCACCGCGCCCCGCCCGATGTTTTCGGGTTGGGCGTGATCACCTGCACGCCCGGCTTCACCAGGTCATCCCAATCCTTAATCGCCTTGGGGTTGCCCTTGCGCACTAGGAACACGATGGTCGAGGTATAGGGTGCGCTGTTATTTGGCAGACGGGTTTGCCAATCGGTGGGCAGTTTTTTGGCGATGGTGGCGATGGCATCGATGTCGGCGGCAAGCGCCAGGGTCACCACATCGGCTTCAAGTCCGTCGATCACCGCGCGGGCCTGCTTGCCCGATCCACCGTGGCTGGCGCGGACCGTGACGGTCTCGCCGGTTTTGGCTTTCCACTCGGCGGCAAAGGCCTCGTTGATTTCCTTGTACAGCTCGCGGGTCGGATCGTACGACACGTTCAGCAGGCTGATTTCTTTTGCCGATTGCGCCTTCGCTGGGAAGGCGATGCTGAGGGCATAGGCGAGGATCAGCAAAAGAACCAAGGTCCAAATGCCGGTACGGAATGCCGGTGCACGAATGATGTCAGATAATCTTGTGATCATGAGTCCCCACTCCCTTTCCCAACTATCTTGATCAGTTTAGTCGTCAAAAGGCAAGTCAGATTTCGATGAGAGGGTGGCGGGTTTTCGGCAAGAAAGGGTTAATTCGGAAAAATGCTATAAATATTAATAGCTTAAAAAGGTCAAATATTGGCCCCAACCCAGGTCGAGGGCTCGGCAGGTGACTCGTCACCACAGCCTTGTTCAGCAGCACTTCGGTCCAAAACCGACTGCAGGGTAGTCCGATCCATTACCGCGATGGTCGCTTCATACACCTCGGCAAACATATGCCGGACGGCACACGACGCCTCGTCCCGGCAGTCGGCGCAGCGGCGATAGGCGGTGCGGCTGAGGCAGGGCAAAGGTGCCACCGGCCCATCAATCAGCCGCAGCACCTGGCCGCAAGCGATCTGCTCCGGGGTTTTGGCCAAAGTATAGCCGCCGATCTTGCCGCGCCGGCTGGTCACCAGATTGCCGCGTTTCAAATCCAGCAAAATCTGTTCAAGAAAACTGCGCGGGATCGCTTCCCGCTCGGCGATCTCTTTGATCTGCAGCGTGTCTCCGGCGGGCAGGCGGCCGAGGGCCAACAGGGCCTTAAAGGCATAACGGGCTTTTTGCGAAATCATGTTAACCGATAAACTTGATCAGTTAACTCGGAATGTAAAGAGGGAAGCGGCGTTTACCGGACTATTCTACAGCTAAAATTCCCTGATCCGAAACTAACCGGGCTTGCGGATCATCTTTTCAACTTCGGAGATGTGGGTCTCCTCGTCATAGATCATCCGGCGAGCGTATTCCTCCAGATAGATGCTGTCGCCCTCGACCATTTTCAGCAGGGTTTTGTAGTTACCCAACTGAACCCGTTCGTGCTCCAGGCTTTCGGTCAGAATATCGTTGATCGCGTGCTTGTGGGTCTCCAGCAATGCCGCGATCTTCAGCGACGGATGGCCGCCCAAGGTGGTGATGTGCTCGCCCGCCTGGCCGGCGTGGTCCAGCGACTCTGTCGCCTGTTCGCGCAGCCATTTGACGATGGGAATGCGCGTATGGCCCAAGACCATCAGCGAATAATGGGTGTACCGCACGACCCCGGCCAGCTCGCACTCCAGGATCTTGTTCAAAATGTCGATGACTTTTGTGTTGTCCATAAGTGTTTATACCGCAGGTAAGACGTTAAGGGCTAGCCTTTTGCGTAAAAACACAGTTCGATCTTCATCGAAACATAGGTAAGTTATTTTCTCTATATAAAGTTTATAAAGCCAATCCGTCGTAACTTCCTGAGTAAACAATGACCGCATCGCCCATTTCACCGCAAGGCGCAACCCAAACCGCGCCGAAGTTCGAGCTCCTTCTGCTTCTTGCGCTCGCAACCTTGTGGGGTGCGTCGTACACCCTCATCAAGATCGGTGTGGCCACCATCCCGCCGGTGACCTTCATCGCGGCGCGGACGGTGATTGCTGGCGGCGTTCTTCTGGTCATCCTCCGGGGGCGGGGGTTGCGGTTGCCGAGGGATCCGGCGATCTGGCGGCGGTTTTTATTTCAAGCCTGTCTCAACAGTGTTATTCCCTTTACACTGATCGCTTGGGCTGAACAAACGGTCGATGCTGGCCTTGCCACCATCTTGAATTCCACCACCCCGATCTTTGCCTTTGTGTTGACGGCGCTCATCACCCGTCATGAAGTGACATCGCTGCGGAAACTGTTTGGCGTCATTGCCGGTATCACCGGCATCGTTTTAATCATCGGTTTTGAAGTGTTTCACGGCGTCGGCGAAAACATTGTGGCGCAGCTGGCGATTGTCGCGGCCACCATCTGTTATGCCGGTGCGGCAATTTTTGGTCGCGGATTTAAGGGTCTTGATCCGATGATGCCAGCGGCAGGATCATTGTTGTGCGGTGCTATGACCCTTATCCCGATCAGTCTCGTTGTAGATCAGCCCTGGACCTTGGTTCCATCCGCGGAATCAGTTTATGCCCTACTCGGGTTATCAATATTTTCAACCGCTCTTGCCTTCGTGATTTATTTTCGTCTGATCCATACCTTGGGGTCGGTCAGCACCACGGCGCAGGCGTACTTGCGTGTGCCGATCGGCGTCGCGATCGGCGTCCTGTTTCTTGGCGAAGCGTTGACGCCGACGGCGTGGATCGGATTTGCCTGCGTGATCGCCGGCGTGGCCGCGATGACTTTGCCGTCACGGAAACCGGCTGCATAAAAGGGCGTCTCCGGCGGGATTCGAACCCACGGCCCCAGGATTAGGAATCCTGTGCTCTATCCTACTGAGCTACGGAGACAGTTTCAGCCCGGCTTATATCATAGCTTCGGAAAATCAGGCAGTTTTGCATGCTATTTCGGATAATCGCCGGTAATTTTGCGCTTTTTTTAGCGGTGGTGCGTGAGCAAGAAAACAGCCTAAAAGGGGAACAATAACGTAGCTTAGCCATTGTAAATCCTTGTGATCCTCTTAGATGGTGTTTAGCTTCTCCGCCTCTCTCTGTGTAAGGCCCCTTATTTGACTCCCGACAATAAACAGCCTGCCAAATCTGCCATCATAGCAGATCCGTCTCTCAGTTTTTTAGCCGGTGGTGGTGAAATGGGCGCTTTGATGCGGGCCCATGATTGGTCGACGTCGTCACTGGGTGATCCGGCCACCTGGCCGCAGTCGCTGCGAACTGCAGTCCGTTTGATCCTTAATAGCGGCCATCCCATGTATATTTGGTGGGGTGCGGACGGCGCCTGTCTCTATAACGATGCCTATCGACAATCAATTGGCCCTGAGCGGCATCCCGGATCACTTGGCCGGCCAGCGCGCGAAGTGTGGAGTGAAATCTGGGACATCATCGGCCCGCAGATTGCCCAGGTCATGGCGGGTCGCGGGGCGACATGGCATGAAAACCATCTCGTCCCGATTACGCGAAACGGACGCCGGGAAGACGTGTATTGGACCTATAGTTATAGCCCAATTGATGATGAATCGGCGCCCAATGGCGTTGGTGGTGTGCTGGTGGTCTGCGCTGAGACGACTGAGGTGGTCAAAGCCAAAGCCGAGGCGGACCAGCATCGGGAACGTCTGGCGCAGATGTTCAATCAGGCGCCTGGGTTTATGGCTATGTTGGAGGGTCCGCAGCATAGGTTTCAGTTGGCCAATGAAGCTTACATCAAGCTAGTTGGCCGGGATGTTCTTGGCAAAACCGTTGCCGAAGCTCTGCCGGAGGCAGTTGAGCAAGGCTATGTTCAGTTGCTGGATCGCGTGTTTGCCAGCGGCGACGCCGTCTCTTTGAACGGCGCAAAATTCAACATTCAAATCGTTCCAGGTGGACCAATCAAAGAAAGTTACGTCGATTTCATTTATCAACCGATCAAAGGTGCTGACGGTAAAACGACGGGCATCTTTGTTGAAGGCTCTGACGTCACCGAGCAAAAGCTTGCCGAAACGGCGTTGCAGGAACTAAATGCAACCTTGGAAACACGAGTTGAAGAACGAACCCGCGAGCATAACCGTCTGTGGACTCACTCGCGCGATTTAATGATGATTATTGGCGTTGATGGAATTTTCCGTGCGGTTAATCCCGCTTGGACTCGTGTGTTCGGCCATTTACCGGAAGAAGTTATTGGACACAGCTTCCGTGAATTTGTTTATCCAGAGGATGCCGACTCTTCACAAGGCCGGCTCAATCATGCCGCGCAGGGAAAAGACCTGGCCAATTTTGAAAACCGCTATCTGCACAAGGACGGCAGTATAAAATGGATCGCCTGGCATACCTCGGTCGAAGGCGATGTCATTTATGTGTATGGTCGAGATATCACAGCAGAAAAAGCCGCGACCAAAGCCTTGGAGCAATCCGAAGCGCAACTGCGCGCGGTCTTTGAAACCAGCCACCAATTTCAAGGCTTGCTGAATCTTGATGGGATTATGCTGGATGCCAACGCGGCGTCATTAAACGCGATTAATTCTACTATTGATGATGTCATCGGTAAGTATTTCTGGGACACGCCCTGGTTTGAAGAAACACCGGGAATGCCGGAGGCGGTGCGCCGAAGTTTTATGAAAGCCGTTAAAGGTGACGTTGTTCAGCATGAGCTGAAAATAAATCTTGCTGTAGGTGGATGGCGATGGTTCGATTTTACATTGCGTCCGGTGCGAAACAGCCAAGGTGAAATCGTCTCGGTCGTCCCTGAAGCAGTCGAAACCACCGAGCGCCGCCGCGTTGATGAAGCCTTGCGGCAAAGCCAGCGCATGGAGGCAGTGGGTCAGTTAACCGGCGGCGTCGCTCATGACTTTAACAATCTTTTGGCGGCCATATCGGGCGGGCTGCAGTTGTTATCGAAAAGTGACGATAAAGAGCGCCGGGCCCAAGTAACCACCCACATGAATGACGCCATCAATAAAGGTGCGCGGTTAACCCGGCAAATGTTGGCGTTTGCCCGAGGGCAGCATCTGGCTCCTACCATCATAAATCCGTTTCGCCAGATAGAGGCGATGCGGGATCTGCTCGACCGCGCCATCGGCGAAGACATCAAGATAGAAATGGATCTAGCGGCAGATCTAGAAAACCTTGAAGTCGATTTAACTCAACTGGAATTGGTGATCTTGAATCTTGCCGTCAATGCGCGGGATGCCATGCCTCGCGGCGGTCGTCTCACTATTTCGGCTAAGAATGTCCACCGTACGGAGGCGCCTATCGGGAATTTTGTGCGGATTGCCATCCGGGACACCGGCGACGGGATGTCGCCCGAAGTGGTCGAGCGTGCGTTTGAACCGTTCTTTACCACCAAGGATGTGGGTCGGGGAACAGGTCTTGGTTTGGCGCAGGTATATGGGTTTGTCAAACAATCGGGCGGGATGGTCTGGATTGAAAGTCAGCCGGGTAAGGGCACGACGATTTTCATGGATTTGCCCCGATCAACGGCGCCGATAACGACGGATGCTGTCATAAAACAATCATCAGCAGGGCCAGCTCCCAAACATACGACGCAGCGCAACGCAAAAATCCTCGTGGTTGAAGATGATGATTCGGTAGCGTTAGTGGTGCAGCAGATGCTGGAAGAATTTGGATTTAAATGTCATCGAGTTACCTCGGCGCGTGAAGCCTTAGCGATCCTAGAAATAAGAGATTTTGATCTGATGTTTTCTGATGTCGTCATGCCCGGCGGCATCAATGGACTTGAACTCGCGCGCGAGGTGCGCGGCAAGCTTCCTCACCTGCCTATTATTCTTACGACGGGATATGGCGGCGAGACAGAGATCGAAAATTCGGGTTTTACGGTGTTTCATAAACCCTATGACCCGCAGGGTTTATTGACGGCAATCGATGCGGCGCTCAAGACCAAGAAATAGTTTTTTTCTAATCCACCTTTGTCTTCATCCGCTCGGTAGCGGCGACCAAGGCAGCCCGAATGCCCGGCTCCATTGCCGAATGCCCTGCATCAGGCACCACGACATACTCAGCTTCGGGCCACGCACGGTGCAGACTATCCGCCGTCGCTATCGGGCAGATCGCATCATACCGTCCCTGGACAATAGTGCAGGGAAGATGGCGGATTTTTTCCACCCCGCGCAACAGCTCGCCTTCTTTTAAGAAGGCAAGATTAATCATGTAGTGCGCTTCAAGCCGCGCAAGTGCAAGTGCTGTATCATCGCTGCCATTGCCAGGAGCATTAGGCAGCAAGGTTGCGCAGGCCGTTTCATAGGCGCTCCAAGTACGGGCATAGGGTAAATGATTTTCCACTACTGGATCGATCAGACGTTTGTAGTAGGCACTCAGAAGATCACCGCGTTCTGCTTGGGGGATCATGGCAGCAAAGGCAGAGTAGGCTTCAGGAAAGAACTGCCCCATGCCATTTAAAAACCATTCAACCTCTTGCGGGCGGCACAGAAAAATGCCGCGAAGCACGAGACCCAAAACACGGTCGGGATGGGTAATGGCATAGGCAAGGGCAAGGGTTGATCCCCAGGATCCGCCGAACACCATCCACTTATCGATGCCGCGCTCGATCCGCAGAGCTTCCATATCGGCAATAAGATGCTGGGTGGTGTTATCTTCGATTGAGGCTACGGGGCGCGAGCGTCCCGCGCCGCGCTGATCAAACAAGACGATGCGCCAAAAGTCCGGATCAAAAAACCGACGATGACCGGTGTTGCACCCGGCGCCGGGGCCGCCATGAAGAAATACCGCGGGCACGCCATGGGGCACGCCGCATTCTTCCCAGTACAGACGATGGGTGGAACTCACCTGCAAGGTGCCCGTAGTATGGGGCTCCAGCGGTGGAAAAAGATTCGGCGCACTGGTGATATCTGGCCGTGGTGATTCCATAAAACTGCTCCCAAGTCGACGTGACGCAACAGCGTTTCTCTTTTTACCTTAATCTGTCTTACAATACGGCGCAAAGGAGCGCCGATGGTAGGAAGGTGGATGTTTTTCTCGAGTGTACTATGCCTTGCTCTGACCCCCATGGCCAGGGCCCCCATCGCTATGGCAACGGAAAGACTGCCCGCAGACGACGCAAAAACCGTGTTTCTAACCGGGCATGTTACCGCCATTATTGACGGCCAGACTGTCGCGCTGAACCAAGGAGATCAGCTGCGCCTGGTCGGAATCGATATTCCTCCCGGGGAAAACGACAAGGCCATGGCGGCACTGAAATCCTTGGTTGGAGGACGTGAGGTGCAGTTGGTATCGGCGGGCCCGCAGCGGGATCGCTGGCGCCGTCTGGTGGCGCAGGTTGTGCGGACGGACGGTCTATGGATTCAAGGTCAGCTGGTTCGTGACGGGATTGTTCGCGTGGCGGGGGATGCGGATCACCGAAGGTTGCTGACCGAGTTGCTGCATCTTGAGGATCAAGCGCGCCAAGATCATGCGGGTATTTGGGCAAATAAAGATTTTCAACCGCACCGTGCCGGATTCATGCCGCGGGCAACCGGCAGCTTTGAGATCGTGGAAGGGACGGTGATATCGGCGGCGATTGTCGGCGGTCGCGGCTATCTCAATTTTGGCGAGGATCGCCGCCGTGATTTTACGGTTGCCGCTGAACCGGAAATCTTACGGGTCTTCACCAAGTCCGGCATCGACTGGCAAGGTTATCAGGGTCGGCAGGTTCGGGTGCGCGGGCATGTGGGATTTTTTGACGGGCCGCGGATCGATGTTACTTATCCAGAACAGATCGAGCTTATGGAAAAGACACCGTCGCTCGCAATTCAGCCGCAGAGGATGGATGATCCCAGCGGCGATGCCGGCCGTGACCCATCCGAGGCCGAGCGGCCTTGATGTTGCCGTTAAGAAAAATCGCCGGGAACTCTTTATCCGATTATCCATTAATCCAGGGCTAAGCTTTATTTAGGGCTGGGCCTTAAAATTTGCGGGCAGATGGCTTAGTTTAAACAGTACAGACCCGAAGCCCGCCGTGTGTGGCGGGACTTTGCGCCCTTGATCAGGAGTGACGATGACATGCTGACTTCATCTCTTCGCCAGTTCGCCCTGTTGGCAGTGGCGGCCGTGTTGACGATATCCGCGGCTCCAGGGGGCGCGCAGCAGAGCAATGGCACCGGAAATAATCGGCTGCTGCGCATGTTTGAATTGTCGCCCGAGCAGGAAAAGAAAATTGCCGAGGATGAGCATCCGAAAATTCTCGAACAGTTTGGAGGTGAGTACCAAAACCCGGCAATAAAACAATACTTGGACGGCATGGTGTCTTATCTGGGCAAATTATCGGACCAGCCCAGCGTTCAATATCGCCTGACCGTGTTGAACTCACCGGTGGTCAATGCCTTCGCCTTACCGGCGGGGCGCATTTATATTACCCGCGGCCTTTTGGCCTTGGCAGATAACGAAGCCGAAGTCGCCGGCGTCCTTGCTCATGAAATGGGTCACGTCACGTCACGCCACGCCTCGCAACGCTATGCCCGCACATCGGCCAGTAATTTGGGTGTTGGCGTTTTGGGGGTTTTGGGTCAAGTGCTGCAAGGTACGGAACTGGGTGGCCTTGCCGGAACCTTGGGTCAAGTGGCGCAAACTGGTGCGGTCCTTTACGTTCAAGGCTATTCGCGTGATCAAGAGTATGAAGCGGACAGTCTGGGTGTCAAAACGCTCAACAAAACCAATTATGATCCAAGCGCTATGGCTAGTTTTTTAGGCAAGTTGCAAGCCTATACCAGTCTGCAGGCGCAGATCATGGGCCAAGCCGATACGTCAAACCAAGTTAATCTCTTGGCAACCCATCCGCGCACCGTCGACCGGATTCAGCGGGCAATTCAGCAAGCAGGTGCACCCTCCAAGCAGCGGGTATTGGGACGTGAACAATATATTCCCCGTCTTGAGGGTCTTTTATACGAAGACGATCCGGAACAAGGTTATGTCCGCGGCACCAAGTTTTATCATCCTAAAATGCGTTTCTTTTTCGAAGTGCCCGCAGGATTCAATTTGATCAACGGCACCACCGAGGTAACGGCTGTCGGCCCGGGCCAAGAGGTAATCCAGTTCGATGGGGGTGCGCAAAACTTCTCTGGCGCGATGACCGATTACTTGGCGTCGTCATGGAAAAATACGCAAGCACCGCTCCGCAACCTCGAGCGGTTCAGCGTTAATGGTATGGAAGCGGCAACCGCCATGGCGACAGTTGCACAGCAGGACGGGAGCCGCAAAGACGTGCGGCTGGTGGCGATCCGCGGCGATAACGCCATTTACCGATTCCTCTTTATCACCAGCCCTGAGTCGACGCAAAAATTCGCTGATGCATTTCGGCGCACGGCACAAAGTTTTCGCCGATTAACCGATGCCGAAATCGCGGCTTTGAAACCGCTGGCGATCCGTGTTCACCAAGTGCAGTCGGGTGACACGGTCGACAGTCTTTCGGCAAGCTTCCCTTATGATCGGTTGAAGCGCGAGCGGTTCATGGTATTGAACGGGCTTTCGGGTCCGAATGCTACGCTGAAGCCAGGGCAGATGGTGAAGCTGGTGCAGGAACAGCGCTGAACGAAGCGATAGTCTAAACAAAGAAAAAGCCTTGGCGTTTACCTAAGGCTTTTTCTTTAAGTATCTAAAGCAAATGAATTACGTATCCAAGAAGCTCCGCAGTTTGCGGCTGCGCGACGGGTGTTTTAGTTTGCGCAGGGCTTTGGCTTCGATCTGACGGATACGCTCGCGGGTAACGCTGAACTGCTGGCCGACTTCTTCCAGGGTGTGATCGGTGTTCATGCCGATGCCGAACCGCATGCGCAGCACGCGTTCTTCACGGGCGGTCAGGGACGCCAGAACTCGGGTGGTAGTTTCACGCAGGTTACCCTGGATCGCCGCATCCAATGGCTGGACTGCATTCTTGTCTTCAATGAAGTCGCCCAAGTGACTGTCTTCTTCGTCACCGATCGGCGTTTCAAGACTGATCGGTTCCTTGGCGATCTTCAGCACCTTGCGCACCTTTTCCAGCGGCATGGCCAGCTTCTCGGCCAATTCTTCGGGTGTCGGTTCGCGGCCGATTTCGTGCAGCATCTGCCGGCTGGTGCGGACCAGCTTGTTGATGGTCTCGATCATATGCACCGGAATACGAATGGTGCGGGCTTGATCGGCGATCGAGCGGGTAATCGCCTGACGTATCCACCAGGTGGCGTAGGTCGAGAATTTGTAACCGCGGCGGTATTCGAATTTATCAACCGCCTTCATCAAGCCGATATTGCCTTCCTGGATCAAATCCAAGAATTGCAAACCGCGGTTGGTGTATTTCTTGGCGATCGAAATCACCAGGCGCAGGTTGGCCTCGACCATTTCCTTTTTGGCGCGGCTGGCTTCCCGCTCGCCCCGCTGCACGGTCTGCACGATGCGGCGGAACTCCGGCAGCGGCATGTTGGCCAGGGCCGAGACGGCGCGGATCTCATCACGGAGTGTGTCGATCTGTTCGCGATTTTTCGACGCGAAGGCCTTCCAGGCCTTGCCCGGCAGATTGGCGACGGTTTCAACCCAATTAGGATCAAGCTCGTTGCCGAAATAATGTTCTAGAAAGGCTTCGCGTTCGACGCCGCGATCCAGGGCTTGACGCATCAACTTGCCCTCAAGCGACGTGAGGCGGCGGTTGTAACCGTAAAGTTGATCCACCAAAGATTCGATCCGGTTGTTGTGCAGGCGGACGCCGCGCATCATTTCGACCAGATCGCTTTTCAGTTTCTCGTAACGTTTTTCCAGCGCCTTACCCGCTTGCTCCCCCTTGTTCAGCAAACCCAGGCGCTGATCCTGGGCGCGCTTTAACTTGTTATAGGTGGCGGTGATTTTCTCAAAGGTCTCGAGCACCTGCGGTTTAAGTTCGGCCTCCATAGCGGAAAGCGAGGGATTGTTTTCGTCGTCACCCTCGGCGCCTTCCGGTGCGCCTTCGCCTTCTTCTTCGATTTCCTCAAGCTCTTGCTCTTCGGTCATTTCCGGCGGCAGGCCGCCCTCACCCTCGGCGCTGGGAAACTTGCCGCCGTAGGTCGCATCCAGATCAATAATTTCACGGAGCGGCATCCGGCCTTCCATGAGCGCATCATGCCAGGTGACGATCGCCTTGATCGTCAACGGGCTTTCGCAGATGGCGCCGATCATCATTTCACGACCGGCTTCGATACGCTTGGCAATGGCAATTTCGCCTTCGCGCGACAACAACTCAACCGAGCCCATTTCGCGGAGGTACATGCGGACGGGATCATCGGTCCGGCCCGCATCTTCATTCACATTGCCGGCGCTACGCCCTTCGCTTTCGGATTCTTCTTCCGCAGCAGCAGCTTCCTCAGCCGGTGCTTCTTCGGTTTCTTCTTCGGATTCGACAACATTAATACCTAGATCGTTCAGCATCGCCATGACGTCTTCGATCTGCTCCGACGTCACTTGGTCTTGGGGCAGGGCGGCATTCATTTCATCGTAGGTGACATAGCCACGCTCTTTGCCGCGGGCGATCATCTTTTTGGCGGATTGGGCTAGGCTATCAATTAAGGGACCGGCTTCGGTCTCGTCGCGCTCGCTCGTAGCTTCTTGCTTGGGTGCTTTCTTCGTCGTCGCCATCGTCAATCTGATCCTGGTTTAATAAATGACTTGTATTGCGCTATCAGTTTAGCCGTCTGCTTTTTGCGGTGCGTGCCGAACATCACCGAAAAACAGTCCGACGAGGTTCCGAAGGTGATCAAAGAAACAATCATGATCTTTTGGCCTCGCCGATAATCTGTTCTGAGTCTGCAACTTTGGGGTCCTCACCCAGATTTCCGATGTTGGGCCGCCGTTCTTGTCGGGCCCGCCGCTGATCAATCAGGGTAAACACGTCGTCGCATCCAGCACGCGCAAACGCCAGCTCTGTTTCAGGCCGTGCAAATGCTGCATGAGCATAGACGGCATCGCTCAAAAGGCTTTCCAGAATCCTGGCGAAT
>Ga0075163_10003491_pt1 | contig 21121 bp, 18 predicted proteins | sample JI1023141ADNA_FD_71478 | JGI IMG/M metagenome (GOLD analysis project Ga0075163, IMG submission 71478) | Wastewater effluent complex algal communities from Wisconsin, to seasonally profile nutrient transformation and Carbon sequestration -... | ecosystem: Engineered > WWTP > Effluent > Algae... | reverse complement strand
GGGACGCAAAGCTGGCGGAGGTTCCGATGGGGCGAGCGGGTGAGCCGGACGAAGTCGCCAAGGTGGCGCTGTTCCTGGCCTCCGACATGTCGTCGTACATGACGGGGGCGGTGCTGGAGGTCACCGGGGGCCGCCACTTGTGATCCCTAGGATCAACCAATGTTGCGTCCTGCAAGTTGGATTGGACTAGCGGGTGGGAGTCCCGTCTCGGTAGGTACCGGAACGCCGGGTAGCAGGCCCCGGTTCGTCGTGGAGACGCGGCGGGCTGAGCGGGGTGTCAAGAGCCTCTTCGGAGGGAGCAAGTGTGCGGGCCGTAGCGTCAAGCGAACTCTGCAGCCTCGTCAGATTCACAATGGGAGAGCCGAGCCGCTCATGTCACGGCGAAGGCCATGTCCGGCGAGCCCTGGTCCGGGGTTAGCTCGTCGGGTCTCTCCGGGGTATGGGAGATGGCACGTACACATAGTCTGGTTCGAAACAGGAGAGACCCGTCTGCCTGGCCTTCGTCGGGCAAAGACCAAGGGTATAAGCCGATGGTGAAACCTCTTGGAGGGCAGCGGGAGTCCGATGGGGTCGTAGTACCGCTGATCGGTGTGCAACATAACGCGCCGGGAGGGAAGGGCCCTGACTTTGATCACGCATTCGAAGTGGGTAAGTGTGAGGGCATGACTGGAATTATCCGGTCCAATTACCCCGGCAAGCTATCGCTTGCCGTAGCTGAGGAGCCGTTGGTGGCTTCGCCGGTGAAAGTGCGACAACTGCAACGGGTGCTATGGGCTGCGGCCAAGCAGTCTGAGGGTCGGCGTTTCCACGCCCTGTATGACCGGGCCTACAGGGGTGACGTCCTGTGGGAGGCGTGGGAGCGGGTGCGTAAGAACAGAGGTGCGGCTGGGGTGGATCGTGTCACCTTAGTTGCGGTGGAGGATTACGGTGTGGACCGCATGTTGCGTGAGTTGCGCCGTGACCTTCGCGAGGGTGTGTACCGTCCGGCGCCTGCGCGTCGGGTGGAGATCCCGAAACCACGAGGTGGTAAGCGGCCGTTGGGGATTCCCACGGTGCGGGACAGGGTGGCTCAGGCGGCGGCCAAGATCGTGTTGGAACCGATTTTCGAGGCGGACTTTCTGTCGTGTTCGTTTGGGTTCCGGCCGAAGCGGTCGGCGACTCAAGCGATGGAGCGGTTGCGTACCGGCTTCATCGAGGGTCACCAGTTTGTGGTCGAGTTCGATATCGCCAATTTCTTCGGCGAGATCGACCATGAGCGGCTGCTCACTGAGGTGAGCCGCCGGGTCTCGGACCGAAAGATACTCAGATTGCTGCGATTGTGGCTGCAAGCAGGGGTGATGGTGGACGGGGCGGTGACGCGGACGGTCGCGGGCACCCCACAGGGTGGGGTGATTTCCCCGTTGCTGGCCAACATCTACCTGCACGTGCTCGACACTGAACTCTCTGCCCGTGGGGTGGGTGAGTTGGTGCGCTACGCCGATGACGGTGTGGTGTTGTGCCGCACGGCGGCACAAGCGAGCGCGGCCCTGGACGCGGTGGGAGAGATCCTGGCGTCATTGGGGTTGCGGCTACATCCGGACAAGACGAAGGTGGTCGACTTACGAGCCGGTCGTGAGGGCCTGGATTTTCTGGGCTGTCATTTCCAGGCGCGGATGTCGGGGCGGTTGTGGGAACAGAAGCGGATCGTGCGCTACTACCTGCACCGTTGGCCCAGCCAGACGGCGATGGCGAAGTTGCGTGACAAGGTCCGTGTGCTGACTGGACGCTCGCGTGTCGGTCTGGACATTCGGACGGTGATCGCGACGTTGAGTCCGGTCCTGCGCGGTTGGGGCAATTATTTTCGTACCGGTAATGCTGCCGACAAGTTCACCCAGATCGACCGCTATGTCACGTGGCGGCTGTTCCGCTTGATGGTGAAGAAGCGGGGCCGCAACCTACGTGCCGGCCAAGCCGATCAGTGGACTGAGGAGTGGTTCAACGGGCACGGCCTGCATCGACTTCGTGGCACCATCCGATACCCGAAGGCAGCGTAACCATGCACAGAAGATCATCGGTAAGCCGTGTGCGGGAAAACCGCACGCACGGATTGAAAGGGGGATGGGGAAACGGATCCGCTTTGCGGACACCGCGCCCCTGACTACCAATGACCCGCATCGCGCAGACCCTTGGGCTGACTGAATTCCAGACCGAAATCATCAGCGCGGTAAGGCAATTCGTCGACAAAGAAGTCATTCCGAACGCCGGGGAACTGGAGCGCTCCGACACCTATCCGCAAGCGATCGTCGACCAGATGCGCCAGATGGGCCTGTTCGGGCTGATGATTCCCACCGAGTACGGCGGTCTCGGCGAATCGCTGCTCACCTACGCGCTGTGCGTGGAGGAGCTGGCCCGGGGCTGGATGGCCACCTCCGGCGTCATCAACACTCACTTCATCGTCGCGTACATGATTCGACAGCACGGCACCCCGGAGCAGAAGCAGCATTTTCTGCCGAGGATGGCGACGGGCGAAGTCAGGGGAGCGTTCTCGATGTCCGAGCCCGAATTGGGATCCGACGTCGCCGCTATTCGAACCCGGGCCCAGCGCAACGGCGATGGCACGTACACCATCCACGGCCAGAAGATGTGGCTGACCAACGGCGCCACCTCAACACTGGTCGCCGCGTTGGTCCGCACCGATGAAGGAGCCGACAAGCCGCACCGGAACATGACCGCGTTCCTCATTGAGAAGCCCTCGGGCTTCGGCGAAGTGCTGCCCGGGCTGACGATCCCCGGCAAGATCGACAAGCTCGGCTACAAGGGCATCGACACCACCGAAATGATCTTCGACGGCTACACCGCCCACGGTGACAACGTTCTTGGGGGAGAGCCGGGCCAGGGGTTCTTCCAGATGATGGACGGAATCGAAGTCGGCCGGGTGAACGTGGCCGCCAGGGCGTGCGGCATCGGGATCCGTGCCTTCGAACTGGCCGTGCGATACGCCCAGCAGCGCAGCACTTTCGGTAAGCCGATAGCCGAGCATCAGGCCATCGCATTTCAACTCGCCGAGATGGCCACCAAGGTTGAGGCAGCCCATCTGATGACCGTCAACGCAGCCAGGCTGAAGGACTCCGGCGAACGTAACGACCTCGCTGCCGGGATGGCGAAGTACCTAGCCAGCGAATATTGCAATGAAGTCACCCAGCAGAGCTTCCGCATTCACGGCGGCTACGGCTACTCCAAGGACTTCGAGATCGAACGCCTGATGCGCGACGCGCCGTTCCTGCTGATCGGGGAGGGCACCAGCGAGATCCAGAAGAGCATCATCAGTAAGCGCCTGCTTGCCGACTACCGAATCTGACGAGCGTCATCGTCGAGCGGTGGCATGCTGGCCTGCATGAAAGCATTTCGTGCGGCCGTGGAGGCCGGCGACTTCGATGCCCTGCCCGCGCTGTGCGCCGAGGACGTCGTGTTCCGCAGCCCGATCGCCCACAAGCCGTATCAAGGTCGCGAGACATTGGGCGCGATCCTGCGCGCGGTGTCGCGGGTGTTCGAGGATCTGACCTACATCCGTGAGATCGGCGGCGGCGAATCACCGGACAGCGCCCTGGTTTTCGTGGCCAAGGTCAACGGGCTGGAAATCAACGGCTGCGACTTCCTGCACACCAACGCAGATGGGCTGATCGACGAGTTCACCGTCATGCTGCGTCCGCTCAAGGCGGTCAACGCGTTCGCCGAGCGGATGGCGGACGAGTTCGCGGAGGAGATGCGTCGGGCCGGCCTGGCCTGAAGTTCGGGGCCTGAAATTCGAGGCCTGAAATTTCGTTGGCGTGTGCTCCCGCGAATCGATGGTGCCGTGGAGCACCATCGAATGATGGCGAGAATCAGCGGCGATTCTCTGATCGTTCGCGGTGAGCAACGACCGGACAACAGTTGGCTTTTCACCATTCGATACATCGCGGAATTCGAGCAGGCAGAACTCGGCCTCGACTTCGATGACTCGGTTCAGATCGCCGACGGTGGTGGTGCGCCGCCGGTTCCGTTTGTAGCCTGCGGCTCGTCGGTGCCGCGTAAAAAGCGCGTCGTGGTCAACGGCGAGTGCCTTGCTGCGGCCGAGGCTGAGCTTTACGCCACCGTCCGGCTGCGCAGCCGCGACGGCCGAGGCGTGCAGACACGATCCGCGCCGCTGCGTCGCAACTCGAAGGGTGGCTAGCGGCCGCTGCTGACAGTCAGCTCCGCAGGCACGTGCAGGGCTTGCCCGTACCTATCCCATCGGCCATAGGCAGCGGCGAGCAGCAATCCCGCCAGCCCGCCCCCGAGGGCACCGGCGGCCGCGACTTGCGACCTGCCTGGAACGGGCAGCGGTCGCGCGCTGCGCGGCAGTGGCCACACCACTCCCACAGCGAAGGGCGAAATCACTTTCTCCACCGCAGGCACGGCAGTGCTCAAGAGTTCATTCAATGCGGCATCGGCGGCGTGCAGGGATGTCGTGATGACCGTGATCTTCACCATCATGGTTTCCGGCAGCATGTACGACTGGAGCGTCACATCGCTAGCCTGGACGTCCGCGGCCGTAGCCGCTTTCGGGATCCAATGTGCATCCTGAAACAAGATCGCCGCCTGCCTTGTGACCTGCCCGCGGTTGAGCACCGACCAAAAGGCCTGCATATCCCCACCGGATTTGGTGTAGTCGGGGCTGATGACCACCGTGGCGGTCGCGCTGAAATGCGTCGGCTTCGGTGCCGCGATGGCGCCGATGATGCCGCCCAGGAGAGCTCCGGCGAGCGCGACCACGGCAATGACAGTCCTTGGCCTCGCCATGGTCCATATCCGCCGCGCAACGCTTCGCATCGTGGTCAGAGACTAGTCCGCAATTCGATACGCGGGACATGCAAACCCGTCCGCCGGCAGTGACGTGTCGATATGGTCACGCCATGGCCGTCAAAGAATCCCGGGAAGTTGTGATCGAAGCGTCTCCGAAGGAGATCCTGGACGTCGTCGCCGACGTCGAGCGGACGCCGGAATGGTCTCCGCAGTACCAGAGCGCCGAGGTTCTCGAGCGGTTCGACGACGGACGGCCGCGCAAAGTCGTCATGAAGGTGAAGGCAGCGGGGATCACCGACGAGCAGACCATCGAGTACACCTGGGCCGATACCTGGGTCAGCTGGACCCTGATCAAGGCCGGCCAATTGCGTTCGCAGGACGGCAAATACACCCTGACTCCCGAGGGCGACAAGACCAAGCTGCGCTTCGACATCGCGATCGACCTGGCGGTGCCGCTGCCCGGGTTCGTGGTCAAACGGACCATGAAGGGCGCGCTGGAATCGGCCACCGACGGCCTGCGCAAGCAGGTCCTGAAGGTCAAGAAGGGCTGAACTGCCGGCTCGTCCACACATAAAATCGGGACGATCACGGGGGCTCGTGAGCCGATGACGGCGGTATAGCCTTCGGGCATGATCCGCGTCGCGATCGTGGGCGGTGGAGCTGCGGGAGTGCTTGCCGCCATTCACCTCCGTCGGCGTAAAGCCGATGCGCAGATCACCCTCATCGACGCCACCGGCCGCCCGGGTGCCGGCGCGGCCTACGGCACCACCGACCCGAGCCATCTGCTGAATGTTCCGGCGCCGCGCATGTCCGCGTGGCCCGACGATCCCGACCACTTCTGCCGCTGGCTCGACGACAGAGCGGTCGCGACGCTGGAGGGGTTCGCGCCGCGGTTGGCCTATGGCCGCTACCTACGCGAACAACTCGGTGCCGCCGGTGTGCGTATCGAAACCGCCGAAGTTGTCGGGTTGGTGCCGGGCGGCACGCCGGTTTTGTCGCTGCGAGGCGGGCGCACGCTATCCGCCGACGTCGTCGTCCTCGCCTCCGGACGCCCAGAGGGCAGCATGCCCGAATCCCTGGACCGGGCATTCGCGCCCGTTCTGGCGGAGGGCACCAGCGACAAGATCGTCGTCGACCCATGGGCGCCTGGCGCATTGAGCTGCCTCGGCGCGCGCAGGCCCGCCGGCGTCGTGGTGATCGGCACAGGTTTGACGGGCATCGATGTGGCACTGCACCTCATCGCGCGCGGCGCGACGGTCACCATGGTCTCGCGCCACGGCTCGCTGCCCAAGCGATTTCGGGCGCTGCCCCCACTTGCCGAGCTGCCCAACATCGATGCGCTCCCCGGGGACGTCTCGCTGGAACTATTGCGCGAGGCATTCACCGCGGACCTCACCCAAGCCCGCGAAGCGGGCGCGGATTGGCGTCAGGTGATCGACGGGCTGCGTCCCCGAACGGCGGCGCTGTGGCGGAGATTGGGCTGGGAGGACCAGCGCCGATTCCTGCGCGAGGATGTGCGGCAGTGGGATGTCCTGCGCCATCGGATGCCTCCGACAATCGGCGACGCGGTCGAAGCGGCGCTCGACAGCGGCCGAATGGTCGTCGAGGCCGGCGAAGTCGCCGAGGTGTCACTGCGCGGCAGCGGTGTTGAACTTGTCGTGACAGCGAGCGATCGGACGCTGCGCCGGTTCTGCGACGCCGTGGTGGTCGCCACGGGCACCGCGTGGGATCGGCGCTCCCTGCAACGCTCCCCGCTGTGGGCTTCGCTGCTGGAGACCGGCGTTGCATCTCTGCATCCGTCCGGACTGGGTGTACGGGTGGACGCCGACGGATACCTGATCGACGCCGCGGGTGCTGCCGCCCCGGGCGTCGTCTGCCTCGGTCAGATCCGGCAGGGCGAGCTCTGGGAGACGACGGCGATCCCCGAGATCCGAGCCCAAGCCGCGGCCATCGCGGAATTACTGGCCGATCCCACCCGCGACGGTCCGGTGCGGGGTCAACGGCTGGTCACCTCGACTCCTGCGTTGACGGGCGCTGCAGCGTCGTATGCCGAAGGGGTACGTCGCCTCCTTGCGGTGCAGGACGGCGCGTCGATCGCGTTCGCCGCCGCGGTCGCCGAGAACGCGGACCACGCGCGTGCGCACGTGGCGCTGGCGATGATCGCCACCGAGCGACCCGACCGCGCAGGCGGACCAGACGCCGTCGCCGGCCACCTTGCCCGCGCCCGCGCGGCGCTCGCACACGGAAGCGCCGAAGACCGCAGCCACGTCGAAGCCATCGCGACGTGGTGCGAGGAAGGCAACACGGCGGGCACCGCCGCTCTGATCGAGCATCTTGACCACACCCCGGACGACGAAGTCGCGCTGCTGGTGCTCGCGCCGTCGATTGCCTTCGCGGGGGTGGGCGACGCGCTTCCCGACGCGTGGCAATACATCGAACGCTTCACCGCTGTCCATGGTGAGGCGCCGTGGTACCTGGGCCTGCGCGCCTACGGCCGCACCGAACAGGGCCTCTGGTACGACGCGGCCGATCTTGCCGATGCCGCGCTGGAACTCGATCCCGGCAATGGCAATGCGGCACATGCCCTTTCGCACGTGCAGTACGAGACCGACGCACACGGGGCCGGGCTGAAATGGCTCACCGATTGGATCGCGGGAGACGGCCAAACCCAGCGCTACCCCGCGCACTTCCAGTGGCACGCCGCACTGCACGAACTTGCGATGGGCGACGCGGCGGCCGCCGCCCGGCGGTATGCCACGTTCCTGGCCCCGCCGCGGTCGAAGGACGTGCGATGTCTGGTCGACGCCGGTTCACTGGCCTGGCGAGCCCGGCTGCATCCGGACTGGGTGACGCCACCCGACCCGATGCCGGTGCTGGCCGAGGTGGGTCCGTTGGCCTATGCGCCGCAAACGCCGTTCATCGCCTTCCACGCCATGCTTGTGCTCGCCGCCGCGAACGATCCGGCGGCCATCCGCGCCATCGACGTCCCACATACGACCGACCTGCAGGCCACCACATTGCGGCTGATCGGGGAAGGCCTCATCGCGCTGAACGAGGGCGAGCCGCGGGCCGCCCTGGACTACCTGTTGGAATCGCTGCCCGGGCTGCCGTCGATCGGAGGAAGTCGTGTGCAACACGAAGTGATTCTCGAAACGGCGTTAGCCGCGATGCTCCAACTCGGCGCGCCCGGCCAAGCCGCACGCCTGCTGTCCCGGCATCGCGCCGGGCCCGGCCCGCAGGTCACCCGTGGTGCGGTGAACTGACGTCTTTTTGCGCTCGCAATCAGTTCTCGCCCGTCGCCACCAAGGAGCGCAAGCGAACGCCGGGGTTGTCCTCCGCGAACCCCTGCAGCCGCCACTTAGTGGTGAACAACGCCAACATGACGCCATCGGTCCGGGTGAGAACCTCGATCGACACCTGCTTCTCGGCGATCGGGGCATCCTCGGCGTCGATAGCCCGAGCGACCGTGTACGGCAACGGCGACAACGCGATCGGCGAGTTGAACTCCGTCGCCATCCGGTGACTGGCCACCTCGAACTGCATCGGGCCGACCGCCGCGAGCACCGGAGACTGGTCGCCGCGCCGATCCGACCGCAGAACCTGAACCACACCCTCCTGCTCCAGCTGCTCGATGCCCTTGCGGAACTGCTTGTGCTTGCTGGGGTCGGTACTGGTGGCCGCCATGAAATGTTCCGGCGAGAAGCTGGGAATCGGCGGAAACTCCACCGGAACATCGCGGAACAACGTGTCCCCGGGGCGCAACGTTGCAGCGTTGGCAAGACCGATCACGTCTCCGGGCCACGCGTTCTCCAGCGTCGAGCGCTGCTGCCCGAACACCGACTGCGCGTACTTGGTGACGAACGGCTTACCCGTGGCCGCGTGAGTCAGAACATCGCCGCGCTCGAAGGTGCCCGAACAGACCCGCGCATAGGCGATCCGGTCCCGATGGGCCGAGTCCATGCCGGCCTGAACCTTGAACACGAACGCGCTGAACGGCGAATCGACCGGTCGCGGATTGCCCTCGACGTCCAACAACCCGCCAGGGGGAGGTGCCAACCGAACCAGGTTGTCCAAAAGCTGGTTCACCCCGAAATTGAGCGCCGCCGACGTGAACAACGTCGGCGACGAATCGCCCCGCAGGAAGGAATCCTGGTCATGGTCACCGCCGTCGGCCGACAGCAGCTCGCACTCTTCGACCGCATTGACCCAGTCGACGCCCGCGGCGTCTTCGGCGCGATCCGGTGAAATGTGTTCCTCGGGTGCCGCCGTGGCGCCACCCGCCGTCCTGGTGAAGCGGATGAAATTGCCGGTACGGCGATCCAGCACGCCCTTGAAATCGCCGGCGATGCCGACGGGCCACGTCACCGGCGTGGGCTTGACACCGATGCGCTCCTGAATCTGGTCGAGAAGCTCCAGCGCGTGCCGTCCCGGGCGATCCCACTTGTTGATCACCGTGAGGATCGGAATGCGCCGGTGACGGCAGACCTGAAACAGCTTGAGCGTCTGCGGTTCCAGACCCTTCGCGGCGTCGATGAGCATCACCGCGCAATCCACGGCACACAACACCCGGTAGGTGTCCTCGGAGAAATCGGCGTGCCCGGGGGTGTCGAGCAGGTTGATCACGCAGTCCGTGCCGTCGGGCGAGGTGTACGGAAACTGCAGCGCCGTCGACGTGATGGAGATGCCCCTCGCCTGTTCCATCTCCATCCAGTCCGAAACAGTGGTGCGCCGGCCCGACTTACCGTGGATGGCGCCGGCCTCGGTGATCACCCTGGCATGCAGTGCGAGCGCCTCGGTGAGCGTCGACTTCCCGGCATCGGGATGGCTGATCACTGCAAATGTCCTGCGGCGCTTGGCTTCTGCCGCGACTTTGGCCGCGACGGCCCCGTTCGGCTTGGGCTGGGATTCTTCTGACATCACGCCCTCCTCAGCGAGCCCAGACGCTGGATCGCCTCGTCCATAGTCTCGTCGCGTTTACAGAACGCGAAGCGCACCAGGTGGTTCCATTCGTTGAAATGTGCGGAGTGCGGATCGCAGAACGCGGACATCGGTATCGCCGCAACACCCGCCGTCTCCGGGAGCGTCATGCAGAAACTGGTGCTGTCCTCATAGCCCAGCGGCCGGGGATCCGCGCAGAGAAAGTAGGTGCCCGCACTGTCGTGCACGTCGAACCCGATCTCGGTCAGCGCGTGGGACAACGAGTCGCGCTTGGCCTGCAAAGCCGCCCTGAGCCGGTCGACCCACTGCTGTTCATGGTTGAGCGCGTAGGCCACCGCGGGCTGGAACGGTGCGCCGCCCACATAGGTGAGGTATTGCTTGGCGGCCCGGGCGCCCTTGATGAGCTCCGGCGCCCCGCACACCCAGCCGATCTTCCAGCCGGTGCAGTTGAACATCTTCGCCGCCGACGAGATCGTCAGCGTCCTGTCCCGCATGCCCGGATATCCGGCGAGCGGCAGGTGGCGGCGGTCGTCGAACACCAGGTGTTCGTAGACCTCGTCGGTGATGACGAGGAGGTCGTGGTGCGTCGCCAGTTCTGCGAGCTTCAGCAGCTCGTCGTCGGTGAGCACGGTGCCAGTCGGGTTGTGCGGCGAGTTCACGATGAGTGCCTTGGTGCGCGGCGTGATGGCGTTGCGCAGGGCGTCGAGATCCAGGGCGAAGCCACGGCCGTCGGGAACCATGGGAACGGCTCTGCGGTGGGCGCCCGCCATGGCGATCACGGGGGAGTACGAGTCGTAGAACGGCTCGATGACGATCACCTCGTCGCCGGGTTCGACCAGGCCGAGCACGCTAGCCGCGATCGCCTCGGTGGCGCCCACCGTCACAAGGACTTCGGTGTCCGGGTGGTAGTCGATGCCGTACTGCCGGTGTCGCTGGGTGGCGATGGCTTGCCTGAGTTCGGGGATGCCGAGGCCGGGCGGATATTGGTTGACGCCGTGGGCGATGGCCTCCTGGGCTTTCTGAAGCATCGCAGGCGGGCCGTCCTCGTCGGGGAACCCCTGGCCCAGGTTCACCGCGCCGGCGCTGGCCGCCAATGCGGACATTTCGGCGAAGATCGTCACCGCGTAGGGCTGCAGGCCTTCGACCGTCGCCGCTGGGCCGGTGACATCATCGCGCGTCATGCTGCGGCAACTTACGCGAGCAGCGGTGAGGTCACCAAGGGCACCGGCGGTGGGGTGAAGTGCGTCACCCAACCATCCGGTTGGCCGGGTTCCCCTGATAACGTGCGAGTATCGCCGGGACTAGGCTCTACGGAGTCGGACCCCGAAACACATTCCGACCAGATACAGATCCAGGACAGGAAGAGGACCCCACCATGTCCGAAGAAGCCTTCATCTACGAGGCCATCCGTACGCCTCGCGGCAAACAACGCGGCGGCTCACTCACCGAGGTCAAGCCCCTCAATCTGGTTGTCGGCCTGATCGGGGAACTGCGTACGCGCTTCCCCGACCTCGACGAGAACCTGATCAGCGACGTCATCCTGGGCTGCGTCTCGCCGGTAGGCGACCAGGGCGCCGACATCGCCCGCACCGCCGTCATCGCAGCCGGCATGCCCGACACCGTCGGAGGCGTGCAACTGAACCGCTTCTGCGCCTCAGGCCTGGAAGCCGTCAACACAGGCGCCCAGAAGATCCGCTCCGGCTGGGACGACATGGTGCTCGCAGGCGGCGTCGAGTCGATGAGCCGCGTACCCATGGGCTCTGACGGCGGCGCGCTGTTCACCGACCCCGCCACCGTCTACGACGCCTTCATCGTTCCGCAGGGCATCGGCGCCGACCTGATCGCAACCATGGAGGGCTTCTCCCGCGAAGACGTCGACGCCTACGCGGCACGCTCGCAGGATCGCGCCGCCGCAGCCTGGTCAGGTGGCTACTTCGCCAAGTCCGTCGTCCCGGTCAAGGACCAGAACGGTCTGGTCATCCTCGACCAGGACGAGCACATGCGCCCGGGCTCGACGGTCGAGAGCCTCGGCAAGCTCAAGCCCGCCTTCGAAGGCCTGGCCGCCATGGCCGGCTTCGACGACGTGGCACTGCAGAAGTACCACTGGATCGAGAAGATCAACCACGTCCACACCGGCGGCAACAGCTCCGGCATCGTCGACGGCGCGGCCCTCGTCCTGATCGGCTCCGAAAAAGCTGGGAAGGCGACCGGATTGACCCCGCGGGCGCGCATCGTCGCCACCGCCACCAGCGGCGCCGAGCCGACCATCATGCTGACCGGACCCACCCCGGCCACGCGCAAGGTTCTCGATCGCGCCGGCCTGACCGTCGACGACATCGACCTGTTCGAACTGAACGAGGCGTTCGCGTCCGTCGTCATGAAGTTCCAGAAGGACCTCAACATCCCGGACGAGAAGCTCAACGTCAACGGTGGCGCCATCGCCATGGGTCACCCGCTCGGTGCCACCGGCGCGATGATCCTCGGCACCATGGTCGACGAACTCGAGCGCCGCAACGCTCGACGCGCCCTGGTGACACTGTGCATCGGCGGCGGCATGGGCGTCGCGACCATCATCGAGCGGGTCTGACCTCAGGTCTGAGCCCCAAGACCTTTTGAACTTTCGGCAAAGGAGCTGACGAAACACCATGGCAGAGAACACAATCGCGTGGGATAAGGATGCCGACGGCATCGTCACGCTGACGCTGGACGACCCGACCGGTGGCGCCAACGTCATGAACGAGCACTACAAGGAATCCATGCACAAGGCCGTCGAACGCCTTGTCGCCGAGAAGGATTCGGTCAAGGGCGTGATCATCACCAGCGGCAAGAAGACCTTCTTCGCCGGCGGCGACCTCAAGGCGATGATCCAGGCCGGCCCCGAGAACGCCGGTGAAATCTTCACCGAGGTCGAGGACATCAAGCGTGACCTGCGTGCCCTGGAGACCCTCGGCGTTCCGGTTGTCGCCGCCATCAACGGCGCGGCACTCGGCGGCGGCCTGGAGATCGCGCTGGCGTGTCATCGCCGAATCGTGGCCGATGTCAAGGGAACTCAACTCGGCCTGCCCGAAGTCACCCTGGGCCTGCTTCCCGGCGGGGGCGGTATCACCCGCACCGTGCGGATGATGGGCATCCAGAACGCCTTCGTGAACGTCCTGAGCCAGGGCACCCGCTTCAAGCCCGCCAAAGCCAAGGACGTCGGCCTGGTAGACGAAGTCGTCTCCTCCGTTGAGGAACTCGTGCCGGCGGCCAAGGCATGGATCAAGGCCAACCCGGAAGCCAACACTCAGCCGTGGGATATCAAGGGCTACAAGATGCCCGGCGGCACGCCCGCGACTCCGGCGCTGGCGGCCATCCTGCCGTCGTTCCCCTCGTTGCTGCGCAAGCAACTCAAGGGTGCGCCGATGCCGGCCCCGCGCGCCATCCTGGCCGCCGCCGTCGAGGGTGCGCAGGTTGACTTCGACACGGCATCGCGTATCGAGAGCCGCTACTTCACTTCCCTTGTGACCGGCCAGGTTTCGAAGAACATGATCCAGGCGTTCTTCTTCGACCTGCAGGCGATCAACGGTGGTGGTTCGCGGCCCGAGGGCATCGCCAAGACCCCGATCAAGAAGATCGGTGTGCTGGGCGCAGGCATGATGGGCGCCGGAATCGCCTATGTGTCAGCCAAAGCCGGCTACCAGGTCGTCCTCAAGGACGTCGAACTGGCTGCTGCCGAGCGCGGCAAGGGCTACTCCGAGAAGCTGGAAGCCAAGGCACTCGAGCGGGGCCGCACCACAGCGGAGAAGTCCGCTGAGCTGCTGGCCCGGATTCATCCGACCGCCGACGCCGCAGACTTCGCGGGCGTCGACTTCGTCATCGAAGCGGTGTTCGAGAACCAGGAACTCAAGCACAAGGTGTTCCAGGAGATCGAAGACATCGTCGAACCCAACGCACTTCTCGGGTCGAACACCTCGACCATGCCGATCACCGGCCTGGCCACCGGTGTGAAGCGTCAGGAAGACTTCATCGGGATCCACTTCTTCTCGCCGGTCGACAAGATGCCGCTGGTGGAAATCATCCGGGGCGAGAAGACCTCCGACGAGGCTTTGGCGCGGGTGTTCGACTACACCCTGTCAATCGGCAAGACGCCGATCGTCGTCAACGACAGCCGCGGCTTCTACACCTCGCGGGTGATCGGGACGTTCGTCAACGAGGCGCTGGCCATGCTCGGCGAGGGCGTTGAGCCCGCATCGATCGAGCACGCAGGCACCCAGGCCGGTTACCCGGCCGCGCCGCTGCAGCTGTCCGACGAACTCAACCTCGAGCTGATGCACAAGATCGCCACGGCGACCCGCAAGGCCGTCGAGGATGCCGGTGGCACATATGAGCCGCACCCGGCCGAGCTGGTGGTCGAGAAGATGATCGCCGCGGGCCGTCCCTCGAAGCTGAAGGGCGCCGGCTTCTACGAGTACGCCGACGGTAGGCGCACTGGCCTGTGGAGTGGCCTGCGTTCGGAGTTCAACTCCGGTACGTCTGCGCCTCCGCTGCAGGACATGATCGACCGGATGCTGTTCGCCGAGGTTCTCGAGACGCAGAAGTGCTTCGACGAGGGCGTCATCACCTCGACGGCGGACGCGAACATCGGCTCTATCATGGGCATCGGCTTCCCGCCGTGGACCGGTGGCGCCGCGCAGTTCATCGTCGGCTACCCGGGCGGGCGTGCCGGTTTCGTGGCACGTGCCCAGGAACTGGCGGCGAAGTACGGCGAGCGGTTCAACCCGCCCGCATCGCTGCTCGCCTAGTTTCTGCAGTGACGCGCCGAGCGTAACGTCACGGCGGAAATCGACTCGATTTTCCGCCCTGGCGTTACGCTCGGCGTTTTTGCGGGCTCTGTCGGTCCTCGTCGGCACACTGCACCGCATGATTGAGCCGTTCATCGGCAGCGAAGCGCTCGCAGCGGGCAGCCTTACACGCCATCAACTTCGCACCAGGTTCACAGCAGTGCACCAAGACGTCTACCTGCCGGCCGGTGTGGAATTGGACGCCCTTCTGCGGGCGAAGGCATGCTGGCTACGGTCGCGCCGCCGTGGCGTCCTGGCAGGGTACTCGGCGTCGGCACTGCACGGCGCGAAGTGGGTTGACAACAGCCGGCCCGCGGAGATCTTCGATTCGAATCGACGGCCAACTTCGCAGGTGATCACCCGAGAAGGCCAGTTAGCGACCGACGAAATCTGGCAGCTCGGCGGAATCAAGCTGACCAACCCGGCACGTACGGCACTGGATCTGTTGTGCTGGTACCCGCTTGACTCAGCTGTCGTCGCGACCGACGCCCTGGCCCGCGCGACCCGCCTCAAGTTGGCAGACGTCCGGCTCCTCATCGAGCGGTATCGAGGTCGCCGCGAAATCCGCCGCGCACGCGAGGCCCTGGCTCTCGTCGATCCGGGCGCGGAATCCCCACGGGAAACCTGGCTGCGGCTCGTGTTGGTCCGTGCGGGATTTCCACCGCCCCAGACCCAGATCGTCGTCCGCAACGAATACGGAGTCCTCATCGCGCACATCGACATGGGCTGGGAGCACCTCAAACTCGGGCTCGAGTACGAGGGCGATCACCACAGAACCAGCCGGCGACAGTTCAACCGGGACATCCACCGGTATGAGGAGTTGCGGGATATGGGATGGGTGATTATCCGGATTACCGCCGAGGACGTCGTCGGCTCCATCGTCCATCGCGTCGGCGCGGAATTCGCTCGCCGACAGTAACGCCACGGCGACAATCGACCCGGATTCCCGCCGTGGCGTTACGCTCGGCGCGACTCGGCTTCGATGCTTCGATCACCCGCCAAAAATCAGCACTCGCATAAACCTCAGTCGGCACGAACTGTCAGCAGGACCGCCGAGTCTTCGAGTGCGTCCAGGCTGTGGCGCTCAGCGGGAATGATGACAAAGTCGCCGGCCTGGCCCTCCCATTCGTTGGTTTGGGCTCGTATACGCACGCGGCCGCTCAACACCTGCAAGGTCGCCTCGGGCGGGCTGTCGTGCTCCCCAAGACCCTGACCCGATGCCAGGGCGATCAGCGTCTGTCGCAAGAGGTGCTCGTGCCCACCGTAAATGGTCTTCGCGGAACGTCCGCTGTGGTGGTCCCGCGCCAGTTCCAGCTGTTCAGAAGCCAGACCTATCAGTGATGTGGATTCCATACCTTCCACCCAACAGGAAATGACCGCCCATAACCACCCCCAGGACTAGATGGCCGGCCCCAGCAGATCATCGGCATCGGTGATGATGTAGCCGTAACCCTGTTCTGCTAGGAATCGTTGGCGATGCGCGGCGTACTCAGCGTCCAGGCTGTCCCGAGAGACCACCGAGTAGAACACCGCTCCGCCGCCGTCGTGCTTGGGGCGCAACAACCTCCCCAGCCGCTGCGCTTCCTCCTGGCGCGAGCCGAATGTCCCCGAAACCTGCACCGCCACAGAGGCTTCAGGCAGATCGATGGAGAAGTTGGCCACCTTGGACACCACCAGAGTCCGGATATCGCCGCGGCGGAATGCGTCGAACAACTCTTCGCGCTCGGCGTTCTTGGTCGACCCCTGGATCACCGGGGCGTCCAGCGCGGTACCCAGCTCGTCGAGCTGATCCAGGTACGCGCCGATCACCAGCGTCGGCTCATTCGGATGGCGTGCCAGGATCGACTTCACCACCGCGACCTTCGTGTGCGCCGTCGAGCACAGCTTGTAGCGCTCCTCCGCCTCTGCGGTGGCATAGATCATCCGCTCGTTGTCGGTCATCGTGACGCGCACTTCGATGCACTGTGCGGGCGCGATCCACCCCTGAGCCTCGATGTCCTTCCACGGGGCGTCGTACCGCTTCGGCCCGATCAGACTGAACACGTCGCCTTCCCGGCCGTCTTCGCGGATCAAGGTGGCGGTCAACCCGAGCCGGCGCCGCGACTGCAGGTCCGCCGTCATTCGAAACACCGGGGCGGGGAGAAGGTGAACCTCGTCGTAAACGATCAGTCCCCAATCGCGGCTGTCGAACAGCTCCAGGTGGCGGTATTCACCTTTCGTGCGGCGGGTGATCACCTGATAGGTGGCGATCGTGACCGGGCGGATCTCCTTGCGCTCACCCGAGTATTCGCCGATTTCGTTCTCGGTCAACGACGTTCGGGCAATGAGTTCACGCTTCCACTGCCGGCCCGACACCGTATTGGTCACCAGGATCAAGGTGGTGGCACTGGCTTTGGCCATGGCCGCCGCGCCCACCAGGGTCTTACCCGCCCCACACGGCAACACCACCACGCCGGACCCGCCTGCCCAGAACGAATCGACCGCCATCTGCTGGTAATCGCGTAGTTGCCAGCCGTCCTGCATCAACGAGATCGGATGAGCCTCGCCGTCGACGTAGCCGGCCAGGTCCTCGGCGGGCCAGCCGACCTTCAGCAGCATCTGCTTCACCCGGCCCCGCTCGCTCGGATGCACGATGACGGTGTCGTCGTCGATGCGGGCGCCCAGCATCGGGCTGATCTTCTTGTTGCGCAGAATCTCTTCCAGAACCGCGCGGTCGAGGCTCACCAGCATCAGCCCGTGGGCGGGATGCTTGACCAGCTGCAGACGGCCGTAGCGGGCCATCGTGTCGACGATGTCGACCAGCAGGGGCTGCGGCACCGCGTAGCGCGAGAAGTTGACCAGCGCGTCGACCACCTGCTCGGCGTCGTGGCCCGCCGCACGGGCATTCCACAGCGCCAGCGGGGTGATCCGATAGGTGTGCACGTGCTCGGGCGCACGCTCCAACTCGGCAAACGGGGCTATCGCCGCCCGGGCCGCGCCGGCCAGATCGTGGTCGACTTCAAGCAGCACCGTCTTGTCGGACTGCACAATCAACGGGCCGTCGGTCATAACGGACCATTATCCCGGCCCCCGCTACGCATCGGCCGCCACCACCGATGTCACCCGATGCACCGCGAATTCGCGGACCCGTCCCTGTGCCGAATCCCACGCCATCAGCTGGCCGCCGTGGATCGAGATCGGTGACACCACTCGCTGAGTCGCGACCCCGGCAGCATCGACGTAACCGATCAGCACGTCCTGCTTCTGGACGGCCGCCTGGTGCAGCAACGCCATCGCCACCGCGGGATCGACCCTGCCACCGCCGTGCGACGACGATCCAACCTTCCGAAGCAGGCCCACGACCGCGGCAAGAGCGTCGGAATTGGGTACCGACATGGCCCGGAACGGCCGCCGCAGTTGAACCGCGGCCACCCGTGCGGCCCGGCGGCGGATGTCGACGATTGAGCCGGAGGCATCTTCTGCGGCCGGGGCGAAACCGGCAGACCGCAGAGCCGCCAGCACCGCGGAGATCGGTGCCTGCGAGACGGCCACAGTCGGTGCGAGCGTTCGCATGTCGAGAACGGCGACAGCGGGCGCCGACACGGCCTGCGCCAGCAGCGAAGGGTCTTCGCACCGGATGAACGACGACGCCATTCCCACCCGTAGCTGGCCGTGCCGACGGGCGACGTCGTCGATCAGGTAGGTCAAGGACTGGGGGACAGGTGTTTTGGAGTGTCTCTCGAACAGCGAGTGTAGGTCGCCCACCGTGTGCCCGGTGTCCAACGCATGACGCAATGATTGCTCACTGACCCGATAAACCATTGCGGCGCCGGCGGATTCGACGGTGGCCACCGCCGACAGGCGGTCGGCCAGGTCTCGCTGCAGGGGGCCCGGCACTACGACGGTCAGGTCTGCCTGAACCAGGAAGTGGTCGATCGGGGCGGGCAGGATCTTGGCCATCGCTTCAGCGGCTGCGGTGTCGCCCGTCAGCAGCAGCCGGCCTGGCGATGAAAGAGCACCGTGCCCTACGAGTCCCAGGGCGTGTGCCTCTTCGAGAACGTCGCCGAGAGGACCGGGCTGCAGCCGGTTGGCCCAGCGGGGGCGCTGCCAGATCAGGGCGCGCGCTGCTGATCCGGAGTCGACGCACGAACCGGCCGGAAGTCCGGCCAGCAAGCTGAGCAGCAGTCGGCGATCCAGCGGTGCCGCCGTTGAATACAGCGAATCGGCAAGAGCCGCATACGGTTTACCCTCCGGGCCGCGAGTGCCGATCAGGCTCGGTCGGCATGGCAGTTCGAGCCATGCGGTAGCGAGGATCAACCAGCGCCCGGCGGGAGTGGCCTCCACGAAGCGGTCCGCTGCGACAGTGGGCGCCCAATAGGTGCCCACGCCATCCTCGGGCTCGGGATCGGGTAACCCTGACGCGATGAGCCCGGCGCCGGTTGCCACCTCCAGGATCAGTCCGAGCCGCCGCTCGTCGATACCGATCAGCTTGGCGAGTCGCTTTGCCTCACGCACCCCGAGTCCGCCAGTTCGAAGCTCGGGAACCGGTGTGGTGGAGAGGGATTCGAGGACGGCATCGATCTCGCGGAGCAAGTCGATCACGGCTCCCGCCGCGGATGCGTCAACAACCTTCACCGTTCTGGTGCGCACCACCGGATCGGGGGCGTTCAACGAGAAGGGGCCGGGTTCGTCGCCGCGCAGCGCCTGGCTGACGCTGCGCGGCAGGATCACCGTCTCGTCGTCGATCTGGCGCAGCAGTCCGGCGGCAAGAAGCCTGGGCACGGGCCGATCGTTAGGGGCGTCCGGGGCGGCGTCGCGAGTCCGGCCGATCGGCGAGCCCGTCCTCAGCCGATCCAGCAGATCCCGCTGGGGTTCGTCCAGCGCCGCGAGCGCGGACGCAAGGTCGCCAGCGAAGGGTTCCTCCAAGGTCGCCTGGCCCGGGAACCAGGGCAGTGCCGCCGCGGCTTCGGCGGGAACGCGCACCTGGTCGGCGCCCCACACCAGTGCGCGTTCCCGCAGACCGTCGAGGGCGGCCAGGACCTGCTTCTTGGAAGCCCGGTCCGCGAGGAGGCCCACCAGCTTGGCTACCGGGACCGCTGCGGTGTCTGCCTGTAACACCAGCAACGCATCGAGGACGCCGAGATGGAGGAAGTCCAACTCGTCGCCCGCGGCCTTGACCGACTGCCTGGCCGTCGCACGGGCGGCAAGAGCCGCGATGCCGGCTGGTGGAGGCTGGGCCAGGTCGGGGCGGAGTTCCAGCAAGCGGATCAGCCCGGCATCGGACAGATCTGCAAGCCAGGCGCTCAGCGGAGCGCCCGCGATCGATACACCGCTCATTGCCGACCAGCGTAAATCAGCGAAGGTAGTGCACGAGACTGCCATCGGGGTGTCAGAATGGGGCGTGGCTAAAACCAGGTATGTGGACAATGGCTGGCCGACCCGGGATCCTGACGATCACCCGGTGAGCGAGTTGGCCTCTGATCGAGTGGGAGCGCTTTCGCCCTTCGGCGACATCGTGTTCCCCGTGCCGGCTTCCGACCTGCCCTACCTGCACCCGGTCACCGTCGTCAACAAGTAACGGTGGCCAACGGGCCGCAGCACCGGCTTTCGCACCTCGATGAGCGCGGCGCTGCCCGCATGGTCGACGTCACCGACAAATCGGTCACCGCTCGCACGGCGGTGGCCGCCGGTTTTGTGCGCACCACCGTGGAAGTGGTGGATCTCATCACAGAGGGTGGTCTGCCGAAGGGCGACGCACTCGCGACCGCCCGCATCGCAGGGATTCTCGCGGCAAAACGAACCAGTGATCTAATTCCGCTCTGTCATCCGCTGTCGCTGAGCGGCATCGACGTCGCCTTCGTCGTTGACGACCGCTCCATCGAAATCTCCGCGACGGTCCGCACCACCGACCGCACCGGCGTCGAGATGGAGGCGCTCACCGCCGTCAGCGTGGCAGCACTGACGCTGTTCGACATGATCAAGGCCGTCGACCCGGCCGCACGTATCGACGACATCAAGGTGGTGCGCAAAGAGGGCGGCAAGGCAGGCACCTGGACGCGGGAATCGTGAGCCGTTCGGCCCGCGTCGTCATTGCATCCACGCGGGCCGCGAGCGGCGTCTACCATGACCGCTGCGGCCCCATCATCGTCGGCTGGTTGTCCGAACGAGGCTTCGACGTCACAGCCCCCGCTGTTGTCGCCGACGGCCCGCCAGTGGGCGAGGCGATGCAGGCGGCGATTCGACACGGCGTCGACGTCCTCATCACCTCAGGGGGGACAGGGATCTCGCCCACGGACGTCACCCCTCAGATAACGGCGGACCTCCTCGACTACCAGGTTCCCGGCCTCGCCGACGCCATCCGTAGGTCCGGGCTGCCGAGGGTCCCGACGTCGGTGCTGTCCCGAGGTGTCTGCGGAGTCGCGGATCGGACCCTGGTGGTCAACCTCCCCGGATCGACAGGCGGCGTGAAGGACGGTCTGGGTGTGCTGGCCGACGTTCTGGACCATGCCCTCGATCAACTCGCCGGAGGTGACCACCAATGACGGCGGAGATCCTGCGTGCGGCCCTCACCGAAATGCGCATTT
>Ga0075163_10003489_pt1 | contig 21126 bp, 20 predicted proteins | sample JI1023141ADNA_FD_71478 | JGI IMG/M metagenome (GOLD analysis project Ga0075163, IMG submission 71478) | Wastewater effluent complex algal communities from Wisconsin, to seasonally profile nutrient transformation and Carbon sequestration -... | ecosystem: Engineered > WWTP > Effluent > Algae... | reverse complement strand
TCCCTGCACACATCAGAACCTTCGTTTACTCCCATTCCGGAGATCCTACAGGCAGACAGCGCCAGTTGGGAAGCCATGAGTGAGGAAAAGTTCAGACAGGTCTTCCGGGACTCGCCGTTAAAACGGACCAAATGGTCCGGTATACAACGAAATCTCCGGTTTCTCCGGCTTGATTAAAACCCCCAGCCCAGTTTTACGGACAAGGCATTCAGGGAATAATGAAACGACTCCTTTGTTTCCGGACAGGGAGGAATCAGGCAGGGAATAGTTGTGGTATTGACCTGTGTATACGTCTTATTGACATAGCCAAGATGAAATAATAAAGCATCATGCCGTTTACCCACTGCTATCCGGTACCCCAGTCCGGTATTCCAGTACAGGCCGTTCTTGTAGGAAGGCGTAGTAGTAAACCACCCACCGATATAATCTGAATTTGACCAGGGAAAGTTGATACCGACACCAGACGTAATCTGCAGCTGTTTTCCGGTTTTCACCGGAAAAAAACGGGCGCCCGAGAAAAACAGGGGGATACTTCTTGAATAGTGCCAGTCAATCCCGGTACCGATTCCCCCAAACCAGTTCCGGTAAACAACTCCGTTAACCGTTTCCAGTAACGGAGCCGTATCATGTTCCCCTATCAGTATTCCCACTGAATTCATCGTGGAAAAACGGGGCTTCTGCTGAGCGGCCAGGGTAATCAATAAGAGACTGAAGACCGCAGTTAAAACAAGGCGCATAGTTGAGGTTTAACGGTTAACGGTGATTTTACTGCGCAGGGTAATATTTTCCTGATTACTGTAATTGTACTGGTACAAGCCATCTTTCGCCACCACCAACAGGTTATTATTCCAGGCAATGGCATCATAGGTATCCATTCCTTTGATATGCTTCAGTAACTTAATATCTACCGGGTTGGCGGCATTGTATATCTTCAGTCCATCCCGGCCATCACAGATAAATAATATATTCCCGTCTTTGGACAGCCCGTGCGGATTGGTCATTGCATATGATTTTCTCAGTGCGGGAGAAGCCATGTTGGCCAGATCCACCACATCCAGTTGATTGAGTGCCTGGTTGCACATGGTACCATCCCGTAAAGTAACATAGGCATACACCCCGTCCGTAATCACCGGATCACAGGCCCTGGCATGCTGGAAAACGCCTTCCTGTACCGGCTGTGCCGGGTTACTGATATTATAGATAAACATGCCCGTGGTTGAACCGATAAACAGTTTATCCCGGAAAGGATAGATGGTTTCGATATTCCAAGGCATTGTGACGGCAGATACCTGTTGCGGATCTATCGGATTGGTTACATCAAAACTGCGCAGCTGATAATTGTTCAGGCAATACATATAGTCATTCACCAGGGAAAAACGGGCCATACTGCCGGCAATACCGTTGGTTTTGATACCCCCGTTAGCAGCTGTGCCCGACTGGGGCGAAGCTGAAGAATACAACAGCATATCATAACTGTACCAGTTCCGGTAATCCTCATAACGGACGGTGGTATCCCTTTTGATCCAGTCCACAATCACCCGGTTACTGTCGGCAATAAATCCATTGCCATAAGAACGGGAGGGAAATATATGCGGCAGAAATTTCACAAAACGGGCCGCGAGCGGATTGGAGATATCCACCACCACCAGATCGGAAAACAGATCCGCATACAGGATATTGTCCTTTACCACGATATCCAGATTACCCGGAATGTTTATAAAAGCTTTTTGTACCGGAGCAGCGGGATTGCTGTTATCAATGATATGAACACCCTTGTCCAGCTCATTCAGGAATATATAATTCCCATAGAGATATATCTTTCCGGGATTTTTCACTGGCTCCGGATTATTCGATTTAATGTTTGCATACACAACGGCCTTTTCCGCATATACGGGTGTGGCAATGGTATAGGTATGCATGATTTTGTCTTTGAGACAAGACTGCAGCCATAAGGCCGACATCACAAAAAGGATAAGACTGATTTTTCTCATAACACGCAATTTGAAAGATTGACAAGTGCAACGAATGGTCCGTTGCATCATTATTTTTTAAAAGAACGGCGCAACTGAAGGCCGAAACTACTCAGATTATTGTAAGCAGGCTGATTCATTTTTTGCAGCTGGCTGATATGGAAATTATAGTAAATCCCTGCCGACCAGGCTGGTTTATGCTGCGGCGCAAAACGGAATGACATTCCGGTCTGAAAAGCCAGTCCAAGTCTGTTATACGCTTTTTTATCCGTATAGTACATCCGGTCATTCCTGTCGTATATGATCGCCCTGCTTCCGGCCAGCCAGACCGGCATCAGCCCGTTTTCCCATTGCAGGGCCGGGCCTTTGCGCGCTTTATTGAGTTGCCAGTGAAACAACAGGGGAAACTGCAGATAATAATACCGGTTGCTGTACTTGTTTTCCGTACCCGATAAATAATAGCTGTTGCTTTCCACGTTTCCCTGTGCGAGCCGGAAAATCCGGCTGCTGTCTTTAAACGCCCCTACTGTTTGCCAGGAAGAATAAAAACCAATATTCATACCGGCTGAGAACGCCGTCCGTTTACCTGTCTTCCGTTTGGCATACACCCCTGCCTGCCAGGCCCAGCCATAGAGCGGTATCGTATCCGCATAACGGATCAGCGGACTGTTATTGTAAAAGGAACTGTTAGTACCAACAGGACTCGCATACATGGCATCAAAATTCTTTTCCGCATTACCGAAACCGGCAATACTGCCGCTGGTAAGACGGGTGAACCCAGCGGAGAATGCAAGACCTGTTTCCCATTTCCTTGCAGCCGCTTTCTTATTTTTTGTGGCAACAGGAGGAACAGCCGTACTCACTGTATCTGTAACGTTAGCTGGTTTTGCGGTCAGTTGTGAATCCGTATTAGCAACCACCGGCACCATTGACTGACTGACTGAAACCACTCCCCTGTTCCTGTCCGCACTATCCGCCGTAACTACAGGTTGCGGTATAAGCACAGCAGGCATAACCGGATTTGGGAGGGATGCCGTTGTAGCAATGGATGCTCCGTCAGTCACAGAAACCGGCTTAGGTTTATTGGCCGGATATTTACGGGTCGGTTGTTTTTGTGTTTTGTTCAGGGGATTATTAACGGTATTGATATCAGCCGGATAAACAACAGGAGATGATCCGGGTGTTTTTGGTATCGCTTTCGATACAGCTAACTTTTCTGCCGGAACGGATTGTACTGTTGTGGTCGCCGGTGCAGTTATTTTTTTCTCTGCGGATATTAAATCTGTACTTTTTTCAATGGCAGCGGGGCGGTTGATATTTTCATGCTGCCTGAATGAATCAATACCGGATTGCTGTGAAATCACAGTCGTAGAAATTTTCCTGTCGGTTGTTTCACCAGATTGTATATACCACCAGGTACCCGCGGCACCCAATAACACGCCGGCCAGCAGGAACCAGAAGATGAGTATTCGTCTTCTTTTTCTTTCCCGGATACGGCGTTCCACTTCCGGCCATACCTGTGCGGAAGGCTGCAGGCGGAACTCCCCCATTAATTCCTTTACCCCTTTATCAAATTCATTTTCCCGCATACTGGTCTGTTTTTATCATTGATTGCGTTTCCATCCAGCTCATAAGCAGCTGACGGGCCCGGGCATACTGTGAACGGGACGTGCCATCGGAAATACCCAGCATCTGGCCGATTTCCACATGACTGAATCCTTCCACGGCATGCAGGTTAAAAATGGTCTGGTAGCCGGTCGGCAATTGCCTGACCAGTTCGGCAACTTCTCTTGCCGTCATTTTTACTTCTGCGTCACTTTCGATTACAGGATGAAGCGCATCATTATTGTCAAATGAAAGATCGGTACGGTAACGGCTGTGCTTTTTCAGGAAATTGAGTGCGGTGGTAACCATAATCCGCCGGATCCAGGCACCCAGTTCGCCTTCAAACTTGTAGGTATGCAGGTGCCGGAATACTTTTACAAATCCGTCCTGCAGCACATCTTCCGCATCGGTGAGCGATTTGGTATACCGATAACAGATCCCCAGCATGAGTCCGGCAAAGCGGTCATACAGCTCTTTCTGGGCATCCGGCCGTCCTTTCAGGCAGTTCCGTACCAATTGGCGTTCATCCGTCATTGTGTTACTGATTGACTGACAACCGGCGTTCCCCCTTCGTTGCACCGGGATATATAAAATCAGAAATCATTTACTTCCTGCATATAACTGAGCTGGCGCCTGAACTGGAGCCAGATCTTTGCCGCATCCGGGTGCTTATAATGGCGGGTAAACAGCTGCCGGGTGTTTTCCAGGTGACGGTTGAATGAAAAATAATAAACCGCCAGATTGAGGGCAATCTCTTTCCGCAACCCGTCATCCTGCATCAGGTCAGGGTCAACAGGGGTAAAAGTCATTTTGCCCAACAGGCCGAGGTTTTTATTGATGGTGGAAAGCAGGTTATCGTCACCGGGTACCAGGTTCATTTTGCCTTTGCGAAAGCGGAGGGTAATCGTACTGATACCCGTGAGCCGCCCAGTGGAGTCTTCTACTCCACAGGCAAAACAGGTGAAAAAATAGCCAAACTGTTCATGAAAATCGTATATAAACGTCTTTTCGTCTGTTATGACCGTATTCCCGGCAAAGAGTTTCCCGGCCTGCTGGTATTTTCCCGTACCTGTGTTTCTGAATATATAGATTTCATCACAGCAATGTGCGCCACCGGTATAGTTATAGATCAATAATTCTTTCTTGCCGTCTTTATCCAGATCAGCCAGCCCATGATCCGCATAGAGCGGCTGATCTTCCATGCCACCATTCAGGCTTTTCAGAAAAGCAGCCAGGGAGACTGACTTTTTGTTTTTCAGCAGCAGGATTGTTTTGGCCTGATTTTTTGTCTTTTCTGCTCCCTGAAAAAAAAGAGTGGTCGGATCCGTTGGCATTTCGATTGCACTGTCACGGGCATACATCACAGAATCTGTTATAACCACCTGTGCCAGTACCCGGGTGCCGGGAAAAAAGAGAAACAGGGGTAAAAAAAGGGCTAACCGTGCGCGCATGGGATGAGTTTGAATTAAAGGTAAAAAAAAAGGCTGCCAAATGAATGACAACCTTTGTACGAGTCTGCTGTATGACTCTCTGCTAAAAAAAGATCAGAAGGCCGGATCCGCCGGTGTATTGGGATTGTTATCCCTTTCACGCAGCGGGTAAGGCATCAGGTTTCTTCTGCGTTCTGTGGTAGGTCTGTTGAAACGGCGCATATCTTCCAGTTTATGCCCCGACATAAATAATTCAATACTCCGGTGCTTGTAAATGGAATCCAGCAGTTGCGCCTGCGTAAACGAACCGGTAATGGTTGCCAGACCGGCGCCTACTCCAAAGGGATCCGCGGCCGGCTGTTTGGTTACCACTTTATTCAGTTCCACCAGGGTGTTTGTGAGATCCGGCGTGGTGGCCCGTGCATAACACTCGGCTTTAATCAGGGTAATTTCACCCGGCAGGAAAACCGGGAAAGCGGTTGTGGCCGCATTGCAAAAACCGTTGATACGGTAACGGGGAGCAATAGTTGTATTCAGGGACGTATAAAAAGCAAGACGCTTATCCGCAAAATCGGGTTGGAAACCCGCGACCAGTCCCAGGGCAGAATCCTTGGGCTGCACTACGTTATTGGTGGAAGTGGCTACTTCAAATACCGGGTTCAGTGATAATGGATCGAAGTTAAAACTTGATTTTTTTGACAGATCCACCGCATTCGCCGCTGTCAGGGCCTGCGCGTACAAACCGGCATAAAGGGAATACCGTGCTTTCAGGGCATTCAGGGTATTGCTGATATCAATACCGGCGGGCACATTTGACGTAAAAGAAGCACTGATGGGATTCGCGGCAATAGCTGTCATGGCATTATCAATAACAGTAATAGCCATTTTAAATCCGTCCACCCTGGTAATAAAGCCTACACTGGTTCCGGTTGTTTCAGGTACTTTTTCCCAGAACTGGGCCATAGCCCCGACAGAAAGGGCTTTAAAAATACTGGCATATGCGATCAGTCCGCTGGCATAGTTCTTATCCGACAGCAGCTGTGCGCTGGCGATTACTTTATCCGCATCGTAAACAACTTTATTACAGGTAGTCCAGAAAGTGGTGAGCATACTATTGTTGCCGTCCACGGCCGTACCACCGGTTCCAAGCTGCACTTCGGATGTATTTCCGGGATTGACCACAAATAATTCGTTCGTGGTAAGTCCGTTTACAGTAATCAGGTTATACAAAGTGCTGCCCCGGCCCAGGGTATACACCCGCTGCAGGCCTACCACTACCCCGGTAAGTCCTTTGGGAGAGCTGAATACCTGTTCATCCGTAGCGGCATTGGGATTGGTAAAATCTTTTTTGCAACCCGATTGTATAAGGGCCGTGCAGCCAAGTGCGGCCATCAGGGTATATTTTATGAGGTAATTTTTCATATAATTTTTTTTGACCGTTTAGAATTTAGCAGATAATCCGACATTGAATGTTTTAGGAATCGGCACTGAACCAAAATCAATCCCGCGCAGGATGGTGCTTTGACCGCCGGCATTCACTTCAGGATCATATCCTTTGTAATTATCCCAGCTGATCAGGTTACGGCCGCTTACACTCAGCGTTACATCCTTGAACATTTTCAGGTTGCCAAACGCATAACTGAGCGATATCTCACGGAGCTTCACGAAAGAACCATCATCAATTCTCCACTGCTCAACCGTAGCGTAAAAGCTGTTGATGTAACCACGGGGATAAACACCGGTTTGTTCCTTCTCTGCTTCCTTACCGTTTCCTACCCCCTGTCTTGTTCTCCAGTCGGCATTGAATACATCCACGCCCTGTACCGCGTCCAGTTGTACACGGAGACTGGCTTTCTTATAGGTCAACTCATTCACCAGGCTTCCGGTCCAGTCAGGGTTTGGATCGCCGATGATCCGGCGTACCAATGGATTTGCCGTTATGGGTAAACCGGTAGAGGGGTCACGGGTAACCGTATAGTTCATGGCGCCGTTCTGAATTCCTCTTTCTCCCTGCGGAAAACCGGATCCGTTTTTCACGAGACCGCCATTCGCATCCAGGGCAAAAAAGGCTCCGTAGAAAACACCAATGGGCTGACCTTCAATAATGGCTACGGGTGCACCCTGGTTGGTGGGCAATAAGGTAAGTGCCTGTCCGATCTTCACGGCTTTATTTCTGTTGCGGTTATAGATGGCTGTTGCACTCCAGGTGAAATCTTTCTTCTGGGCAATCTTGCCGGTCAGTACCAGCTCCATTCCTTTGTTTTCCAGGCTGCCGAAATTATCCAGCAGGCTGCTGAATCCTGTAGTGGGAGCAATAAAGCGGTCGATCAGCAGATCATCCACTTTTTTATTATAAATATTTGCCTGCAGGGTCAGCCGGCTGTTGAAAAAGCCGAGATCGATTCCGAATTCAATTTCTTTCTGACGTTCAGGTTTTACTAACGTATTGGCCAGGGTGGTTCTGGAAGACAAGGCCGTACGGCTCACAAAAGGGTTGCTGCTATAGGTATTGAAGCGGGAAAATGCACCAATACCGGTCAGGTTTCCGCTTTCCCCATATGCCAGACGCAATTTGGCAAAGTTCCAGAATTTACTTACCGCGCTTTTTTTCCAGAATTCATGCTCACTGATCACATAGCTGCCGCTGGCTTTGGTGTATGTCTGATTCCGCTGATCCTCACCAAACATGGACGATCCGTCCACCCGAACAGCACCGGTTACATAGAGCAGGTTTTTATACCCGAAATTCTGCTGGAAGAAATAACCCCAGACGGAAAATTCACTTCTTTCATCCACACCCTGCAGAATGGTACTGCCCGCTGTGGCGGTTTGTACAAATGGAGCCAGACCGCGGGTATGCAATAAAGTATATCCGGATTTTTCATACTGGAGCGAATAGCCCAGTTGTGAAGTAGAAGTAATATCCGGGGTGATTTTTGTCTGGTAGGTAGCGTTCAGATCATTATTGATCTGGAAGAAATTATAATTACCGGCACTGGCATAACCGTTACGGGTGGGATCCAGGGCCGCACCGCCCCCAAAGAAGCCATCACTTACGTTATAGGCAAAAGGAGGAATAAAGGTTTCACCTTTCTGTGCATACTGGTCGATACCCAATGTATAATCCAGTGTCAGTCCTTTTACCGGCCTTACTTTCAATCCGGCGTTCGCGATAATCCGGTTGGTTTCCTGGCGCTGTTTAATGTCTTCAATGATTGACACAGGATTTACCCGGCCACGCTCACCGATTGCTTTAATATTTCCCAGCGCATCTCTTTCCCAGATATTATGAATATTACCGATGATATTGATGGAGTTCATCGGGGAAAAGAAAGAGTTGCCATCTGGTTTTTCGTTGCTGGCACTGTTAATAAAGTTAAGTCCCATATTGAAATTCACTTTATTCCCCAGCGCCTGATCCAGGTTGACCCGGAAACTGAAGCGACGAAAATCGGTATTCTTAATAATCCCTTCATTCTTAAAATAGGAAGCGGACGTATAATACTTTGTTTTATCCTTACCCCCGGCTACCGAGATATTGTTATCAGTACCCATGGCATTGCGGAAGATATAATCATTATAATCATAGCGGGTAACCGCCGTGGTGGTGGTCAACGCAGGCAGCAGGATATCCTGTGTTACGGCACCGGGGCCGTCAGCGGGTCCGCCAAACTTGGTGGGCGACTGGTTTACCGGTACACTTTTACGAAGAGAACTGATGATCATGTTGGTGGAAAAACTCACCACCGGCGCGCCGGCCGATCCGCGCTTGGTAAAAATCTGGATCACACCGGCATTGGCTCTTGAACCATAAATGGCTGCCGCTGCCGCACCGTTCAGCACTTCGATCCGTTCAATATCATTGGGGTTAATATCCGCCAGCCTGTTCTGCCCGATGGTACCAATGAAATTCTGACCATCGTAGTTGTTACTGGTATTGGTAACTCGGGTGGTGGCGTTATTCACGATCACCCCATCCACGATATATAATGGTTCAGAGGAACTGTTTACTGAACTGATCCCCCGCAGGCGTATGGAAATACCACCACCGGGATCACCACTGTTCTGTACTATCTGAGCACCCGCTGTTTTCCCCTGCAAGGCCGCCAGCACATTCCCGGTAGCCCCTTTGGTCAGCTGATCCGCTTTCACTGTACTGATATAGCTGCCGAGTTGTTTCTTGGTGGTTCCGGCAGACACACCGGTCACTACCACTTCATCCATATTGAGGGCATCATCGGTCAGCACCGCATCGGATGTAACAGCAGCTTCTGTTCCCAGATTTACTGATTGTTCTTTGGTTTTAAAACCCACCCCTGAAAACACGAGGACATAGGTGCCGGGTTTAACGTTCGCGTCAAATGAATAGGTGCCATCCGCACCGGTTGACGAACCGATGGTGGTGTTCCGGATCAGGACGGATACATAAGGTATCCCTTTCCCGTCCGCAGCGGTGACTTTTCCACTGATCCGTACCTGGGCCAGCAGCGACCCGGACAATAAGAGCAGGGCGAAAACAAACGAAAAGCGTACGCTTCCCCTTTGCTTTAAGCATAGCAGATTTCTCATTTTGCGGTTTTTGTTTAATGTTTACTATTGAATTAAAATTACAGTATCTGAATCCCCGCCTTGCGGAAAGGATCCAGCCGGGCATCCCCCGGTTCAAGCTCGGTTATAATCATATCCAGTTCATCCAGTCCGGCTACTTTGATCTTTTGTTGTGTGTTGAGTTTCTCCGAAATCGTCAGTGCCACTACTTTCTTGGACGCTTTGATCATGGCTTTTTTTATCTGCACCACATCCCAGTCATTATCGGTCAGCCCCTTCTCCGTATCCAGGGCATTAATACCCAGGAAACAGATATCTGCATTGATCTGGCTGATTTTTTCAATGGCATCCCCCCCGATCGTGATCCGGGAATTTTTTGAAATACGGTCACCAATAAAAATCACATCCACCGAAGGATGCTGGATATACTCAATGGCGGCAGGCAGGCTGCCCGTAAAAAAAGTAGCCTGCAGCCGGTCCGGCAATGCCTTGGCCAGTTCGGTAATGGTGGTGCCTCCGCCGCTCAGGATAAACATCCCATCACGTATGAGCGTAACCGCTTTTTGGGCGATCCCTTTTTTCTTATCATGAGAATACACGCCGTTTGGCTGGAAAGATGTGTGAAAAGACCGGGACAAGGCCCCTCCGTGCGCTTTGATTATTTTTCCGTTGTCGGCCAGCTCTGTCAGGTCGCGCCGGATCGTGTCTTCGGATACGTTGATTGCTTCCGACAGATCGGAGGTAAGCACCCGGTTATGCAGGTTGACTTCCCGGAGTATAAATTCCTGGCGTTCTGTTTTCAGCATAGCAATCGACGTTGGAACAATAAATATATAACTTCAGTTGAATTTCTGCAAAAAAATGCACCGATCCGCCAGAAAACACGCAAAAAACTGAAAAATGGCGAGCTATAAACGCATATACCAAAAAAAAAACCGCCTGAACGGTTTCTTTAATTAAAGGTCAATTTATTCAGAGTACCGGTACTATTACCCGGGTCAGGTCCCATTCAATTACGAGTGCGCCTGACTCGATAAACCGGATGGTCAGCTGTTCTACCGGAAGTTCCAGTTTTTGTGGAGTGACTTTCACAGAAACCACATCCATCTCTTTATTCTTTTCATAACTATACGCGCCCCACTGACCCAGTTTGCTGTTGAGGATTATGGTCCACTCTGTTTCGCCGGGTATCGCAAATAAAGTATACGTTCCGGCTTTCACCTCCGCTCCGCCAAATTTCACATCGGTGGCAAACTTAATGGTAGTGGCTTCATCGGCACCCACCCGCCATACCTTACCATATTTTTCCAGTTCTCCAAAAACCACGCGTCCTTTCTTATAAGGACGTCCATAGGTTACGGTGGTGATTTTTGAACTTACAGTATCATGCGGGCTCTTGCGGCCTCCGCCCTGTGCATGGCTGCCAATAGTTATAATGACGGCCAGCAGTAAAAGGATTTGTTTCATGTATTATGGTTTTTATGGTTTACTAAAATGCTGTTCATTTACTTGTTACGGTACACCTTATTCTGTTTGTTTCTTCAGCCTGGCCAGTCCCTGTTCCATCACCGGTCCGTACCTGTTTTCCAGGAGCAGGCTGGAAAATTTCTCCCAGGGATACCAGCGTAATTTAAAATCCATATACCACTGCACCGTAGTGTTGCCCCGGCCAGTACGGATCAGGTTCCAACCCATCGTGGCTCTTTCGTCCCCGCTGATACCATTGGCTGCCGTCACCGTGCTGTCTGTATAACCGGTTACCAGGAGTACCTGGTTGCCTGGCATGCGGATTCCTTTTGTGATTCCATCGGCTACATACAAAGCCAGGGTGTCTGCCCCGGGGTACCAGTTCTTCCACTTTTCCGGGTATCGGATAACAGGCAGAATGCTGTCCGCCGGTGCCTGGATGTCAACCGCCTTGGATATCCGGACATGAGACGGGAAAAAAAATGAAATACCCGTAATCAGAAGAAAGAAAAAAACGAAACTGATCAGGGCCAGTTTTATGATACGCATGGAAATTGTTTTATAGAACCGGAATTAATTACAAGCCATCCCGCAAAAAGTTTACTCCCATTTCAGCACTTTCACAGCAATAATATAGATGATCACCATCCATACAGACAGGATGCCGATTTCTTTCCAGCAATCCAGCAGCCCCAGTCCTTCAAAAGAAATTTTCCGGGCCGCATCATTATACTGGGTCAGCGGCAGTACCCGGCATATTTCCTGCAGCCATTTGGGAAACACTTCAATCGGGAAAAAAGTGCCGGACAACATCATCTGCGGAAAACCGAATAAGTTAATCAGTAACGGAATCGAGGTATCGCTTTTTACAATACTGCTGAAGATCAGCCCTACCCCCATCAGCAGAAATAGCATCAGTATCGTAATCAGCAGGAGTTCGACAAAAGTTAATACCCCGTTCTGAAGGGTGAAATCAAGGGCAAAATGCCCGAACAGCAACAGCACGATCACACTCAGCAGCTGGAAAAAGATCCGGCTCATGCCGACTCCTACCAGTATATTTATTTTTTTAACCGGAGACGCATAAAATCGCTTCAGCACAAGTTGTTCCCGTAAATTGAAAAAAGTAAACGCGATACCAAACAGCGTGGAAAACAGAATAGAAAAACCCAACTGTCCCGGCAGCACAAAATCAATCTGGCGGTATTTACGAACCACGTCAATCTGCGGTTCGTCTATTTCCACAAAGGTTTCGTAACTATCGTTAAGCGCTTTTTCCAGTTGCAGTTTCACCAGGTCGAGTGCCGGCACAAAGGAATAGATCGTATTGGCACTGGCCGTTGTGGATTTAATACCGATTTTATAATGAGGTTTACCGATACTGTCTGTACTTTTTTCAATATCCAGAATAGCCGTCAGCTTCCCTTTTACCAGGTCTTTCCGTAAGGCCGCGGAATCTTTGTAGGTGACTATTTTCACTCCGGGTATCTTTATCAGCCCTTTATAGAAGTAATCAGCGGTATCCGCTTCTTTTGTCAGGGCAATCCGGTAACTCACACCGCCGCCGCTTCCAAATGCCCCGAAAATCAGCACGAAGATGATCGGGAAAAGAATACTGAATATAATGGCACTCGGATTGGCAAAAATGGCTTTAAAGCTGGCCCTGGTAATGGCCCAGAGGGCCCTGGTCTGACTATACGATTTTTGTCCGGTATTCATGATTGGTCACAAATGTATTTAATTACGACGCTTCAGGGAAAATAAAGATATTTGGCCCATGAATACGGCATACCTGCTGACCGGCACCAACCTGGGCGGGCGTAAAAAAAATCTTTCCGATGCGGCGGAGCTGATAACCGCCCAATGCGGACAAATCACGAGGCGCTCTGCTATTTACGAAACAGCCGCCTGGGGCAAAACGGATCAGCCTGCTTTTCTGAATCAGGCATTGGAATTACAAACCACACTGAATGCCCGGCAACTGATCCGTCATTTGCTTAAAATTGAAAAAAAAATGGGCCGTATCCGGGAAGAAAAATACGGACCCCGGCTGATAGACATCGATATCCTGCTTTTTAATGATGAACAGCACGACTATGAATTTCTCCGGCTGCCACATCCCGAATTACCCAACCGGCGCTTTGCATTATTACCGCTGGCCGAAATTGCGCCCGCAAAAATTCACCCGGTATTACAAATGACCATTGCCGGATTGCTGGCTGCATGCCCGGACCATCTGGATGTCCGATTGATCCCCTGATTTTTTTCCACAATTTTTTAGTGATCAGCGCCCCGCCTCCCCAATTAAACTATTTTCGCCCGCAGTAAAAGGCCGGCTAAAAATTATTGTGCTGATTCATGAAATACCAGTTTATCACTATTGAAGGAAATATCGGGGCGGGAAAAACCACGCTGGCCAACCTGCTGAGCAAACAATATAATGCCCGGCTGATCCTGGAAGAGTTTGCGGACAATCCTTTCCTCCCAAAATTTTATGAAAACCCGGCCCAGTTTGCATTTCCGGTGGAACTTTTCTTCATGGCGGAACGGTTCAAACAACTGAAGGAATTGCTTCAGCAAAAAGACATGTTTCAGACCCTGACAATTTCCGATTACCTGTTTACCAAATGCCTGCTTTTTGCCAAAGTCACTTTACCGGAAGACGAATTCAGGCTCTACCAGCGGCTGTTTGATATCATTCACCAGCAACTGATCCAGCCGGATATCCTGATTTATCTGCATGCACCGGTATCGCGACTGCAATCAAACATTAAGAAAAGAGCACGCGCCTATGAACAGAATATTTCAGATGATTACCTGTTCAACCTCCAGGAAACCTATACTCACTATATCAGGCAACATAATATAAAGACTTTGTTTGTGGATGCCAGCCATGCTGATTTCCTGGGAAATGAAAAACACCTGCAGGCCATTATGGATGCGCTGGACAAGGACTATGAAGACGGACAACATTTTATATCCCTGCCATGAACCAACTCCCCGGTGTCAATAAGAAAATATGGCCTTTAATAAATACCGAGTTTTCCTGGTTTATCACGGCCCGTATTTTATTCATTGCCGGTTTACGGATGACCCCGGTGCTCCTCGGCTGGCGCCTGTATGAAATCACCGGCAGTAAACTGGCCCTGGGGATGCTCGGATTATCTGAAGTAATTCCGGCCATTGCACTGGCCCTGCCCGCAGGGGTTAAAGTGGACAGGAGTAACAAGCACCGCCTGATCAGTATCTGTATAGCCATCTATTTTTTCATCATGCTGGGTATGCTGCTGGTAACATCCGCCTGGATGCAGGAACATTATACGCGTGCGGTGATTGAATGGAGTATTTATGCACTGGTCTTTATAACCGGTGCCGTACGGGCTTTTACCGGCTCTGCTTTTAACGCTTTTCTGGCCCAGCTGGTACCTCAGGAGTCGCTGGTCAAAGCGGTTTCTGTGAACAGTATGGTCTGGCTGATAGCGGCCGTAGCCGGACCAGCTACAGCCGGACTGCTGATGGGTTATACCAATATCACCATTGCCTTTATACCGGTTTGTGCGCTGGTGGGCATTGCCTTTTTTCTTTTTCAGAAAATAAAACCCAAACCGGTAAGCTGGCAGGGCAGCAGTAAAACATGGGAAGGAGTAAAGGAAGGGCTGCGGTTTGTGTTTCATAATAAAGCCTTGTTGGGTGCCATGAGCCTGGATATGTTTGCGGTTCTTTTTGGCGGCGCCATTGCCCTTTTACCCGCATTTGCCACGGATATTCTGAAGGTGGGCCCGATCGGACTTGGCTGGCTGGTGGCAGCTACCTACCTGGGTAATTTCATAGCGATTGCCTGGCTGACCAGTCACCCATTGAAAAAGAAACAGGGCCAGGTACTGTTATATGTGGTGGCCGGATTTGGTTGCTGCATTTTGCTGTTTGCTCTCTCACAAAACTTCTGGCTGAGCTTTTTTGCCTTACTGGCCAGTGGTCTTTTTGACGGGGTCAGTGTGATCATCCGGGGTACCGTCGTCCAGTTGTTTGTACCGGATGAAATGCGGGGCCGGGTTTCTTCCGTGAACTCTATTTTCATCAATTCCTCCAATGAACTGGGACAGTTTGAAAGCGGGGTGGCGGCTACAGCTTTGGGAACAGTCCCCTCCGTACTATTCGGCGGCTGTATGACTTTGCTGGTGGTGGTGGTCACCTGGTTCAAAGCACCGGGCTTACGGAAATTTGAATACTGACCTGAAAAAACCAGCCGGCCAGTACTTTACTTATTCTGTTTTTCAGCCTGGATCAGTTTTTCAATCACATAATACGTTATCGGACAGAAGGTGGAATTCTTGAGTGTGAGCGGCTGCCGTTTGATGATTACATCTTCATCGGTATAGGGAAAACGCCGGCAATCCGAGGGCCGGTCTTCATAAATAGAACAGTAGTTATCTGCTCCCAGGAAGGGACAGGGTGTCGTATTTACCACATAATCCCCCTCTTCATCTACTTTCAGGTAATTCTCAATAAACTCGGACTCCCGCTGACGAAGCAGTTTGCTGATCCGTTTTACATCCGGCGTTTTGAAACGTGGTGAAAAGTTTTTACAGCAATTGGCACATTGCAGGCAGTCCACCTTTTCAAAGGCCTCATCATTCAGGGCCGGTAATTGCCGGAGTACTGTGTTTTTTTGGGCCCGGTGGAGGTATTGTTTGTAGATCTTCTGTCTTTCCTTCGATTTCTTTTCCCAATTAATCAAGATGTCTTGTGCCATATTGCAAAGAAAGGTATTTCACCGCTTATCCCCAGCTTCAACAAAAGCCGTTTTTTTCGGGGGTACTCTCGTAAATTTGCAGCGCCGTCACCGCCCCAAAGGCTCAGATTTTACCTTTAAGTGGCCCTGAACCCTTGTCCCTGACAGCCTGGTATTACTTTCCTGAACATTTATACAATTCTGATATGAATCTTACCACACAGCAGTCCAATGAATTCGTTGCCCGTCATATTGGTCCCGGCGAATCCGACACCCGCAGTATGCTTAAAACCATTGGTGAATCCAGCCTGGAAAACCTGATTGGCAAAACCGTACCTGCGGGGATCCGGATGGCGGAAGCCCTCAATATCCCGGCCGCCATGAGTGAACACGAATACCTGAAACATATCAAGGAAGTGTCGCAACGGAATAAACTTTTCACCAATTATATCGGACAGGGATATTATGACACCATTACCCCTTCCGTGATTCTCCGGAATATTTTCGAAAATCCGGGATGGTATACGCAATACACCCCGTATCAGGCTGAAATCAGTCAGGGCCGTCTGGAAAGTCTGCTGAATTTCCAGACCATGGTAAGTGACCTGACGGCCTTACCCATTGCCAATGCCTCTTTGCTGGATGAAGCCACTGCCGCCGCGGAGGCCATGACCATGTTCTTCAATACACTGAACAAACAGGATCATATTGAGCGGTCCCGTTTTTTTGTAGACGCTGAAACCTTTCCCCAGACAATTGATGTGGTGAAAACCCGCGCGGTTCCTGTAGGGATTGAAGTGGTGATTGGAGATTACAAAACTGCTGCCCTCGACGGTACTTATTTTGGTGCCCTGGTGCAATACCCGAACAATAAAGGCTCCGTTGAGGATTATCGCCAGTTTATCAACCAGGTACATGCCACAGGCGCTTTTGTAGTAATGGCGACTGACCTGCTGGCACTTACCTTGCTCACCCCTCCCGGCGAACTGGGTGCAGATGCCGCCATTGGTTCTGCCCAGCGTTTCGGAGTGCCTCTTGGCTATGGTGGTCCGCATGCGGCATTCTTTGCCACCCGGGATGATTTCAAACGCAGTATGCCCGGCCGGATTATCGGTATCAGTATTGATGCGCAGGGAAACCGTGCATTACGAATGGCCCTGCAGACACGCGAACAGCATATAAAAAGAGAAAAAGCTACTTCCAATATCTGTACAGCCCAGGCCCTGCTGGCCAATATGGCCGCGATGTATGGCGTATTTCACGGACCGGACGGACTGAAAAATATTGCCAAACGGGTGGCCCTGTATACCCAGACTGTAGCCGATGCCATTGAAGAAAGAGGCTTTACCCTGGTATCCGGCAGTTTCTTTGATACGCTGGTGGTAGCTACCGATAAAGTAGCGTCTATCCGTGAAAAAGCAGAACGCCAGCTGATCAACCTCCGGTATATTGATGCCGGCCATATCGGCATTTCACTGGATGAAACCACGGATGTGGCTGACCTGTTTGACCTGATCAACTGTTTTGAAAACGACCAGGATCCGGTAGCGTTTAATATTGAACAGGATACCGCACTCGAGCATATCCCCACAACGCTGACCCGCACCTCCCAATTTATGACGCACCCGGTGTTTAATACACATAAGAGTGAAAGCCAGATGATGCGGTATATTAAATACCTGGAGAATAAAGACCTTTCGCTCAACACGTCCATGATTTCACTGGGCAGTTGTACGATGAAACTGAATGCCGCCACGGAAATGATGCCGCTGAGCTGGACGCATTGGAATAAAATACATCCGTTTGCCCCGATATCACAAACAGCCGGATACCAGTATATCGTGGATGAACTGGGCAAATACCTCTGTGAAATCACGGCATTTGACGCCTGCAGCCTGCAGCCCAACAGTGGAGCACAGGGAGAATATGCCGGTCTGCTTACCATCCGTTCTTTCCATGAAGCCAATGGCGATCATCACCGGAATGTGATGCTGATCCCTATATCTGCGCATGGTACCAACCCGGCTTCCGCGGTGATGGCCGGTATGAAAGTGGTGGTGGTGAAGGCGCTTGAAAACGGCTATATAGATGTGGAAGACCTGAAAGCAAAAGCAACTCAATACAGTCAGGAACTGGCCGGTATCATGATTACCTATCCCAGCACGTATGGTGTTTATGAAGAAACCGTGAAAGAAATCACGGATATCATCCACCAGCACGGCGGGCAGGTGTATATGGATGGGGCGAATATGAATGCACAGGTAGGATTAACCGCGCCCGGTTTGATCGGGGCCGATGTTTGTCACCTGAACCTGCATAAAACCTTTGCCATCCCTCACGGTGGCGGCGGTCCGGGTATGGGTCCGATCTGTGTAAAAGCGCATCTGGCCAAACATCTTCCGGGACATGTGAATGAAGGAACCGACCAGGCCGTTTCCGCAGCCCCGTATGGATCGGCATCCATCCTGTTGATTTCGTATGGGTATATCCGTTTGCTCGGTGCTGCCGGTGTAAAAGCCGCCACGGAATATGCCATTCTGAATGCCAATTATATGCGGGCCAGACTGGCCGGCAAGTATGATATCCTGTATACCAACCACAGCGGTCAGTGTGCACACGAATTTATCGTGGACCTGCGTCCGTTTAAAAAATCCGCAGAGATCGAGGCTGAGGATGTGGCTAAGCGACTGATTGATTATGGATTTCATGCTCCTACCATGAGCTTCCCGGTTCCCGGCACAATCATGATTGAGCCAACAGAAAGTGAGGACAAAGCCGAACTGGATCGTTTCTGTGACGCCCTGTTATCCATCCGCGAAGAGATTGCGGCCATTGAAGCGGGTACTGCCGATAAAAAAGATAATGCGTTAAAAAATGCACCGCATACTCAGTTTGTTTTAACCGCTGATGTTTGGAATCACCTCTATACCCGTCAGCAGGCGGCCTTCCCCCTTCCCTATGTACAGCAGAATAAATTCTGGCCCTCAGTAGCCCGGGTTAATAATACCCATGGGGACAGAAACCTGGTCTGTACCTGTGAACCGGTGGAAAGTTATATGGTAGCGGAAGCGTAAGAAAAGCCGTTCTTCTTATATAAAAACGAAACTTTATGAAAAAAGGGTATTACCAGAAATGGCAATACCCTTTTCTATTTTGCCTTGTAAAATAAAAGTGTATCGGGATTCAATTTATCCTTACATACTTTCATTAAATAATCCGCTGCCAGATTTCTGTCCTCCGGTTCAATGCCCGCCAGTTTCGCATTCATAAACTCCGTACAGGCATTTACAGAATCACCGGCTCCCAGCAGAATTTCCCCTTTCCAAAGAAAACAGCGGCTGGTTTCCCGGTACTGATTCCTGATCAGGTAATCGAAATAGCGATACGCCTTTACCAGGCTATCCAGATATACGGAGGCCACGGCTTTATGATAAAGCAGGTCATGGTAATCCACTTCCCAGAAGTTATCTTCAGGCTTTAAAATATTATTCTTCTGCATGATATAACCGGACCCGTTACTCAATAATTTTTCGGCTCTTTCCAAATCTTCCATGGCCCCTTTATATTCCCCTGCCTGTATATTTGTCACCCCTCTTAAATAGAAACCCTTTTTCAGCCATGGATCACTGGCTATGGCTTTGTTGTACAAATCAATGGCCGCTGCGTAATGACCAGCCTGAGAGGAGTCGGCACCCCGCTCCAGCAAATCACGCACTTTTTCCTTCTTTGATTTACAGGAAAAAAGGATTACCATAAGCATCCACCCTATAAAAAAAATACGTTTCATTCCGTAACATTTATTCCGGCATTAACCGGAGGGCCGGTCAGTAAGTACCGCCCGCCATTTTTTTACGTATATACCTCTCTGTTAAAATCACCGCGGCCAGCAGCACCAGTACCTGCGAAAGTAAACCCACCAGATCGGCACGCTGAAATGAACCGGGGGCCACTGTAATGCCGGATGACAGTTCCCAGACCGGTGCCGCATTACCGCCTTTCAATCCCACGAGCTGTTGAGAAATATTCAGTGCCACATGGATACCCGTGGGCATGGCGATCCCTTTGGACCAGATGGCAGATAAACCAAAAACAAAAGCCCAGGTACCGGGACCAAGGAAGGCGATGGCAAAATCCCACCCGGTTATAATATGATACAGGGCAAACGCGACAGCTACGATGAATTGCGTGTAACGCAGGCCGAACACTTTTTTAAGTTTTAAAAAGGGATAACTGCGGAATGCGACTTCTTCCATGAAGGCCAGTGGTAAAATATACAGGTACCACAAAAACGAAACAGGATCCCATTCCTGATCACCCCGGCTGATAGCTAACCCTCCAACGGTGAGCAGGGCAGCCAGGATCAACAAGAAGATAGCGGTCCCGATAAAAATTCCGATAAAAAAACGGGAACCGCTGCCTATTTCCCAATTGAGTGCATAACTGCGCATTGACTTTCCTTCGTTGCGGATAAACAACCAGGTAATCAACAAGGCGCCTGCACTGCCGGCAATTCCATATACAAATCGTTCCCAGGCCGGCGGGAATAACGGGCTTAGAAACTTTCCGGTCACCAGGAGGAAAAGTAAAAACAATCCCCAATAGAACAGGCACCTGAGTAATGTGGACAGTTTTATTGACATGGTTTACTTGTTGGAAACCGTGATGGTTCCCCACAACGAACTTACCACTTCTCGCTGGTAAACCGTACAGCCGTTTTCCGGGATGACTATCCAATCTTGGGGATCAGGCATTCTCCACCAATACCGGATCCAGCTGCACATAATACAATCCGGTTGCTCCCGGTGTCTGCACCTGCTTCAATCCTTCCTGCAGGCAGATCCAGGCATTCTTCGAGAGACGGGAGAGCAAATGATCACAGGCCAGTATATCATCCGTAAAACAATTGGCGATTTTAGGATCAAAATTGTCCCAGGCATACGCCTGTTGTTTCCGGGGATCCCGCTGATACAAGGCAACTGTAGGCAGGCGCAGTCCATTAAACAGGGCGGGTTCTTTTATCAGGTGTAGTGGTTCACGGGAAATTTTTATCACCGGGGTTGGACTGGACCCCGTAAAAGTCAGGTTGGTAAATGTGGCAATCAGTCCTTTATCCTTATCCACCACTACCGTCGGATTAAGACAGCCCAGTTTGAACTGTTCAATTTTCCGGATATAGTGAAAGACCACGGGATTTTTATGAAACCTTTTATACAACAAATCCTTGGGAAGCCGGAGTAATAATGAATAGTATGTTCTCTTCAAACCCTGCAGGCCGATATAATCCAGGTATTTCTGTTTGTCTATTACAATATCACCCGGACTGGAAGCTTCTGTATTGGTATCAACTGTATGAATCATACGCAGGAAAATTTAT
>Ga0075163_10003488_pt1 | contig 21127 bp, 18 predicted proteins | sample JI1023141ADNA_FD_71478 | JGI IMG/M metagenome (GOLD analysis project Ga0075163, IMG submission 71478) | Wastewater effluent complex algal communities from Wisconsin, to seasonally profile nutrient transformation and Carbon sequestration -... | ecosystem: Engineered > WWTP > Effluent > Algae... | reverse complement strand
ACGGCGCTTTTCGAAATACGGGCAAGAGCGGCAGCGAGGTCCTCCTTCTTCAGTGGTTTCAACAGGTAATCCACGGCATTCACGCGGAACGCCTTGATCGCGTAAGCGTCGAACGCCGTCGCGAAGATCACCGGGAAGTCCACTTTGGTGCGCTGGAAGATCGCGAAGCTCTCGCCGTCGGCCAATTGCACGTCGAAGAAAGCAAGGTCCGGCGCGGCATTGGCCTCGATCCACTCCACCGCGCCTTTCACCGTAGGTACATCGGCGACAACGGCGATCGAGGCATCGATCTCCACCAGCATCTTCCGCATGCGGTTCACCGCAGCGGCTTCGTCCTCAACGATCAGTACGTTCATGGTATGGGATCGATCAAAGGTATCCGCACACGGAAAACCCCATCGGCCTTGGAGACATCAATGGGACGGTCGGAGAACGCCGCATACCGTTTCAGGATGCTGTCCAGTCCAAAGCCCGTGGAATGCGGCGGGGTAAGACGAGGTATGATCGGGTTTGACACGACGAGCATTCCAGACACTATTTCCACCCGGATCACAAGTGGTGCTTCAGCCACGGCAACGTTGTGCTTCAGAGCATTTTCCACGAGCAATTGCAAGGTGAGCGGTACTACAGCCATCCTGCGATATACCTCTGGCACCTGCACCTGCAAAGCGATGGCCGGACCGAAACGCCGTTGTTCCAAGGCGAAGTAGGTCCCCAGCAATCGCAACTCCTCCTCCAACGTGTGCAAGTCCTTATCGCGCACCAGCAATATGTTGCGGAAGAAGGTGCTCAGTTGGTCCACATGTTCCACCGCTTTCGATGGTTGATCCTCGATCAACTCCACCAAGGTGTTGAAACTGTTGAAAAGGAAGTGCGGATCAACCTGGCTACGCAGGGTTTCCAGTTGGAAGCGCACCTGTTCCTTCTCCATCCGCTCGCGGTAGCGCACCCGTCGATCGCGGGCACGGACCAGTAGGACAAAGAGCGAAACAAGCAATAGACCGGCCAGCGCAATGACCCATGTCAACCTCCACCATGGCGGCTCCACCACGATGGTCAGGGTATACCAAGTGTCGCTTCCCGTGGGTTCACCGATGAATGCGCGCACCTGGAAACGATGCGTTCCGGGCGGAAGTCCGGAAAATGTCGCTTCACGATCACGGGTGCGAAGCACGGTGGGGCCTTTGTTCGCCATCCGGTACTCGAACCGCAACGCCGCAGGGTCAGTATAGTACAGGCCAGTGAAGCGAACGGTGATATCGTTCCGATCGTGGACGGTGCGTATCTCGTCACTGACCGGCATGGCGACACCATCCACCAGTACGCCGGTGATGATCACTGGAACTTCTGGATCGAAATGGTGTTCCGTTGGGCGGATACGCACGAGGCCTTTGTTGCAACCGATCCAGATCGATCGCATGGCATCGGTAGCGATGACGTTGAGCTGGGCCTGCATGTCCTGCAGGCCGAAATGTGCGGCCAGGTCCGTCCATGCTCCGGTAATGGGATCGTAGGCTGCTACCCCGGTGCTGCCGAAAGCGACCATCCGGCCCAGGCTGTTCCCCACTGCGTAGAGATCGCCATCGAAGGGAACACGCCCTTCTCCTACGCATCGAGCGAGCCCTCCGGCTCCGGGAACTCGACAGAGTCCGGTACCAGGGCCTGCGGCCCAAATGTCCCCGGTAGCGTCGCGGACCAAGGAGTAGAAGGTTCGCGGCCCTTCAGTGGACAACGCAGTAAGCACGGTATCCCAACGCATCACCCCATGCCCATCCGTGGCCATCAGCACGCTGCCATCGGCCTCTGGGAGCACATCGAAAACGAAGCCTGCTTCCCGCGCAACCGCTTGGAAACGCCCGTTCCACCAAAAGCTAAGGCCCTCCAAGGTGGCGCACCAGACATCGCCCTGCTCGGATCTTATTGCGAGAACATTGTCGTTGCTCAACCCATCGGCAGTGGTAAAGCGATGCACCTTTCCATTCGGCGAGATAGAAAACACGCCGCTTCCAAATGAAGCGGCCCAGATCGTGCCATCTTCAGCAGCGCATAAGGAGACGATCGGCGTACGCGGATCGAGTTCCAAGGGAACACGCGTTACCTGCAATTCCTCGGAGAACGCCGCCGCATGCCGGAACAACCCTTTCGCGGTAGCGAACCAGATCCGGTCCTGTGCATCCGTACACAACGCGGTGATCGCCCGCAGATCCAGCCCTTCATGCTCTGGTACGAAGAGGATGGCGGGGTCGGCACGGTACAGGCGATCGCTCCCATCGCACCACCAAGTAGCTCCTTCCCGATCGATCAACAGGTCCATGTAGGGAGCTGCCACGGATCGTGTGTCCATGTGCTGCCGATAGCTGGCCTGCCGATACCGGATGTCATGCAGGACCACTCCGTGCTTTTCAGTGGCCGCCCACACCATGTCACCGTGCACCGCGAGGGTCATCACCGGTCCATGGCACCAAGCGCTATCCAGCAGGTGGACCCCATCCTGCCCGGGCCGCCAACGGAAAACACCACGCTGGTCAGTACCCGCCCACACGTCCCCGGCCTCGGTCACACTGACCGAGAGTACGAGATTATCGGGTGCCCCACGCGAACCGTCGAAGGTCTCCACGACCTTGTCCGCTTTACAGATCGCAAGGCCCTGATCGGTAGCGACGGCCAAGCGTCCATCGGGCAAGACCGCCAGATCGTTCACATGATCGTCCGGCAACCCTTGACCAGCACCGATCGTGCAGCTGATGCCAGCCCGCAGGACCCTGACACCAGCGCCGTAAGTGGCCAGGCTGATACTTCCATCAGCCTGCACCGCAATACTGCGTACCGGTGTTCCCCGCAAGGAAGGGTCGTTCAACAGGGTGTCGCAGCCGTATCCGTTGCAATCCAGCAAGACACCGCTCTCCAAGACCGCCAGCATCCGGCCATTAGATGCGGCCACGGCTGTAACAGCATCCCCTTCGGTCCGCACCAGGATATCCACGCGCTCGCCATCCGTACGAAGCAGTCCGATATCGGCGCCCGCCCACAGCAAGCCCTGAGCATCCTGGGCAATGCACGTAATGGACGGGCGTTGCTGGCCGGGGCGCACTTCCAACGTGCGCAGGTAGGGGAACTGGGCGAGCGCAGCGACCTGCAGGATGACCACGAATACGGCGACCGGCCAGCGCCTCATGGGACTTTGGGTGGCGCCTCGAAGAGCATATCCACCGTGATCTGGACCACTGAAGCGATCTTCTGCTGCACCACGCGCGGCACGCGGATATCATGGTCGTCCACTGCCACATCGAATGTACTCGTCACACGGATGCCATCCGGCGCTATTACAAGCTTGCAGGCGATGATCCGCTCCTTCTCCACACCGTGGATGGTGAGCTTGCCCTTTGCGCGGACGCTGTGCGTGCCGGGTGTGGCCAGGTCTACCGATTCGATGATGCGGCCAGCGAAGGACGCGTTCGGCCAGGTGCGCGAGACCATGTAGTTCTCGTTGAAATGCTCGCGCTGCAATGGCGCATTGAAGCCCTCGAAGGCTGAGATGGGTACCTGTACGGCGAAGGATCGCGCAACGGGATCCAGCAACCCGGTGTTCCGCGTGTTCTGCGCGGTGATCCGCTCCAAGGGCGCTTCGCTCAGGAAGGAGATCAACGACCGTTGCAGTTTCCAGCGCACCGGTTCCTGTGCACCAAGAAAATGCATGAAGACAACGAAGGTCAGCGACGTGAGGAAGCGCATGCGACGGGGGTATCGAACCCCGTGCCGAAAGTTAGGCGCGCTAGTGGTCTACCGTGAATGGTGCCGTGTGGCAACCTCCATCGGAACAGCCCCGCAAGAGGTATGAGCCGCTTGACAAACCACGGACATCAACTTGCAGCGAGGACGTCAGCGTTGCCTGGACCATTCGTCCAGTGAGGTCCAGCACTTCGAAACGCGTCCCCGGGTGTGCGCCTTGGATCCGCAGTTGATCCGTAGCCGGAACAGGCGACAGGACCCACTCCATCCGTTCGGTCCCTGTAACAGCCGTGGTGAGGCAGGTGGCCTCGCCGATCACCCGCGAGCTCAGGAGCAAACTGTCCTGGAATGCCGGCAGTGCGGCTTGATCGTCCTTCAGGAAATGGTCCAGCCAAAGCCCGGCCAGATCGTTCATCACATCATGTTGCTCCTCCCTGGTGATCGAAAGGTCCGGGCCACAGGTAAGTTCACCGAAGGAACAGGTGAAACTACTGGCCGCGAAGTAGCAATGGCCACCACCGATAATGTTGACGAAGGCTTTGCAAGCTACATCCAAGGCTGCGTACATCGGCGCCGGACCGTTGGCCGGTGGTACCACACAATCTTCCGTGGCCGTGAAGACCAGCGTTGGAACCAAGACTTCGGCCGCAGCGGCGATGGCCGAAGGGTTGGTCTCCGCCGCGGCAAAATTCACAAGCGCTTGGATATTCCCATTGTTGGCTGCACCCAGGAAGCTCGCCCCCCCCCCCATGCTGTGGCCGATCAGCGCGGTGCTTAGGGCCACATGCCCGAAAAAGGGAGAAGCCTCATTCGCTCCTTCTGCTTGCAAGGCATCTGCAAGGAAAGCGAGGTCCAGTCCGAAGTTCGCGTGGTCCGGGGCCAGCCCCCCTTCGGTTGTCGGCAACACAAGGATGTAGCCCTTGGGTACGAAATGGTCACGCAGGTTGGTGTAGGCATCCACGCTCATCACAAAACCATGACCATGGACCAGCACCGGGAAAACACCATCCGCAGCGTCGGCATTGTTCCCGGCAACTGCCGCTGGGTAGTGGATCACTGCTTCGATGGCCCTGCTGCGCGCCCCGTCCGTAAAGGTGATGGTGCGGGTGCCGATGGCGTAGGGCTGGGCATTGATAGCGTTCGCGAAAGCGATCAGTAGCACTGCGTTGAAATGGCGCATGGAGGGAAACTAAAAGGAAGAACGCAGGAGGGGCGCTCTTTGTTCATTCCAAATGAACGGACCGATCGGACCATTTCGGCGATGGAAGAACATGAAAGTCGATCGCTCGATGAGGCTTTCGATCAAAATTCTCTGGGATCCACCGGTCAGGATCGCCGTAAGAACGGCTCTCTCTTGAGCGGGCTTCAAAACGCGCGGCCGCTTCGCGACCTGGCCCTGCCTTCCATCCGGCCAGCCGGAGCGAGCTCCGCTGGTCGGCACATCGGTCGGGATTGCCGTAGGAACGGCTATCCCTTGGAGGGGGTGCTTCAATGCGTGCGATCGCTTCGCGACCTGCCCTGCCTTCCATCCGCCCAGCCGGAGCGAGCTCCGCTGGTCGGCATATCGGTCGGGATTGCCGTAGGAACGGCTATCCCTTGGAGGGGGGCTTCAATGCGTGCGATCGCTTCGCGACCTGGCCCTGCCTTCCATCCGGCCAGCCGGAGCGAGCTCCGCTGGTCGGTCGGAATGCAGGGCGCCCGCTTTCGCGGGCGCACGCATTGGCGGAGAGGGAGGGATTCGAACCCCCGGTACCCTTGCGAGTACTTCTGTTTTCGAGACAGACCCATTCGACCACTCTGGCACCTCTCCGAACGGGCGGCAAATATAGCCGGGTGAAGAGACGTGGCATGGCAGTCTGGAACGATGAATGGTCATCATCTTCGCAGCAGAACACTGCACCATGCCCACAGAAGCCCAAGTCTACGCGCACACCATGGACCGCGCCCGGCAGTACACCCTGCTCTACTTCGACAAGTTGAAGGACCAGGACCTGCACCGGAGGTTCGTGTGCGAAGGGAAAGAGCTGAACTCGGCATATTGGCTGATCGCCCACATTGCGGTTACGCAGAACGGCCTTTTGTTGATGGCCACCGGCGGGCCGTTCGAGAAGTTCTCGTGGGCCAAGCATTTCGGTCGGGGCGGTGGCGGGCTTCCAGTGGAACAATGCCCGCCCTTCGCGGAAGTATTCGACACGTTCAAACAGGTCCACACCAAGGCGATCGCCCATGTAGCGACCTTATCCGATGCAGCGCTTGAAGGCCCTAACATGACCGGCCTACCGATCATCGGTACAACGGTGCGCGACGTTGTCATCCATGCCATACGCCACGAGGGGCTACACACGGGCCACTTGAGCTGGTTGTGCAAGCTGTACGGGATCGGGACGATGTAGCTCCTAGTTGTCAGATCGTAGTTGTTAGTTGTCCGGGAAATGCCTTGCGGGATGATAGCTGCCCGGCGAGCCAAAGCACTGTCACCAAGGAACCTGACAACTGGCAACTACCAACAACGAACTACCCTCCCCACATCAGCCAGAACACAAGGACCCCGCCCGCATAGCCCAAGGCCGCCGGGAACGCCACGCGCTTCAGGTACCATAGGAAATCGATGCCCAAGATGCCCATGGCGGCAACACCAGCGGCAGAGCCGATGATGAGTATGCTCCCACCTGTTCCTGCACAATAGGCGAGCAGTTCCCAGAAAGCATGGTCGGGCGGGAACTGCGTCATCGGGTACATACCCATGGCAGCGGCCACCAGCGGTACGTTGTCCACCACCGAAGAAAGCACGCCGATCACGGTGTTCACGGCGTAGATATTACCCAGGTGCGTGTCAAGCAGGGTCGCGACATCGGTGAGGTGTCCGGCTACCTGTAGTCCTGAAACTGCGGTGAGGATCCCGAGGAAGAACAGCACACTGGAGGTATCGATCCTACGCAGCACGGCGGTGACCATCAAGTGGCCGCGATCGGTCTCGATGGAATTCTTGTGCATCAGTTCGGTGACGATCCAGAGGATGCCCAGGCCGAGCAGGATCCCCATGTAGGGCGGCAGATGCGTCCAGGTCTTGAACAGTGGCACGCCTAAGAGCGCAACCAGCCCAAGGATGAAAATGAGCCGTTGCTGGCCTGGCGTAACAGGCTTGCGACCGCCCTGGTCCGCGTAGTGCCGTTCCGGCCGCTGGATGGTACCCTTGAAGGTGAAGGAATACCAGATCAGCGGCAGCACCAAGCAGACCACGCTGGGCAGGAAGAGCTTGGCAATGATGTTCGCCGAAGTGACCTGCCCTCCGATCCACAGCATAATGGTGGTGACATCACCGATGGGCGACCACGCCCCTCCTGCATTCGCGGCGATGATCACCATGCCGGCAAAGGTCCAGAGGTCGGTGCGGTCCTTGATCAACTTGCGCAGCAGGGCGCACATGACGATCGCGGTGGTCATGTTGTCCAACGCAGCGCTCAGGAAAAAGGTGATGGTGCTGAGGATCCAGAGCAGCGGAACTTTATTGGTCCCGGTGATGCGGTCGGTGATCACACGGAATCCTTCGTGGGCATCCACCAGTTCCACTATGGTCATTGCTCCAAGCAAAAAGAAGAGGATGCTGGCGGTATCGCCGAGGTGTTCCATCAACTGGTGCACCACCCCTTCATGACCGCCAAGGGAACCGTCGGGAAAGAGGTCGTTCTGCCCCAGCATGATCAGCACCCAAACGAGCACTCCAGTGACCAGCGCGCTGGCCGCCTTGTTGATGTGCAGCGGATGTTCCAGTGCGATAGCCAGATAGCCTACCACGAAAACGAGCGCAATTAGGACGTACATGGTGTTGAAGTAGGAAGTAGACCGACAAGGATACGGACGGGCACTTTGCCAATACCCTGACACACTACCCTAAACTTGTCCTGTGGAACGGCAACGCGGCAATATCCGGCTTCAAACCGTAGTACTCATCGCCGGGGCAGTGCTCATGGGCATCAAATTCCTGGCGTGGCGGCTCACGCACAGCACCACAATCCTTAGCGATGCGTTGGAGAGCATTGTGAATGTGGTGGCCGGTGCATTCGCGCTGTACAGTCTTTACCTGGCAGCTAAACCGCGCGACCGCGAGCACCCGTACGGTCACGGAAAAGTGGAGTTCATCTCAGCCGGCTTCGAGGGTGGCTTGGTGGTACTGGCCGGTGGGCTCATCATCTGGCGTTCGGTTGAAGCGCTGCTCAACGCGCAGCACCTGCACGATCTAGGCACCGGGATCTGGCTCACGGCCGTGGCCGGCGGGCTGAACCTGATCATGGGCCTCGCCCTGCGCAAGCGCGGAAAGGACGCCCATTCCATCACCATGGAGGCCAGCGGTACGCACCTGCTCTCTGATGCATGGAGCACGGTCGCCATGTTGGTCGGCCTGGTCGTGATCCAACTCACCGGCCTGCTTTGGCTGGACCAAGTGTTCGCGATGGCCTTCGCCGTGTTCATCATCATCACCGGTTTGCGGGTCTTCCGGCGTTCGGTGGCAGGCATCATGGACGAAGCCGACCTGAAGCTTGCGTCCGATGTCATCGCCACGTTGGAGCATCATCGCCCCCCACAGTGGGTTGACGTACACAACTTCCGCATGATCGGTTACGGTGCCGTTCTGCACATCGATTGTCACGTGACACTGCCATGGTACTACAGTCTGGAAAAAGCACATCAGGAGATCTCCGCCATTGAACGCTTGGTGAACGAGCGGCACGACCGGGAGGTGGAACTCTTCATCCACATGGATCCCTGCATCCCCACTAGCTGCTGCATCTGCGCTTTGGAAGGGTGTCCGGAGCGCAAAGCGCCCTACCAGCGCCGGGTGAAGTGGGATGCTGCGAGCGTGCTGGGGAATGCGAAGCATGGCATTTCATCCTGAACCGTTGGAGCATCGGAAAAGAAAAACTCCTATCGGGGCTTCTTCTTTTGGGTGGTAGACCGGGCTTCACACCTCCGCTGCGCTGCGTGGAGGATAAATTTCTGCACGCGGTCGGCGAGCATTGCTCGCCAGTGTCCCTACGCTCCACTGCCACCCAACGAAAAAGCCCCTTGCGGGGCTTCTTCCTTTGGGTGGTAGACCGGGCTTGAACCGGCGACCTCCGGAATCACAATCCGGCGCTCTAACCAACTGAGCTACAACCACCATTTCAGCATGCCACCGGCTTGCGGGCCGCAAATATAACGTCGGGCGCGGCTTTCATCCTGCTTTCAGATCCGCTTTCCCTGCCCGCCGTACTTTGCACCGAGCATGCACGGGAACCTTTCTTCAACCGATCCGACGACCACCGGAAAGGGATCCCCGCATGTCCTGATGCTCCCGAAATGGTGGCCCAACCCCGCCGATGTTCAGCTTGGGGATTTCCTGCGGAAACAGGCCATCGCCGTTTCCGGTTGCACCAAGGTGAGCGTATTGTACGTGCATAGCGATCCGGTGCAGAATGCAACGGCGTATGTCGACGTGATCGAAAAGGAAGGGCTTTGGGAAGCACACAGCCATTTTCCGGCCAATGGCAGCGCCTTTCTTGCGTGGCGCAAGACGATCAACTTGATCCGCTACTGGAAAGCCGCCGGGAACGGGTTCCATCGGGTGGTCCAAGAGCGTGGCCTGCCTGATATCACACATGTACACATCCTGGTCCGGCCGGCGTTGATGGCACTGTGGCTGAAGCGCAAATTCGGCATCCCATACCTGCTGAGTGAACAGAGCAGCGAATACCTGGACGGAACATATCGTGGCAAGAGCTTCGCCTTCAAATGGCTGAACCAGTACCTCTTCGCCCGTTCGTCCGGTGTTTCAACGGTTTCAAGTTGGCTGGGTGACGGGCTGGTGAAGCTTGGACTGTGCCGCAGATTTGACGTTGTGCCCAATGTGGTGCCGGGCTTGGACAGGCCATTACCCAAACGAGGAGAACCCGGCCATTTCCTGGTGGTGGCCGACCTTGTGGACCGCACCAAGAACGTTAGCGGGGTTATCAAAGCCATTGCCCAAGCCAGGCGGCAAGACCCTAGGATCCATCTCACCATCATCGGTGATGGCCCGGACCGGGGCATGCTGGAAGCGTTGGCCTTGGAGACGGGCATGGCGGACGCCATTTCATTCCTGGGACGTCTCCCGAATGTGCTTGTGCTGGACCATATGGCGCAGGCAGGAGCCGTGATCGTGAACAGCAACGTGGAGACTTTCAGTGTTGTGACGGGCGAGGCCCTTGCCCAAGGCAAACCGGTGATCGCCACGAAATGCGGTGGCCCGACGGCCTTCATCACGAGGCAGAACGGCATCTTGATCGAAATCGGCGATAACGCCGGGCTTACGGCAGCGATCCTAGAGATGACCGCCCGTTCGGACACCTACGAACCGCAGGAAATACGGATGGGCGTCAGTGCCCGTTTCAGCCCTGGAGCCGTCGGGGCAGAGTTCATGACGATCTATCAACGTATCCTCCACCCACGCCATGGCTGAACCGAGAATCCTTCGTGTAGGCTTGCTATGCAAGGGAACAACGCTTCCGTATTGGCACGCACAAGCCGTTCGACATTTGCAGGAACTACCTGGTGTAGAGCTGGTTGTCCTTGGAGTACCCCGGTCTTTACCGACCATTGCGAAGGCGGGAACGCTATACAGCTACCTCGAGCGGCGAGCCCTCAATCTACTCTCGAAGCAGGCCTATCTACCGGTGGATCTCTCCGACCCATTGGCGCTCCTACCCTGCGTGGAGTTGAGTTCCGAATGGACCAGTGCGAAGACCGTTGAGGAATTGGTCTCCTTCGCACCCGATCTCGTCTTTTCCTTCCTGCCCAGAATGGAGGCGCCCCACGAAACCAACAGCAGGTTCCCTATTTGGGAGTTCTCGATCGGTAAAGTCGGACTTGGAACCGACGGCATGCCGGCCATGCAGCGTGCCTTCACGGAAGAAAGTACGTTGAACGTGCGGCTCTCAAGGAGCGATGGAGCCGACCGGGTTGAAGCCCGGTTTCCCTTGCGCACCGATCAGGACCTGGCCACCTTGGACAAGGTGCTACTTGGGGCCGCTTGGTTACCGGCAAGTGTGATATCGGCCCATCGGCGCAAGGCGGAAACGAGCCCAGGATCAACTCCAATATCGACAATACAACCACCTGATAAACAAGCATCAATACCATATTTATTAGGATCACTCATCAAACTCGAGATCGAAAAGTGGCGCGCCGCTTCGCCCAAGGGACCGGTCCAGGACGAATGGAACATCGGGATCCTCTACCAACCGATCACAACGCTACTGGAAGACCACCAAAGCACCAACGTTCGTTGGCTTGCTGCACCGTCCTCCGGCAATCAACGTATGGAGCCCTTCGGCTACACGGCCCCTGATGGGCAGTTGAACGTACTCTATCGAAAAAAGCACCGCAACGATGACCCGGACGCGATAGCCCGGCTAAGGCCCAAAAGCGATAGCGTACTCAAACGATCACGGTCCATGCTGACCACCTCGGTCTCGCTTCAATATCCGTTCGTGGTAGAGCGTCCCGATGGCGCGTATGCCGTGATAGGTTATGCCCACCAGAATAGAACAGAGCTGTTCAAAATAGCTTCAACCAATGATGGACTTGATCATATTAAAGTATTGTTGAACAGAGCAATATCGAATCCAACTTTAATTGAATTCGATAGCCGTTGGTGGCTCTTCGGAACCGACCCGGATATTCCTGAGATGGTCTTGTTGGCCTACTACAGCGATCGTTTCGATGGTCCCTTCACCCCCCACCTGCTCAATCCCTTGAAGATCGACGGGACCGGTATCCGGCCAGCCGGGACAATGTTCATGCGCGGTAACGAGTTGTGGCGACCGGCATCGGACACCACGGAACCGGATACGACCGCTGTGATCATAAACCGCGTCCATGAACTGACCCCCACCACCTTTAGGGAAGAGCCCGGACGGAGAGTACCTGGATTCAAGGGAACCGTCTACGGCAAAGGCCTCCGTACGGTGAGCGCCATGGGCGACATCACCCTGATCGACGGGCTGCGCGGGGCGATGCCCGATAAGAAGCCGAAGAAGGAGCACAAGGGCGGACAACGGAAACGGGGCTCGAAAGAGAAGTGATGATCAGGCCGGTACTAGGAACGGTGGCCGCCCGGGTCGTGATCACAGCGATGAACCTATTGCTGATCATTGCCGCAGGCCAGATGCTTGGTGCTCAAGGCTTGGGAAGTATCAGCATGTTGCTGCTCGGCGTGACGATCGTGTTGCTCCTGAACCACGTTGTAGGAGGTGGCGGGCTGGTGTATGTCGTGCCGCGCCATGGCGTGCGTATGGTGTTGGGGCCTAGCTACGCTTGGGCACTGGTCACTGCCGCTGTGGCCATGGGCGTGCAATCGGTCGCCCCCCTGGCCACCGAGGACCTGGTCGTGCATGTGGTTGCGCTGGGCTTCCTTCAATCGCTGAACAGCATCCACTTGAACATCCTTCTCGGCAGGGAACGGATCGCCCTGCAGAACTCCATCCTCGTAGGTCAGGCCGTGCTTCAATTCGCAGCCTTCCTGCTCCTCCTGGACCTGCATGGAAGCAGTCTGGGCGATTACATCCTGGCCACGTACGTGGCGCATGGTGCCACGGCACTCGTCTCGGGCTACTTCGCACTCCAACACCTCGGCCCGGCAGAAGCAAGTGAGCAGCCCTCTGCATGGTCAGCATTGTTCCGGCAAGGTGGCTTGGCCCAAGGGGCGAACCTGTTGCAACTGCTGAACTACCGCGCCGCCTACTACATGATCGAGCATTTCCGGGGGCTGGGTGCCTTGGGCATCTTCAGCGTGACCACCCAATTGGCCGAAAGTGCATGGCTTGTACCCAAGAGCATCGGTGGCGTGCTTTACAGCAAAATGAGCAATATGTGGGAGGCCGAACAGCAACGCACCCTTACGCTGACCTTGCTCAAGGCATCGATGTTGGTAGGTGCCCTGTGCAGCTTCGTTTTGGTACTGCTTCCCGAAGGACTTTACACGCTGGTCTTCGGGCAGGATATCCGGGACCTGCATCCCATCCTTTACTGGATGGTCCCCGGCCTGGTTGCCATGTCCGGTTCCCAGGTCCTCAGCCACTATCTCAGTGGCACGGGTCGGATCCTGCACAACACCATCGGTTCGGGTCTCGGTGTGCTTGTAACGCTTCCGCTTGGTTGGTTCCTGATCCCCCGGTACGGACTGCAAGGTGCCGCCATGACCGCCTCGATGGCCTACACACTGAGCGCTATCTATCAACTGCTCGTTTTCCTGCGGATCACAGGCACGCACGGGGGCGAGCTACTTCCACATGCCGGTGACCGCGAACGCGTGCGGCAACTTTGGGCAAGGATCCGGTGAAGGTCGATCTGGATGATCAACGGAATTCAGCCCAATTCCATCAGGTCATGCACGCCGATCGGCCGGGCAGTGGTGAACCCTTCCCCGTAAGTGACGCCGAGCAAACGGCCCATTTCCCGCGCCCTCCCTTCAAGGAACGGGAGGAAATCCACACTGGCTATAGGGCTTGTGGGCTCGGTACTGGTCGGATCGAAGAATTGCGAACGGAAGCAAAGGAGGGCCTCCATCTTCCTGGGCCAGTGCGCGGTAATGTCGATGACCAGATCAGGCTCGATCCAGCGATCCTGCACGGCATTTAGCACGGCTTGGGGCCGCCATGCTTGCTGCTCCTCTCCTTCCACGACCGTTGATATTCGCCGCAATCCGCTCAGGAAACACCCCTCCGCGACGAGTGCGGCACCCCGACCATGGTCCGGATGGCGGTCGCGAACGGCATTCGTAAGCACGATGTTGGGCCGGTGCTCACGGACCGCCCGAACGACTTTCATCAAACTGGGCTCATCGGCCCGGAAGAAGCCATCGGCAAGGCCCAATTGATACCGGAAAGTGGCGCCCAGCACATGCATGGCCGCATCGGCCTCCTGCTTCCTGATCTCCGGCGTGCCACGGGTGCCCAGTTCCCCAGCAGTAAGTTCCACCAAGCCCACTGAATGGCCCAAGGCCCGATGGTGCAACACCGTCCCGGCCATGGAGATCTCCACATCGTCCGGATGCGCGGTGATACAGAGGATGTCTACCTGACGGCTCATTTCCCCTCGATCCAATTGGTGATGCGTGGATCGTTGGGCTCGATGCCGGATTCCAAGGACATCACCAACTGGCCCTTCTCGTCGATGAGGTACTTGTGGAAGTTCCACTTCACCTGCGTGTCCATGACCCCGTTCTGGTTCTTGTTGGCCAGCCAGTGGTATACGGCATGTTGCTCCGCTCCCTTTGTGCTCACCTTGCTCATCAACGGGAAGGTGACACCGAAGTTCTTCTGGCAGAATTGCGCGATCTGCGCTTCCGTACCCGGCTCCTGACCACCAAAATCATTGCTGGGGAAGCCCAGGATCACAAAACCCTTGTCCTTGTAGGTGGTGTAGAGTTCCTCCAACAGCGCATACTGCGGGGTGAAGCCGCATTCGCTGGCGGTGTTCACCACCATCACTTTCTTGCCCTTGTACTGGTCCAGCTTCACCAATACCCCGTTGATGTCCGTGGCGCTAAGCACGAAGAACGATGCCGTGGGAACTGCTTGTGGGTGGTCCATTGGGAAGGAGACTGGGCCGACCTGTACCCGGTTGAAACAGCCGATGGAGAACACGGCAGGCCAGAACTTGGAAAAGAGATTGCGCATGGGTCAGGAACAGGGCGAAGGTCCGGAATGTTCGGGTGCATCAGTAACCCAGCGCTCATGAAAGGCCAAGGGCCGAGATGCAAACAGTGCCTCTGGACAGCTACCAGCAGGCGAAGAACTAGCCTTGTCACTTTTTTCAAGGGATCGCGTAGAAGCGCACATGCGAACCCTTCGTCCCCTATTCTCTTTCGGCGCAGTCTTCATAGTTCTCTTGGTGGGCGCCCAAGACAACGTGATCATCACGGACATCGCGCAGCTGATCCGAAAGCCCGATCTGGCGCAGGACCCGGCCGTGCGTTCCGGCATGCAGGCCGCCGGCGTTGCCGAGGACCGTATGCAAAGCGCCCTGGCCAATGGCAGGGACACGAACCTGCCCTTGGGGCTTAGCACCGACAGTGCCCGGGCCGCCAATGCCAGCGCCGTTAAGAACTACAGCGCCCACAAGGTGTGCGCCTATGCGGATGAGGCCGGTGCCAAGGTGATCGTGCAGGTCCCGGTAAGTGAGAACTACCACATGCCTGAAGACCTGCGGAGCAAGCAGGACCTGTACTTGGTGCTGCCGGAAAGTGCTTTGGAGACGGCCCTTACCGATGCCCAGCGGCCCAAGCCCAGTATGGGGCCTAGTTGGAGGCGCATGAAAGAAGCCCGCATCACGAGCCCCGATGGTGTGTACGCCACCTATGATCTGGCGAGCGACCCGGCCATCCTCGCCGACCTGTCCGAACATGGCATGAGCCAACCGGAGATCGATGCGGTGGTCTTCCGCTGCCACGAGCGCAACTGGCCCGAAGGGATCGATTCCTTCGAACGCCGCTATCCGAAGCTGAAACAATTCAAGAAGTATAAGGCTTACGAGGCCGCTCACTGGGAGGACAAAGTGCTGCTCGTGATCCCTTTCGAGATGAACAAACGCCTGCCGATCGGTCTGCGCCCCCACATGGACATCTACATGGTGTATGCCAAGAACGCCGTGGAGGTGAAGGAGAAGAAATAGGACATTTTCCATACAACAAACGGAAAGCGCGGCCTCGGTCGCGCTTTCCATTGATGGCATTGCCACGGGAAAGCTGGTCGGTGCAGCCGGTACCTTCGCGCCCATGAAACCCGCCGAGATCGCTGCCTTGCTCCGCTTGGAGGTGGCGCTCGATCTACGCCAGCGCGCGGCATGGGCCGGCATGTTGCTATACGTGGTAAGCGCTGTGTACGTAGCCTATCTCGCAGTGAAAGGCGGTCTAGGCACGGCCACTTGGAACGCGTTGTTCTGGATCATCTTGTTGTTCGCGGCCTTCAATGCGTTGGCACGATCGTTCCAGCGGGAAGATGCCGGGCGCCAACTCTACCTCTACACCTTGGTGGATCCGCGCAGTGTGGTACTCGCCCGGGCACTTTACAACGCCGTGACCATGGTCGTGCTGAGCCTGCTGAGCTTGGTGGTCTATATCGTGCTGTTGGGCAATACTGCGTTGGAAGAAGCTGATCTCGGCCAATTCGTGATTGCGGTGGTCTTGGGCGGCATCGGCTTCGCGGCTGTGCTCACGTTGATCTCGGCTATTGCGGCGCGGGCCGGGAACGGCATCGGGCTGATGGCGATCCTGGGCTTCCCGTTGGTGCTTCCGCTCCTGCTTACGGTGATGCGCGCCAGCAAGCTCTCGTTGGACGGGGTGGCGTGGAGTGTGACCAGCACCTACTTCGGTGGGCTGGTGCTGCTGGACGTCATCACGATCACCTTGGCCTGGATCCTCTTCCCGTACCTTTGGCGGGATTGAAAATGCTGTTCACCACAGAGGCACAGAGACAAGGAGAAATGCTGGATGCTGGCTGCCGGAACGTGCTTTGGGTGAGTAATTCCTGAGGATGAGACATTGGTGGTGGAAATTCCTTGCGATGGCGTTGCTGCTGTTCGCGTCCATCGCAGCGTTGCGGGTGCCATTGGCGCCTGCGTTGGTGCATGTATCGCCGGACCGGATCGCGCCGGGGCCGGTTGAACTGGTCATCACGGGGTACAATACTTCGTTCAATCCCGGTGTTCCACCAATGATTTGGCTAGAGAATGGTGGTGAGCGTTGGTGTGCCGGTTCAGTGAGAGTATTGGACGACCGTCATTTGATCGCTCATATCCCAGTTCCAACCACCGGCAAAGAAGATCTGACGAGTATTCTGATTAAGACGTCCAGGGAAGGCTTGTTGAAACTTCCTAGTGCATTATGGACAACCAAGGGCGGTGACACGATGATCAATCCAGAACCTGATTGTCGACCAGAAAACAAAGTAAGCCACAGCTTTTCTTTCGGCTTCCCGAACCGCAGCATCCTCTACGAGAGCATTCGGAACCTCTTCTTCCATGTGCCGATGTGGTTCACGATGATCGCGCTGATGGCGATCTCGGTGTCCCAGAGCATCCGCGTATTGGGATCCAACTCGCTGGTTCAGGACCAGGCGGCGGAACTGGCCGCGAAAGTCGGTCTTGTGTTTTGCTTCCTCGGTTTGATCACGGGCGCAGTATGGGCACGTGCCACATGGGGCGCGTTCTGGACCAACGATGTGAAACTGAACGGCGCTGCGGTGACGGGCTTGATCTACCTGGCCTATCTCGTCCTCCGGGGCTCCGTGCAGGATGCGCACAAACGCGCACGGCTCGCGGCCATCTATAACATCTTCGCCTTTGTGCTCCTCGTGCTCTTCCTCTTCGTAGTGCCCCGCCTGAATGCTGTGGACAGCCTGCACCCCGGCAACGGGGGCAACAGCGGCTTCAGCGACCTGGACTTGGACAACCGCCTGCGCGCGATCTTCTACCCTGCCGTCCTTGGTTGGATCCTCCTGGGCGTTTGGATGTACGACCTCCGTGTACGCACTGCGCGCCTCGCTGAACTGCTTGACCGATGAGAACTTTCCTTTCGCTAGCCGTGTTATTGATGTCCATCACCGCTTCTGCGCAGAACGCCGCACCGAGCTGGTTGGAAAGCACGCTCTATGGCAGCGGCAAGATCAACGCGGTGGTGGCGGTCGTGGCGCTGATCATTTCGGGTATCGGCATCTGGATGTGGCGCATGGACCGCCGCATCACTAATCTCGAACGCAAGCCATGAGCACTCCCGACTACACCCCACCTGAACCATATCAGAACCTGCATGTGCCGAAAGGGATGAAGCGCTCGCACATTATCGCCATCATCATCATCGGTGTGGCTATCGGTGCGTTGGTGGGATCGCTGTACGACAGCAGCACATACGCGGACTTGGAGCAGGCCATCGCGCATCCGGGCAAGGAGTACCACGTGGTGGGCACCTTGGACCGTTCGCAGGAGATCGTGTACGAACCGAGCATGAATGCCAGCCTGACCACCTTCACCATGAAGGACCTGCAAGGCCGCACCTGCAAAGTGCATTTGAACAAAGCCAAGCCACAGGACTTTGAGCGCAGCGAGCGCTTGGTGTTGATCGGTGAAGCCAACGAGAATGGCGAATTCGAAGCGCGGGACATGCTGATGAAATGCCCGAGCAAGTACAACGAGGAGAACAAAGTGAACGTGTAGGATCGATGCATGCATCGGCGTACACGTAGCGTCGACCCTCAGGGTCGACAATGACAACGGATAGACAGGCACAATGATCGACTACGTCGGAGAACACCTTTGGGCGGGGCAATTGGGCCATACGCTGGCCATTGTATCGCTAGTGGGTGCGGTGCTGGGTACGTTGGGCTATTTCCTTGGCACCACGTGGAAGTCAGTTGAATGGACGACCCTCGGCCGCATCGGTTTCCGTTTGCATTCGGTGGCGGTATTGGGCATCGTGATCACATTGTTCAGCATGCTCTTCAACCACTGGTTCGAGTACGACTACGTGTGGAAGCACAGCAACCTGGCCATGCCGATGAAGTACATCGCCAGTTGCTTCTGGGAGGGCCAGGAAGGATCCTTCCTCTTATGGACCTTCTGGCATGTGGTCTTGGGGAACATCTTCATCCTGCGCGCCAAGGACTGGGAAGGACCGGTGATGACGGTCTTCGCTTCTGTCCAGATCTTCCTCGCACTGATGTTGCTGGGGATCTACGTAGGCGATGTCCGTGTCGGGAGCAGTCCTTTCCTGCTGATCCGAGAGTTGCCGGAGAACATCGGGCTGCCGTGGACGGCCATGGCGAACTACTTGGGCGCGATCCCACAATTCGCTGACGGTCGTGGCCTGAACCCTTTGTTACAGAATTACTGGATGGTGATCCATCCGCCCACCTTGTTCCTTGGCTTCGCTTCCACGCTGGTGCCGTTCGCGTATGCGATCGCGGGGTTGTGGCGCAAGGACAAACAAGGATGGATCGCCCCTGCCCTGCCGTGGACCTACTTCGGGATCATGATCCTGGGCACGGGCATCCTCATGGGTGGCGCCTGGGCTTACGAGTCGTTGAGCTTCGGTGGCTTCTGGGCGTGGGATCCGGTGGAGAACGCCTCACTGGTGCCGTGGATCACACTTGTTGGTGCGGGCCACTTGATGCTCGTGAACAAGCGCAAACCCACCGCCTTGTTCAGTGCGTTCCTCCTCACGCTGATCACGTTCATTCTTGTCCTGTATTCCACGTTCCTTACGCGCAGCGGCGTCCTGGGCGATACCAGTGTACACAGCTTCACCGGTGATGGCATGTTGCCGGGCCTGTTGCTGTTCCTCCTCTTCTTCATCGGCCTCAGTGTGATGATCCTATTACCCCCTTCCGCCAAAATCGGCGGGCATCGCGGTTTCTTCGCTGGGATTTCCATTCTGCTTCTGGTGATCGGCATCGGACTTCAACAACAGGTCCTGGCGATCATCCTGTACGGCTGCATTTGTGCGGGCATGCTGATCAGTGCGTACCGCGCGGGGTTCGCCAGCAAGGAGCCTGAGGAATCATTGTGGTCGCGCGAGTTCTGGTTGTTCATCGGATCGCTCGTACTCCTGCTCAGCGCCATGCAGATCACCTTCAGTACATCAGTGCCGGTTTGGAACCTATTACTGGAGCCGTTGAGCCCTGCGTTGTGGTGGATAGCTGACCATACTGACAGCAGCTTCTTCCGCCAACTCGCCGATGCCAAACTGGCTCCGCCGGGCAAGGCCATCGAGCACTACAACAAATGGCAGGTGCCGTTCGCGTTCATCGTTTCCATGTTGGTGGCCTTTGTACAATACCTGCGTTGGAAGGATACCGACGTCAAGAAGTTCCGCCGCCAGATCCTGGTGTCCTTGATCGTTGCGATCGCATTGACCGCGGTTGGGACCTACCTGCTCGAATACACGTTGCCCGAACTGAACTTGATCGCGCTGCTCTTCTCGACGATCTTCGCCATCACCGCCAATGCGTGGTACATCCCCAGCGTGTTGAAGGGCAACCTGAAGAGCGCCGGTGCCTCAGTTGCGCACGTCGGTTTCGCCATGGTGTTGTTGGGCGCATTGATCAGCACCAGCCGCCAGGACGAGATCAGCCACAACACGCGGAACATGGATCTCCGTTTCCTGAACGAAGGGTTCGACAACAACGAGGACATCCTCCTCTATCGCGGCGATACGGTCTTGATGGGCGACCATTACGTCCATTACCGCGAAAAGACGCAGGAAGGCGTGAACGTTTACTACGCCATGGACTATTTCGCGGTGAAGCCGCACCAGTACGCGGCGGGTGATACGGTCCGTGTGGGCGACATGCTCTTCACTGCGCGCGATGCACACCAAGCCGGTACGTACTTCCTGGAAGATCAGCCTGCGCATTGGGATGCCTTGAACGAATTCTCGCGGCGCGCGCTTTGGCACAGCCCGGAATGGAGTTCATCCGCACCGGGTGAACGCGTCTTCGACCTTGCGCCGATCATTCAACTCAATCCACGCTTCGGCAATGTGGCCGAACCGAGCACCAAGCACTGGGCCGGTCGCGACCTCTACACCCACGTGCGCTACGCGGACCTCGCCCTCGCAAGCGATACCGCCGATGACACCTGGATGCCCGATCGCTTGTACGAGAAGCATGTAGGTGATACCATCATCACCCCATCGGCACTCGCCATCATCGACAGTGTGTACACGGTACGGGACAGTGCCACGAAGAAGATGCTCGGCCCGCAATACACGGTGTATGCAGCGCACATGCGCGTGCGCGATCTCTACCAACGCGACCGCTGGTTCGAGGCACGACCGCTGGTGATCTATGCCAACGGCGAACCCGTGGCGGGCAAGGCTGCAGAGCTGGTCGCATTAAGGATCAAGTATTCCCTGGCCACGGTCGACTTCACCACCGGACCGCAAATGGGCCATTCGGGACCTATCCCGGGCAGTGGGAAGCCTGAGGTCAATGTGGGCATCAACGTGGCCGAATCGGAATTCCTGATACTCCAGGCCATCGTGTTCCCGGGTATCAACATCCTGTGGATCGGCTGCGTGCTTTTGTTCGTCGGCACCTTCATGGCGGTGTGGCAGCGCGTGAAGCGATAACTTCGGGCGGTGCGGCCGTTGTTCCTCTTCGTCCTTCTCGTCCCGTTCATCGCCAAGGCCCAGTCACCGATGTGCGCGGTCTTGGATTCCGTCGTTCACACCATCCAACGCATCTCGTTCTACAACACCTACGGCGCGCAGGAACGCATCGCGAAACTGGATCTTTCGGGTTGCGGGCAAGCGGATTCGTTGCACGAACTGGCCCCACAATTGACCGCGGTGATGAACGCGTTGGGCGACCACCATGGACGGATCCTG
>Ga0075163_10003487_pt1 | contig 21128 bp, 17 predicted proteins | sample JI1023141ADNA_FD_71478 | JGI IMG/M metagenome (GOLD analysis project Ga0075163, IMG submission 71478) | Wastewater effluent complex algal communities from Wisconsin, to seasonally profile nutrient transformation and Carbon sequestration -... | ecosystem: Engineered > WWTP > Effluent > Algae... | reverse complement strand
GTGATGGCGTCCCCGGTGCCGCTGTTCAGGTCGAACGGATCGGCGGGCTCCCAGGTGCCGTCACGACGCAGGATGCCGTCATCGATGTCGGACTTGTGCTCCAGCAGAAGGGCTTCGCGCCAACTGGCCGGCGTCTGGCCCCGCATCAGCCCGAGCAAAGAACGCCCATCGACCGAACTGGGTGCGCCGATGCCGGCTATCTCGGCGAAGGTGGGCGCGTAATCCACATTGGCGGTAAAACGGTCGATGACCAGACCGGTGGGCACGCCGGGGCCCCGGACCGACAGGGGCACCATCAGGTCCTCCTCGTAGCCTGTGTTCTTGCCCGATTCAAAACGGTGGTGGCCCTCGTGGTAGCCGTTGTCGGAGGCAAAGAAGAGGTAGGTGTTGTCCAGTTGCCCGGTGTCGCGCAAGGTGTCGACGATGGCTTTCACCATCTCGTCCACCGCCAGCAACGATTGCAGGCGCTTGCGGTGCAGCGCGTCGATGTCGTCGATCTGGGTGGCCGTGAGGCGCGGCAGGGCCGCCACCCAGCTCGGCTTGTCGCTGACGTCGGCCTCATCGAAAGAGGCCGTGCGCGGCGCCTTCACGCCCGGGTAGGTGTTGGCGTGGCGCGGCGCCGGCGTGGCAGGCGAGTGCGGCGCGTAGGGTGCCACGTAGGCAAAGAAAGGCTGGCCGGGGTGATCGGCCACCGCGCGCCGGATGAAACTGGTGGCGCGGGCGGAGATCACGTCGGTGATGTAGGCCGGCGCGGTGCCGCCATAGGACACGGTGCTGCCGTTCTCGTTCATCGTGTAGTTGAAGCCCTTGTAGGGCGTGCCGCCGTTGGGGCTGATCCATTCGTCCCAGCCCGGCGGGATGTAGGTGGCTGACGGGGCGGTGTCCGGGTATCCGTTGAGGTACTTGCCGAACATGGCCGTGCGGTAGCCCGCGCCGCGCAGCCAGGTGGCCACGGTGGAGTTTTCCAGGCCGGTGGAATAGGTGGCCTGGAACCCGCCGTCCGGGGCGCCGTTCTTGAAGATGCCGGTGTTGTGCGCGAACTGGCCACGCAGCCCGGTGACCCGCGACGGGCAGCACAGCGACAGGCTCACGCGATGCTGCCGGAACTGGGCGCCGGCCTGGGTGACCAGCGACTTCACCTGCACCATCTGCGCGGCAGCGGTGACGTCCAGGTCGTCGGCCAGGATGAACACGATGTTGGGCGGCTTGTCCGGCACGCTCTGCGGCGCGCCGCCTCCGCCGCACGCGCTCAACAACAACAGCCATGCCAACGCCTTGCCGTGCACCGAGTGAACCATCGCTCCTCCGCCGAACTCAGGGGGTTCGGTTGTATCGGCTGGATTCTGCGGTCACCGTGGGCCCCCGGCAATGCCACGAGCCACTTCTTTACGTCGGTAACACGTGGTCAGGCCTCAGCCACTCGGCCAGCACCTCGGCGGTGTGTTCGCCCAGCATGGGCGGCGCGCTCCGGTACTGCACCGGGGTGGCGGACAGGCGGATCGGGCAGGCCACCAGGGGCACGCTGCCGAAGGCGGGGTGGGGCACATCGATGCGCAGCCCTCGGGCGACAACCTGCGGGTCGTCGAACACCTCGGGCAGGCGGTTGATCGGGCCGCAGGGCACGGCCAGGGATTCCAGCGTGCTGATCCACTCGGCGGTGGTCTTCATCACCGTGGCCTGGCGCAGCAGCGGGATCAGCACCGTGCGGTTGGCGACACGCGCCGGGTTGGTGGCGAAGCGCTCGTCGGCCGCCCACTCCGAGTAGCCCGCAGCGGTGCAGAAGCGCGCGAACTGGCCGTCGTTGCCGATCGCCAGGATCATGTCGCCATCGGCAGTGGGGAAGTCCTGGTAGGGCACGATGTTCGGGTGCGCATTGCCCATGCGCCTGGGTGCCACGCCGCTGGTGAGGTAGTTCGAAGCCTGGTTGGCCAGCGTGGCCACTTGCACGTCGAGCAGGGCCATGTCGATGTGCTGGCCCTCGCCGGTGCGGTCGCGGTGGCTCAGGGCGGCCAGCACGGCGATGGTGGCGTACAGGCCGGTCATCACGTCCACCAGGGCCACGCCGACCTTCTGCGGGCCGGCGCCGTCTTCGGCGTCCGAGCGGCCGGTCAGGCTCATCAGGCCACCCATGCCCTGGATCAGGAAGTCGTAGCCGGCGCGCGGGGCATAGGGCCCCGTCTGGCCGAAGCCAGTGATCGAGCAGTAGACGAGCTTGGGGTTGTCGGCCGAGAGGCTCGCGTAGTCCAGCCCATAGGCCGCCAGGCCGCCGACCTTGAAGTTCTCCAGCACCACGTCGGCCTGCGCCGCGAGCGCACGCACCTGGGCCTGGCCCTCGGGCGTGGCGATGTCGATGGCCACCGACCGCTTGTTGCGGTTGGCGCATTGGAAGTAGGCCGCCTGTCGGCTGTCGGCGCCCGTCTCGTCTTTCACCCAGGGTGGCCCCCAGGTGCGGGTGTCGTCACCCGGGCCGGGGCGCTCGACCTTGACCACGTCCGCCCCCAGGTCGCCCAGGAGTTGCCCAGCCCAGGGGCCGGCCAGCACGCGGGACAGATCGAGGACCTTCAGCCCGTGCAGTGCGCCGACAGCCATGGTCAAAATGCCGCGATGCCGGTCATGGCGCGGCCGAGGATCAGCGCGTGCACGTCGTGGGTGCCTTCATAGGTGTTCACGACTTCCAGATTGACCAGGTGGCGTGCCACACCGAACTCATCCGAGATGCCGTTGCCGCCCAGCATGTCGCGTGCCGTGCGGGCGATGTCCAGGCTCTTGCCGCAGCTGTTGCGCTTCATGATGGAGGTGATCTCGACGGCGGCCGTGCCCTCGTCCTTCATGCGGCCCAGGCGCAGGCAGCCCTGCAGGGCCATCGTGATCTCGGTCTGCATGTCGGCGAGCTTCTTCTGCACCAACTGGTTGGCGGCCAGCGGCTTGCCGAACTGCTTGCGGTCCAGCGTGTACTGACGTGCCATGTGCCAGCAGAACTCGGCCGCCCCCAGCGCGCCCCAGGCGATGCCGTAGCGGGCACTGTTCAGGCAGGTGAATGGGCCCTTCAGGCCGCGTACTTCGGGGAAGGCGTTCTCCTCCGGGCAGAAGACCTCGTCCATCACGATCTCACCGGTGATCGACGCCCGCAGGCCCACCTTGCCGTGGATCGCCGGGGCGCTGAGGCCCTTCCAGCCCTTCTCCAGCACGAAGCCGCGGATCTGGCCTTCGTCATCCTTGGCCCAGACGACGAAGACGTCGGCGATCGGGCTGTTGGTGATCCACATCTTGCTGCCCGACAGGCTGTAGCCGCCGGCAACCTTCCTGGCACGGGTGACCATGCTGCCGGGATCCGAGCCGTGGTTGGGCTCGGTCAGGCCGAAGCAGCCGATGTATTCGCCGGTGGCGAGCTTGGGCAGGTACTTCTGCCGGGTGGCCTCGTTGCCGAACTCGTGGATCGGCACCATCACCAGCGAGGACTGCACGCTCATCATCGAGCGGTAGCCGGAGTCGACGCGCTCGACCTCGCGCGCCACCAGGCCATAGCAGACATAGTTCATGCCGGCGCCGCCGTATTGCTCGGGGATCGTCGGGCCCAGCAGGCCCAGCTCGCCCATCTCGCGGAAGATGCCGGCGTCGGTCTTCTCGTGGCGGAAGGCCTCCAGCACGCGGGGGGCCAGGCGGTCCTGGCTGTAGGCGTGGGCGGCGTCACGCACCTGGCGCTCGTCGTCGGTCAGTTGCTGATCCAGAAGCAGGGGGTCGTCCCAGTGGAAAGCGGCGCGAGAAGCCATGGTGCAATGTCCTCAGTTGTTCCAGCTCGGAATCATAGAATCGTCAGTGCAGCGTTTCAAACGCATTTTTCGCACTCATTTGTGCATCTTTGGAACTCCGAGCATGCGCCGCAAGCTTCCGTCCACCGCAGCGCTGGCCGCCTTCGAGGCCGCCGCTCGTCACCAGAGTTTCACCAAGGCGGCTGTCGAACTGTCGGTGACGCAGAGCGCCGTGTGTCGCCAGATTGCATCGCTGGAGGCCTTCCTCGGCGTGGCGCTGTTCCGCCGCAGCCAACGTGGCGTGGGGCTTACCGAGGCCGGCCAACGCTACAGCCGCAGCGTGGCAGCCCGGCTGGACGAGGTCGAGCGCGACACGCTGGACCTGATGGCGCAGGCCGGGCAGGGGGGGCAGGGAGGCTCGCTGGAACTGGCGGTGGTGCCAACCTTCGCCACCCAGTGGCTGTTGCCACGACTGGCCCGCTTCCAGGCGCTGCATCCCGGCATCACGGTGCATTTCACGCCGCGCACTCGGCCGTTCCTGTTCGCCGAGACGGCACTCGATGCGGCCCTCCACGCTGGCGATGGCCTGTGGCCAGGCACCGAGGGCCGGCTGCTGATGCCCGAGCCGATGATCCCGGTGGCCAGCCCGGCGTTGCTCAAAGGCCGCGTCGACTGGACCCCGGAAGCCCTGGCCGCCTTGCCGTTGCTGCAGGCCAGCACCCGGCCCTACGCCTGGCGGCACTGGTTCGAGTCGCTGGGCGTGCAGGTCGAGCAGGACATGGCCGGCGCCCGGATGGAACTGTTCTCGATGCTCAGCGAGGCGGCCGCGCAGGGCCTGGGCGTGGCGCTGGTGCCGCGCATGCTGGTGGACAACGAGTTGGCCAGCGGCCGCCTGGTGCAGGTGCTGCAGCACGCCTTTCTGAGCGACCGGCGCTACTACCTCCTCTACCCCGAGCACAAGGCCGCAGCACCCGCACTCGCGGCCTTTGCGGACTGGCTGGGGGCCGAGGCGGCGCGCTACCGGGCCGAGGTGGGGCTGGCGTAAACCGCAGTCCCGGGCCACCCAGCTCTGTGGTTCACTCGGCCGGGTGCCCCAACGGTGCCAGGAGACCCGAAATGACCGTATGCCCGATCGCCGTCGTGGCCGGCTGCCAGAAGTGCCCGGCGTTTTCGATCTGCCCATTGAAGACCGTGCTGGGCGACCAGCCCAAGCCCGGCTCGGCTCCGCCGCCGCCCAAGAAATGAGTCAGTGCTTGTCGGCTTCCGAGGTGAAGCTGTCGGCGTAGAACTCGTCGTCCGGCAGGCCGCACTGCGCCACGAAGTCGCGGTGCGCCGACTCCACCATCACCGGCACACCGCAGGCATAGACCTGGTGAGCGGAGAGATCCGGCAGGTCGGCCATCACTGCCTGGTGGACGAGGCCGGTGCGGCCGGCCCAGCCGTCTTCCGGCTTGGCATCGGAGAGGACGGGCACATAGCGAACCTGCGGCAAACGAGCCGCGGCGGCCGCGGCCCAGTCGTGCAGGTACAGATCTGCCCGGCTGCGGCAACCCCAGTACAGCACCGCCGGCCGGGCGCTGCCGCCTTCTTCCAACTGCTCGATCAGCGCCTTGATCGGTGCGAAGCCAGTGCCCGAGGCCAGCAGCACCATCGGTTTGTCGGAGTCTTCGCGAAGGAAGAAGCTGCCGAACGGTCCCTCCATGCGGACGATGTCCTTCTCCTTCATTGCGCCGAAGACATGGTCGGTGAACTTGCCACCGGGCATGTGGCGGATGTGCAGCTCGATGGCGGGCGGCGTGCCCAGGTTGTGCGGCGCGTTGGCCATCGAGTAGCTGCGGCGCGCGCCGTCGCGCAGGATGAACTCCACATACTGCCCGGCGCGGAACCGGAAGTTCTGGTTGGCCGGCAACTGGACGCGCACGACCGCGACATCCGCCGTCGGTCGCTCGATGGAGAGAATGCGCCCGGGCATCTTCAGGATCGGGTTGTCGCCGACACCCGGTACTGCGCGGGCCTCCACGACGCAATCGGTCTGCGGTGTGGCGCAGCAGGGCAGGATCAGGCCGGCGGCTTCCTCGGCCTCGGACAAAGCCTTCTGCTGGTGGGCACCATGAATCACCCGGCCCTCCAGAAGGCGGCTCTTGCAACTGCCGCAGGCGCCATCGCGGCAGCCATAGGGCAGGCCGATGCCGCCGCGGATGGCGGCCGTGAGGATGGGCTCGTCGCGGGCGACGTCGAAGCTGCGGCTGGACGGCTGGAGGGTGACGGTGAAGGTCATGGCGAGATCGGTCGGCAACAGGCCAGCAAGGCAACAGAAACTGGCGGCAAACGTACACTTCGCCGCCCCCGCCGCATTGTGCCCGCCTGCCACCGATGCCCCTGCTGACCGCCCGCTTCAAACGCCCCAGATTGCTCATCGTCGGATGCGGTGATGTGGGCTGGCGCGTGCTGCGCCTGCTGGGCAGCACCTGGAGCGTGCGGGTATTGACCCGCTCGGTCGAGCGCTTCGACGCTTTGCGCGCTGCCGGAGCCGTCCCACTTCATGGTGATCTGGACGACCCGCACACGCTCGGCCGCCTGGCCGGCCTCGCGGACGCCGTCTTGCACCTTGCTCCGCCGCCAGGGCAGGGGCCGGCCGACCCGCGCACGACGGCGCTGGTGCGCGCCCTGGCACGCCGGTCCGGGCCGCGTTGCGTGGTCTACGCCAGCACCAGCGGGGTCTATGGCGACTGCGGAGGCGCGCGCTTCGACGAGTCGCGCCCGTTGGCACCGGCCACCGATCGAGCGAGGCGCCGTGTCGATGCCGAGTCGCGTCTGCGCTGGGCGGGCCGTGCGCTGGGCTGGCGGGTGAGCCTGCTGCGCATACCCGGCATCTACGCGCTGGGCCGCGAAGGCGGCGACCCACGTGATCGGGTGCGGCGCGCATCGCCGGTGCTGGTGGCCGAAGACGATGTCTACACCAACCACATCCACGCCGACGATCTGGCGCGGGCCTGCGTGGCGGCGCTCTACCGTGGCGCAGCGCAGCGCGCCTACCACGTGAGCGACGACGGCGAGCTGAAGATGGGCGACCATTTCGATGCAGTCGCCGACGCCTGCGGCCTGCCCCGCCCGCCACGCATCAGCCGGGCACAGGCCCAGGCGGTGATGTCGCCGATGCAACTCAGCTTTCTCAGCGAGAGCCGCCGGCTGGACAACCAACGACTGAAGCGTGAATTGCGGGTTCGGCTCTGCTACCCCACGGTGGCCGACGCATTGCCGCGCTGACGTTCTGACGGAATCGACCAGACGCTCAGGTGCCTTCGGGCTGCTTGATCGCGGTCTGCCGGTCCACGGTGTGCAGCATCAGCTTCAGGGGGCGGCCACCGCGCAGCAGATCCAGCGCCACGTTGCGCTCCGCTTCACCGCCTGCCCACAGCGTGCGCCAGAGTTCGCCCACGCTGGCGACAACCTGCCCGTCCAGGCGCAAGATCTGGTCTCCCGGCTGCAAGCCGGCCGCCTCGGCCGGGCCGCCGCGGCTGACACGAACGACGCGTATGTCGCCGTCGATGTCCATGCAGTTCACACCCATCCAGGCGCGCCGGCTTTGCGCCGATCGGCCCTGGCTCAGCAGTTCACCGAGGATGGGTTTGAGCAGGTTCACCGGCACGAACATGTTGCCTCGCAATGGAGGTTTGCCGGGGCCCAGCGCGTCGTTGACGAACAGTGAGCCCACGCCGAGCAACTCGCCGCGCAGGTTGAACAGCGCCGCGCCGCTGTGGTCAGACCTCGCAGGCGCGGTGAACAGGGCTTGCTCGAGGTGGTACTCCCAGTAGCCGGAGAACGGGCGCCAGGCCACACGCCGTGCGGCACTCAGGCCGGCATCTGAGCCGCCTGAGACGACCACCAGGGTCTCGTCGTCCTCGATGCTGGCGGGGTCGCCCAGGGTGGCTGGCGGCAGATCGAGCGGGATCAGCGCCTTCACCAGGCCGAAGCCAGTGGCCACGTCGTAGCCCACCACCGCTGCGGGCACCTCGCGGCCCTCGTCGGTGTAGAGCATCACCTGATCGGCCTCGAGGATCAGGTAGCCGATGGTCAGCACCAGGCCATTGGGGCCGATCACGACACCCGAGCCCTGGCGCACCGGCCCGAGCGTGGCATTGGAGTTCGCGTTATCTACTGCCACGGAAACCACGCCGACGACAGCGTCGCTGGCGCGGGCCACGAGCCTGGAGTCGGTACCCGGCGGGAAGAGCGGCTGCTCAGCGGCGGCGGGCCAGGCGGCACCCAGGCCCAAAGCGAGGGTCAACGCCCCGAGCCATCCAGAAGCAACAAGCCAGCGCCCCATGATCCACCTCCAGCGCGTGCCACATGGCAGCAGCCAGCATGCGCCCGAGCGCGTGCCGACTGAAAGGCAGGGTCTTTCGGTGCGCCGGCGTCAGCGGCGGCGCGAGGGGAACGGGGCCTGCCCGCGCCAGAAGCGGATCATCAGCCAGCCGCCCAGCATGCCGCCCAGATGAGCGAAGTGGGCCACGCCGGCCGGGCCGAAGACGCCCTGCAGCAGTTCCAGGCCGCCGAACACCGCGACGAAGGTCCTCGCCTTCATCGGGATCGGGGGGAACAGCGGCATGATGGTGCGGTTCGGGAAAAGCATGCCGTAGGCCAGCAACAGGCCGAACAAGGCGCCGGATGCACCGACGGTGGGCACGAACGAGTGGGTGAGCCAGGTCACCAGCAACTGGCAGGCCGCTGCCGCCAACACGGCTGCAAGCAGAAAGGTCAGCAGCCGCTTGGGGCCCCAGAGGCGCTCCAGTTCGGCGCCGAACATCCACATGCCCAGCATGTTGAAGAACAGGTGAAGCACATCGCCATGCAGGAAGGCGTAGGTCACCGGTTGCCAGGGAAAGAACTGGCCCGAGGCGACCGGCCACAGCGCGAACCAGATCGGCAACGCGATGAACGAGCGAAGCAGTTGGTCGACGCAGAACACCGCCGTGCAGATCAGCATCAGCGCCTTGGTGACAGGTGGCATCGGCGGCATGACGTGTCGCGGGGTGTTGCGTGAGATCGTGAGGGAGAGGGTCACTGGTGCCCGGGGCCGGACTCGAACCGGCACACCTTGCGGCGGGGGATTTTGAATCCCCTGCGTCTACCGATTTCGCCACCCGGGCCAGTGTGTGCTCGTGCGCCGCGGTGGCGGCCGGTGAAGGCTGCTCCGAGGGCACGTCGGATTCGAATTATGGCATGAGGCCCCCCTAGGCCTGCGGGGGGTACGAGCCTAAGCATAGGGAAGCCGGGCCGGCTGTGCATTGACCGGACTTTGCGGGGTTCCTAGCATCGCCCTGCTCATTCCAAACAAGTTCAGAGAGGAACTGTCATGAACCCGATCCAGACCACTGTCATCAAGGCCCTGGGTGCCGGCGCTGCCGCCACCTTCTTGCTGGGGGGAGCCCCCTCCGCCCTCGCCGCCGACGGCCACACCTCGGTCAGCAGCGACGGCTCGCCCGCCGTGTCGCTGCTGGCACCCGCCCTCCCTCAGTTGGGGGTCAAGGGCCAATGGAAGCCTGGCCTTCCCATGGACATGCTGGCCGAGTTCCCGGCCTCGCGCCTGAGTGCCGACGAGATGGCGGACTTTGCCGCCACCTACAAGCCCAAGATGCCGCCTTCGGCCAAGCAAGGCGCCGAGGTCAACCCGGAGTCGGTGATCGACGATGACCGGCGCTTTCGCATCTACCCGCAGGAATCCGGCTACCCGTACCGCGCCGTTGGCCTGCTGACCTTCACCCAGGGCAGCGGCAACTACACCTGCACCGCCTGGTTGATCAGCCCCGACACCCTGGCCACCGCTGGCCACTGCGTGCACTCCGGCGGCAGCGGCGGCGTGTGGTCCACCAACGTACGCTTCTATCCGGGCCGCAACGGCGCCACCTCACCCTGGGGCTCCTGCTCGGCCAAGCGCCTGAACTCGGTGAGCGGCTGGACATCCAGCAACAACGAGCAGTACGACTATGGTTCCGTCAAGCTGAACTGCACCATCGGCAACAGCACCGGCTGGCTCGGCCGCTGGTGGACGACGGCATCGCAGGTCAACCTGCCGGTGGCGATCGTCGGCTACCCGGGCGACAAGTCGAGCAGCACGCAGTGGGGCGGCGCAGGGCGCATTGCGGCATCCGAGACGCGAAAGACACGCTACTTCGTCGACACCGCCGGTGGCCAGAGCGGCGCGCCGGTGCTGCAGGCGGACGGCACCGGCCCCGGTGGTTGCCAGGGCGACTGTGGCATCGCCATCCATGCCTATGGGACTGACAGCCTGGGCCGCAACAGCGCCACGCGCATCACCGAGTCGGTGAACACCAACCTGCAGACCTGGATCAACACACCCTGACCTGAAGCCCCTGGCCAGCGGGGCGCTGGCCGCACGCGATAATCTTCGCGTCTGGACCTGAGCCCCGCCATGCCGACCTACCTGACCCTCGAAGACGCCATCGGGCGGACGCCCCTGGTGCGCCTGCAACGCCTGCCCGGCGCTGAGGTGGCCGCGCGCGGCAATGTCATCCTGGGCAAACTGGAGGGCAACAACCCTGCCGGCTCGGTGAAGGATCGGCCGGCGATCAACATGATCCGGCAGGCCGAGGCACGCGGCGAGATCAAGCCGGGCGACACGCTGATCGAGGCCACCTCCGGCAACACCGGCATCGCACTGGCCATGGCCGCGGCGATCAAGGGTTACCGAATGCTGCTGATCATGCCGGAGGACCTGTCGATCGAACGCGCCCAGACCATGAAGGCCTTCGGTGCGGAACTTATCCTCACGCCCAAATCCGGCGGCATGGAGCTGGCCCGGGATCTGGCCGAGCAGATGCAGCGAGATGGCAAGGGCCGCGTGCTCGATCAGTTCGCCAACGCCGACAACCCGCTCGTCCACTACGAGACGACCGGCCCCGAGATCTGGGCCGACACGGAAGGCCAGGTGACCCACTTCGTCAGCGCCATGGGCACCACAGGCACCATCACCGGGGTTTCGCGTTTCCTCAAGGAGCGCAACCCGGCGGTGCGCATCATCGGCGCCCAACCCTCAGAGGGGTCGCGCATCCCGGGCATCCGCAAGTGGCCTGAGGCCTACCTTCCGAAGATCTACGACCCCAAGGCGGTGGACGAGCTGGTCTACGTGAGCCAGTCGGACGCCGAGGACATGGCCCGGCGCCTGGCCGCCGAGGAGGGCCTTTTCGGCGGCATCTCGGCCGCCGGCGCATGCTGCGTGGCCTTGCAGGTGGCCAAGGTGGTGGAGAACGCCACCATCGTCTTCATCGTCTGCGACCGCGGCGACCGATACCTGTCCACCGGGGTGTTTCCGGCGTGATCGACTACAGGTTCTGCCCCCAGTGTGCCGCCGCGCTGGCATGGACGGAAGCTTTGGAGGACGGTGGCGTGAAGGCTCGCCTGCGCTGCGCGGCCTGCGGCTTCACCCATTGGAACAACCCGACGCCGGTGCTGGCGGCGGTGGTCGAGTGCGCGGACCGTGGCGGCCAGCTGCTGCTGGCGCGCAATGCAGCCTGGTCGGGCCGCATGTTCGCGCTCATCACCGGTTTCATGGAGGCCGGCGAGACGCCGCAGGAAGGCATCGCCCGCGAAGTGGCCGAAGAGACCTCGCTGGTCGCCGAGGCGGTCAACCTGATCGGCGTCTACGATTTCCAGCGCATGAACCAGGTGATCATCGCCTACCACGTGGTGGCGAGAGGCGAGATCCGTCTCTCGCCTGAACTGGCTGAATACAAGCTCTTCGAGCCGGGCGACACGCTGTGCTGGCCGGCCGGCACCGGCTATGCGCTGGCCGACTGGCTGCGCGGCCGGGGCATCGAGCCGCGATTCATCGAATGGCCCAGGCGCGAGGCCCCGGCTTCGTAGAATGGCCTCCCGACCTAGGACATGGCATGGACGCGCACAAGGAACTCGACACCCGCGGATTGAACTGCCCGTTGCCCATCCTCAAGGCCAAGAAGGCGTTGGCGGACATGGTCAGCGGCGACATCCTGAAGGTCGTCGCGACCGACCCGGGCTCGATGCGAGACTTTCAGGCCTTTGCTCGCCAGACCGGCAACGAACTGGTCGAGCAGCAGTCGGTGGACGCGGAATACATCCACTACCTGCGACGAAGATAGGCTGGGTGCCTACAGTTCCATTGCCTTGAGGTAGGCGCGGAAGCCCGGGCCCAGTTGCGGGTGAGCCAGTGCCAGTTCGACGTTGGCCTCCAGGAAGCCCTCCTTGCTTCCGCAGTCGTAGCGCTTGCCCTGGTATCGGTAGGCAAAGACCTTTTCGCGGCGCATCAGCGCGGCGATGCCGTCGGTGAGCTGGATCTCGCCCCCCACACCACGCGGCTGGTTGGCGATCTCGCGAAACACGCCCGGCGTGAGGATGTAGCGGCCCGCCACACCCAATCGTGACGGGGCTGCCTCAGGGGCCGGCTTCTCGACGATGTGGGTGAGGTCCATCATGCGGTCGGTGACCGAAGTGCCTGCCACGATGCCATAGCGGCGGGTGTGCTCTGCCGGGACTTCCTGCACCGCCAGGATCGACGCGTGCCAATCTTCGAACTGCTCGACCATCTGCTTCAGGATCGGCGGCGTGCCCACCATCAGGTCGTCGGCCAGCAGCACTGCGAAGGGCTCGTTGACCACCACGCACTGCGCGCACAACACGGCGTGGCCCAGGCCCAGGGCCTTGGGCTGGCGGATGTAAATGCACTCCATGTCGTCCGGCTTGATCGAGTGAACGAGCTCAAGCAGTTCGGTCTTGCCGGCGGCCTCCAGCTCGGCCTCCAGTTCGTACGCTGTGTCGAAGTGGTCGGGGATGGCGCGCTTGTTGCGGCCGTTCACGAAGATCATCTGGCGGATGCCTGCGGCGTAGGCCTCCTCCACCGCGTACTGGATCAGCGGCTTGTCGACCACCGGCAGCATCTCCTTGGGCTGCGCCTTGGTGGCAGGCAAGAAGCGGGTGCCCAGGCCGGCCACCGGAAAAATCGCTTTGTTGATCGTCATGCGGGTTTCCTGTCGAAAGTGATCTGGCGTGCTCAGGCAGCTGGCAAGCGGGCCAGCTGCTCGCGCAGGCTGGCCAGCGTGCGGCCGAACTCTGCCAGGCGCTGGCGCTCCTGCGCCACCACGGCTTCGGGCGCGCGGGCCACGAAACTCTCATTGCCCAGTTTGCCTTCGGCCTTGGCCACCTCACCCTCGATGCGGTTGATTTCTTTGCCAATTCGCACACGCTCGGCGGCTAGATCGATCTCGACCTTCAGGGCCAGCCGGGCTGCACCGTGGACAGCCACGGGCGCCATCGCGGTGGCCGCCGCGAAGGCGGCTTCGTCGTCGAGCAGTTGCACCTCACTGAGTTTGGCCAGGGCTTTCAGCACGGGCGCGGCCGTGGCGAAGAACGGGCTGTCGCCGATCACCACCAGAGGCACCCGATCGGCCGGCGACAGGCCCATCTCGCTGCGCAGCCCTCGGCAGGCGCCGACCGTGCTCTTGAGCTGGGCCATCCAGGCGTCGGCGGTGGGGTCGATCTTCTCGGGCTGGGCTTGGGGGTAGGCGGCCGAGGCCACTGTGGCGGTGTCGCCCGCTTGACGCCGGCCGGCGACCAACGCCACCGTGTCCCACAGCTCTGCGGTGATGAAGGGCGCCACCGGGTGCAGCAGCCGCAGCACGGTCTCCAGGGTGCGGATCAAGGTGCGGCGGGTCGCCCTCTGCGCGGCCAGGCCCGCCTCGCGCTGTTCGGCCTCGCCACCCATCTGGATCTGCACCTTGGCGATCTCCAGGTACCAATCGCAGTACTCGTCCCAGACGAACTGGTAGATCGCGTTCGCCACGTTGTCCAGCCGGTAGCTGGCAAAGCCCTCGGCCACCGCGGCCTCGACGCGCTGCAACTCGCCGGTGATCCAGCGGTCGGCAGCGCTGAAGCGCATGTAGCCGTGGGCGCGGCCGCCCTCGGCGCAATCGGCTTTGGTGTGTTCCATCAGGCCGCAGTCCTGGCCTTCACAGTTCATCAGTACGAAGCGGGTGGCGTTCCACAGCTTGTTGCAGAAGTTGCGGTAGCCCTCGCAACGCTTGCTGTCGAAGTTGACCGTGCGGCCCAGCGTGGCCATGGCGGCGAAGGTGAAGCGCAGGGCGTCGGCCCCGTAACCGGGAATGCCTTCCGGGAATTCCTTCTCGGTGCTCTTGCGCACCTTGGGCGCGGTCTCGGGCTTGCGCAGCCCGACGACCCGCTTGTCCAGCAGGGCGGGCAGGGCGATGCCGTCGATCAAATCCACCGGGTCGAGCACGTTGCCCTCGGATTTGCTCATCTTCTTGCCCTGTGCATCGAGCACCAGGCCGTGGATGTAGACATCGCGGAACGGCACCTTGCCGGTGAAGTGCCGGGTCATCATGATCATCCGGGCGACCCAGAAGAAGATGATGTCGTGCCCGGTGACCAGCACCGAGCTGGGCAGGAACAAGTCCTGCTCGATGGTCTTTTCGGGCCAGCCCAGTGTGGAGAAGGGCACCAGCGCCGAGGAGTACCAGGTGTCCAGCACGTCCGGGTCGCGGTTCAGCGCACCGCTGTAGCCGGCGGCAGTGGCTTTGGCGCGCGCCTCCGCCTCATCGCGGGCGACGAAGATCTCGCCGCCGTCGCCGTACCAGGCCGGGATCTGGTGGCCCCACCAGAGCTGGCGCGAGATGCACCAGTCCTGGATGTTCTTCATCCACTGGTTGTAGGTGTTGACCCAGTTCTCGGGGACGAACTTCACCTCGCCCGATTCGACCGCGTCGATGGCCTGCTGGGCGATGCTCTGGCCACCGGCGCCCGGCTTGGTCATCGCCACGTACCACTGGTCGGTCAGCATGGGCTCGATCACCTGGCCCGAGCGGGCGCAGCGCGGAACGGTCAGCCGATGCTTCTTGGTCTCGACCAGCAAGCCCTCGGCATCGAGCTGCGCCACGATCTTCTTGCGCGCGACATAACGATCCAGCCCGCGGTAGTCCACAGGCGCCTCATCGTTGACCTTGGCCTCGAGCGTGAAGATGGTCAGCATCGGCAGGCCATGCCGCAGACCCACCTGGTAGTCGTTGGGGTCATGGGCCGGCGTGACCTTGACCACGCCGGTGCCGAAGGCCTTGTCCACGTAATCGTCGGCGATCACCGGCACCAGGCGGCCGGTGATGGGCAGGCGCACCTGCCGGCCGACGAGGTGGGTGTAGCGCTCGTCATCGGGGTGCACCATCACGGCGGTGTCGCCCAGCATGGTTTCGGGCCGGGTGGTGGCCACCACCAGCGACTCGTTGCTGCCCTCGACGGGATAGCGAATGTGCCAGAGGAAGCCGTCTTCCTCTTCGCTTTCCACCTCCAGGTCGGACACAGCGGACATCAGCCCCGGATCCCAACTCACCAGCCGCTTGCCGCGGTAGATCAGGCCCTCCTCGTACAGGCGCACGAAGGTTTCGGTGACAGTGGCCGAGAGTTTCTCGTCCATCGTGAAGTACTCGTGGGCCCAGCTGACCGAATCGCCCATGCGGCGCATCTGCTGGGTGATGGTGGCGCCGCTCTGGGCCTTCCAGTCCCATACGCGCGCGACGAAGTTCTTCCGGCCCAGAGCGTGGCGGTCGATCCCCTGGTCCTTCAACTGGCGCTCGACGACGATCTGGGTGGCGATGCCAGCGTGGTCTGTGCCCGGCACCCACAGCGTGTTGAAGCCGCGCATGCGGTGGTAGCGCGTCAACGAGTCCATGATGGTCTGGTTGAACGCGTGGCCCATGTGCAGGGTGCCAGTCACGTTCGGCGGCGGCAACTGGATGCAGAACGACGGCCGTGCGGCGTTCAGCGTCGGCGCATACAGGCCACTCTGCTCCCAGCGTGGCGCCCAGCGGGCCTCGATGGCGGCAGGTTCGAAGGATTTGGCGAGTTCGGTCATGGGAAGGGGAGATTCGGAGACGGCCCGGCAACAGGCTGACACATTGATCGTGTCAACCCGCGCGGTGCTTGGGGAGTTGGACGATTGTAGGTCGTGGTACGTTTGCCGCGACCTCGCCCACAGGACACTCGGAGACACCCATGCGCGCGACTTCCCCAACAAAAAGCCCGTGGTCGAACCGCTGGCGTGCCGGTGCTGCCACCTTGGCGGCATTGGCCCTGCTGTCCGCTTGCGGTGGGGGTGGCAGCGGCGGCGTCGAGCCGCCGCTCACCTGCTCCCAAGCCGATCAGAAGGTCTGGTTGCGCAGTTACATGAACGACTGGTACTTCTGGTACCAGGACAGCCCGAACCCGGCCCCGGACAGTTCGCCGACGCTCGAAAGCTACTTCGACGCGTTGAAGTACACCGGCGCCAACCCGACCTTTCCTTTTGCGGATCGCTGGAGCTATGCCACCTCCAAGGTGGCCTATGACCGCACTTTCGGAGAGGGCAAGACCTTGGGCTACGGCCTGATGGTGGCCGGCCTGGAGGTCACCGGGCAACCGGACCAGCCGCTGTACGCGCGCTACGTCGAACCCGATTCTCCCGCCGCCCAGGCCGGGTTGAGGCGGGGTGATCGCATCCTCACGATCAACGGCCGGAGCGCCCGCGACGTGATCGCCACCAATGACTTTGGCGCCCTGGCTGCCGACGAGGTGGGGCAGACACTCACGCTGGACATCCGCGACGGCGGCGGCGACTTCAGGGTAACGCTCACATCGGCCATCTACGCGCTCGACCCCGTCCCCGACACCGCTCTGGTCACCACGCCCTCGGGCCGCAAGATGGGCTATGTGATGGTCAAGGACATGATCGACCAGGCCCTGACGCCCTTCGACGCCGCCTTCGCCCAGTTCAAGGCGGCCGGCATCCAGGAGGTGGTGCTGGACCTGCGTTACAACGGCGGAGGGCTGGTGTCCGTGGCCGACAAACTGGCGTCTTACCCCAACCGTTCGGCCACCGCAGGCGAGGTCTTCGCGAGCCTGCTCTACAACGACAGGAAGTCCAGCAACAACCAGGCCTTCCGCTTCCAGTCCTACGCCAACGCGACAGGGCTGTCGAAGGTGTATGTCCTGACCGGCCCGCGCACCTGCTCGGCCAGCGAGCAGGTCATCAACGCGCTGAGGCCGTTCGTCAACGTGGTGACGATAGGCGACACCACCTGCGGAAAGCCAGTGGGCTTCCTGCCGCAGTTCGACGGCTGCTCCAGCGTCTACAGCGTGGTGAATTTCGAGTCGGTGAACGCCGACAACCAGGGCCGGTACTTCGATGGTTTCGACGCCACCTGCCCGGTGGCCGAGGATTTCAGCCAGCCGCTCGGCAGCCCCGACGACCCGCTCCTGATCGCGGCCAGCGACCATGCGGACGGCTTTGGCTGCCCTGCGGTCGCAGCCAACGCCAAGACCAGGATTCTGGGCCTGCGCAAGCCAGCCGACCGCCCGCGCTGGACGGAGCCAGGCGAGCGCGGCGGCATGCTGATCCGCTGAACTACATGAACAGGTGCTCGCCGGCGTTCTCGCCGCCAAGCACCACGTAGTTGACCTTGCGCAGGTCGGCCAACTGGCGGCCACCGGCATAGGAAATCGAGCTCTGCAGGTCCTCGCGCATCTCGCGCAAGGTGTCGGCCAGCTTGCCCTTCACCGGTTCGAGAATGCGCTTGCCCTCGACATGCTTGTACTCGCCCTTGTTGAAGTCGCTCGCGGAGCCGTAGTACTCCTTGTAGAGCCTGCCATCCACCTCCACCGTCTGGCCCGGGGATTCCTCGTGGCCGGCGAACAGCGAACCCACCATCACCATGGCCGCGCCGAAGCGCACGCTCTTGGCGATGTCGCCGTGGTGGCGGATTCCGCCATCGGCAATGATCGGTTTGGTGGCCACGCGGGCACACCACTTCAGCGCCGAGAGCTGCCAGCCGCCGGTGCCAAAGCCGGTCTTCAGCCGGGTGATGCAGACCTTGCCCGGGCCGATGCCGACCTTGGTGGCGTCGGCGCCCCAGTTCTCCAGGTCGATCACGCCCTCCGGCGTGCCCACATTGCCGGCGATGACGAACGCGTTGGGCAGCTTCTGCTTGATGTGCTCGATCATCAGCCGCACGCTCTCGGCATGGCCATGTGCGATGTCGATGGTGATGTAGTCGGCACCCACGCCGTCGGCGGCCAGGCGGTCGATGACGGCCCGGTCGGCCGGCTTGACGCCGGAACTGATCGAGACCATCAGCCCGAGATCCCGCATGCGCCTGGCGTAGGCCACATTGTCGAGATCGAAGCGATGCATCACGTAGAAGTAGCCGTTGGCGGCCATCCACTCCGTGATCGGCTCGTCGACCACGGTCTTCATGTTGGCCGGCACCACCGGCAGCTTGAAGCGGCGGCCGCCGAACTCCATGCCGGTGTCACACTCGGCGCGGCTTTCCACCCGGCACTTGCGCGGCAAGAGCAGGATGTTGTCGTAGTCGAAGATTTCCATTCGGGGCTCCAGGGGGGCGGCGCGTTGAACGCAGTGCGCTGCCTTGGGCTGCGAGCGCTTGACCTGGCCCCGGCGCCCGCACGGAACGGGCATGCTGCCGGGCGCCAGCAGGTGGGCCCGGTGGCGAATTCTACGCGGTCGGGCCCGGCGGCCGCGCTCCTAGAATGCCCCGATGACCCACTTTGACGCCGACGCTCCGCCTCGCCCACCGGCCACGGGTGACGTGTTGCTGCGCCAGCTGAACCCCGAGCAACTGGCGGCGGTGACCTTGCCGGCCGAGCCGGCATTGATCCTGGCGGGCGCCGGCTCGGGCAAGACCCGGGTGCTGACCACCCGGATCGCCTGGTTGATGCAGACCGGGCAGGTGTCGCCTGGCGGCCTGCTCGCTGTGACTTTCACCAACAAGGCCGCGAAGGAGATGCTGACCCGGCTGGGTGCGATGCTGCCAGTGAACGTGCGCGGGATGTGGATCGGCACCTTTCACGGTTTGTGCAACCGGTTCCTGCGCGCGCACTGGAAGCTGGCGGCTCTGCCACAGAGCTTCCAGATCCTCGACAGCGGCGACAGCCTGTCGGCCGTGAAGCGGGTGATCAAGGCGATGAACCTGGACGAGGAACGCTTCGTTCCCAAACAGGTGGCCTGGTTCATCGCGCACAGCAAGGAGGAGGCGCGGCGCCCCAAGGACGTGGAGATCCGCGACGGCCAGACGCAGAAGATGGTCGAGATCTACCAGGCCTATGAAGACCAGTGCCAGCGCGAGGGCGTGGTCGATTTTGCCGAGCTGATGCTGCGCACCTACGAGTTGATGCGCGACAACGCGGCGCTGCGCGATCACTATCAGCGGCGCTTCCGCCACATCCTAGTCGACGAGTTCCAGGACACCAACCGGCTGCAGTACGCCTGGCTGAAGATGTTCGCTGGCCCGGACAGCGCCATCTTCGCCGTGGGAGATGACGACCAGAGCATCTACGCCTTCCGCGGCGCCCAGGTTGGCAACATGGCGGATTTCGAGCGCGAGTTCAGGGTCCGCCAGGTCATCAAGCTGGAGCGCAACTACCGCAGCTTCGGCAACATCCTGGATTCGGCCAACCATCTGATCAGCCACAACACGCGCCGTCTCGGCAAGAACCTGCGCACCGAGGCCGGCCCGGGCGAGCCGGTGCGGGTGCAGGAGTCTGCCAGTGATTTCAACGAGGCCCAGTGGCTGCTGGAGGAGGCGCAGCAACTGCACCGCAGTGGCCTCGCGCGGCGCGAGATCGCCATCCTCTACCGCAGCAACGCACAGTCGCGGGTGCTGGAGTCGGCGCTCTTCAATGCCGGCGTGCCCTACCGCGTCTACGGCGGCCTGCGCTTCTTCGAGCGGGCGGAGGTCAAGCATGCGCTGGCCTACCTGCGCCTGATCGAGAACGCCAACGACGACACCAGCTACCTGAGGGTGGTCAACTTCCCCACCCGCGGCATCGGCGCGCGCACGCTGGAGCAACTGCAGGACGCCGCGCGCTCCAGCGGCCGCAGCCTGTGGCAGAGCGTGGGGGCGGTCGCGGGCAAGGGCGGTGCCAACCTGGCGGCGTTTCACGCACTGGTCGATGGCATGCGGGCCGCCACCCATGGCTTGACGCTGCGCGAGATCATCGAGCACATGCTGCACGCCAGCGGCCTGGTCGACTTCTACCGCACCGAGAAGGAAGGCGCCGACCGGATCGAGAACCTGGAGGAACTGGTCAACGCCGCCGAGGCCTTCGTCACCCAGGAGGGTTTCGGCAAGGATGCCATCGCCCTGCCTGTCGACGAGCAGGCGCCGGGGCAGATCGCGGAGGGGCTCCCCCGTGCGCAGGCGCCGGTCGACATCACGCCAGATGCCGAAACCGGCGAAATCATGAGTCCCCTGGCCGCATTTCTGACCCATGCCGCACTGGAGGCTGGTGACAATCAGGCCCAGGCAGGACAGGACGCGCTGCAGCTGATGACCGTGCACTCGGCCAAGGGGCTGGAGTTCGACGCGGTGTTCATCACCGGTCTCGAAGAGGGGTTGTTCCCGCACGAGAACGCGATGTCCGATGCCGACGGGTTGGAAGAAGAACGCCGCTTGATGTACGTTGCGATCACCCGCGCCCGCCAGCGCCTCTATCTGAGCTTCAGCCAGACGCGCATGCTGCATGGGCAGACGCGCTACAACGTCAAGAGCCGCTTCTTCGACGAACTGCCCGAAGGCGCTCTCAAGTGGCTGACGCCGCGCAACCAGGGTTTCGGTTCGGGGTATGCGCGCGACTACCAGGCCGCCTGGCAGCGCGGCAGCGGGCTGGGGTCGATGGTGGGTGCCGGCCGCCAGGCCGCTTGGCAGCCGCCTGCGGCGCCACCGGTTCCCGCCCGCATGGCCGAGCAGGCCGCCCGCGACGCTGGCCACGGCCTGCGCGTGGGCATGGGTGTGTTCCACAACAAGTTCGGCGAGGGCGTGGTCGTCACGCTCGAAGGCCAGGGCCCCGATGCCCGCGCCCAGGTCCACTTCGGACGTCACGGCAGCAAATGGCTGGCGCTCTCGGTCGCCAAGCTGACACCCACGGAGTAGGCATTGGGACGCTGGCGCCTGAACATGCCGAGGGTCCGCGCACCCGTGCGTTCTGCGTGGCTGCTGCTGTGCATGCTGGCGGGTGCCTGGAGCCTGGGCACTGCGGCTGCCGCAGAACCGGGGCCGATCGAACGCATGGAGATCGACGGGCGCGCCGATCCGGACCGCGTGGCCGACGAACTGGAGCGCCTGCTGGCCAGCGACGCCATCAAGGGCATGCCTCGCTTGGAGGCGGTTTACCTGCTCGGCGCTCTGCGAGCGCGCCTACAACAGCCGGCTGCCGCCGAGGCGGTTGCCCAGGCCTTGACCCGGCCGGTTGTCCCGGCCTATGCCGGTGTCCGGCAAGAGCATCTGGCCGCCGTGGCCGCTTGCATTCGTGCGACCGTCATCCACG
>Ga0075163_10003486_pt1 | contig 21129 bp, 16 predicted proteins | sample JI1023141ADNA_FD_71478 | JGI IMG/M metagenome (GOLD analysis project Ga0075163, IMG submission 71478) | Wastewater effluent complex algal communities from Wisconsin, to seasonally profile nutrient transformation and Carbon sequestration -... | ecosystem: Engineered > WWTP > Effluent > Algae... | reverse complement strand
GATGAGACGGGCTTCGTCGTCCTCGGAGAACTGCTGGACATCGACGCCGAACACGGCGTTGAGCTTGAGCAGCACTGGCACGCTGAGGGGGCGCTGGTTCTGCTCGAGCTGATTGAGGTAACTGGGGGAGAGCTCGAGGGCCCGGGCCAGGGCAACCTGGGTGAGGCCCCGCTCTTCACGAAAGCGTCGCAAACGGATGCCCATGAAGGTCTTTTTCATATCGGAGGTCTTTCGTGAAGCATGCGGATTGTCTTGTCTTGAGTATTCGCAAAATTTGCAAATGAGCAAAATTTCATTCGCAATACTTCGCTATTTCAGTGGTTCACTGCTTTCTTGAGATGCGTATATTGCGAATACCTTACGTCGAACGCAAGCCAATATGAATCCTCTTAACGAAGAAGCCAGTGCAGTCTCTGAAGGCAGGTGTTGGGTCACCACCTTTGTGGAAATGGTTTTTCCTGACCAGGCCAATCACTACGGCACCCTTTACGGCGGCAATGCGCTGGGGATTCTTGGCAAAGCGGCCTTCGTCACTGCAACCCGCTTTGCCCGGCGGTCGGTGGTGATGGCTGCTTCCGAACGCGTCGAGTTTCAGACCCCGGTTCGTCTGGGGCAGATGCTCGAACTGACCGGGCGAGTTGTGCGTGTGGGGAGAAGCTCCATGACCGTGGAGGTGGAAGGCGTGGCCGAGACCCTGCCGGGTGGGGCACGGATGCCTGCTTTGCGCGGGCGCTTCGAAATGGTGGCGGTGGACGACGCAGGTCGTCCGCGGGCCATTCTGGTGGAGGGGGAGGCGCCAGCCGCGCTTTCTGGAACCCAATAAACAAAATGCAATGGAGACTCGGATGAACGCGACGCATGAATCCAATTTCAAGCCCAAGAAATCGGTTGCCCTCTCGGGCGTGATGGCCGGCAATACGGCCCTGTGCACTGTCGGCAAGAGCGGCAATGACTTGCACTATCGCGGTTACGACATCCTCGACATCGCCGAGCGCTGCGAATTCGAGGAGGTGGCCCACCTGTTGGTGCATGGCAAGCTGCCGACGAGCGCGGAGCTGAAAGCCTACAAGGCCCGGCTGAAGTCCATGCGCGGTTTGCCGACCAATGTGAAGGAGGCGCTGGAATGCCTGCCGGCCTCGGCGCATCCGATGGACGTGATGCGGACCGGCGTATCGGCGCTCGGCTGTGCGCTGCCGGAGAAGGACGATCACAACATCCCCGGCGCCCGCGATATCGCCGACCGCCTGATGGCGTCCCTCGGTTCGATGCTGCTCTACTGGTACCACTGGTCCACCAACGGCAAGCGCATCGACGTGGACACCGACGATGATTCCATTGGCGCCCACTTCCTGCATCTGCTGCACGGTCGCAAGCCGTCGGCCTTGTGGGAGCGTGCGATGCATACGTCACTGATCCTCTACGCCGAGCACGAATTCAACGCCTCCACCTTCACCGGGCGAGTCATTGCCGGGACGGGGTCGGACATGTATTCGGCCATCACCGGCGCCATTGGTGCGCTGCGCGGGCCCAAGCACGGCGGTGCCAACGAAGTTGCCTTCGAAATCCAGAAGCGCTACGACAATCCGGACGAGGCCGAGGCGGACATCCGCCGTCGCGTGGACGCCAAGGAGGTGGTGATCGGCTTCGGACACCCGGTCTACACCGTGTCCGACCCCCGCAATCAGGTGATCAAGGGCGTCGCCCACCAACTCTCCGTCGATGCGGGCTCCACCAAGATGTTCGACATCGCGGCCCGCCTGGAGGCCGTGATGTGGGAAGTGAAGCAGATGTTCCCCAATCTGGACTGGTTCAGCGCCGTCAGCTACCACATGATGGGGGTGCCCACAGCGATGTTCACGCCGCTCTTCGTGATCGCCCGCACCTCGGGCTGGGCGGCCCACATCATCGAGCAGCGCATCGACAACAAGATCATCCGCCCGAGCGCCAACTACGTCGGGCCGGAAGACCGCCAGTTCGTGTCCATCGAGCAGCGCCAGTAAGGGGGCGATGAATATGAACAGCCAGTTCCGCAAGCGGCTCCCCGGCACGCAGGTCGATTATTTCGACACCTGGGTTGCGGTCGATGCCATCCGGCCGGGTGCCTATGCCGGCCTGCCTTATGTGTCCCGCGTGTTGGCTGAACAGCTGGTGCGCCGCTGCGATCCGGCGCTGCTGACTGACGCGCTGACGCAGATCGTCGAGCGCAGGCGTGATCTCGACTTCCCGTGGTATCCCGCCCGCGTGGTCTGCCACGACATCCTCGGCCAGACCGCACTGGTGGATCTGGCAGGCCTGCGTGACGCCATCGCCGACCAGGGGGGCGATCCGGCCAAGGTCAATCCCGTGGTGCCCACCCAACTCATCGTCGATCACTCCCTGGCCGTCGAATATGGCGGCTTCGATCCGGAGGCCTTTGCCAAGAACCGGGCGGTGGAAGATCGTCGCAATGAGGACCGTTTCCATTTCATCGAATGGACCAAGCGCGCCTTCGAGAATGTGGATGTGATCCCGGCGGGCAACGGGATCATGCACCAGATCAACCTGGAGAAGATGTCACCGGTGATCCAGGTCCGGGACGGGGTCGCCTTTCCCGACACCTGTGTGGGTACCGACAGTCATACGCCCCATGTGGACGCCCTGGGTGTGATCGCCATCGGCGTGGGGGGCCTCGAAGCCGAGACGGTGATGCTGGGCCGGGCCTCGATGATGCGCCTGCCCGATATCGTTGGCGTCAGGCTGACGGGTACACGCCAGCCCGGCATCACCGCCACCGACATCGTGCTGGCGCTCACCGAGTTTCTGCGCCAGGAGCGGGTCGTCGGTGCGTGGGTGGAGTTCTTCGGCGAAGGGGCCGACAGCCTGTCCATCGGCGATCGGGCCACCATCTCCAATATGTGTCCCGAGTACGGTGCCACCGCCGCCATGTTCTACATCGATGCGCAGACCATCGACTACCTGAAGCTCACCGGCCGCACGCCGGAGCAGGTCGCGCTGGTGGAGCTGTACGCGAAAACCACCGGCCTGTGGGCGGACGCCCTTCAGACGGCGAAGTACGAAAGAGTGCTGGAGTTTGACCTGACGATGGTGGTGCGCAACATGGCCGGTCCGTCCAACCCCCACAAGCGCCTGCCGACCTCGGCACTGACGAAGCGTGGCATCGCCGGCCCGGTCAAGCTGGAAATGGCTCGGGCGGAAGAATACGAGGGCCTGCTGCCCGACGGCGCGGTGATCATCGCCGCCATCACCAGCTGCACCAACACGTCCAACCCGCGCAACGTGGTGGCCGCCGGCTTGCTGGCCCGTAACGCCAACGCTCTGGGCCTCGTCCGAAAGCCTTGGGTCAAGACCTCGTTTGCGCCGGGCTCCAGGGTGGCCAGGCTGTATCTTGAAGAGGCGGGCCTGCTCTCCGAACTCGAGCAGCTCGGCTTCGGCATCGTCGGCTACGCCTGCACCACCTGCAACGGCATGTCTGGCGCTCTGGATCCGGCGATTCAGCAGGAGATCATCGAGCGCGACCTCTACGCCACCGCCGTGCTGTCCGGCAATCGCAACTTCGACGGGCGCATCCACCCCTACGCCAAGCAGGCCTTCCTGGCGTCGCCCCCCCTGGTGGTGGCCTACGCCATTGCCGGCACGGTGCGCTTCGACATCGAGCAGGATGTGCTCGCCATGGTGGACGGCAGGGAGATCCGCCTGAAGGACCTGTGGCCATCCGACGACGAGATCGACGCCATTGTCGCCCGCGCCGTGAAGCCTGAGCAGTTCCGCCAGATCTACGAACCGATGTTCGCCCCCCGTCGGGATGAGGGCACCGCCATCAGCCCCCTCTACGCCTGGCGCCCACGGTCCACCTACATCCGCCGCCCGCCCTACTGGGAGGGCATGCTGGCCGCCGAGCGGACCCTGCAGGGCATGCGGCCCCTGGCCATCCTGCCGGACAACATCACCACCGACCATCTGTCGCCCTCCAACGCCATCCTTCCTGATTCGGCGGCCGGCGAATACCTGGCGAAGATGGGCCTGCCGGAGGAAGACTTCAACTCCTACGCGACCCATCGGGGCGATCACATGACCGCCCAGCGTGCCACCTTTGCCAATCCGACCCTCAGGAACGAGATGGTGCGAAACGCCGATGGCAGCGTCCGCGCGGGCTCGTTGGCGCGGGTCGAACCGGAAGGGCAGGTGATGCGCATGTGGGAAGCCATCGAAACCTACATGCTGCGCCTGCAGCCCCTGATCATCATCGCCGGTGCCGACTATGGCCAGGGCTCGTCCCGGGACTGGGCGGCCAAGGGCGTGCGCCTGGCCGGGGTGGAGGCCATCGTGGCCGAAGGCTTCGAACGCATCCACCGCACCAATCTGGTGGGCATGGGGGTGCTGCCCCTGGAGTTCAAGCCCGGCACCACCCGCCTGACGCTGGGGCTGGATGGCACCGAAACCTATGATGTGGTCGGCGTGCGCCAGCCGCGCACCGACCTGACCCTGGTGATCCACCGCCGGAACGGGCAGACCATCGAGCTGCCCGTCACCTGTCGGCTGGACACGGCTGAAGAAGTCTCGATCTACGAAGCCGGTGGCGTCCTGCAGCGTTTCGCCCAGGACTTCCTGGCCACTGAAAAGGAAACCACCTGATGAGCGCTGTTCCCCAGATCCGCATTCCGGCCACCTACATGCGCGGTGGCACCAGCAAGGGGGTGTTCTTCCGGCTGGACGACCTGCCGGAATCCTGTCGCGTGCCGGGCAAGGCCCGTGACCGCTTGTTCCAGCGTGTGATCGGCAGCCCCGACCCCTATGCCACCCATATCGACGGCATGGGCGGGGCCACCTCGAGCACCAGCAAGTGCGTGATCCTGTCCCGCAGCACCCGGCTGGATCACGATGTGGACTACCTCTATGGGCAGGTCTCCATCGACAAGGATTTTGTGGACTGGAGCGGCAACTGCGGCAACCTGTCCACCGCCGCCGGCGCCTTCGCCCTCCACGCCGGCCTGATGGATCCGGCGCGCGTCCCCCACGACGGCCTCTGCGTGGTGAAGATCTGGCAAGCCAACATTGGAAAGACCATCATCGCCCACGTGCCGGTGAGGGCGGGGCAGGTCCAGGAAACGGGCGATTTCGAGCTCGATGGTGTGAGTTTTCCGGCCGCCGAGATCGTGCTGGAGTTCATCGAACCGTCGGATGAAGGGGAGGAGGGCGGGGCCCTGTTCCCCACCGGCAAGCCCGTGGATGACCTGGAAGTGCCTGGCGTCGGCACCTTAAAGGCGACGATGATCTCGGCCGGCATTCCAACCGTGTTCGTCAATGCCGCCGAGATCGGCTACACCGGTACCGAGCTGCGCGAAGCCATCAATGGCGACCCGGCAGCCCTGGCCCGCTTCGAGGCGATCCGTGTGGCCGGCGCCCTGCGCATGGGTCTGATCAAGACCCCCGAAGAAGCCGCCACCCGCCAGCACACCCCCAAGATCGCCTTTGTTGCGCCCCCCCATGGCTACATCTCCTCATCGGGCAGGCCCATCAGCGCCGACGAGGTGGACCTGCTGGTGCGTGCCCTGTCGATGGGCAAGCTGCACCACGCCATGATGGGCACGGCGGCGGTCGCCATCGGCACGGCGGCGGCCATCCCCGGCACCCTGGTCAATCTGGCGGCCGGCGGGGGCGAGCGCACCGCGGTGCGCTTCGGCCACCCCTCCGGCACCCTGCGCGTGGGCGCCGAAGCCCGTCGGGTGGACGGCACCTGGACAGTAAGCAAGGCCATCATGAGCCGCAGCGCCCGCATTCTGATGGAAGGCTGGGTCCGCGTGCCCGGCGACGCGTTCTAAGCAAGGATTTCGATATGTCTTCCCGCAAGAAACTCAAGGAACTGGTGGCCGCCAAGCGCGGCGTCATCGTCCCCGGCGCCTTCAACGCCCTCTCGGCACGCGTCATTGCCGACCTGGGCTTCGAGGCGCTCTATATCACCGGTGCCGGCGTGACCAACATGTGGTTCGGCATGCCCGACCAGGGCTTCATGGGCCTGGCTGAAATTGCCGACCACACCGCGCGCATCCGCGATGCCGTCGAGCTGCCGCTGCTGGTGGATGCCGACACCGGCTTTGGCAACGCGCTCAACGTGTATCACACCGTGCGCACCCTGGAGCGCGCCGGGGCCGACTGCATCCAGCTCGAAGACCAGGTGGCGCCCAAGCGTTGCGGGCACTTTGCTGGCAAGGACGTGATCTCCACCGAAGAGGCGGTGAGCAAGATCAAGGCTGCTGTGGATGCGCGCCGGGATCCGGATTTCCTGGTCATGGCCCGCACCGACGCCGCCGCCGTCCATGGCTTCGAGGCGGCTGTCGAGCGCGCCCAGCGGTTCGCCGAGGCTGGCGCCGACATCCTGTTCGTCGAGGCGGTCACCACGGCCGAAGAGATCCGGGCCCTCCCGCAGCGCCTGGCCACCCCGCAGCTGATGAACATGGTCATTGGCGGCAGGACACCGATCTTCAACGCCGAGGAGCTCGGCGAGCTTGGCTTCGGCATCGTCCTTTATGCCAATGCCGCGCTGCAGGGTGCGGTGATGGGCATGCAGACCGCCCTGGGCGTGCTGCGTGACGACAAGGAGATCCTGGAGTCCAGCGGCCTGGTGACGCCCTTTGCGGAGCGCCAGCGCCTGGTGGGCAAACCGGGCTGGGACGCGCTCGAAAAACGCTACATCTGATCGCAGCGGATTGCCGGGTGATCGAGCCCGGCAATCCGGAAATCGATCCACGGTTTCGCCGCCGAACCAATTCCTTCTCTCCCGAGCGGGTCTCTCCAGGACCTGGGTTCGTGCGGCTCTTTTATTCGCCTCTTCCGAACGGGATCAGCCATTCGGAAGGGGGAGGGTGCTTGTATTGGGATTGAGCATGTCCGCGCCACAGATTGAGTCCATTCCTCGTCCAAAAGCACTCTTTGAGGCCATTGCCGATTCCCTGCGCAGCCGGATCCTGAATCACGAGCTGCCTCCGGGCGCGGCCATCGACGAGACATCGGTGGCAAGAGAGCTCGGAGTCAGCCGCACACCGGTCAGGGAGGCCATCAAGGTACTGGCCAGGGACGGCCTGGTCACGGTGGCTCATCGACGCATCAACCATTGCACGGTCACCGAGTTCAGTGCATTCGAGCTGGCCGATCTGCTCAGGATCACGGAGCATCTCGAGGCTTTTCATCATGACTGGGAGACCAATCCCTTCGTGCAGGATCTATTGCAGCGCGTGACGGACAAGATCTATCTGGCCCTCGGCCCCGGCTTTCTGACGGCCGATCTCGATGCCAGGCAGGCGCTGACGGAAAGGGAGGCCCCTCCGGATCGGGCCCGTCAGGCAGCCAGAAAGGCACTCACTGATTATTTTGTATGGCGCCGACTCGAAGTGGCCAAGCGGGTGATGAAGACGCCTTCATGATTGCCCGACATCTGAACGGCAAGGTGCCTTCGATCCACCTCCCCTCACCGTTCCGCTACAACAGGTTCATCGGCCTCGCCCTTGGCGCTTCGTCGTCGAAGCGATAGGACACCAGGGACTCCTGATCCACCCGGATGTCCAGGGTTCGTCCGGCGGGCGGGAAGGCGCGCTGGATACAGTTCTGCCGCGGGCACACCCGGCAACCCGGGCCGATGGGAATCACCCGGTGCGGAGCATCGAGATCGAGTCCATCACCATAGACCAAATGGCGGGCCTGACTCAATTCACAGCCCAGGCCAATGGCGAAGAGTTTCCGGGGGGCACCGTAGCCGCCGCCACCGCGGCTGATGGTGCGTGCAATACCGAAGAAACGTGATCCGTCGGGCATCTCGGCCACCTGAGTGATGATCGCGCCGGGGCGGGAGAAGGCATCGTGCACATGCCAGAGCGGGCATGCGCCACCATGGCGGGCGAAATGAAAGGCGGTGGCACTTTGCCGCTTGGAGATGTTGCCCGCCTGATCCACCCTGACCAGGTAAAAGGGCACACCGCGGGCGCCGCTTCTTTGCAGCGTGGACAGCCGGTGGCAGACCGACTCGAAGCCGACGGCAAAACGCCGCTGCAAGGCTTCGATGTCATATTTCTCGCGGCGCGCCGCATCCAGAAAGTCGGCATAGGGCATGAGCAGGGCACCCGCGAAGTAGTGGGCCAGCCCTTGCCGGGCCAGGGCCTGCCCCTGGGCTTCATTGATGCCGGCCGCGGCGATCTCGGCATCAATCACCTCCTGGTGGGCAATCAGGGCGAACTGGGTTGCAATCTGGAAGGACTGCTGGGCGTCGCTCAGGCCACTGGCGATACCCAGGCGCCTTCTCCGCTCGTCGAACTGCCGCAGTATTCCGTCCTTCACTTCCTCCAGGCGGATCAGCTCTATCCGGTGCTGTTTGCGCAGTGCTTCGCGCAGGGCTGCGACGCGCTCACCGGGGCGTAGCTGCAACTCGGCGGCCAGCGCCTCGGCCAGGCGGTCGAGGCTGTCGATGTGATTGTTTCGACGATTGAAGAAATCGCGAACGATCTCGTGGGGCAGCGGAGCCAGGGTGGCAGGCTGCGTGTCGCCGTGGATGCGATCCACCATGAGCGCATATTCTTCTTGCAGCATGTGGTGCCTCTGGGCCAGGCCGATGAATGCCGATGCGAGCTCGGGTACCTGCTCCACCATTCGGGCGATGTCGACCCGATCCGCTTGTCTGCCGACCAGTGACGGATCGCGGAAGATGGTCTGCAACTCCCCAAGCAGGCGTCTGTCCTGATCCTCCGAAAGCTCCGCGATGTCGCACTGGAATTCCTCGACCAGTTTGAGGAGTACGGCCGCGCTCACCGGCCGTTGGTTGTTCTCCAGTTGGCACACATAACTCAGGGACAAGCCCAGGCGGCCGGCCATGGCCGCCTGGTTCAAGCCGGCCTGCTCTCTCAGCCTTCTCAGGCGTGGCCCGATGAACAGTTTTTGATTCAATTCGGGTCTCCTCCGGTGGATTCACTCAATTCGCAGAATCATCATTCCACGTGCGAATTTATTCGCAACATTTCTCTTTTACATCAATAGCTTATTGTTGTTTCCTGCAGCTGTAAATACGATCTCTCCGAACGTGCCGGGACAAACCGGTCCGTCATGACAAACACGTCGAGGAGACACGCATGATCGATTCCACCCCCCGTACTGTGCCTACCGTCAAGCTGCTGATTGGCGGCGAGTTCCTTGAATCCCGCACGACCCAGTGGCGTGATGTGGTGAATCCCGCGACCCAGGAAGTTCTGGCCCGCGTGCCAATGGCGACGAGCGATGAGTTGGCTGCGGCCGTCGCCGCGGCACGGAAGGCCTTCTCCACCTGGAAGTCGACACCGGTCGGCACCCGGGCACGGATCTTCCTGAAGTACCAGCAGCTCATCCGCGAGAATCTCAAGGAAGTCGCTGCCATCCTGACGGCCGAGCAGGGCAAGACGTTGGCCGATGCAGAAGGCGATGTGTTCCGCGGGCTGGAAGTGGTGGAGCACGCCGCCAATATCGGCAGCCTGCAACTGGGTGAGCTGGCCAACAATGTGGCCGGCGGTGTGGACACCTACACGCTGCTTCAGCCTCTGGGGGTCTGCGCCGGCATCACCCCCTTCAACTTCCCGGCGATGATCCCCCTGTGGATGTTCCCGATGGCCATCGCCTGCGGGAATACCTTTGTGCTCAAGCCCTCCGAACAGGATCCCCTGTCCACCATGCGTCTGGTCGAGCTGGCGGTGGAGGCGGGGATTCCGCCCGGCGTGCTCAACGTGGTTCATGGCGCGGCCGAGGTGGTGGATGGCCTGTGCGACCACCCGGACATCAAGGCCATCTCCTTTGTGGGCTCGACTCGTGTCGGGACCCACGTGTACAACCGCGCCACCCAGGCCGGCAAGCGCGCCCAGTGCATGATGGGCGCCAAGAACCACGTGGTGGTGTTGCCCGATGCTCAGAAGGAGCAAACCCTCAACGCCCTCGCGGGTGCCGGCTTCGGTGCGGCAGGCCAGCGCTGCATGGCCTCTTCCGTGGTGGTCTTTGTCGGCGCGGCAGCGTCCTGGTTGCCCGAGCTGGTGGAGCGGGCGCGTGGCCTGAAGGTCAATGCCGGCCACGAGCCGGGTACCGATGTGGGGCCGGTCATCTCCACCGCCGCGCGGGCGCGCATCCTCGATCTCATCGAGGCGGGCGTGAACGAAGGCGCCAGCCTGGAGCTGGACGGCCGTCAGCCGGAGGTGGCCGGTTACCCGAAGGGCAACTTCATCGCCCCGACCTTGTTCTCCGGCGTCACGCCGGGGACGCGGATCTACGATGAGGAGGTCTTCGGCCCGGTGCTGTGCACCATGGCGGTGGACACCCTTGACGCCGCCATTGCCCTGATCAACGCCAATCCCAATGGCAACGGCACTGCCATCTTCACCCAGTCCGGCGCGGCGGCCCGCAGGTTCCAGGAGGAGATCGACGTGGGTCAGGTGGGTATCAACGTACCCATTCCGGTGCCCGTCCCGCTGTTCTCCTTCACCGGCTCGCGGGCGTCCAAGCTCGGTGATCTGGGCCCTTACGGCAAGCAGGTGGTCCTGTTCTACACCCAGACCAAGACAGTCACCGCGCGCTGGTTCGAGGACGACGTGGCGGCGCCGGTCAACACCACCATCAGCCTCAAGTAGGCACGGGCGCGGAGCCACAATCATGGACTTCGAACTGTCCGAAGATCAGCGCGCCTTCCGTGATACCGCAAGGGAGTTTGCGGCGCGGGAGTTTGCGCCCCAGGCCGCCCGCTGGGACGCGGAGGGGCATTTCCCGGTGGACGTCCTGCGACGCGCCGGTGAGCTGGGCTTCTGCGGCTTGTATGCGGAGCCCGAACATGGTGGCCTGGGGCTGCCCCGGCTCGATGCCAGCATCGTGTTTGAAGAGCTGGCCGCCGCCTGCCCGTCCACCACGGCTTACCTGACCATTCACAACATGGCGACCTGGATGGTGACCCGCTTCGCCCGGCCGGAGGTGGCCACCAAATGGGGGCCGCGCCTGGCGATGGGGGAGTTGCTGGCCTCCTATTGCCTCACGGAGCCGGGTGCCGGATCGGATGCGGCATCACTCGCCACCCGGGCCCGTCGTGATGGCGACCATTTCGTGCTGGATGGCGCCAAGGCCTTCATCTCCGGCGCCGGTGCCACCGACCTGCTGGTGGTCCTGGCGCGTACCGGTGAGGCAGGCCCTCAGGGCATCTCGGCCTTTCTGGTCGAGGCTGACAGCCCCGGCATCGGCTATGGCAAGAAGGAAGACAAGATGGGCTGGAACAGCCAGCCTACCCGCGGGATCACCTTTGATGGTGTGCGGGTGCCGGCACAGCACATGCTGGGGGCCGAAGGGGAGGGCTTTGCCATTGCCATGAAGGGCCTGGACGGAGGCCGGGTGAACATCGCCGCCTGCTCGGTCGGGGCGGCACAGGGTGCCCTGAGCGCGGCGCTGGCCTACGCCCAGGAGCGACGCCAGTTCGGCCGCACGTTGGCGGACTTCCAGAACACCCAGTTCAAGCTCGCCGACATGGCCACCGAACTGGTTGCTGCCCGGCAGATGGTGCGCCTGGCGGCAAGCCGGCTGGATGCGGGCGCCGGCAGTGCCACCCTCTACTGCGCCATGGCCAAGCGCCTTGCCACCGACCTGGGCTTCTCGATCTGCAACGAGGCACTGCAGATCCATGGCGGCTACGGCTACATCCGGGAATACCCGCTGGAGCGCTACCTGCGCGATGCGCGGGTGCACCAGATCCTCGAAGGCACCAACGAAATCATGCGCGTCATCATCGCCCGCCGCATGCTCAACGACAACTCCATGGAGACACTGCAATGAACACACGGACCTATCCCGGGCTCGAGCTCGAAAAGCGCGGCCACACCGCAATTCTGACCCTGGCCAATCCGCCGGCCAACACCTGGACCCAGGAGAGCCTGATGGCCCTCGTCGAGCTGGTCGACCATCTCAACGCCGACAGAGACATTTACAGCCTGGTGGTGACCGGCCAGGGCGACAAGTTCTTTTCGGCCGGGGCGGACCTCAAGCTCTTCGCCGATGGCGACAAGGCCGTTGCCGCCGGGATGTCCCATGCCTTTGGGCGGGCTTTCGAGGCGCTCGCCGGGTTTCGCGGTGTCTCCATCGCCGCGATCAACGGCTACGCCATGGGTGGCGGCCTTGAATGTGCGCTCGCCTGCGATCTGCGGGTGGTCGAGGAGCAGTCGGTGCTCGCCTTGCCGGAGGCTGCGGTAGGCCTGTTGCCCTGCGCGGGCGGCACCCAGTGGCTGTCGTGGCTGGTTGGTGAGGGCTGGGCCAAGCGCCTGATCCTGTGCGGCGAGCGTCTGGATGCGTCCACGGCGCTGCGCATCGGCCTGGTGGAAGAGGTTACCGGCCGGGGCGAAGCACTTGCTCGCGCCCTTGAACTGGCCCGGTCCGTCGAGCGCCAGAGCCCCACCAGCGTGACGGCCTGCAAGCGCCTTATCCAGGCAGCCCGCAGCATGTCTCCGGTTGAGGCGCTGCCCGTGGAGCGGGCCGAGTTCGTCAAGCTCTTCGATACGGCGGACCAGCGTGAAGGTGTCGCTGCCTTCCTGGAGAAGCGCAAACCGCAATCGCTCAACGCATGAAGGAGCGAACGATGGACAATGAATGCGTGATCCTGCGTCAGATCCCCACGGCCTGCGGCCGGCGCTTCGGGCACGCCACCCTCAATGCACCGAAGAGCCTCAACGCCCTGTCCCTGGAAATGATCGACCGACTGGCGCCGCAGCTGGATGCCTGGGCCGCGGATCCCCACATTCTCGGGGTGCTGCTTGACGGTAGTGGCGAAAAGGCGTTTTGCGCCGGCGGCGACGTGGCGGCCCTGTACCGGGCGATCAAGGCCGTGCCGGCCGGCGAAGTCGCGCCCGCGGCAGCGGCTTTCTTCGAGCGCGAATACCGCCTCGACTATCGCATTCACACCTATCCCAAGCCGGTGCTGTGCTGGGGGCAGGGCATTGTGATGGGGGGAGGGATCGGGCTGATGGCAGGGGCCTCCCACCGGGTGGCAACGCCTTCCACCCGCATGGCGATGCCGGAGATCTCCATCGGGCTGTACCCGGACGTGGGCGGGAGCTGGTTCCTGCGCCGCATGCCCGGCCATGTGGGGCTGTTCCTGGCGCTCACCGGCGCGCCCCTCGGCGCCGCCGATGCGCGCTTTGCCGGCCTGGCGGATTTCATCGTCGATGAGTCTGAGCGAGCCCGTGTTGCGGGACTGCTGGGCGACACGCGCTGGGAGGCGCCAGAGGTCGCTGGCGGCAACGAGGCCAACCACGCCCGCCTGGGCGCATTGCTTGATCGCCTGTCAACGCCGCGTGACAACCTGGCGGGCCCTTTGCGGGCCCACTTCGACCGGATCGAGGCGCTGATCGGCCACGATGGGCTGGACGGCATCGCCGAACGCCTGACGGCCCTGGCCGACGATGCCGATCCCTGGCTCGCAACGGCCGGCAAGGCCTTCACGCGCGGCGCGCCGAGTTCGGCACACCTCTCCTGGGCCCTGTGGCAGCGGGTACAGCATCTGTCGCTGGCCGACGTGTTCCGGCTGGAGTACGCGGTCTCGGTGGGGTGCACGGTGCAAGGTGATTTCGCCGAAGGCGTGCGGGCGTTGCTCATCGACAAGGACCGCAACCCGCGCTGGCGCCACGCCAGTCTGCGGGACGTCGGGCCGGACGAGATTGGCGCGCATTTCCGTCTTCGCGCTGCGGGCTCACACCCCCTGGCCGATCTCGGCTGACAACATCAAGGAGACACACATGAACGACCACACCATCGCCTTCATCGGTCTGGGCAACATGGGCGGGCCGATGGCCGCCAACCTTGCCAAAGGAGGCTTGTCCGTGCGGGGCTTCGATCTCGATCCCGCCTCTCGGGACCGTCTTGCCGAACACGGCGCGTACATCGCCGAGTCAGCCCGGGCCGCCGTTGCCGGGGCCGACGTCGTCATCAGCATGCTGCCGGCCAGCCACCACGTGGAAGGGCTGTTCCTCGGCGACGGCGAGACCCCCGGCCTTTTGGCTGACCTGCCTGCCGGAACCCTGCTCATCGACTGCAGCACCATCGCCCCGGCCAGTTCGCAGAAGCTGGCCCAGGCGGGGCGGGCTGCCGGCATCGCGGTGCTGGACGCGCCCGTCTCGGGTGGCACCGCCGGCGCTGCGGCTGGCACCCTGACCTTCATGGTGGGTGGGTGCAAGGACGACCTGGCGCGGGCCGAGCCACTGCTGCGCAAGATGGGGCAGAACATCGCCCATGCGGGCGATGCCGGGGCCGGCCAGGCCGCCAAGCTGTGCAACAACATGCTCCTGGGCATCCTAATGATTGGCACAAGCGAGGCCCTGTCCCTGGGCGAGTCCCTCGGCCTGGATCCGGCGGTGCTTGCCGGCATCATGAGGACGAGCTCCGGCGGCAACTGGGTGCTCGAGAAGTACAACCCGGTACCGGGCGTGATGGACAATGTACCGGCTTCCCGCGGCTATTCTGGCGGCTTCGGCAGCGACCTGATGCTCAAGGATCTGGGCCTCGCCCTGGAGGCGGCCATCGCCCGGCGCGCGCCGGTACCCCTGGGAAGCCTGGCCGAATCCCTGTATGCCGCCCACAGCCGGGCCGGCCATGGCGGGCTGGACTTCTCCAGCATCATCAGTCTGCTGAAGGGCGTCAGGGCATAACGGCGGCTGCCATCGGCTGGCGGGCCAGTTCGATGAAGGCCTGGAGGTAGTCGATGGCGCTGTCGGTTTCCCGCACGCCCAGGAAGATCTGCTTGGAGATACCGTCGGGCCCAAGACGGACGGGGACCACATCGACCTTGCTGGCGTACTCCAGGACCAGCCAGCGGGGCAGGGCGGCCACACCCCGTCGGCTGGCAACCATCTGCAGCATGATATCGGTGGTCTCGATGGTCTTGTGGCGCCTGGGGGCGATGCCCGCCGGCTGAAGGAAGCGGGTATAGATGTCGAGCCGGTCGGGCGCAACCGGATAGGTAATCAGGATCTCCTGCGCGATCTGCCCGGGCGTGACATGGGGCGCCTGCGCCAAGGGGTGATCCCGGGCGACTACCAACACCTGCTCGTAGTCGAGCACCGGCTCGAAAATGAGCCCCGGCTTGAACAGCGGATCAGGCGTCACCAGCAGGTCGATCTCGTAGCCAAAAAGGGCGCCAATGCCGCCGAACTGGAATTTCTGCTTCACATCCACATCCACGTCGGGCCAGGCTGCCAGATAAGGAGAGACCACCTTGAGCAGCCACTGGTAACAGGGGTGACATTCCATGCCGATGCGCAGCGTGCCGCGTTCGCCCTGGGCAAACTGGCGCAGGCGCTCCTCTGCCTGGGAGAACTGCGGCAGCACCCGGTTGGCGACCGCAAGCAGGTACTCACCGGCCTGGGTAAGACGCAAGCTGCGTCCTTCGCGCCGCCAGATGTCGGTGCGAAGCTGCTGTTCCAGCTTCTTCATGCTGTGGCTGAGGGCGGACTGGGTAACGCACAGGGTGTCGGCAGCGGCCGTCAGGGAACCCCGGTTTTCTACTTCGAGAATGACGGCTAGGTGAATTCGCTCAAGCATTTGAGTGAGAAAAATTCATAGATTGTTGAGATAAGACCATTTTACTTCATTGACTCTGCTCCCTACCATTCGATGCTTCATCGCATCCCGGAGCAACACATGACCACCACCCACACTCTTGGCTTTCCCCGCATCGGCGCTAGGCGCGAGTTGAAATTCGCGCTGGAGTCCTACTGGAAGGGGGATTCTTCCCGCGATGCCCTGGAGGCTCTCGGCGCACAATTGCGCCAGCGCCACTGGGCTGATCAGACCGGTATTGATCTGGTGCCCGTGGGCGACTTCTCCTACTACGATCAGGTTCTGGACATGAGCTTCACCCTCGGCAACCTGCCCGAGCGGGTGCGCGGCTTTCACGGGGATGTGCTCGACAATACCTTCCGCGTGGCCCGAGGCCGTTCAGCCCAGGCCGCGGAGGTCCATACCGGCTGCTGCGGTGGCGTGACCGCCGGTGAGATGACCAAGTGGTTCGACACCAACTACCACTACATCGTCCCTGAATTCACCGCAGAAACCGACTTCCAGCTCGATGCCTCGCGCCTGCTCGCACAACTCGCCGAAGCCAAGGCCCAGGGCGTGAAGGCCAAGCCGGTCATCATCGGCCCGGTGACTTACCTGGCCATTGGCAAGGCCAAGGATGATTCCGACAAGCTGGCGCTGCTGCCACGCCTGCTCCCGGTCTATGCCCAACTGCTGGATACTCTGGCGGAGCAGGGCGTGGAATGGGTGCAGATCGACGAACCGCTGCTGGTCACCGAACTTGATGCGGACTGGCGGCACGCCTTCAACACTGCCTATCACGAACTCAAGAGCAGCCGAACTAAGCTGCTGTTGGCGACCTATTTCGGTCAACTTCAGGAGAACCAGTACCTGGCCGCCAATCTGCCGGTGGCGGGGCTGCATGTGGATGCGATCAATGGTCGTGAAGACGTGGGGCCCATCCTCAACCTGCTTCCTTCCAGCAAGGTGCTGTCCCTGGGCGTGATCAACGGCCGCAACATCTGGAAGACCGACCTCACGGCAGTGCTCGACTGGCTGGAGCCAATTGCCCAGCGCCTGGGGGAGCGCCTGTGGATTGCCCCTTCGTGCTCCTTGCTGCATGTGCCGGTGGATCTGGCCAGCGAGGAGAAGCTGGATGCGGAAGTGAAGTCCTGGCTGGCTTTCGCCCTGCAGAAACTCGACGAATTGAAGCTGCTGGGCGCCGCATTGCGGGATGGCCGCGACGCCGTCCGCGACGCACTTGCCGCCAATCAGGCTGCGCTCGCCGCCCGGCGCACGTCATCGCAGGTGACCCATCCCGCCGTCCAGGCCGCCGTCGCGCGCATCGATACCCACTTGGGCATGCGCGAAAGCCGCTACAACAAGCGGGCCCCCAAGCAGGCTGAATGGCTGAAGCTGCCCATATTTCCCACCACCACCATCGGTTCTTTTCCGCAAACGGCGGAGATCCGCCAGGCACGCAGCGAGTTCAAGGCGGGCCATCTGGATATGGCCGGCTACAAGGCAGCGATGCGCCGGGAGATCGAACGCAGCGTACGCGAGCAGGAGGCCCTGGGCCTGGATGTGCTGGTGCATGGGGAGGCGGAGCGCAACGACATGGTCGAGTACTTCGGCGAGCAGCTCGAAGGCTACGTCTTCAGTCAGTTCGGCTGGGTCCAGTCCTACGGCTCCCGCTGCGTGAAGCCACCCATCCTGTTCGGCGACATCAGCCGTCCCCGCCCGATGACTATTGAATGGATCACCTACGCCCAGTCCCTCACCAGCAAACCGATGAAGGGGATGCTCACCGGCCCGGTGACGATCCTCAACTGGTCTTTCGTGCGCGACGACCAGCCGCGTTCGGCGTCGTGCAGGCAACTTGCGCTGGCCATCCGCCAGGAAGTGCTGGACCTGGAGAAGGCCGGCATCCGCGTGATCCAGATCGACGAAGCCGCGTTGCGCGAAGGCCTGCCGCTGCGCAAGGCCCAGTGGCAAGACTACCTGGACTGGGCAGTGGAGAGCTTCCGCATCACCGCCAACGGCGTCCGCGACGAGACCCAGATCCACACCCATATGTGCTATTCGGAGTTCAACGACATCATCGCCTCCATTGCGGACATGGACGCCGACGTGATCACCATCGAAACCGCCCGCTCCGACATGGAGCTCCTCGATGCCTTCGACGACTTCAAGTACCCCAACGAGATCGGCCCCGGTGTGTATGACATCCACTCGCCCAACATCCCGACCCAGGAGCACATTGTTGCGCTGATGCAGAAGGCGGCCGAGCGCATCCCCGCCGAACGCCTGTGGGTCAATCCGGATTGCGGCCTGAAGACGCGCCAGTGGGCAGAGGTGACGCCCGCGCTGACCAACATGGTCGCCGCGGCGAGAACCTTGCGCACCCGTGCTGCCTGAGAAAGGCGTCTCCAGCATCCATCGTCCCGGCCTGGTGCCGGGACTCATTCTTCAAGGATCTCCCATGTTCGAGCGCGCGCTTTAAGAGCCAGCGCGGCCCACGGGGTGGCGTTGTCATTACCAACCAAGAAGGCATCGCCAAAAAGATCAATACGGCACGCGGCCTATGCATCGCCTCGAGTCGTACCGAAAGCCACCTCCTGCGACGCTCAATCAACGGTGCAAGAGTGGTTCAGCCTCATTCCCAAGATGGTTTGCAACATTCGCAATCGCGCATGCTCACGTTCGCAAAACTCGGCTCATTCAGGGGTGGATCCATTTTTTTGGCTGCGTATATTGCGAGATAGCCGTGGCGTTCACCTGGCACAGGCACTCAGGGCTGCCGGGATGAAATGATCACTGGGATCGAAGCCGAAAACCTTTTGTTGGAGTTGTCATGAACCAGGAAACAAGAAGCATGCTTGCCCGACCCCGCCCCGTGTTCGAAGTCCTTTCCGACTCCTTGCGCGAGCGGATCTGTGCGCATGAATTCATGCCTGGAGAGGCCCTGGACGAGCACCGGATAGCCGCATCATATGGGGTAGGGCGCAGCGTGGTTCGGGATGCCCTCTGCGTCCTGGACAGGAGCAGATTGGTGCGCTTTGAATCGGAGGGCAGGTTCCATGTCGCGTGCCCGTCCAGCCAGGACGTCGCACAGCTATTCGACATTTTGGAGCAGCTTGAGCGTTTGACCGTGCATCAGGCTGCAAACGCCCGTAGCCTGCCTGACGAGGGCTGCCCTTTCTGGCCTGGGCTTTGCCAAGCATCAGGAAACGGCTATCTGGCGGCCCAGATCGATAGCGTGCTTACACATCTCAAACTGGCACTGGGTGCGGTATTCGAGTCTCCGGCGATGCAGCCGCCAGAGGCTTTGCAGGAAAGGCTACGACAGTCGATTCTGTCAGGCAATGTCGATCACGCAGAGCAGGGGCTCCTGGGATACTGGCAATGCAGACGCGAGACGGCCACAAACTTGCCCCCCTTTCGGCACGCACTGCCACACGCAAGCTGCGGCAACTGCGTTCCCGATCCGGTCCAAGGCGGATGCACTGCGGGCGCAGTCAAGGAAGACATGGCCGACGACGAGGTGTTTCCGGTCTTTGCGGTTTGATCTGCACATCGTAAATTCAAGCCGACACAGCCAGGTGGGGGGGATGCGCGGGTGCGCCTTCCATCCGGCCTTTTCAGGCAGACTCTCCACTGCTTTCGGCCGATTGACCAGAAACCAGGCTTGAAACCCGTTCGGCGTACTTGCGCATGGACGCCTGGACGACGCTGCCAGGCATGCCGCCAAATGCATGCATGGTCATGACCTCCGTAATGCCGATCTCCTGATACCAGGCGAGGGATTGCCTGACATGGGCAGGCGTGCCGATCAGCACGAAGCCCTCTTCGATCAAGGTTTCGACGGGGGTTTGGCGGGGATAGAAACGGCGGGCCAAGTGGCCTGCCAAGTAGGGCTTGGCCTGATTCAACGCGACGTGCTGGCGGGTGTCCACGTGAGTAGGCAAGCACACCGCAACGCTTGGCCGGACGAACTCCGCGACGGCAGACGGTCGAGCCTGCAACCTTTGCCTGAATCCGTCTCGATGGGCATCCACGATCTTTTCCAGTTCGTCCCGCGTCGCACAGCCTGCGTGGGGCATCAGCCATAGGGCCAGGCCTGCAGAACCGATCTCGAAAGCCGCGTCATTACTCAGACTGGCGACAGCGACGGGAGGGCCGAAGGTCTGCTGTGTCGGGGCTGACAGGCGATCTTGCTTGAGCAGGCAGTTCGGCTGGGCATAGCGGGCGTTCCGTCCGCCCATCAAGTCGCGCATCACCGACAGGCGCTCGATGAAACCGGGATCGCGGTTAGCCGGTTCGACGCCGAACGTGGAGAGCTCGCTCGGCACATAGCCGGCGCCAGTCCCCAACACCAGGCGTCCACCCGAAAGCTGGTCCAGCAATGCGTAGTCCTCGGCCAGTGCCAAGGGGCTGCGCGCGTTCAGATTGGCGATCGCGGGCCCAAGGCGAATCCGCTGGGTTCTGGCAGCCAGATAGGCGAGAAAAATGGCGGGGTTGGGCACCAGCCCATAGTCCGAGAGATGATGCTCCGAGCAGTAGACGGCGTGAAAACCAAGGGCTTCCGCCAATTCCCCCTCTTCAATGGCCTCCCTCAGGCGCTCCTCTGGCGACCGGCGCGGCTCGCAATAGTTGTCCAGGGGCAGGAACAGTGAATGGGAGAGGGTCATTGAATCACGGAGACGGGGGAGGGAGGCACAGCCATGCAAATTCAGCTATCCGGCAGGGGCGTACCCGAAACGCTCCGCTCAACACGAACCATCGGGCCCGCCAGATTGCCGACGCGTGTGGAGCACACAGGCTGGCTCAGGCAAAAAAATGGGAGCACCCAGGGGGGGAATCAGCAGGCCACCAATGCCAGCTCCAGCACCACATCCCCGTAGCACTTCCGCGTGTCGTCGCAGGCCGGTCTCCGGACTCACAAGACTTGACGCGCCGCCTTCCCAGGAGAGCCCAGTGGCATTGTGGCGCGCCCGCACTCGCTTACCGTTGCGGGGGCAGTCGCGGCTTAGCCCCTGGTACCCAGGGGCGCACCGCATTCCCGTTTAACTGCAGGCGAAGAAATCACCCACAGCACCTACGAACAAGCCGGATTATATCGGCTAAATTTCAGCGCAGCTCGAGAGACGAACCAGATCACGGCAGCTGCAAGCGCTGCAGGTCCAACGGAACATTCAAGCCTATGGAACTATCGGACAAATTTTGAGGCTATTAAGGCTAGATAATAACTTCTGAAAATTACTGTTTTCAGAAGTTAGAGTAGTGCGTTTGTATGTGCTCTCTTCCGATTGTTCTTAAACGTAATCAGATCGTTGAAATTAGCTTAATTATGTGTTTTCGATGAAAAATCGGGTCTCAGTTTTCACCATGCCGTAGGTGTCGACTGCACCCCACCTGCTACATCAACCCTTTTTCTTGAACATACCAAGTTCGGCAAGGGCTTCGGCCAGCGCTGCTTCGGCCCGCTGGGCCCTTACGGTTTCAGCCAGTCGGACTTCCTCGACGGCCCGGGCCCTCGCTTCAGCTGCGGCAACTGCAGACTCCTTGCCATGCGCTGCTTCGCTGGCGGTC
>Ga0075163_10003485_pt1 | contig 21136 bp, 28 predicted proteins | sample JI1023141ADNA_FD_71478 | JGI IMG/M metagenome (GOLD analysis project Ga0075163, IMG submission 71478) | Wastewater effluent complex algal communities from Wisconsin, to seasonally profile nutrient transformation and Carbon sequestration -... | ecosystem: Engineered > WWTP > Effluent > Algae... | reverse complement strand
ATTTTATAAGAGAGGTGAGTTGAATAGAGAGAAACGAGAGCGAAGAATCTCCTAATAAATTAGGGATCCTTCGCGCAAACTAATTGCGAGCTATGATTATTAAATGTCGGTGGCGCTCAGCATTCTTGCTAACCATCACGAAAAATAGTGTGGAGTAATTCTGAGCGGGCCAGATTGCGCATTAAGTTCATGGCTCCAACCAACGAAAAGGAGATGAACTGATTAGACAGAAACCAGAGCGAAGAATCTCCTAATTTCAGGACTATAATTAGGGGATCCTTCGCGCAAATTATTGTGAGCTATGATTATTAAATGTCGGTGGCGCTCAGGATTAGCTTTTTGTCTTTGAAGATTGCGTTCAGGATTTCTATGGCCAGAGGATTAGCTAATGGTTTGTGAGGACACAAACCATGGCAAAGAAGTGGCACTCAGGATTTGTTTTGCTCGTTTCAAAACCCATCATCCTTCGGTTCCCAAAGTTCAATCTTGTTTCCATCCGGATCCATAATCCACCCAAACTTACCATAAGGATATTCCTGCATTTCACCCACAATGGTTACGCCTTCATCTTTCAAAACTTTAAGCAACTCAACCAGATTTTCAACCCGGTAATTAAACATGTAAGGCTTCTCGCTCGGATTAAAATACGTTGAGGATTCCTTAAACGGACTCCATACCGTTTGTGCCGGCACGGTTGCTTCTTTGTTGTTAACATCAATCCATTTAAACACGGCTCCAAATTCATCTACCGGTAAATCAAGATGTTTCTTATACCACTCACCTAAACTTTTAGGATCTTTTGTCTTAAAGAAAATTCCACCCAAACCTGTTACTCGTTTCATAGTTATCGTTTTAAATTTTTTTCATACATCGCAATCCAATCTTTCGGTTTTACTTTTGTAGCCAGCTCGCCAAAAAGTTTTACCGGTACATCGTCTGCTTTTTTAAACCGGATGCAGGATTTACCCATATCCAGTTTTTTATCGCTATGCTTTTTAAATTCTTTCACAAACCAATCGTGCAGCGGCCCTTCATACACAGCCATGTGGTACACGGCAATATGATTTTTTTGTGAAGCAATGCTGATAAACGGCAGCGCATCTTTAGGGTTAGTATGGTAACCAGCCGGATAAAGTTTATGTGGTACTACGTAGCTGATCATACCATACTGCATAGTTTCTTCAAATCCTTTGGGAAGATTCTTTTTTATAGAGGCGCGCAACGCAGCTATAATCTCGGCACGATCGTCTGGCAAGGTGGTTAAATATTCGTCAGTAGTTTTTGCTTTGGATTGCATTTGTAATCAGGTTATCTGTGTTGATCCAATAAAATCTGGTTTCCGTCCGGATCGGTGAGCGTTATACTAGCCGGGCCAGAAGTTTTCTCATCCGCTTCCGAAGTCAGTTTTATTCCATTACGCTTCAGGTGTTGTTGAATCTCGCGCACATCGGTAAACGGGCTTACGTTGTTCGCACCTTCATCCCACCCCGGATTGAACGTAAGAATATTTCCTTCAAACATTCCCTGGAATAATCCAATCAGCGCATTTCCATTTCGCATAATCAGGTAATTCATTTTGAGATCGCCACCTGTGGCAGCAAATCCCAGATTCTCGTAAAACTTTTTTGAGGCGCTAAGATCTTTAACACTCAGGCTAACTGAAAATGCTCCTAATTTCATGGCCGTAGTTTTTGGTTGTGTAGTTTTAATTTGGGGACTGGTATAAAAGCCAAACGAAAATGCAGCTAATACAACCAGTATCATCATTAAAGTCTTCTTCATACTATTTTAGCTTTTGGTTCTTGTGTTGATTCAGGCAGAAATTCTTTTTTGCGAAGTAACCCCGCACAAAGCAATGTGATGATTAATCCCACCGGAAAAATTTCGGTTATGGTAATACCAAAACGGATTATCGGGTTCTGGTAGTTTTCCCATAGTTTATCCATTTTGGCTTGCTTGGCTTCGCGTTGCGCATCGGTTAAATCAGATGCTTTTAATTCTTCTGTATAATCCGCTTTCATCTTCTCAATAAATTCATCGCCAATTCTATTATAACTGATTTCCCACGACAGTGCATAGATTACGGAGGCAATCAATGTAACCAATAGTCCTATCTGGCAACCTTTCCAAAAGGTTATAACACCACCGAGGTGATTATCGCGCACGGATTTAACGGCAACAAAAATTACTGAAAGGGCAATGACCATGGTGGTGTAGCCAATCAAGTGACCATTTTCTACATCCCAGTTGTTGGATTCGTAATAGGCCATGGAAGCGAGCATCAGCCCCCCGACAATAATGCCTGCGATGAGGCCGTAAATGATAATTATTTTTTTCATAGTTGTTTGGTTAATGATGCCCAAAACAAGCTTGGTTACTCTCAAAATCCTTCACCCGAACGGGTGATTTGGTAGAAATATAGGAGAAATCACACGAAAGTGGGAACCCGTTACTAGCTTCTGGTTACTGGTAGCTGGTTTTAACGAGGCAACTTAACTTGTAAATTTTGAGATGGCTTCGAGCAACCAGTAACGAGCAACCAGCGACAAGATACTAGGGAATCAACCTCAACTCCTTGCCTCGCTGAATCGCCTGTGTTCTGCGGCTTACTTCCAGCTTTAGAAAAAGATTTGAACTGTGGGTTTTAATGGTATTCAGCGATACAAAAAGTTTATCGGCAATCTGTTGGTTGGTTAACCCCTGCGCCATTAATTCCAGCACTTCGTGTTCGCGTTTGCTGAGGCCGAGGCGTTGTAACTCCGCTTCGTTTAGCACAAACTCCGGCCCTACCTGTACGGTTACAATTTTTTTGGTGGTGAGTTTTAGTCCGGCCCAAATACCCAGCGCGGTAAACCCCAGTGCAATTATGCCCATGTAAAACTCGGTGGACAGTGCTCGTACCAGAAACTGGTATTCCAGGTACTTCATTAAAGATACCAGCACCGCCAGGGCCAGGCCATATAAGATTATTGTACGCGTCATCCGTAAGTTCTCAACTAAATTACTGCGCATCTAAAAAAGGTAATAATTGCAAATAAAAAAAGGACTGAATCAAATCCAGTCCTTTCATTTTCAGTTAGTAACCTTACAATTTGTTCTCCGGCACAAAAGCCAGCACATTGTATTGGTTGCTGTTATCTATTCCAAGAGTAGAAATGTAGGTTACGGTTAAAGCGGTTAGATCAATCTCAACCAAATAGCTGTCGTCTGTATCATCATTAAAAACTATTCCATAAATAGGTCCGTTTCCGTCTTGGGCCAAACACTTGGTGGTAAGCCAACTGGTTGCCATAGCTGAACCTTCAGGGAAATTATTAAAGGTTGTAATTAAAATTGAGGAGCCTTGCTTTACTCCGGCTTTAGTGAAACGATCAATAATTACCTCACCATCATCAGCATTGTTACTGTTGCCAAGCGTAATTATTCCAGCTTTCGAATCATATAACATTCCAAATCCACAACAAATTCCAGCTACTTCAATATCTCTACCACTCCGGCCACCATTTACACCAAACTTAACAAAGGCGTTATCGTTTCCATTGAAATCTCCTACAGAAAGTAAACTATCATCCGTATCAACAACCCAGTTTACCACAGCATCCCATTCAATTTCTCCATCATTGTCATTAATTAGTGTTGCCGATTTGCTTTCCACATCTACACTAAACAAGTCACCACCTGAATTGGTAGCCTCGCTTACAAAATATTTATTCTGTTTAGGGTGATATACAAAAGCTCTAAAGTCCTTAAGAGTTGTCCCTGTTTGTGATATGGAAAAAATCGGGGTGGTCACACCGGTTGTTACATCAATACTATAAAACTGGCCAGTACCCCGATGGCTCGTTATCAAAACGTTTTTAACGGGATCCTCGTCCCCGCCACACGACTGGATGAATAAACTGAGTGCTACAACAGCAACTGCCAACAACAAGAGTTTTAGTTTCATAGGTAATTTAAATGTTTAAAGTTTTGTAAAGATAGCGCTTAATGCCGCACAAAACGGACAAGGAAACCCAGTTGTCTTATTTTTTTACAAAGATTCTGCAGTAATTCCATTTTATCCAAAACCACTTCTGCGCTTGGCATTTAGGGTAGTTGTGCCAACTATAGGGGTTTGGCCTACCCTTTGTTTTCTGATGCGTATAATTAAACAAACAAAAACGCTATGAAAACGCTGTGGATGAAAACTATCGTGCTGTTGTTGCTGGGAGTGGCAACTGTGCATGCGCAGAATCGCGAAGAAGTGCCGGGCGATAATTTCAGCCTGGAAGGTGCGCTCGAATTATTCAAGAAGTCCGCTTCGCCCGAAGAATTTGAACGCTTGCTTAACCTGCCTGAATCGGAAGTGAATAACCTCGACCTGAATGGCGATGGTAACATCGACTACATTCGAGTAATTAATCGCAACGAGGGCAACATTCACACCTTTACCATGCAGGCAGTTATTTCACGAAACGAGTTTCAGGATATTGCCGTAATCTCGCTCGAAAAATTTTCTGATGGTCGTGCCGTATTACAAATAACCGGTGATTCCGATGTGTATGGCATTGAAACTATCATTGAACCAACAGAAGAAGTGCGTATTAATGCCGGTACTACTACTGCGCACACTTATATAAATGTATGGTCGTGGCCTATGGTGCAATATGTGTATAGTCCTTTTTACTCGCCTTGGGTTTCGCCCTGGTATTGGGATTACACACCATTTTGGTGGCGCCCCTGGAGGCCGGTTGCGTTTGGAATTTATTACCCACGTTGGGTTAGCTACAGACCATACTATAGATATTGTGATGCCCCGCGCATTCGTTACGCAAGCAGAATTTATTATCCGCACCGCGCAACTTCTATGGTAGTGTACAACCGCCACCACGAGCAGATCAGAACTTATCGTGCTACCAGAACCGTGTATGGTGAAAACCGTGGCCGGGATGACTCGCGCGATAGCAGAACCATGCGCTACGATAATCGCAACCGCAGTGCTTCAACCACTAACAGAACCCGTTCTTCAAATGAATGGTCGGGCCGCGAAAGCAGCCGTGATAGATCGGAGATAAATCAGGGCCGCAGAGAAGAAACAAATCGCACTACGGAAACAAACCAGTGGCGCAGAAGTACGAACGAAAACAATACGCGCACTACTGAGCGGACCAACAGTTCAACCAACAAAAGTTTTGGTGAACGTTCTACCAATCAGAATAACAACCGCACGGTTGAGCAGCCCCGCGAAAATCGTTCGAACAATTCTGGTTCAGGTGGAAACCGAACTGAAGTAAGACAGGAGTCGCGCCAATCGAAGCCTGAAGTAGCACCGCAAAGGCAATCGAACGGTGGCGGCCAACCACAAAGATCAAACTCAGGATCATCCGGATCTGGCTCTGGAGGTAAAAGAGGAAGAAATTAAGAAGTGAAAATTAAATGAATAAATAGTCGCTCGTAACGGGCGACTATTTTTTTATACAATACGGATGTTATCGCTTAAGCCAATATCGCAACCCGAAGCTGGCCGACATTAACTTTGGTTGCTTGTACGTTAGCGTAGTTGATTCATCGTATATGGAATTTACAAAATAGGAGAATGATAAATCGGCACTGAATTTATCCCAAATCAGAAAATTGATTTTAGCCTGCGGGGCTACATTAAAGTTTACAAAGCCATCGCTACTGGTATCTTTTCCTATCAAATAGTTTGCAGGCGGATTACCGTTAGTCATGTATTTGTAGGTAGTTGCCTGAGCGAGCAAATGCGCTGACACACCTAAAGAAAAAATCCAACGCTTGCGCCACGCAAAATCTACCATTGCAGGTATAGCCACAAATGTTAAACTGGTTTCGCCTTGATTACCGGTTGATGTTGAAATAATTCTTAGTCTTGTTGTTCCGGTAGTGTCGCCAGGCACACTCCAACCGGGCCATACCGTACCTGGATTAGAAGTTAAAGGCGGATAGCTTTCAATTTGCACCTGATGGGTAAACTTAAAATGTGTAACAGAAAGTCCGGTGCTGATTGAAAACTTCTGATCAATACCAAACGCAATATCAATACCTGCATTTCCACCAAGGCTTTCTTTATAAACATGATTTTGTTTTAGCGCGGGGGTAGTAACTATAAACCCACTTGAAGACCGATAAAAAACAGCGGTGCCACCATCCTGCCGAGAGTCTTTCAGAATTGGATAATTACCGTGAACAAAAAATGAGATTCGTTTTAGTTGTTGTGCATTAGCTTGATGGACGATGCCAATCAAAACAATGAAGCAAACAGACAGCGTAAAGGCCTTGGGGGAGCGTGAAAGCATAAATTACTTTTCGGGTTACGAAGATAGTATTTGGTAAGATTCCGGGCAACGCTTTTTGGGATTTGTTATGATGTTCAATCACAGTAATTCTTTACCTTAGTCACCTCATAAAACCTTAACTCTATGTTCTTAATTGTCGGAATTGTAATTGTTGTATTGATAGGTGCGGTGCTTACCTTCAATAACCTGGTAGGTGCACGCAACAATGTAGAAAATGCATTTGGCACCATAGACGTGATGTTGAAGAAACGCTACGACCTGCTGCCTAACCTGGTGGAAGTTGCCAAAACCTACATGAAACACGAAAACGAAATTTTTACCAAACTGGCCGACTTACGCGCCAGAGCAAACACCGCCACCACCACCGATGAAAAAGTTGCGCTCGAAAACCAGATTTCGGGTACGGTAAAAGGTTTGATGGTATCAGTAGAGAATTATCCGGACCTGAAAGCCAGCGAACAGTTTACCATGTTGCAACGAAGCTGGAACGAAACCGAAGAACAAATCTCGGCAGCACGCAGAGCCTACAATGCCGCAGTAACGGCTTACAACAATGCCGTAGATAAATTTCCGTCAAATATTTTTGCGGGCATGTTTAACTTTAAACGCAAAGAAGTTTTTGTAATTGCCGAAACCGAACGCCAGAATGTAAGCGCGAAGGCTTTGTTCAATTCGTAACGCATGCACAGCATTACCGACTTTAAGTCGTTTTACCAAACTACGCTGCAACCCAATCTGGTTGAACTGGAAACCAGTCGCAAGGCTATTGCCAGTAAAATAAAACTGTACGGTTTAATTGGTATTGGTATCGGTCTGGCGTTTATGGTATTTAAGATAAGCGCATGGCCGCTGATACTTGCCGGTGCGGGAATATTTTTTTTCTACCAATATCAGGCTAAACACTATCGCCATAGTTACAAAACCAAAATTGTTGCGGCTATAGCGCAGGCGCATGGATTAAGTTACAATCATTTGGCGTGCATCAGCCGTGGGGATTATGATCGCAGTAAAATTTTTACCACGCGGCCCGACCGCTATTGGGGCGATGATTTACTTACGGGCACAGTTGACAAAACCGGTATCCGGTTTTCTGAATTGCATACGCAGTATCGATCAGGCGGAAAAAATAAATCGTATCACACCATCTTCAGGGGGATATTTTTTATTGCCGACTTCAACAAACATTTTATTGGCGAAACGTTTGTGTTGCCCGATGTATCGGAGAATGTGTTTGGCAGTACGCTGGGTGGCTTCTTTCAAAAAATGAATATGATGCGGCCACAATTAATAAAGCTTGAAGACGTAGAGTTTGAAAAGAATTTTGCCATATATGGTACCGACCAGGTAGAAGCGCGCTACATTCTCTCGCCTGCGTTAATGCAACGTATTCTTAACCTTAAACGAAAGTTCAATACACAAGTGGCCTTATCGTTTATTGGCTCGCATGTATATATTGCCATTACGATTAACAAAAATCTGTTTGAAGCTCCATGGTTGTTTAGTACAGCCGATAACTTCAACCAATTGGAAGAGTTTCATACTTACCTCATGCGGTTTGTAGAGATTGTAGAAATACTGGATTTGAATACGAGAATCTGGACTAAAAAATAACAATATGAAATACGTAATTATACTTCTTATTTTACTGCCCACATTAGGTTACAGCCAAACCCCAACCGAATTAGCTGACCTGCAACTAAAAGGTTATAACGAGCGTAACATTGAGTTGTTTCTGGAAGCATACAGCGATACAGTTAAGGTTTACAATTTCCCCAACCAGCTTATGTATAAGGGAAAAACTACCATGCGCCAAAATTATGCGGGCATGTTTACAAACCTTCCTGACTTGCACTGCACCATTAAAAGCCGGGTGGTAGTAGGCAATACAGTAATAGACGAGGAACAGGTTTTATTCCGGAAAGGCCAGCCCGAGTTACATGCAGTTGCGATTTATAAAATCGCGAATGGAAAAATACAGGAAGTGTATTTTATTGCTGATCGGTGAGGAAGAAGTAAAAATATGAAGGCACAAGCGGGACGCTTGCGCCTGAAAGAGGGCTTACCCCAAATAAATTATAGACAAATGACAGAAATTATCAAGAAAGCGAAAAAAGGAAAGTCTGAAAATATCATTTTTATAGTGATTGCCATTCTTGTTATACTAGTTTGGTTTTTTCTTCCGGTCTATATGAATTACTTGTTCAAATTTGATAATTCTTTCGATATAAAAGGAAAATTTGGTGACATGTATAATGTTGCAACTTCGTTGTTTGGTGCGTTAACCATAATATTAATTCTTTACAACACACATTTGACGCGGATAGAGTTAAGTTAGAATAGGGAAGAGTTTAAAATACAAAATTCGACTCTGATACATCAACGTTTTGAAAACACTTTCTTTCAACTTTTAAAAAGTTCATACGGACAACGTAAATAATATGGATTTAAAAGGAAGTAATTTAACTAAAGGAAAAGATTGTTTTAAGCTATTCAACAGAGGTGTCGTAGAGACATTAGAGATAATTAAACGAGAACAACTATACACACCATCACCTCAGAAAGAGGAAAATATCATTTTAGCCTATGACCAATATTATTCCAAAGTCCAGTCAGATTTAGGTCATTATTTTAAAACATTATTTCGACTTGTTCGATTTATTGATGAAGCACAACACTTTAGTGGAAGCGAAGATAACGTTATGGAGCAAAAAAAATTCTATACAGGAATTTTGAGAGCGCAATTATCTACATATGAAGAAATCTTGATGGCCTATAATGCCGTTGGCCAATACGGTAAAAAATTCAGGCTACTAATCCAAAAGTATGACCTACTTAAAAATTGTGATTACTCAAAAGTAGAAAATGGGGATTTGATAAAATTAAAAATCAATTCAGATCGACATCTGTGATGTCGACTAACAGATTGAAAACTGTATTTTCAATCCCAATTGAAACAATAACCCAACCCCTGTGTTATTGTCGGTCGCTGACCAACAATCTTTTCTTAAAGACCCTTCACAGTCATGATTCTGAACAAAACTATCAACACAAATAATATCACCCCAAAATAAGTCCAGATTTTTCGCTTCGAAAATTCAGTACTGTCATCAACATAATAGCGAGGTTGAGGGAGCACAACAAATTTTAGTTTATTCCAATCCCATAACAGCAAACAGAGATTCGCCAACAGCATGCAGGATGTGATGATGAGAACACCGGTAGAATCAAACGAAATCGTTATAATAAAAATGTTCAGCATAATCGGAAAAAACAGAACCGCTCCAAGCGTGCTGAACGTATGCGACATCAACAAAAAGCCTGCAATCAATTGTCCCCATCCTAAAAACTGCCAGTATAATCCAGCCTGGTACATAGCCTCAAAGAAGTGGGCAAGCGAATGAATCGGTGCATTTTCTCCTGATGTTGGCGTAAACCTTACTCCATATATCTTGAAAATACTTGCGAATACAAATGACGATCCCAACAGATTTCGAAGTGCAATTACGAATAGCTGCAAGATTCGGTATTGCTTCAGTCGCAAAATTAACTTATCCATATTGAGTCAAGAATAAATCTACCTGACTTTACCAAAAGTAATAAAGCCAACTTAGGGAAGACGCATATGATTGAGTTATGTTACAGACCCGCAAAAATATAAGCCAAATTGCTTGATGTTTGTAGCGCCAAAGTTGGATCGAAAATAGCTACCTGGGTTTCTATTGAACAGTCTTCACTTTTAACTTCTCTACTATAATCTGTTTATCGCTTTTTAGAATCATATAAACTCCACCCATAAAAATGATGGAGAAAAAAATGGTGGTTGGAATTAATGAGTTCCAATTTATACCGGAAGTTTCGACAACGTTTGTGGCCTCTTCAATCGGCTTTAGTTTACCCGCACCAAAACTTAAATTTATCAAGGCATGAACAAGGCTTGGAAGCAAAATATTCTCAGTTCTTACCATCAGCCCACAAAAAAATACTCCGATTGAAGTTGCAAAGAATACTTGCGAGGTAATGCCTACAATATTTCCCGGTTGATGTAATAAATTTAAAAAATGTGTTAGGCCAAACATAAAACTTGATAGTATAGCACTTATTAGTATGGGGCTTTTCGCATTAGCAAATGACTTTATGAATAAAGGAAATAGGACGCCCCTGAAGGTGAATTCCTCAACAATTCCAACAACTACCGTTGAAATAGTAAATAATAGTAGTAATTCCCTCGGGCTGTTTGTGTAGGTATTCCAATTGCTGAAACTCCCAATACCCACAAAAACCAGTGCAATTAGTACAGCATGAAGATTTTTAAACTTCCACCACGAGTGTAACCCAGCAAATTCTACATGATGAAGCTTATTAATCAGGAAGACGATTGCACCAATTAGAATTACTCTGATAAAAATACTCGAAATCAGTTCCGCAATTTGTTCTTCGAAGTGTGTTTCGGATAGAAATTCTCTTAAGGGTTTCTCAAGCCATAAAAAAGCCAGAAAACCAATCAATACAGCTATCGATATATTAATCTCTTTTTTCACTCCTATTACCGCTCTGTTCTTTTAACGTAGACCTATAAATTAAACTCTATGCTAAATTTTGTTTGCCGCCTAGTCTTCCGACCTATTAGTTTCAACCTAACGCCTCACTTTTCTTCCTGCGTTTCAATTACCAATACAGACTTTTGCAAAAAAAGAGAATTGGGAATAGTTACTACGTGACCACTCTCGGTCTTCAGGTGTATAAAGAAATAAGTCAACTCAGTAATTTCTCCTTCCAGCGGGTAATCTTTATCCAATACTTTAATGGTGTCACCCAGCTTCAAAGGATGATTAAAAAAAAGTATAATACCCGAAGTGATATTGGATAACAACGACCATTGAGCAAAAAAAGCAATACCCAACGCTGTGAGCAATGTACTTGCAAATACCGCAATTTCATTTTGTTCCAAGCCCCAAATACCTGCCAATAATACAACAGCAGCGATGGAAATTAAAAGTTGAATCGTTTTGATGATAATTTTCCTTCTGGCTCGCTGAAGATGTGTCTTTTTAAGTGTGTTATTTATTAAAGTCCTCGTTACAAAAAAGGCAACTGTGTATAGCACCAGGACTACGACTGTCTCTAATAATTGTATGTAGGTAGGGTTCATGTTTTCTTTTTAAGCTTTTGTTTTCACTACTGTCCGTAGCAAGTTACCTCTGCCTAAAGGAATAGCCGTACAAATTACAGTCTAAGAACTTAAAATATCAAATTAAGGGTGCAGAACAATTTGCCCTGCCATTGGTTTGCTATAAGGTGAATCTGAAGGAATAGTAAAAGGGACGAAAGCGTTATGTAAACATCTAATATGGATTAATGTTATAAGAATTTATTCATAAAATAATTTTTTAGTTTCTACGAATTTCAAAACATACCATCGATAAGGTTGTTATAAATGTGAAAACTTAAATAATTAAAAATTATGAAGAATTTTTTTATCATGCTGTTAATGCTTGTCTCAGTAGCTTCCTTTGGCCAATCAAAAGATGTGGTTGATATTGCTATTGGATCAAAAGATCACACCACGCTGGTGGCTGCTGTTAAAGCTGCAGATTTAGTAAACACACTCAAGAGCAAGGGCCCCTTTACGGTATTTGCCCCAACCAATGCAGCATTTGATAAGCTACCAGAAGGAACTGTCGCTTCTCTATTGAAGCCAGAAAACAAAGCGCAATTGGCAAAAATTTTAACGTATCATGTAGTTAGTGGAAATTTAGATGCAGCAGCTGTTATTGCGGCTATCAAAGCAGGAAATGGAAAGGCCGTGTTAACAACTGTAAGTGGAGGAAAATTGACTGGTTCTCTGGACGGAGATAAAGTTAAATTAACTGATGAGGCCGGCAATTCAACGTATGTTGTTGTTGCTGATTTAAAAGGTAGCAATGGAGTTGTACACGTAATTGACGGTGTAGTTCTACCTAAATAATTATAGCAAGTTGCGATTCAAAAAACTCACTGATCTAGTTCAGTGAGTTTTTTATTTCATATGGTAAGGGAAGTATAGGATTGTCAGGTCGAAAGACCTGAGAACAATGAAAGCCAGAAACAATTTTCAGTACACTTCAACCGTTTAACCCTAAAAAATTACGCTGCTTTGATAGCGGGTTTTAACATTCTTGTTTTCCCGCAAGGAAGGTTTCCACTTACTTTCTCGTAAGATCCGATGTATCTCTTCATCTACATACGGAGTAATACCTTTCAGTATTCGCACATCAAAAACTTTTCCGTATTCATCTATCTTAAATTCAAATTCAACTCGTCCGGTAATTCTTTCGTTTTGTACACGATCCCACTGCTGAAACGATTTTAAAATATATTCGAGCAGGCTCAATCCATTTTCCAAGGTGGCACTTTGATCTACAACGCTGTAAAACCGATCTGATTCAGGTGGTGGTTTAAGTAACACTAAATGCAAAGTAAACGAAGTATTTTCTGGTGATTTTACTTTTAACTTCCGGTAGCCTTGCGCTTCAATTAAAATATAATCTGCATCGTACATTATAATTTCAAAACGCCCCAGCGAATCGGACATGACGAAGAGCGAGGTATCAACAACAGAAACCTTTGCATTTGCTACGGGAACATCCAACATGTAATCAATCAACCGGCCTTTCTTTAGTTGTTGGCTGAAGCCCTGACTCAGAGTTACCAATAGAAAAATGAATAGTAGATTTTGCTTCACGAATACATGAGTTAGCCGGCCCATCCTTCTCTATCCAAACTTCTATACTGGATCGCTTCTGCCAGGTGTTCAATTTTTATTTCAGGCGTTCCAGCAAGATCAGCAATGGTACGCGAAACTTTTAAAATGCGATCGTACGCGCGGGCACTCAAACCCAAGCGTTCCATAGCAGTTTTTAATAACGTACGCCCGGCATCGTTAATCACACAAATATCTTTTACCATGTTACTCGGCATCATGGCATTGCAGTAAATATTTTTCTGGCCTTTAAATCGTTCGCTTTGCAGTTCGCGAGCTTTTACTACGCGTGCGCGAATCTCATCGCTGGTTTCGTTTTTGCGCTGGGTAGTCATCTGATCGAAACTTACCGGTACTACCTCCACATGCAGATCAATCCGATCCAGCAACGGGCCGCTTACTTTACTTAAATACCGTTGCACTACACCCGGTGCGCACACGCATTCCTTTTCAGGATGATTGTAGTACCCGCATGGGCACGGATTCATGCTGGCCACCAACATAAAGTTAGCTGGGTAATCAATTGAAACTTTTGCACGCGAAATCGTTACACGTCTTTCTTCCATGGGCTGGCGCATTACTTCTAAAACAGTACGCTTAAACTCGGGCAACTCATCCAGAAACAAAACTCCATTATGCGATAACGAAATTTCTCCGGGTTGCGGATTACCACCACCACCAACAAGTGCCACATCGCTTATGGTATGATGCGGACTGCGATACGGACGCGTGGTGAGCAAAGTAGAATCGGCACCAATCTTACCGGCTACAGAATGTATCTTGGTAGTTTCCAACGCTTCGTTGAGTGTAAGTGGCGGAAGTATAGAGGGCAATCTTTTTGCCAACATGGTTTTACCGGCACCGGGCGGACCAATCATAATTACATTATGACCTCCGGCTGCAGCAATCTCCAACGCACGCTTAATATTTTCCTGACCTTGCACATCTTTAAAGTCGGCTTCGTAGTTGTTGAGTTTACTTTGAAATACTTCACGGGTATCGATACGCAAAGGCTCAATAACTTTTTTCTTTTCAAAAAAGTCGATTGCCTCTTGCAACGATTCCACGCCAATCACATCCAGGTTATTTACAATAGCGGCTTCGCGGGCATTGGCTTTGGGTAACACAAAACCTTTAAACTCTTCTTTGCGTGCCTGTATAGCAATGGGCAACACACCTTTTATGGGTCGCAGAATTCCATCCAGCGAAAGCTCACCCATAATCACATATTGATCGAGTGCTTCGGCTTCAATTTGTCCGCTTGCTTTTAATACTGCTAAGGCAATAGGTAAATCGTAGGCACTGCCTTCTTTGCGAATATCAGCCGGAGCAAGATTAACCACCACTTTGTTGCGTGGCATAAAATACTTCAAACTCTTAAAAGAAGATTCCACCCGATGCTGACTTTCTTTCACAGCCGTATCGGGCAAACCACTCATGTGGAATTCTTTTCCTTGCGTAACGTTTACTTCAACCGTAATGGTGCGGGCATCTACACCATGCACAGCACTGCCAAAGGTTTTTGAAACCATCTATTTGATGTTAATTGCTAACATTTTTATCAACTCACGATCAACTACTTGTAATTCTTCAATTGTTAAGTGTCCCAATTTTCCCACAACGAGGCTCAGATCGAGCGTAGCCAATTTATTCAAACGAATAAAGGATTCAACTTTTAATCCGTTATGGGTTGATGGGGAAAGTAGAACTGTGTATTCAAAATTCCATTTTGTTTGAGAAGTAATGAAAGCCACTACAACATCATGCTGTGAAACAACCAGCACAACGGCTGGTCTTAGTTTTGAAGCACTTAAGTCTGTAAAAGGAAAAGGAAGTAGAATAATATCGCCTTTCTTCATTTGAACTGCTCCTTCAGATCAGATTTTTGATAAAGTTCAGGTTCCTCCTCTAAAAATGATAGTGACTCAGAGTTATCAATAAGGTAATGAATTTGTTTTGTGAGTGACTTATCCTCTAATCTTGATAGGAGAAAATCGACAAATTCAGAAGCCTCAAGCAGTTTGCCATCTGGCAACTTCTTTAGGTCATCAAGAGTCTTTTGGATTATGGTATCTCTGCTCATGAGTTACAGTTTTTACCAATATAGTGATCTTTCGAAAAAAAAAGTGGAAGCTAAGCTAACTCTTTTACAACGAGTCTTCGAGGAATACAAATTAAACCTCAACTTATTTTGTCCCAGCCGATGGAGTTTCTTTTACTACTGGCTTGGGTGATTGTTGTAAATCGTAAACTTTAGCCTTTAGTGTATTGTTTTCGTGGCGCAGGGTTTCATGCTCTTTGCGGGCTGCGCGCATCTCTATAAAATTCCAGATTACATCAATTGCAAATAGTACCACGCCCAATAAAGCTCCATATTTAAATAGCTTAAGTGAGTTGTAAAGACTCAGTAAATCGCTCAGGTCTTTTCTCGACTCTACATAGATCACAAAAATGAAAATGAAGATGTGGTACAACCCGAATATGGCAAAGAAAATACGCCTGCGTTGGTTCATTCAAAAGTACGTTAACACAACAAACTTAGGCTTTTTCGGCAAAAGCCAAAATGCAATTACATTCAAAACCTTGCAGGGCTGTTAATCGGTATTCTGAATGGATACCAACTTGCGGTACAGGCCATTTGCACTATTCAACTGCTCGTGCGTGCCTTGTTCTGCAACCTCACCATTTTGTATCACCACAATTTCATTGGCATGTTGAATGGTACTTAACCGGTGCGCAATTACAATCGAAGTCCGGTTTTTCATCAGGTTAAAAAGAGCTTCCTGTACCAATTTTTCTGATTCCGAATCTAGTGCCGAAGTCGCCTCATCCAAAATCAAAATGGGTGGGTTCTTTAATACGGCCCGTGCAATACTTAGCCGTTGGCGCTGGCCGCCCGAAAGTTTGGAACCGCGCTCGCCAATAAAAGTCTGATAACCATTTTCAGTTTGCGAGATAAAGTCGTGGGCATTGGCAATTTTGGCAGCCTGAATTACATCGGCCTCGCTTACGTGCGGCATACCAAATGCAATGTTGTTGAAGATGGTATCGTTAAAAAGTATAGACTCTTGCGTTACCACACCAATGTGCTGGCGGATACTTTCAAGATCATAATCTTTTAAAGAGATACCATCAATCAGTACTTCGCCTTCAGTGGGATCGTAAAAGCGCGGTACCAGATCGGCCAGTGTAGATTTTCCACCACCCGATGGCCCAACCAAAGCAAGAGTTTTTCCTTTTTCAATAGTGAGGTTAATGTTCTTTAAAACTTTCTCGGTATCGTAAGCAAAACTTACATTTTTAAAAGTGATGGCACTTTGAAATGTTTTAAGGTCAGGAGCATTTGGCTTGCTTTTAATGGCGGATTGAATATCAACCACATTAAAAATTCTTTCGGCTGCAATGGTACCTTTCTGCAAAGAGGTAATACCATTTGAGAAATTTTTGGCGGGCTGGATAAGCGAGGCGTAAAAAACCAGAAAGCCCATAAATGCTTCCGGCTCCAATTCGCCCGATCCCCCTAACACCAGGTTTCCACCGTAGTAGAGAATTACCGCTACAATAATTACTCCCAGCACTTCCGATAGCGGAGATGAAAGTTCATTCTTTCGCGAAATAGATAAATTAACCTTGCGGTGAAAGCTGGTTTCATCATCAATTTTTTTCAAAATAAAATTGCGTGCATTAAAGGCCATGATTACACGCATACCACTAAAGGTTTCGTCCAGAATATTTACAATACGGCCCATAGATTCCTGACTTTGACGCGCCCGTTTCTTTAATCGCTTGATTATCTCAGCTACCACACCAGCAGTTACGGGTAAGAGAATAAGTGTAAATAGCGTTAGCTTAACCGATATTGAGAACAAAACCGCTATGTAAACCAAAATGGTTATGGGTTCTTTCATTACCGATTTGAGGCTATTCATAACAGAAGCCTCCACCTCGCCCATATCGTTGGTAAACCGTGACATGAGATCGCCCTTACGCTGATCGTTAAAATAACCAATGTGCAATTTGGTTACGCTGGAGAAAATATCCATCCGCATGTTTTTTACAACATCAACTTTTATGCGTGAGGCCGTCATGCGTTCCATGTACCGAAACGTATTGCCAATAATGATCAGCAGTACAATACCCAAACAAATAAATAATAAGGTGGTGTGATGGCCGTAATCCTGCACTAACTGAATAAAATAATGATCGAAGGTTTTTTGAAAATATTCTTTCGATAGCTCAAACGAAGTAGGAAGCGGTGGCACAACAGCACTTACTTTTGAATCGAAAAGAATTTTTAGCATGGGAATGGTTAGCGCCAGATAGGCAGCACTAAAAACTACACCCAACACCGCATAAACCAAAAATTTAATTAACCGGGATACAAGCCCGGGCGCATAACTTAAAATCCGTAAGTAAATTTTCATCTGAACTTAAAAATCGTACGAGCGTTGCGGAATATTCCAGCGCAAAGCTAATGAAGTAAGTGTGGTATTATAATTATAAGCGGCCAGATCGCTCTTGCTTTGCCGTACAATCTGCCGGGCATCAATAAACAGGTTATGTTTTAACATGTATGAAGCATTAAAATCAACCGTAGCAATAGTATTGGAAACACCTTGCCCGATTACGTTGCCATACTCCTGCTCGCGCACCTGATAGCCAAGCAGAATATTGCCGCCCCAGTTCTCGTCTGTATTATCGCGGCCCACATTTGCATAAAATGCTTTTAGCGTAAAGTTTAGGCGCGGCAACGGTTGGTAGCGCACAATACCCACAAACTCATTAAAGTTAGCGCCCAGCGGATGTGCCAATGCCTGCCGGTAGTTGCTGTAACTACCGTATTGCGAATAATGCGAATAGGTGTATGGTCGCACGCGATTTAGCTCTGCTTGTATATCCAGGTTAGAGACGCCAAACGCATCAATATATTTTATGCCGCCCTGAATAGCATATTTATTAGCCCACCAGCCATTACCGGCTGTAATTTCTTTGAACAGAAATTCATCCAGCACCAACTGCCCGTAAAACGAAACTTTTTTAAAGGCATTCCATTTAAAATCGGCACCCAATATGGCATTATCGCTGCTGCCAAACTGTTGCTCAATAGCTCGGTAAAAAATCACCGGGTTCAGGTAACTGAAATCGAACGTACTGTTGTTAACCGAATCTTTCGGACTAAACACAACCGATTCAAATAATCCAATGTTTAATTTTTTACCAATGTTGATGGAGGCATGATGAAAGGCCATAAATTTTTCGGGGTAGCGTTTGCCACCGCCAATCCGCGCATCGGCAGCCATGCGGTTAAGTTGAAACAGGTAGTTGATCTTCCACACTTTTACATTGGTGCGCAAAAAAAGATTGGGTGGCGAATAATCCGAAAAGATCAACGACCGGTACCCATTGCCAATAAACGTGCGATCATTACCAAACTGCATATGAATATGCTTGGTCAGGTTGAAGTCGATATAGGCGCGGGCTTCAAAAAAATCTACACCGGTATCTTTAAATGTTTTCCAAAAACCTTCGTGCGGAACAACACGATTGCGCGTAACCTCATCGGCCACATATTGAGGCAACACGGCCTGGTTCTCGCCCACATACGTATAAAACCCAATCTTCCGGTCAACCATCCCGCGTATCTCCACGCCTCTGGTATTGATGGTTATTAACTCATCGCGGTTATTGTCTTTACCGGCACTTAGGTACAACACCGGGTTTACGTGTATATCAAATTCGGGAAGATCCACGTAAGCGAGATCAGACTTCTTTTTATAGAGATGTTTTAAAATTGGTTTTTTACTGGTGTTACTTTCCGTACGGCTCCACTCCCAGCTATCATTACGAAAAAACTCCAGATTAAATTGATCGCTGCGCGAAGTAAAAATTTCTCCGCTGGCATTTAAGGTATCCACGTAGCGGATTATGGCATCGCGCTTATAGGGTTTAATGGTAGTAAACACCTCCGGACTGATTTTTCCGGATTTGATTTCGTACCGATCCAGCCAATGATAATAATCGCTGTTGAGCGGAGCGTTGGTGCTTTGGGCATTTGCCCATGCTACTATGAAGAAAAAAGGAACAATAAGGTAACGCATATTTATTTGGCAATTTTTAAATATTGCTCCGGCTTTAGAGCCACATCAGGAAATTCACTGATGATTTTTTTGTCGTACGTTATAAGGTTTGTATTCAACCTTAACGCGAGGGCAACAAACTCACAATCATAAGCCGAGCAACTCGATTTTTGTACAAGGGGAAATACTTCTTCTGACTCAACCATCTCTTCATATCCCCACAAAAGTTCTTCGGCACGATGCGCGGCATCTTTAACCGCTTCGTAAGCCAAAATTCCTTTTCTTAGATACATGGTTCCAACATTTCTAAACTCGCTTCGCCACAAAAAAGGAACCGCCCACATGGGGTTCTTCTGATATAATCTTTCCACTAATTCCGTCTCGTTTGAGGGGAAGTACAGATAGCTGATTATGTTGGTGTCAACCACAATCATGGACGGCCCTCGTTAATAATATTTTTAATCTCCTCTGGGCTAAGACTAAGGTTAACCTTGATTTTGCTCCTGAATTCTCTGGCTTTAGCCAGAATTTCATCTGGACTTGGTTTCTCCAAATGCAAATGGTTTTTGATAGCCATTATTATCTCGCTATTGATGCTTCTTTGGTTCCGTTTGGCGCTTTCCTTTAAAAGTTGGTAGGCCTTATCGGGGATATTTTTGAGGGTTATATTCGCCATAATGGTTCCATTTTGGTTCCAAAATACAACCTTTCCATTTTTTGCCCAAATTGCTGCCCTGTGCCTTGCAAATCGGGTTGGTTTTTCTACTTTTGCAGTCCTTTAAGAATCGAAAGAGAATTATGAAAAAAAGCATTCACCCTGAGTATAAGCAAGTGGTTTTCTGGGATACAACCAGCGATTTCAAGTTTTTGAGCCGCTCAACTTCAGTGCCTAAAGAAACTATTAAGTGGGAAGACGGCAAGGAGTATCCGGTAATTAAGGTGGAAGTGAGCTCAGCTTCGCATCCATTCTTTACTGGTAAGAAAATGTTTGTGGATACTGCTGGTCGCGTAGAGAAATTCCAGAAGAAATACGGTAAAAAGTAAGATTCTTCTTAGCGCGTTTTGTTTCAAGGTCTCGGGTTCCGAGACCTTTTGTTTTTCATGAGGAATTTTCGATTTCATGTTTTTATTTAGTTCTTATAAAAAAATAGGCATTCCCTTTAGAGAATACCTATTTTGTATATAGAAATGAATTTAGCCAAATATCAATGGCTGCGCAGAACCAACTCCTTATTTAACTTTTGGCTTCATTCCCTTTACTACTCCTACTTTTAAAAAGCCAAAGACCAAAAGTAATTATTTGCAACCCTGCTCCTATGAGCATAATTGCATTACCGGAGGTTCTTATGCCATTTAACTTTAACATACCTCCGATAAAAGCTATAATGAAACTAATAATAAAAAGTAAGGGGATTCGATTTTTCATAAGGTTATAATTTTAAATTCTTCAAATTAAAGAGCTTGGGCGCAATCAATTCCTATAGCAATTGCAATAGCACCAGCCATTGCGAATTGTGTTGCACAACCAGAGAAATCGCAACAGAAGTTATCCCAGTTTCTTAAAAAACAATCACCGTAATCTTCACCTTGTCTTGGAGGCCCAATTGCGTTACAATTACCTGGATAGTTTGTTTTTGCCGTTACCAGTTTCCTTTTACTAGAATCAAACTCAAATAATGTCGTCTCCTTTGATCTAAACGAAAACGCTTCGTCTACTTGATTTAAATAGAAATACTTAAATCCACTTAATTTCGATAAACTTACAACCAGAAAATTATCAGAATTAGAAAAGGATAAGAAAACCTGTGAGATACTCCCGTCATTAAAGTGAATCGTTTCCTTTGAAAAAGCAAGAGAATAGCCTTTTCCCAAATCGTTTTCAGCAATAAAATTCTGAACTGAATTTTGAATAGGCTCATTCTGAGCAACGAAATCAATATCTACAAGCCTGTGCCAATCTTCCCTTAAAATTTTTACTTCAGGTTTTAGCTCTTGCTCATTCGAACATGAAAACATGAAAACAT